>Ga0307510_10004357_pt1 | contig 16663 bp, 12 predicted proteins | sample 12_EM_MG_FD_207224 | JGI IMG/M metagenome (GOLD analysis project Ga0307510, IMG submission 207224) | Populus trichocarpa ectomycorrhiza microbial communities from riparian zone in the Pacific Northwest, United States - 12_EM | ecosystem: Host-associated > Plants > Roots > Unclassified | place...
TGCTAGTCCCTCATTAGGTGGCAGACAAGGGAAAATAAATAGGAACCAGTTATTGCCGTTAATAGTTAAATCTCCTCCCGGTTAATTCGGTAACTCCGTCACTTTCTCCGCCATCAGCTGCCTATCTGAGTTGCTCCTCCTTCTCTCCGAGCACACCCTTTATGTTTGGCAATGGATTTCAACATATATATATTTTTTATTTTTAATTATTTTTAAATTGTTTTTATATGTTTATATTAAAAATAAATTGAAAAAAACAAAAAAATATTATTTTAATATTTTTCTAAAAAACAATTTAAAAAGTAATACTATAACATTTTCAAACATCCTTTTAATCCATTAATAATGATTGCAATCCCAAAATACCCCTCAACACCCCTCATGTCGATTCTAAATGATGAAAAATTCAAACAGAAATTAACTAATCATCTATAAAAATAAAAAAATAAACAAAAAGAAAAGAGAGAATTACTCTTTAGTCCTTGATTTTTGAACTCAATTATAGCTTAATCCCTTTTATTTAAAAACCTACAAATCAATTATTTTTACTCTAGTTGACAATTTACATTTTTTTGAAAAATATAAACTTAAAAAAAAATCAAAAGGTTTTAAAATGTATTTGTTAACGTGATTGAAAGTGATTTCAAAATGCTTTAGAACTAGAAAGGTACCAAAACAAAGTATTTTTAGGTGATTTTCTACAACTTAAATGATATAATGTCTTAATTATAAAAAAAATATTTTTTTAAAAATACCCTTTCAACTATAAACACAATCTAACACATTTTTGAGAGATTGTTAAGCACTCTTAATATACTCTTAATATAGTGTACCCCTTCTTACTTTTTATTTAATTTTCTTTTTATATAAGAAAAAATATAATATATCAGGTGTAACTAGTTCTTTATAAGGATGATAATTTCATTTAAATTTGATAGATATTAACCTAAATAAATAAGAAATTTTTATACCTGATTGATTTTATATAAAATTTAAAAGCAAAAGGGTTAGATTTCAGGTAGAGTATAAATGATAATTTAACCAGCTCGAAATAAATAAATAATCTTAAAGTTTGGAAAAAATTACATGTATATCAAATTAATTATGTACTAAATAGTTATAAATTATAACATATGTGTTTGAGTATTAGATTTGATTATGAATATCAATAATACTTTGAAACTTGATAGAGTATGGTTTTTAAATATAAAAAATCCATACTGGTCGAGTTCGGGTAAGATTTGGATAGTTATTTTACATTCAGTATCGAATATAATATAGATAGTACAAAACCTAACCCATAGGAATTAATAAACAATGGTGAACAAGAATAAAGGGTTAAATTATAAAAATGTTAACTTAAGAGACTACTATTTAATTTCTTTCAAACAAGAAGGACTAAATAAAATAATTTACACAAAAAAGAACATTTCTTCCTGGTAGAGAGAGAAACAAAGATAGACGCATCCTTTCATACGTGCATACATTTTTAGAGAGAGAGAAATTGTTTCCGTTCCGTTTTTATTTTTCTCTCTCTGTTTACTTTCTTTCCTCGACCGGCTCGGCGTTAGAGAGAGAAAAGCGAGAAACCTAATCGAAGAAAAGAAAAGAAATTACAATTTCTCTCTCCTTTCTAATTTTGAAAATTTTCGCGGAAATTGAAAATGAACGATCTTGAGCTAGGGTTTTGAACTGATATAATCTAATAATCGAAGTGAACCTTTCAAGAATGTTAATTAGAGATTTGAATTCGTTTGAATTTTAGCTCCGATCTTGAAATCAGGGTTGATTGATTGAGAAATGGACGTGGAGGCGTCGTTGGGGGCGACTGATCACGATCCGGCGGTGCAAGACGGTACTTCTTCGCCTACGGAAATGGACGGGGAACAGATAGGGGAGCAGTCGCCACAGCTGGCAGGATCTCAGGCAGCGTCTACGGCGGAAGTTACGGGTTCTAGTACTACTACAACGGCGCCGCAGCAGGTTGTGCAAGCGCAACAGCAGAGTCCGGTGGTGGGGCCGAGACACGCGCCTACGTATTCGGTGGTGAATGCGATTATAGAGAAGAAAGAGGATGGGCCTGGGCCTAGGTGTGGGCATACTTTGACTGCTGTGATTGCTGTTGGAGAAGAAGGCACGCCTGGGTATATTGGACCCAGGTTGATCTTGTTTGGTGGTGCCACGGCACTTGAGGGAAACTCTGCGTCTACAGGGACTCCTTCTTCGGCTGGGAGTGCTGGAATCAGTATGTTTTTTTTATATATATATTGGTGGTTTTAATTACTTTGGTGGTTCAATTGTTTGATGATAAGTTAGTAATTTTAGGGTGAAATTTTGATATGGCGTGGGGAATTTTGATTGAATTGAAGATGGTTATGCAAGCTTAGTCAAGTTTTTTGCCTGTTTTGTTACTAGGTCTATTGAGAACCTGGTGATTATAGTTTACTGAATTTTGGTTAAATGGGAAGGAAGTGACCTCAGCTGCATGTTTTGGTAATTTTGTTATTTTTTTTCCTTGTAGGAAGTGGCAATAGGAATAAGTGGTTATGTGAACTCTAGGGTTGTTTAAATTCAGTGCAATTCAATTGGGGTATTTTGCTTGGTTTGTTTTCTATTTTGGCGAGATTGAACCAAGATTTTCTGCTATTGGTTATGAAGTTTTAGGTCATGCGTCGTCCACGTTGGTTCTGGTACTAAGTTCGCAAATTTCTCAATGGTTCCGAGCTTCCAAGTAGCCTGACTGTTCTTTCACTGAATCTTGAGAAATTCAAGCTGCAAAATCATGGGCGGCACTGATTTTGCTGTTCCTTTTAGTTATACTATACCGGCAGTATTTGAGATCTACTGTTGTTAGAGTCCAGCTAATTTAACAGGCTTGTCATAATTATTTCATTAGGCTGTATGCTACTCAGGATGCTCATCATGTGTCGGTCTTGAATGTTGATGCTTTAGTGGTGTGTGAAGCTTTTAAGTCAAAGCCCAACTAAAAGTGATTGGCAAGTTTGTGATTTGAAAATGCACAAGTCTTGTTCAAGCTGCGTATAGCTGCTAGATGAATGGATATTTGTCTTGATATCCTAGCTCTTATGGCATCCCTATATTCGGCACTATTTTTCTTGAATCCAAGTAGCACATGGTTGCCATTTCATTCTTTTGCGTCAGTCTGATAACCATGTTGACATTGAACTGAAATTGCATTAGCAAGAAATTAATGACATAAGATGATGGATTTTTTCTCTACCGAGTCTTAGTGATAATGTTTTATGAATTCTCATTACCTTTATGATTTGGTCTAAATGCAGGACTAGCAGGTGCCACTGCTGATGTTCACTGTTATGATGTGCTAACGAATAAATGGTCTAGGTAAGCTTAGCACGTGGAACCGTTCATTTCAGGAGCTTAATTCTACTCTAAAACATTGCCTTCTTTCTCTTATTTTCTATGGGGATTATTTACTATGAACTTATTTTTTCAGGATTACTCCATTTGGAGAACCACCCACACCAAGGGCTGCCCATGTGGCAACTGCTGTGGGAACTATGGTAGTAATTCAGGTGAACATATGGTGAATTATCCTATTCAGTTCACATCTTTTACCAGATCATGGTTTTCTTTACTTTGTTATAAATTAACTTTTCAGTTATGACTTGAATTTTACATTCAACACAGGGTGGAATTGGTCCAGCTGGTTTGTCTGCTGAGGATCTTCATGTCCTTGACCTAACACAGCAACGGCCGCGGTGGCATAGGTTGGAGTCTTTACAAATGCTTGCTCATTCTTTTGTATTAATGATGTGATTTTGATTTATATGAATGTTAATTTCTTGTAGAGTGGTTGTTCAAGGCCCAGGACCTGGGCCACGATATGGGCATGTGATGGCATTGGTGGGTCAAAGGTATCTCATGGCGATTGGAGGGAATGATGGTACGTGTCACAGTCAAAGCTCACACCTCACATGTTGTACATGGTGTTAAATTTAGCATGTTGGTTATCACTGCAAGCATGTGTATGTGCATATATCAATATCTTTTATGTATTTTCACAATTGTTTGGTTTATGCTTTTCAGGAAAGCGGCCTTTGTCTGATGTGTGGGCCTTGGACACAGCTGCCAAACCTTATGAATGGCGTAAACTAGAACCGGAAGGGGAAGGGCCACCACCATGCATGTAAAACACTCTCTCTATATATCTTTCATGAAAACGTAATGTATGATTTAGATATACTGTTACTACTTAATCTTTGTGCCTACTGATATTTTTTTGTACACTCTCTGTCTTGTATGTATGTACAAACTTGAGTATTAGTTTCATGTTTATTTGGATGTTGGGGCTTATCTAATTGTAATTCCTGACATTTCTACTGTCGGTAACTATTGAAGAAATGTTTCAGCTACTGTCATTTCATAACCATATCCAATTCATGGTTCTTTGCAAATTGACTCAACATTATAATCTCTTTGACGGCATTATCCTTTTCCCTTCATTCATTTGAGCTTGAATCTTTTCTCAGAAAATGAAAAATAAAATATGGGAGAGGGAGAGATGGAGACAGAGCATGGTAGAAAAAGATGGAAATAATGATTTTTTTTTTATGTGGCAATGACAATGTTTGCAAGTACATGTTTGCAATTGATATCACAAATGGCTGCTTCTTTTTTGTTTAGTTTGCTTTTGTTGTTTTACTTTATGTTGTAGTCATATCTGAAGGTTTAGCTAACTTCTTATCCTTTATTATACTTGACTAGGTACGCAACTGCAAGTGCACGCTCAGATGGTCTGCTTCTGCTTTGTGGGGGGAGGGATGCGAACAGTGTGGTGAGCTGAAAACTCGACATGCATAATGTTTGGTTACAGTAGATGCATTTCAGAAAAATTATTATTAATTCTTAATGGGCTTTATTGTTTATTTCATAGTGATTGCTTCAAGAGATGTCCTCTGAATTTTTTTTTTAATTAAGAAACCTCAGATTGCTAATTGTTAGAACTTTGTTGGCAAACAAGTTGTATGGCATTGCTGATCTTTCTAATTCATGAATTTGAAAATGGAAACAAAATCCTCTTCAAGAATAGCAACAATGACGTCAGCTTTTTGGGAGAAATTTATAAAATTACTCCAGTAATCATTAGTGAATATCATTTATTAATCTATATAACCCAACCTAGAATTTCCACCTATGAAAGAGAATGAAATGAATTTCAGAGACAATTTTCTAGGTTTCCTAAGCTTTTGAAGGGAAAAGTGAGATTTATTTTCTTTTGCTGTTTTATTATTTATTTATTTTTATTTATTTCCATAACAAGGTGCGTGCTGCTGTTGGGGACTTTGGGTTTTGGAAACTTGTCTCATGCATTCTCTTGTAGTCAGTTGTCAATTCTGTGCCATTCTTGTTTCTGAAGTTTTGAAACTTTTGATTAATGTGATTTCTCAAATTTGTTCATAAATTGCTTGGAATGTTTCTTAACTATCTACCCAACTTTGCCAGGAATGGACTGAATTGTGTAACTTTATGTTCGCTGCATGTTTTATTTAGATAATAACAATATTACAGGAATAATATATTTTTAATAAAGGAGTTTATAGTTTTGAAATCATGCCTTTGTTTCTTCTTAAATTTTCATTTCATTTGGAAATTTTCTTTTTTGGAAGAACATAGTGAAATTACTTTATTTCTAAGAATAGTGATTTATTTATTTATTGTGATGTGAGATTTTGTTAACCTCTTTTTATGTGTTGCTTGTTCCTTGCCTCTTGACCTATTCAGCCACTTGCAAGTGCATATGGGCTTGCTAAACATAGGGACGGCCGTTGGGAATGGGCAATTGCTCCTGGTGTCTCTCCATCTCCAAGATATCAGCATGCAGCAGTAGGTTTTTGTGCTTGAGTAAATTGTGTTTAATTGACTTGCTTCTGTCCATGAAGATTAATTACCCTTCAATTGTGCAATTTAGGTCTTTGTAAATGCCAGGCTCCATGTATCTGGAGGGGCACTTGGTGGTGGTCGCATGGTAGAAGATTCATCAAGTGTTGCTGGTAAACCCTGAGTTAGATTTAATTACATTGCTGTATTCAATATGCCATCACTTTGAGCTGTCAGAATTTTATTTAGCTTGAATTTAATGTGAAGGTGGGAGCAATTTAAAATCCAGTTCCAGTGATGTAATTGTTCCCAATAAGATTGTGTTTATTACTGTCATCAAAGATGATTCTGCCCTGAATTCGAATAATAACCTCATGTTTTCCCATGTATAGTGTTGGATACTGCAGCAGGAGTTTGGTGTGATACCAAATCTGTGGTTACCAGTCCAAGGACTGGCAGGTACAGTGCTGATGCTGCGGGTGGAGATGCTGCAGTTGAGTTAACTAGGCGTTGCAGGCATGCAGCCGCTGCAGTTAGTGACTTGATATTTATTTATGGTGGTTTACGTGGTGGTATGAGATGATCCTACTTCTATAATAATTGCTGCATTTTTTTTTATGAGTTTTCTTTTGGCCAACATGATGTCCACACAATAAAATTGCTGTATAGGTAAATGTTGTGATAAGCAAAAATTATCTGGATGTTATGGAAAGATGGACTAGGGAAACCTGTTAGAGGGTTTTACTTGATGTTTCTCAATCGGTTTTGAAATGGAATGTGAAAGGCTGAATATGACATTGCTGAAATTTAGTGGAGTATATTTGACAAGATATGGAAACGTTGTTAAAGCTCAAGCAGATTTCATAATGTATCCTACATGACTTTTAATTGTAGTAATATGTGGTTCAGGGCATTAACTGGTTTACAGTTTCAGACAAACATTCTGGATTTCTTGGAGTAACCTGAAAAGGGCTGGAATTTTTTGAAACTACATCAGATAAAAATGGATTTGAATGATGACATTGGAAGCCAATTAGCTTAAACATGCTGTAAGGTTAAGATGTCTTCATGAAGTGGTCTATAATCATCCTTAACAATGACTTGTTAAGGATGATTATATTGCAACCACCTGACTTGAACTGTTGACCTGATGGTTCATGTATTAACACAAATTATCAGACTGCAATGGAGTCTGGTTTAGTACCATTTTGTTTTTGTTTCTGAATGTAAACGATCAATCAAGAGAAAAAATATGTTTTAACTTGTAACTATAGATATGTATGTCGAAGAATATCTTAAAAACTCAATCTTGGAGACAGTTTATTGAAGATTTTCCAATTCATTGATTTTGAAAGTTCATTACTATGAACCCTTCTTAACTTAACATTCAAAGTACTGAATTTTGATAAATGTGTTTATGCATAGGGGTGTTGCTCGATGACCTACTTGTTGCTGAAGATCTGGCTGCTGCTGAAACAACAAGTGCAGCTTCCCACGCTGCAGCTGTAGCCGCTGCTTCCAATGTACAAGCTGGTAGGGTACCTGGAAGATACGGATTTGTAGATGAAAGAAATAGGCAAACCATGCCTGAAGCAGCACCTGATGGTTCTGTTGTGTTGGGGAGTCCAGTTGCTCCCCCAGTAAATGGTGACATGTACACTGATATAAGCACAGAGAATGCGATGCTCCCTGGACCCAGGTAAGCCAGCCACTTCATCTGGTCTTTCATTTTCATTACATCTAAGTAGATGTGCATCATTCAAGGAGTTAGTAGATGTGCATCATTCAAGGAGTTGCTGGATGTGTATCAACATGCAGGAGAACAAACAAAGGTGTTGAGTATTTGGTTGAAGCATCAGCTGCAGAAGCTGAGGCTATCAGTGCCACTCTGGCTGCTGCCAAGGCACGACAAGTTAATGGAGAAGTTGAACTTCCTGATAGAGATCGTGGAGCAGAGGCTACTCCTAGTGGGAAACAAATATCTACTTTGATTAAGCCTGATTCTGCTGGATCGAACAATATTGTTCCTGCTGGAGTTCGGTTACATCACAGAGCTGTCAGTATAAAAAAATAATGAACTTTTTGAATATGATCTCAAGTCAATTTTGGCATGAAATATGCATATTTACATCAGACTTTATATCTGAGACTGCTTTTTCAGGTTGTTGTTGCTGCTGAGACTGGTGGAGCTTTAGGTGGCATGGTTAGACAGCTTTCAATCGATCAGTTTGAAAATGAAGGCAGGCGGGTAAGTTATGGGACCCCTGAGAGTGCAACTGCAGCTAGGAAACTATTGGATCGACAAATGTCCATCAATAGTGTGCCGAAAAAGGTATTTGACTGTTCAATTTGAAGTACATGCGCGTTGTGGATTTGAAAATGCTGCTAGATGCATATTTATACAACGTAGCTTATGTGAGCAGTTTGTGCTGCTGACCTGAATTAGTCTGGAAATATTGATATTGTTAATGCTCTTGCTTTAGCACTTTAATTCGTATACTGCTGGGGTTGTCTTTAACATAAATCAAATTGTCCATATGTTGATTGATAGCTAAGATAGGCATATGCATCGTGGAAAGAAGTCAAGATTCAGTTTAACTACCTCTGTAGTTTGAGATCTTGGGCTCAGTTGACATGTTCCAAATTGAGATGAGTATCAGAATATCTCAGTGTTGCTGAATGCTACCATATTGGCTTTCTAATTCAACTGAATAACTCTCCATTGCAAACTACTTCCTGTCTGATTATATACTATTTGGCATAAATTCTAATAGATGTGGAACCTCTAGTGTCAAGGGCCATATAATCATTCTTTTCTACCCTTTGACTATGGGATAGTTGTATGTTGTGCTTTGTTGGAACATTAGCACCAAGGTCTTGAATACATCTACCTTTCAATTCAGGATACAAGAACACTGCTATGTTGGTCAATTCTTCCCAAATCTCTTAGCGTATTGCTTTGTTTCTTTCCCCCCTCCGGACTACCTTATGGTTAAGTGATTGTTTTGGTTGTAGTTTTCAAGTATATACACCTGTCGTGCTTTGCACTGCTATTTCTAACCTAATTTCTAGCATTCATCCAAACCTTTTTTTTTTTTGAATCAAAGGAAATTGTTTGAAATCAAATAATTGCTCTTTGGACTTGTTTTAGTGTTGTTTGATTCTCCCCTTTTCAACTTAATTCTTTTTCTTGGATTCCTTAGTTGTAAGAAGTGAATTTTTGTTAGATGTGTAAGCCTTCGATGTTCATGGGCACCTGTTTTTGGTATTTTAAGTGAATCACTTACCAAGACTTAATTTTCTTCTCAAATTTTCTGTTTTGTAGTTTAATGGGATTTGCTTCTATTTTATCAGGTCGTAGTACATCTCTTAAAGCCTCGTGGCTGGAAACCACCAGTTCGCCGTCAATTTTTCTTAGATTGCAATGAAATAGCAGATCTTTGTGACAGTGCTGAAAGGATATTTTCAAGTGAACCAAGCGTTTTACAGCTTAAGGCTCCTATCAAGATATTTGGTGATTTGCATGGGCAATTTGGGGATCTGATGCGCCTTTTTGATGAATATGGCTCACCTTCAACTGCTGGTGACATCGCGTAAGCTTTTTTGTGATTATTATTAGGTTCTCCCACATTCTGCCTGCTGATTCATGTCATTTAATAATGAGATAAAAGTCCTGAAAGACAGACAGATAATGGTGGATTTATTTTTTTCCACATCCAACAGAGTAACCTATTAATTTTGTTGAAAGCTATCCTCCTGCAATTTCATTCCATGAGTCGTATCAACTGCTGAATTTTTATATTTTTGGATCCCTTTGGAATCTAAGCCCAACATATGCTGCCAGAAAGAATCTTCAATAAAGTGTTCATCTGCAACCATTTTTCTCAGTAATCCTCTTTTAAAATACAAAACCCCTCACCTATAACCTGCCTTGCTGAAAATGAGAAGCAACAAATTTCCCATGCACCAAATGATATGAGCTCCATGCAAAAGCCCCATGAAGATTGCTTTGCAATTTCTAAATCCTTTTATACAAAGTAATCAGTTAATCTGTGCAAAGTTTAAATGCTTGATGTCAAGGATTAATTTTGGTTTGGATTTCAAATTGGTCTGGTGAAAATGTTTATAGACCACAGCTACCCATTTTTATATTGTAGTGAACTCAGATGCTTTATACAATTTTCTTTTCCATGGCTACCTATATTTATACCTTGAGAGGTGATCTTTTGATTATTACCTCTACAAGCAGTTCTAGGTTGCTGCTAAGATTTGCAAAATCAGGTATTTGTATAGGATAAAGGGGTTAGGGATTTGTAGAAGGGTTAGGGATTTGTAGATTGATCCAGTCGAAGGCTGTGAAGTGTTGCTCTTTTTGGCTGTTTGTTGCAAGATTTGGTGGCAGGACGTGGGAATTGAGGTTTGGATTATAGTGAATGGGGTGGGAGTTGAAAGTGCTCAGTTTTCATGTGTTCATAATTTTTTTCATGCTTGTGTGCACATGAATGGATGAACATGCACATGCAGAGATTCACATGTTTGTTAGGTTTATGAGGCGGCTAATTTTATTCCATTACTATCAGATATATCGACTATCTGTTCCTAGGAGATTATGTTGATCGGGGCCAGCACAGTCTGGAGACCATAACTCTTCTGCTTGCTTTGAAGGTATTTTGGTGCGGCTGCTTCTCTCCCTCTCTTTGAGGGTGGGGTGGAGAGTTATTGCTCCTTCTCCACTTAAATAATCCTTTTGATTCACTTTAAACTTTGCCGTGGATCTTGATGGGAGCTCTGCAAATATTGTTTGACTGTTGTAGGTTGAGTACCCCAACAATGTACATTTAATTCGTGGGAACCATGAAGCTGCAGATATCAATGCCCTTTTTGGCTTCCGGATTGAGTGCATTGAGCGAATGGTACTTTGTTATACATATTTGATGTCTTATCAACTTGTTAGTTACAAACTAAATGGCTTGATGAACAGGGTGAGAGAGATGGAATTTGGGTTTGGCATCGGATAAATCGATTGTTCAACTGGCTTCCTTTGGCAGCACTAATTGAGAAGAAAATCATTTGTATGCACGGTGGTATTGGTCGCTCAATAAATCATGTGGAACAGATTGAGAGTCTACAACGTCCAATTACCATGGAAGCAGGCTCAATTGTGCTCATGGATTTGTTATGGTTAGTGCTCCTGCCATATTGTTTCTCATTTGCTTATTTATCTATAATGACATTTTTTCTCTTCTGCTATAGGTCCGATCCCACAGAAAATGACAGCGTGGAAGGACTGCGACCAAATGCTAGGGGTCCAGGGTTGGTAACATTTGGGGTAAGAGCAGTTGTATTTGTGTTTAATTCATTACTGGAGGTTGTTTCCTGGTTTATTGGTCTGTTGCCTTGTAACTTGTTTCCTAAGGTCTGTTTGAATTACTAGAGCATTTTTTGAAATAATAATGATACTGTTTAAATTAAACTCAAAGCAGGTTCTTATTTTTATCTACTTAATTATGCTTACATATGTTCCATGCTCTCAAATTTCTTTCATGGTATAAGATGAAGTAAGAGCTTTTGGAGTTCACTCTCTTATTAAAATTGTGATTATAGGATTTGTAGTCATTTGGCTGGTTTATTTGATTTCAGCACTGGTTGTCGTGTCCATGATGGCTATTTATGTTAACTCAGTTCTTTCCTTGCGAATTATGCTCATTGATTGAACCATATGGAGTTGACCTAGTGGAGAAGAGCTGGGACTTGGCAGTGTGCTCCTGTCCAAGATCTCAAGTTCGACTCTTCCCAGGTGCAAACAATTCCATGGGGCCATCGGACTTGGGTAAGAGCCCATGAATTAACCATGGTGCACTTGCGAGAAACTCCTTGCTGAGGGCCTGGTGCACCCCTATGATTAGTCGGGCCTTGGCCTGGATACCTGGTGCTAATCCAAAAGAAAAATTATGCTCATTGAGAATGATTTCTTCATTTGCAGCCTGATCGTGTTATGGAGTTCTGCAATAACAATGATCTTCAGTTGATTGTACGCGCCCATGAATGTGTGATGGATGGCTTCGAGCGTTTTGCTCAAGGACATTTGATTACACTTTTCTCTGCCACCAATTATTGTGGTATTTACTCGTCAACTTAAACTAGCTAGTTATTTTTTCCAAGATTCATGATTAATTTTAGCGATTCTATTCTTGCCTGTTTCTGCAGGTACTGCAAATAATGCAGGGGCAATCTTAGTTTTGGGAAGAGATCTTGTGGTGGTTCCCAAACTCATTCATCCTTTACCACCAGCAATTTCATCACCAGAAGCTTCACCTGAACGTCATATTGAAGATACATGGATGCAGGTGCTGTTGCATTTCAAAGCCTAATATTATGACTTATTTTTGCGCTGACCAGTGATCTCTATCCTGTTTCCACTGTTTTTTCTAATGACAGGAGTTGAATGCTAATAGACCTCCTACACCAACTAGAGGCCGTCCTCAAGTAATAACAAATGATCGGGGCTCCCTTGCTTGGATATAATAGATGTGCTTCTGATATTTACATATACTCATTCCGGGCTTGTGCTTGCACCTTGGGTTTCTGGCATCTGTATAGAGCATGATGGATCCAGGAATTCCCGAACTTGTGATGGCTGTTCCTGACAAAAAAGTGAAGGCTTTCTGATTTTTTATTTTATGCACAATTGCTAGGCCTTGAGATGGTTAAGCTACAAGTTCGAGAACCAGGTTGCAGGAGGCGATTAGTTTCCCTTTCGCCCGTTGTAAATTGAGCCACAAGCAGGTAGAAGTCGTCTTCCAGGTTGTTTATCATGATGGGTTGGTAGTGCTGGGTATTTTTCACGTTAGTTTTAATATATATTTTTTCCATTCCTCGTCTTAGGCCTAATATCTTTTTTATGAGGGCACGAGGTCCTTGCATGTGATGATGAGATATATATGTTGTCAAAAATCTGTGGGCGTCGTCGATGTATAATAGAGGTTTTGTGTAATTCCCATTTATGCTCTTTGTACAATATAATTTGTGTGAAGATAAGAAACCTTTTGGTCCCACAAAGCTTGGAAAGTTCTTTTTTGTCAGAATGGCCTTTGGTGCTCTTTGCTGCTAGAACTAGAGTAGAACTTGGGACCTGGATTATTTTGACGAGTTGGTTTCCATTATTTAAATCATTTTGGTTAAAGATTTACGCAATCAGAAGAATGCATTCTCAGGTCTTCTCTCTCATCTTTGCTTAGATCTCTCCTTTTCTACCACTTTTGTGTACTGTCATCCATCCTCGTGATCTTGTCAGCTACAGGAATATCTATCAACAAATAGAAGCATGCTTTTCATTCATAATGCGGGATAAAAGAGATTAAGAAGATGAAGTAATAAGAAATAAAATGATAAAAAAGAAGTCAAATAAAGAGAAGTGAAAGACGAAGAAAAGGAAGAATGCTGAAGTTTGCAGTTCTGTAAATTTTATTCAATTTATTAAAAGTTATTTACCATTTAAAAATTAAAACTTTAACTAGAATAAATTATTGGGTCCGTAGCTTGTTAAATAAAATATATAACAAATAAAACCAAAATAAAATCTAATATGACTCACTAAATAAAATATTTGACAGTAACTAAATTAAGTTTCATAAATAATCTTAAATAAAATTCATTAGCACAAGAGTTGGGGTGTCTCCTGTCATCATAGATTGTACATAGATATGTGAACTATATCGCGGGTTTAATATCTTTATTAATTCAACAAGGATCAAATTGCTATGATGTTTCTCTGGTAATTCAACTATAGTTTGAATTTAATCGCCTAACTGAGATTTTCTAAACTTCGCAATCCGTGATAAAAACAACTTGTATATCTAAAGTAGTATTAATATGTTTTTTTTTTTTGTTCTAATGATAAGTAAATGAGGTAGAGATATCAAAAGAGCAACAAAGATAGGTTGTATTTTATATTTAATAAGGTCTTTGATATTAAAAGTAGAATTAATATAAAAGTTTGAGCAGTTTGGTAAAAAGAAATGGTTTTTTTTTTTTTTTTTTCCAGAAAATACTAAGGGGTTACAAGCAGGGTCATGGTATTTATTGTCTGTAGTTGTTGTGAAGTAGAGGTAAGATTGCTATGCTGTATAGTAACATCATATCTGGAGCTGCATGTGATGGTCGCAGCCCTCTCACTAGCCCACTCATCATTGTTCCCTTAATTTATTGGTGACAGATTAGCCCTTCACAGTTTGAGTCTCATGCTGGAATGTCTGCCAGGCGTCAGCCGTGAGTAGCCTTTGAAAGTAGATGGACCTTTCCCTGGTTAATTGACCTCTTTCTTATTCATAATCAAGTGCTATCTCTTGCAGCTACCGTCACATTTATACTTCTAATGGGCTGAGCCTCCACGATATAGCTATTTCGTTGGCAAATGGACAAAACATTACCACAGGTATTGGTGATGATATGTGTGCAGAAGGTGGAGATGGAGGGGATCTAATGTTTTGTCAGAGTTGCCCCCGCGCTTTTCATGCAGGTGAATGTTCTCTTCACTACTCGGAGCTTTGTTTTCTACTTGTTTTTCAGTTGTATAGTTTATAAACATTTCATTTGCTTCTCTACTCGCGAGACTTGTTTCTTGTTATTTCTTTCCCCTGCATTTTCCACCTTCTGAAATACTGCCTTCAAATTCATTCTGCATGCTTAAATTGTCATAATATAAGAATCTCTTCTCCATGCTAGGTGGGTTGGGCTGCTTTTACTTGTCTTACTGTCTCAACCCATATCCCTTTCTGCTGGTGCATTTTTTTCTCAAGTTCCACATGACAGACAAACTGTTTTTTCTGCTCTCGAATATTCGTTGGTGGAAAAAAAAGAGATTACTCCCCAATTTAAATAGTGCATTGTGATTTATAATTATTGAAGTTTACCTTTTTTTTTTTAAGAATACTTGTCCATTTCATGTTGTATTTGTTTGTGCTGCAGCATGTTTGGATTTACAGGATACTCCTGAAGGTGCTTGGCATTGTCCAAATTGACGGAGGCAATTTTGCAAGACCTACTGTCATCCGGCTGACTCGAGTTGGTAAAACTCCAGAATATAATGTTGGTGATTGTGTTGTTTGCAGGTTAAATCTCTTGAAATTTCTAATAGATTTTACCCTAGCAAATAGTAGGAAGTCATTTTTTTTAGGAAAAGAACTTGATGCAAGTATAAAATTGGCCAACGACCTTTTTGTCACTCTTACGATTATATATATCATCAAGGATGTAATTTTTTTTAACTTTTGCATCGTGGTCTTTGTAAGGTCTGTATTTTACGAGATCAGAATGTCCTTGCTTAAATTTTCATACTCTAAGTCAAGATTACTGAGCGTTAAGTTATATGGTTGATTATACCTATCGTTGGATCATTGTGGCAACTTTACGAGGAGAGGGCAATGAGTTACTGATGAAATAAGAAATTCACAATAGCAGCTGATTATCGGAGATGGAATTAATAGTTATTAAGGATTACAGAGCTTTTGTAGAGTAATAGATTAGTTAATACTTCCATTAATATAGAATTCCTAGCAACCAAGAGCTCCAAGCCCCAAGTGCTTTTTGTAGAAGGGTTTCCTACCGGTCAATGAACACAGATTTGTTTTTGAGTTTTCCTTGGTCTTTTAGTTCAATTTAGTCATTCATCAAATTTTGCTTTTGGTTCGTATAATCTTTTTATGTGCTTTTCTTACTATAGGTGTCTTAATGTCATGCTCTCTTTCAGTGCGAAAAAGGAGTTTCATGTTGGTTGCTTGCGGGAAAGTGGACTATGTGATCTAGAAGTAAGTCCATTATCTCAAAACAGCTTGTGTTTATGATCTTCCAGGAGTATTTACTATTTTTTTCTTGAATATTTCGCCATAGGAAATCCCCGAAGATAATTGGTTCTGCTGTCAGGACTGCAATAATATCTATGTAGCTCTCCGGAATTCTGTTTCTACTGGAGTGCAGAAAATTCCTGCTTCGCTGTTAAATATCATAAATAGAAAGCATGTCGAGAAAGGACTACTTGTTGATGAAGCTGCATATGATGTGCAGTGGCAAATTCTGACGGGAAAGAGTCGCAGCCGAGAAGATCTTTCATTGCTTTTCGGGGGCTGCTGCAATTTTTCGAGTGAGTTCTTGTGTGCCTTCTTGGATGTCTGCTTCCTTTTCCCACTAACACAAGCAGCTATTATGCAGAGAACTGTGTGAATTTGCCTTTAATTTGTTCTTTTTTCATTTTCAATATCATTTTTTAGATGTCTTTTTTCTTGGGTGCATTTATTGAAATGATAAAAACTGGAGGTTGAGGTAGATATTAATGCGAGAAATTTTGGTTTGGGAAGTGAAAAAATAAGTTTTGTTTTACTATTTATTTCTTTCTCTCTTCCTCTCTGCAAAAGAGAAAAAGAAATCTACATATTTTTCACTTTTACAGAGGAAGAAAAATGCATTGTCCACATTTAATTCACGGGGAGAGTCCAATTCATTTTATTAAGTGTTTAGCTCAGAACAGAACAAAATGGAGGAAAGGGGGAGTGGATCCTTGAAGTCTGCCCCAGCTAGTTTGGAATTGAGTCTTGGTCTAGATGAGTTGAATTGAGCACCGAGTCAAATACAAAATGGACAAGGAACCTTCTAAATAAAAACATGAAACAGAAGAGCTTTTAGAAAATGCTGAATGTTACCTCACGAAACTCCTTTCAAAGCTCATGTGAATCATTAGCTCTCCGCTATCAATATAGAAAGGGAAAAGAAGAGGAACTTATGCTGTCCGTCCACCTTGAGAAAAACTAAT
>Ga0307510_10004358_pt1 | contig 16661 bp, 7 predicted proteins | sample 12_EM_MG_FD_207224 | JGI IMG/M metagenome (GOLD analysis project Ga0307510, IMG submission 207224) | Populus trichocarpa ectomycorrhiza microbial communities from riparian zone in the Pacific Northwest, United States - 12_EM | ecosystem: Host-associated > Plants > Roots > Unclassified | place...
TGCTTCCTTCTGAAGCCTCCTGCGCTACAGTATCCAAATCAACTACACCTACAGCGACATCCCTTTATCCTTCGAGGAAAAACCTCAAAATATTGTCTTCTACGCGGTTCGGAACCACTCTAATTTATCTCTAAAGGTGTTTTTTTTCTTCAAATTACTTCTTTTAGATTGTTTTGACAATAAATTTTAAAAAATAAAAAATTATTTTAAAATATTTCAAAATACTCTAAAAAAACAACATGTTTCTGTTTTTAATGGAAATCTACAGTAGAGTAGTTAGCTTTTTTTAAAGTGAATCTCCTTTTCTTTTCTGAGTGCAGTTGCTGGTTTCTTAGTGCAGTTGCTGGTCCCGATCGCCTTGTGATTGGCGCATGATCAACTTTCTAAAGTAGAAATCTTCTAGATTGTTTTTATATTTTAAAAGTATTTTAGAAAAAATTAAATTTTTTTATTTTAAATTAATATTGTTTTAATATTTTTAAATTATTTTGATGTGTTAATATTAAAAATAATTTTTAAAAAATAAAAAATATTATTTTAATATATTTTTAAATAAAAAACATTTTAAAAACGTAATCCAAATATAAACTTGCAGATAACTACGTCTTACCGATGGGGTGGCTGAGAATGTTCAGGTATCCTCTTCAAGTAGATACCCTCTCCGCTCGGGCAAACCCCGACCACCACACAACTTTCAAGGGGTACTAAAATCTTTATTTTCTGGTCCATATGCCCCTAATGAAAGGGTATTTTAGTAATGTTATTGTAGAACACGACACGATCGCACATCTCTGTCCATCGCAGTTTCTCCATGGTCTATATATAGAGAGGTGTACTTGCTGGGTTTTGACACACCAACCGAGGAACCACCAGCCCCTCCTAACTCTTCCTCTTCTTCTTCTTCAAGATTAAAAAAAAGAAAAGATGAACCGAGCTAAGCATCCAAACCTACGAGTCCTGAGTAAGCTAACAGAGTCTCGGATTCTAAAGAAAATAACCCAATTCCTACTCTCAGTTTCAGTGTTTTCCTTGCTTTTATCTAATTATTCCTCTGGGCCTTCTTTCCTTCATTCCTTGTACTTCTACTTGTCTACAGTCCCTGTCCAGTTGTTTACCCATACCTTAGACAAGAACTGCATCTTCCTCCTCTGCAATGGACTCCTAGTTTTCGTCGCTAGATACTCGGGTTTGGCCCCCACTATTGATGATCATCAGTCTTTCAAGAAGTATGAAGATGCCACATCGGAGTCTAGAATGCCAGTGCAGCAGGGGGATGGATCAGGTTTGGTGGAGAATGTTGATGGTTTCCTGCAAGAAAACATTGCTGTCACGAAAGAAGATGGGTTCGTGAATGATAATGATCATGGACGAACAGAAGATAGAGAAATTGAGGAGCTCATCGTGGGAGATCGAGAAGAAAAGGATGATGACAAGGGAGATGGAGGAATTGGGTTCTTGATTATTGGGAAAGAAGGAGACCATGGAAGTGAACTTTCTCTTCAAGGACACGAGGAGGTAGAGTCCTTGAATGATGAGGAATTCCATGCCACTACTCAAGAAGAATATCAAGCAGAATATTATGTCGACGATGGTGAAGAAAATGGAGTGCTGAGTACACAAGAGTTGAACGAGAAGTTTGAAGAATTCATTAGAAAGACGAAAGAAGAGATAAGAACTGAAGCTCAACAACAATATCTAGTCATGGCTAATTAATTCATATTATCAGCCAATTATCATGTCTGTAAACGATGTATAATTGTCTCGTTCTGTTTAATATAGACAGCCTTATTAATCACATTAATCTATATAGTTTGTCTTCTTCTTCTTCTTCTTCTTCTTCTTCTTGAACTTTAATCTAGCTACTGGCATCTAACACAATTAGAACTTAGAAGCCACAAATATTTGCATGGCTTTCATCCATCCGTAGCTTCATTAGCAATATTCATCAGTGTATCCAGTATTTCTCGCGAAACAGTTCAACAGTCGTCGTAATTTGTCAAACTGAGAAACTTTTATCGACAATTTGCAAGAGATCTAAATATTTGTGGTTCTTAATTATATAATCATGTCCATGATGCTGAAGAATTAATTTAATGTTATTATTTTGGACTAAGATCAGGCCCATATATGACAATGATATTCATGTCGAGATTGAAATCTGGAGGACCTGCTGTAATTATATAAGACAAAAGATGAAAGATTGACAAATTTTGTCCGCCTGCAATATTGCAGAAGTCCATTGGAGAGAGTAATTCACAATTACCCCCTTTACTTGGGAACTTCTTTTGCCAAAAGTAATGCTCATAATGGTCGGTGAAAGCATTCACGGATCAAGTGATATATGAATAGAAATGGCTTTTATCGTATGGTTAAGTTATATATGAATTATCTAACCTAAAAATCAAGAATAGTAAGTTCTTAGTTAACTAAAAAAAAACTTAGAATAACAAAAACATATTATATTTGTCAAAAAAATGAAAAATCATATCAATACGGATTCATGTCTTGGATACTGATCAAAAAATGCAAAATACTATTTTCTTGAATATCATTTAAAAAAGTTTTGTTTTCAAATTTTTTATTTTTCTACGATATACGATTTTATTGGTTCACCAATATTATGAAGAAATTTATATTAAGCTATGTTATAGAAAAAACAGAGGATTGTTTTTGGTTTTTTTTATTTCATGCTAAGAAAAGTGCTTTGATTTATTTCAAAATACTGCAATTGATCATACGCGTAAAAAATAAGCTAATTCTGCAGCTTTCAATTTCTTGTGGAGTCAAATTCTCATCACCACAAGTCAAAGGATTAGCCTATGGCCTTTGATAAAATAATATCTTTTATAAAGAGTCCAAGTAAAATGTTATGATTTTTTCCCAACAAAAAAATATAGTATTCCTTCTTTGTTTTTTTTATCGAATCAATCATTACCATTACCTACCTTCCATAAAATTATGCACCAAAATTAAGAGTTAATAAATAAATGAAGAAATCATTTAGCAAGTGATACAATGGTAAAAGCTTGAAATTAAGGAGGTTGCTCTCTTTATAATCTCAGGTTCAAGCTCTGCAATTGTTAATATAATAGCCACCAGAAACTTATATGGTCGTTAACTTCAGGGCCCGTGAGATTAGTCGAGATGTGCGCAAGCTGGTCCAAATACTCACATTAATCAAAAAAATAATTAACAAATTGAAGAGCCCATAGAAAGATATCCGATCCCTTGTGGAAAATAAATTATTTTGTGAGACAATAATAAATATATCAAGTTTTTATTAAGATAACTGGAAATTTCAATTAATAAAAACCTCAATGATGACCTAAATTTTTTTATACTACGGTTAAATATTAAAAAATAATTTATTTTAAAAAACTATTTTCCATGAATTCACATTTTAAAAGTAATTAATTTATTTTTTGACGAACAAATTAACATGTATTAAACAAGTATTAAGTTATTTAAATTCAATTTCCAAACTTTTCAATTAATATATTTCTTAAACAAGTATTAAGTTATTTTATCTAAAATTTCAAAATGTATTTCTTTTCACTTATGTAATATATATACAAGATTATAAGTAGTCCATTAAAGATTACGCTTTTTTTTTTATTTTAATAATTGACTCACCATTATAATTACTTGTGTCAAATCAACCGAATGCAAAATTAAATGTGTCAAACTAATTGAATGCAACGTTATAAATTGTGAATGAAGTAATTATTTTAAATTATGTATTGAAGTTTTTGCGAAATCAAAATCACTTTTTTTCTAAAATAAATAATTAAATTGGGACACCATGCCTGGTTAATTTTTAAAACTGAGGTTAGCAGGAAGACGCGTGCTCCATTACATTGACTGCCTTGAAAATATATTTATAGAACACTACTACCATATCAACAATATTCTGTGGGGAACAAGAGTAAAATCAAGCCAAAATCAGATCTTTACTTCCTCCAAAAATAACAAGGACACTCAACTAGACACGCATGGTGTTCACAAAAGCAATATTCCTAGCCAAAACTTTCCAGTTTCAGCCCTTTAAACTGACACATGTCACCAATCATTAGCATAGAATCTATGCTTCTTTTGCAGTACCCACCATATGAACTTGTCATCGAGCTTTTGATGAATGATCTTAGGCAATCCAGCTTAATTCGTGCTTGGTTACCTCTGCTCCCAATTGAATCATAAATCGATGCCAACGACGACAGCCATGGACTTGGGAAGTTCTTTCAACACATTATTGTTGTTACAGCATGAAAACACAAAAAAATTGTTTCCATATTGTATGAGAGAGATTGAGATATTGACGTCTTATTTGCATGGTACGGCTACATGTGGCCGACGAATCTATGAGCTCTTTACACCTGTGGTTATAAACTCAAGAGCTTTCACTTTCATGGATTCACATCAAAATTCAATTTCTATCTATACGGCTGGTTCCTCGTATTTCAAAGGGAAACCAGTTCCCAAATCGAACGAACATGCTTGATTCAACACTCCCCGTGTCTCAAAACTCGTAGAAAGCGAGTGAATGGATCTAGAAGAATCCATCCAAATTATGTGGGGCTGAAGAGTAGGATAAGACGTGACACAGCATACCCACCTGGATGGGCAACTTGCTGCTATAATCTTCGAGGGGAAGTAAAGACTTTGCTAGGTAAAGTTGTACTGTTCTGGTATTGTTTTGGCGGGACACTCGAAAAGCCATAGAAAGAAAACAAATTTACATAGTTTATATCGAAGTAGATTTTTTAAGCTATAGTGAACGGTGATTGTCCGAAAACCTGTACTTCTCAGCTGGTACCTACCCTGTGTTAGATGCCCACGTGACACATGAAGTTTGGGGATATTAATTCATGTGGTTTTCACTTGCCCAGAATCATGGATGAAGATGGGTAGCTAGGCATGATGATGATCTGGTAGAATGCAGAAAACCATTTAGGGCCATCTACACGCACGCACGCACGAAAGAGAATGGCTATGGATGATTTGCTGTTATTTTGGGCCAAAATGACAGCAAATCATCTTCATGGACAGAAGGGATATCAGAATAGCAAATCACCTTTTCAAATTAAGGTTATAACATAATTATATATATATATATATATATATATATATATATATATATTAATGATTTTTAATTAAATATTATAGATTTAACTACTGTTATTACATCATGAAATAAATATTATTGATATCAAATATTTTTTATTATTTCATTAAACTATATGCAGTGTCATCACATACGAAATCTATCCAATAAGGACTATATTTTTCATGGTTTCTTAAGCACGCAACAACAAAAACTGAATTTTTTACTACGTCATCAAGCGATCTCCTTCTAATTTTTTGAATAAAACACAATTAAAATAAAAATAAAAACTGAATTTTTTTAACTGGGTTGGACCCGGCAAGAACATAATTAGAATTGCGATCAAATTCCACAAATGTTACGTCATCATGCGATATCCTTCTAATTTATATAGTGTTATTAAATAATATTAAATATTTTTTTCGAGTAAAACTCAATTTTTTAAAAAACATTTACAATTTCATTACGTACAAAATTCATTCGACAAGAACTACAGTTCTATGATTTTTTGAGCGTGCAATAAAATTAGGTAAAATATTATCAGAAATAAAATTGAGATTACAGTACGAGTAAATTCAATTCATCTTAAACTATTTTTTTAAAAAAAAATTATTGTTCACGTTCACGTAAACAGTGCGAGTGAAATCAATTAACTGCACTGGTTTTTCAGAAAAAAAAAACTAAACTTTTCATGTGAACAGTGCGAGTGAATTAATTCACTCGCACTGGTTTTTCGAAAACAAAACTGTGCACTTTAGTGAACAGTGTGACAGTGGAGCATGGCTCCACTGTTCACTGAACAGTGGAGCCATGCTCCACTGTTGTGGTTCCTCCCTCACGAGAAGCAGCAAAATGTTGCTTCTCAAAACCTGCGGCACAATCGTTGTTTTTAGTGGGTCCTACCAGCGTTCAACATTTTTTCCTTCTTAACCAAACGATATTATGTGTGGCTGCGGGTAAACATCATCCGTAGCGACGTTACCAAACGGGCACGTAATACGGTACATAGATCATTGGTCAGCACATATCATATACTTTTTTTTAATATATATATATATATATATAGATTGTGATATTTTATACCATATCTTTTATTTCTTAATATTAAAACAAAGATATATTGAATTGATCTAGATCAACCATAACTAACTTGCAAAACCTATATTATGATATCGTGATGACCACATAGAAGCAAAGCAAAACAAATTAGAAAACACAATTTCTAATTAGCCAAAATATTGAATGATAAAAAAAAAATAATTAAAAAATAGCTCTAGTTAACCTAGTAAACCTAGTAAAAAAATAATTAAAAAATAGCTCTAGTAAACCTAGTAAAAAAAAATAATTAAAAATAATCACCCTAGTAAACCTGTTTAACTCGCGATCCAAGTCATGAGAACAAGATTATCCTATAGAAGACCAAAAAAAAAATCACGAAGCTTAGCTCTCAACCAATCCATTGTTGATAACAAGATCATAAAAGAAATAATTTGAAAAAAAAAGTAAAAAAATAATCTGAGTCAATTTAGAAAATCCACGACCCGAGTTATGAAACCAGGATAACTTAATAGAAATCAAATAAAAAAAATTATGAATTCCACTTCTCAACCAACTAAGATTGTGCTGGATCATGAGAACGAGATTACCTCACATAAAGCAAATTAAAAACAAAAAAAAACCTATGAAGCTCAATTTTCAACCAGTCCATTGTTGAAGAACAAAATTAGAAAAGAAATAATTTTAAAAAATGAAAAATAAATCTAAGTCATCCCGGATTAACTTGGCAAACCCGCGACTGAGTCATGAGACCAGAAAAACTTAATGAAAAGCAAATAAGAAAAAAACCACAAAATTAAATTCTCAACTAACCAAACCCACAACCTGAGTGATGAGAATAAGATTATTCAATGGAAAGCAAATTAAAAAAAGTATGAAACCTAGCTTTCAACCAACTCATTGTTAAAGGATGAAATCAGAAAAGAAATAATTTAAAAAAAAACCTGAGTCAAACTGGGTTAACCTAGAAAATCCGTGACCCGGGTCATGGACCGAGTTAACTTAATAGCAATCAAATTGAAAAAAATTAGGAAGCTTAATTCTCAACCAACTAAATATTGATGGTTGAAATTAAAAATAAACGAACCACAAAAAAAAAAAAACAATATGAGACAACTTGACTAACCCTCTAAACTGTTACTCGGGAGACCAGCATAACCTTGTAGAGAGAAAATTAAAAATAATCATAAAGCTTAATTCCCAACCTAACCCAATGTTAAAGAGTGAAACTGGAAAAAAAAAAAGCAAATTTAAAAAAATAAAAAAAACCGAGTCAACCCTTCAAACTTGCGTCTAGATCATGAAACCAAGATAACCTCATATATATAAAAGAAAGTGAAAAACATTTATGAAGCTTAATCCCTAACCAATCAAGTTTTAAAGGATAAAATTAAAAAAAAAAGTTTTAAAAAAAGGACCTAAAAAGACTGACGTCAATTCAAGGTAACGTTCTAATCCATGAACCAAGTCATGTGGCCGGAATTACTTCATAGAAGACAAACAAAAAACAATCACAGAGCTCAATCCCCAATTAATCCAATAATGAGGGATATTGAAATCAAACAGTAAATTCAATTAAATAAAAAAGAATCCAAAACAAAATAATCAGCAATTAAAAGAAAGATAATCAAATTTAACATAAAAATAAAATAACAAGACCCCTTGCTATTTTGAAGAGAATAGACGTGAAAAATGAGGAGATGAGAGAGGAAAAAAAAAAGAGAAATTGTCACTCACTGCATTACTAGGTCGGTCTTGCCGAGACACTTCCAATGCTATTAAGAAAGACGACACCACTACAGAAGAGGAAGCTGCACAAACTACTAGGACACAATGACTTTCTTCATATGTTGGCGCGTGCAATGCAAGCTCTAGGCTCTTTACCAATACCCATAGACCCGAGTCCTATTTAGTTTCAAATTTTACCCCTTAAGCCTTAATAAAATTAAATTTTATTTTGCAAAATTGAGCTTCAATTGCATGTAAAAAATTTTCCTTGCCATAGAGAAATCTCTATTTTTAAGCAACCAAAAACACTATTAAATCCAATCTCAAATAAAATCAATTTTAAATGATCAAATTGAAAAAAAAAATCAAGTGACTATAAAACATGGAGTTGATCTTTCTCTTGCACGAGCAATTCAGTCATTGATTCTTCCAAGAAAAAGATGTTGAATATTTATCTATTATTCAAATTTAATCCTTATAATTTTAAAATTTTCATTTTAGTTTTTAAATTGAGTATTAATCGAGTGACAAAAATTAGATAACCAAACCTTTAAGTTTAATCTTAAAGACAACTTCAAAGAAACAAATTGAAGAAAAAAAAAACCACTCGATCTAGTAAAGGGTGTGCCCCAACCCCCCCCCCCTCCCCCCTCCCAGGTTTTTTTATTTATTTATTTATTATTAATGTTAATGTATTAGATTATGGAAATATATAGCCTTTTATTTATTTATTTATTATTAATGTTAATGTATTAGATTATGGAAATATAGAGCCATAAACGGTCTAATAAGAATTCAAAAATCACATATCTCTATAAGAAAAACCATAAAAATATATTTAGTATCAATTTAATAGATTCAATAATATTCCCTCTTAACTACAAAAATTAAGGAAACAAGGGGATCAAAATAAATAACTATCATTATTACCTATAAAAAAAAATGAAATGCTAAATGAGGAAAACCCAAGGACAAAATATAGGCCTACTCTGCCTTTTCACATTATGGTGCAACATTTAGGGTCAGGTGAAAGGGGTGCTGGCGGTGCTGATGGAGCTTTACTGACTGGTGATGGCTGCTGCTGCTGTTGATGCTGTGGTAGAGGAGGAGGTGGTGGATACTGCTGTGGTGGTGGAGGCCGTGGAGGCGGTGGCATTGTCCCTAGCAGAGGCGATGGCATTGGATACGGATTTCTCCCATACAATTGTTGTTCTGGCCCTCTAAAGAAATGATATGGAATTGGAATTGGAATTGGAGGGTATGGTACCTCATGTGGATTATAAGGATTATCTCCATAAAATGAATAAGGTATTTGTTCCATGACCTCACCATCAAACCTAAGAGATGAGACCTCTCCATGTTTCCCATATTTATCAAAGACATTCAAAATTGTTGTGGGATTTACTTTTCCAATGACCTTCACTGTCCCTTGTTCTGCATCTAGAACCACAGAATATACTCCTACCAATAAAAGCAGGTATAAAAAATCTATAGTAAAACAAGGTCAATGTTACATAGAAATATATTTTCATGTGGTCATAATAAGTTATGACAAAACATCAATCGAAATAGATTAGTACCTTTTAGATTCTGTAACACTTCCATCATTTGCCTTTTACAACCATCACAATGGACATCCACTCTCATCATACAACTCTGCAAAATACATACTTCAAGAAAATGGTATGGAAAAGGAAAATTGCTTCAAGTAAAATCAATAAGAGCTACAAGAAATTAAATCAAACTGAGGATCTGAGTCTAACCATCTGTGCATTGGAGTCCATTTGAAGGTACTTGGAACAATGCTGTGTATTTTTTTTTTCCAGCAGACTTGGAACAAAGTTTCTTGAGGGAGAAGAAGAGATTTAATACCAGAAACATCTGAGAATGTTGGGCTGTCAATAGTTGTCATGAAGGTTTGATTTGCAATTGTAACCAAGAACATCACGAAATTTTTAACCCAATAAGGTAAACATTGAAAGAGAGTCTATATTCATTTCTCAAGTAATCGACTTGTGATCTTGTTTCCATACTTCTTTGTCAACTTTCGAACTCATTCCTCGAACCTCTTCATCTTTATTATAGGAATGGTGGAAAATAAAAATAAAAAAAGAAATCGCCTGACCCTAATAAAAGGTCATTACTTCACTAGTGTGATTTATTTAGAAAAAAAACAAATTTATTCCATGAAAAGGCAATGATATTATTTTAACGTCTAGAGATGTTTACTATATATTGCTGAAATACTGTAATAGTTCTGTTTAATTAATGAAAGTTCCCTATATTATATCCGTTATCCTGATAGCTATTAATCTATCTTGATTTTACTTCCTGTTTTGGCCCTCAATTAGAGATATTCAGAGGTTGGTTAATGGTTAAGTGTATTGATTTTGTCTGCATCAATACAAGAGCTCGTCTTTCAATTTGGAGAACATTCTCCTACTGCTAACCATTACCCAGGTTGCATGAACAATTGTGCAGAGAGAAAAATTACACTCTGAATATATGAACTTTACCCTTTTCAATTAAGTATTTTAATTTCATTTCATTTTAAATCGAGGATTTCAACTCTCAACTATCCAAAAAAAAACCTTTTTCCAATCGAGTAGTTCAACTCTTGATGTTGTTTCCAGGGAGCACTTCAACTTTCGGAATCTTTGATGGTATGTACTGCTCTGACAAGAAGGAAAGGGTGTGCACAGAAAATGCTTCAATCTCGAATTTTACTCCCTTTTGCAACATTAGCTCTAGCTCCAACCTATCAAGGAATATTATACCACCCATTATTTATCATGGTGCTCCACAGCCATAATATGCATGGGCATGCGAGGCACGTGTGCACACACACCAATAATATTAGAATATTATCTAGTGTCACAAAAACCCTACCTCCATTCCGGCACTTCCTTTTGAAGGTAGCATCTGAGTAACATAGTCTCGGTTCTTCTCTTGTCTAACAGACAATGCAAACAAAATTAGCACAAACTAGGAAATGGTACTTTAAAAAGTTAAGGAGCAAGCAGATTTAAAAGATTGAAAACTAAATTTTCACACCCTCTGCTGTCAATGGGAGCAAACACTGTTGCGGAAGATCATATTTCTCAAAATCCGAAGGAAAAGCTCCAAGCCATTGTACCTCTGGGACACGCAAAATTTTTGCATCATATGCCATTTGCTTCCAACATTGAAATGCAAGGTAGAAAGAAAGAAAAAAGAAACAAGTCACAGGGTTAGATGAGATTTGGGAATCTACATTTATATAGATATCTTACTCTCAAACAGAACTGAATAGACAAATATCAAAATAATATGTTATCCAATCAAGAAGCCTAACCATGGAACCAAATCGATAGGTAGTCAGGATGTCAAAGCCATATGGATCACAATCTACTAAACAGTAGACAGGCAGACACAGCTTCTCAACAAGTAGCCGCAGGAACCTGATAGTGCTTAAGAGTTCACAGAACAAAGATCGAAAAGCTCAAAGCCATGAGAATGGCGTATGCAACACACAGTGCAGAGATTTTCTACCTTCTGGTGGGAATATCTGGATACCCTCTTCCCTGAAAAGCACAGAAAGAGAAATAAACACAAAAAACAACGGAAAGAAGAGATAATCAACAAAGTTTCACTTACAGTGATCACAATACAGCGGTTTGCTTTACAGAACTTATCATTTGCTAAACGCTGGAATACTGGATGTCAGGGATTCAAATTCAGCCAACTAAGAGATCTGAAATATGGAACTCTTGGTTTCTCTTTAAACAGGAACATTGAAGATGAGAAGATTTACCTGATTCCTTCTCCACAATGAGTATGTATTTGGCAACACTGACAATATCTTATAAGCAAGAATTAGTGGCAATCAGTATTCAAGAATTTCTTTCATAGAATGTTTCATTAATCAAACATAAAGCCTGTTAGATAAATATTTAAAAGTACAATTTGAACAACAATTGCAAACGCCATTCATGAACTTGAAATAAAAAAAAAAATGTTGAAAATTTGTGTGAAACAACCCAAATGTATGAGATATTCTTTTTCCTTTTCAATCAAATGGTAATGTGCATTTTGGACCGGTTAAGTAGTCTACTATCATGCAGCCCATTGCTGTCACTTAACAGTTACTTTCTTGATATTTTAGCTGAGATACCTTTGACTTCCTCAACGTGCACAGGGATGGTATAGGCCTGCAAATGAGTCAGATGCACAATTATATTCCAGAATGTGAGAAGTTGACTCAGTCTATGATCTCTTTCATTCTTACAGTGGTAGGAGAACTTATGCAATCAAATTTCCTCCCAGCTTCCAAGAACTGTAACCATCCCATTACCAACCTATATAACAAGCATAGATGGATCCATAAATAATAGGATATCTTATACACAGTGAAACATAATTCTCATTGCTTCTTTCAAGAGTTGAGTGTGATCCAGAAGTACCCACCCGTTTCCAACAGAGACCTGCCAAAGGATTTGAAAGTTAGTAAATTTCTCAAGATCTCAAAAACAGTAGTATTCCTTCAAATGATAGAGCGGCTTAAGGAATCAATCTCAAAAACTGGAGAGGACCGTCATCAAACATATTGACTACTTATTTTACCTTTCACCTCTCGACTGATTATAAAGACCAGAATTCACTGACAATCAATCAGACAAAAAAAAAGGACTGTTGCACTTTATTAGCAGTTATAAAGGATCATGACAACTTGGAGTTGGTTAAGCAAACAGAAAAAGAGTAGCCTCTTGCTGCTAATGACATAGTCCATTCTTAAATTTAATATCAAAAGAACTGTCATATTTAAGATATTAACTAGAATCCTTTCCCAAACCATGTGAACGTTTTCCTTTAACCTCTCATATGCAGTATCCTTTAACCACAGATAATTTCAAGGTGAAACCAATGTAGCATCTACCACATTTAGGTTGTGACGACTGCATTGCAGAAGGATGCATATGTCATTAATTGCGCGGTCCACGACAGACTGTTCTGCATGACAAAAAAAAAGTAGAAAAAATTTACAATCACTTCATAAAGTTCTAGCACGTTATTGAGTGCAATTTTCACGAGTAAAATAAATTGTACTGAAATTTTGGGTTTTGCAGGCACCTCATTATCAGCAGTTGAATTGTACACGATAATATAATATAACGTCTAACAAGAACCATGTCTCTATCTTCTAAAGTAAGAAATGTTTTAAATTCACCTGAAAACACAGATGGGTGCATGTAATATATATCTCTCTTAGACCCATGTCGGTTCTCTTGCAGAAGTTTCTGAACAATCACCAGCACTCTCAGCAAGACATCTGAAATTCAACAAAGAGACCAAAAATGAACTAATGCTTGCATCTCCAACTCGATTACATAAGTTGCTCCAGACAATTCGATTCAATAACGTACACAACTCACCTATTCTACACGCATGACATTGTCTCGTAAGTGTGAGAACTTGTTGCCCCTTAGGCAAATCAGAGCTGCACAAGCTGCATAAACCGATAGAAAGGTAACATACCCTAGCACATCATTACACATGAGATATCTAGAAACCCATAAAGGGTATTCAAATCATAAGACAGTAGACATTTAAATACACCTTATCTTCTACTAGTACACAATCTATTGTCGTTTTTTCAAAAAAAAAATCAAAATTCTAAAATTCTCAGAGTAACTTGTTTGCAATTTTTGTTTATGAGAATGCAAACAGAACCCATATATTGCATTAGTAATTTCATGCTAAAATTGCAATTAATTAAGCAACTTGTAAGAAAATTGATAAAAACAAACCAGTTTGAATTGGGATCGGTGCAGTAGTTTCTAAATTTGTGGATGCAAATGTTAGGAGATCGTCCCTCGCTTAGCTCTTTCACTAATGATGTAGTCAAATCTGCATTTATCACCAAAATTAGTTGAATTATAGTTAATTATTGAAATGTAAATTGTATTTCGTAATTTTGGTGACCTTTGATTTTTGAGAGTAAAGCTCTTGAGCTTGCATTTCTCTCCATTATTTTTTTATTTTTCCCTTGCCTGCCTGAAACTGAGAAACTGTTAGTTTGTTTCTTTCTTTAGTTATTATTAAAAGAATTGTATTTGCCTTGGTCAAGCCAAGGGGTGTTTTTGTCCAGTGTAGTTATCCAGATTGACCAGGGTATTTTAGTACTTTTAATAGATAAAATATTATTTAATATGAGAAAGGCAACTCCACGTGGAAGTGATACATGCTTGTGGGTTCTCTTGTGGTCGTCAAACGACGCGTGTCGTAGTCAAACTTCAGTGATGATGTTTTAATCCTCATAGCGTTTTTTTCATGACTGGGCAAATATGTCGGGTTTTGCACCGATAATCTTCTTCTTCTTTTTTCTGTTGTTTTTTTCTTTCCTTCTCGTCGGTTCTAAAACCATCCCCTCTACATTTTTAAAACAGCTCTTCAAGTTATTATTTTTTCAGATTTAATTGATATATTTTTTTTAATTATTCATATAATTAAAAAAATTAATTTAAACCTCTTTTTTTTCACCTTCCAAATTTAGTTTTTTTATTTTTTATTTATTCTTTGAATTGAATTATTTTTTTAATTGCATCACTTAATATTTTATATCATTTTTTTAATTGGATAATTCTTTCAATTGCATCCCTCAATATTTTATATCATTCTTTCAATTGTATTTTTTAATATTTTAGTTCATTTTATTTTATATCAGATTTGTTCCTTATTCTCATGATCACTATTTGTTTTGATTTTGATCATGTTTTTGTTGCAACTTTCTTTTTCGATTTCATCCCTCGGCATTTCATTGATTGAGATTTTGTTAACCTTTTGGGTCACATGTTTGAAAGGTTGGGCCGGGTTAGCTTAGATCTTTTTTTTTAGGTGCTTTTTATAGTTGATTTTTGTTGGTACCATTCTTCTATAAGGTTATCACGATCTCATGTGCCAAGCCACAAGTTTCACATGTTAACCCAGATTTGCCCGGGACAATATTATTTTTTTTAATTTATTTGTTGTTGTTATTTCCTAATTTTGTTTATCATATTATCAAACTAATCAAGGTTTAACCTAAATATCAAATATTTCTTACTTTTTTAAAAAACAACCATCTTTTTTTCAGGTTGAACAAAAATCTTGATATGACCCATGATATCGCACGAGCCACCAATCTAGTACATATACTAAAAGAAAATGCTATTTCACTGTATAAATGGTATAAAGGAATAGTTTTTCTATTTTATTATTGTAGCGATGATAAATCTATAATTTTTTGGAGTAGCGGTAACTTAAAACATTGTGGAGTAGAATAATATAATGATGTTTTTGCCCTTTTTAAACAAAACCATTGGAATGGTTACTAGGGCTAATATGGTCTTTTTTTCAAAGTACATTGGTTATTATCATATTGATTGGGAACAACTTGGTTTTTTCATGTTTTTAAATTACAGTAAAATAACTAAATTAACCTTAAAAGTTTTTATTTAATTAGTAGCTAGGGTTTGTTTTTTAAATTTTCACTTTTTAAAGCAGGATAAAATAACTAAATTACCTTTAAAAGCAAAAAAAATTAAACTGACATCCAAAGGCTTTTCATGTTTTCATCATTGTCTTTTTAGTTCTAATTAAGTTGAGTGAGGGGTAATTTGATATTTTGATAAATATAAAATATTATTTAAAAGTTAGCTTGTGCACAGCATGCACCAATGAGTTGGAGACACCCGTGCTCTTTGAGCAACATGTGAAGATCTCCTAGCAGCCAATCACAACCTTTAAAGATGACATTTGTAGCATCCTAACATCTTCTTCCTAGTGGCCAGACACATGTACAAGAAGACATAATGATTGGGCTTCAGTAGACTTTTTTCTCTCTCTCCTTGCATTCGGTTTTACGTCTGCTCTTCTAAAAATTAAATGTGTCTTATCAGTTTATATTTGTGTCAATTTTGATCTTTATTTTTTTAATTGCTATTTGATGTGTTTTTAATGATTTTTTAAATTGATTTTGTTTTTCAATTTCATCCTTCAACATTTGCTTTCATTTAATTTTTGTATCCAATTTAGTCCTCATTCTTTTGATTGCTATTTTTTAATCATTTTCTTGATTTATTTTATTTTTCAATCTTATCCTTCGTTATTTTATTTAATTTAATTTTTATACCAGATTTAGTCCTTATTCTTTTAATTGCTATTTTTTTTAATTTTTGTATCATTTTCTTGATTTATTTTATTTTTCAATTGTGTCCGTTATTATTTTATTTCATTTAATTTTTATACTAAATTTGGTTCTCATTTTTTTTGTTGCTATTTTCTTTATGTTTTTAATTTTGGATGACTGGGAATCTTATTTCATGATTTTTTCATGTTTATCTTGTATAGAGTAATTGTGATCTCATGACATAAGTCACAGGTTTTGAAGATTAGTCTGATTTGACTTCGGTTTTTTTTTAGGTGCTTTTTTAAATTGAATTTTTTTTTCAGTTTCATCATTCGATATTAGGTCATTGGGCTTTGAGCTTCGTGAATCTTTCCACTTTCCTTTCTATTGGATTATCCTGATCTCATATCGGGGGTAGCAGTTTAGTCAAGTTAACTCAGGTTTTTTTATGTTATTTTAATTTTATTTTTCATCATTTAGTTTGTTTGAAAGTTGATGTCTATTTTTTTATTCAATTTATTTTGTACAGGGATATCTCGGCCTCACGACTGAGCCGTGAATTTGGCATGCGGACTAGAATCAAATCTTTTTATCTTTTTTTTTTAAATTGATATTTCTTTAGTTTGTCTT
>Ga0307510_10004359_pt1 | contig 16660 bp, 13 predicted proteins | sample 12_EM_MG_FD_207224 | JGI IMG/M metagenome (GOLD analysis project Ga0307510, IMG submission 207224) | Populus trichocarpa ectomycorrhiza microbial communities from riparian zone in the Pacific Northwest, United States - 12_EM | ecosystem: Host-associated > Plants > Roots > Unclassified | place...
AGGAACAAATCTTACAAATTAAAAAGTTGAATGAGAATGAAATTGAAAAAAAATATAATTTCATAAATTATCTCAAATAAAATAAATAATAATCAAAATAAAAGAGATCAAATCTAAAAAATAAAAATAAATAAAAGATAAAGAAATTAAAATAATAATAATAATAACATTTTATAAATTATTTCAAATAAAATAAGTAGCAAATAAAAGAATGAGGATTAAATTTGATAGATAAAAAATTTCAATAAAAAAATGATAAGGGAAAAAAAAATAACAATTATAAAAATAAGGACCAAAGTTAATATAAAAATTAAATTTGAAGAGATGAAATTAAAAAATAAATATTCAAAACAATATATATATAGCAATTAAAAGTTTGAGAATCAAATTTGATATAATCAGTAAATAATGACATTTCTAAATTTTTCACAATTTTTAGAAAATGTTTTCCGCCCAAATTTTTCAGGAAAATATTTTTCTGGAAACCAAGCTAAATTTTTCTTTGACTGGAAAGTGATTTCCGTTGACCAATTTTTTTAATGATAAACAAACACGGGAAAGTTTGGAAAGTGGTTTCCCGAAAACCACTTTCCAGAAAAAAAACATGATCTAAAATGCATTGTAAAATATGCATTGTAAGTCTTGCTTTTCTCAAAGAACCAAACTCTGTATTTTATAAAAATAGTGGTAGTGGTTGTGGTTGTGCTGTTATTTTTTAAAATATTTTTTTATATAAAAATGTATTAAAATAATATATTTTTATGTTTTTAAATTATTTTTAACAACCATATATTAAAATGATATAATTTAAAAACATAAAAAAAATAAATTTTAACCACCCTACCAAACATAAACAAAACAACTATATATACTACTAGGTTAATAGACTGTAGGCAAATACTTAATACGATAAAGGTACACATGGGCTAATCTTTATTTATCTTTGAAGTCGCCCCATCCATGTCACAATGAATGTAAGCGAACTTGAAATTCAGTTTGTAATTCTATATTCTCGTGAAGAGTATTTTCAGTTTATGTTTTCATCAGCACTATTTTCTTTTTTTTAATAATTCTTCTTGATTGAAATGAACAATAAGGAACCCCAACACCTTCCCTACTAGTCAGTCTTTACTTGCAAAATGGGTTGAATCCAGCTGTCCGACGTGACAATGTTATTCAGTTCCATTCTTTATCTGCTCATCAAACGTACCACTGTACTATCAGTTGTAAGACTGTCACGCCGGCTGCTGTTGTTGCCCCCTCGCACTCCCTCGGATTCTACGGTGGTGGAATTTGACCCTGTTGACTGTGCTTAAAAAAAATTATTTTTTTTAGTTTTAATTAATTATTTTAATAAGTTAATGCCGAAAATAAATTTTAAAAATATTATTTAAAAATATTTTTAAATAAAAAATAACTTTTGATGTATTCTCAAAGAAGGCACGGAGATTTCTGAACTTTGGTGCACGCATTGAAAGGGGAAGTAGTTGATGTGTTTCAGTTGTCCCACATCGAAAGAGTGATAAGCCTTGTGGAAGCGAGGCGCTATAAATACTCGTTTTGCGAGTGGTGAGCGCCGCTCGCCGCGCCGGCTCTATATTGTGCGCAAAAATTTGTAGAGGGGAAATAGGCTGGCCGAGTGTTGACGCTGCTTACTTTGCAGAAATCGTTTGTCTGGGACTCCCGATTTGACCCACCTCTGAAATCTAGCCCAAGTTTATTTTAGTGAGTACTGTCCTGGCTTTGTCTCAATTTTTTTTTATGTAGGCCCTTGATTGTTAACGATAATCGGCCCAAAATGTTCTGTAACTGTCCTTGCTTTGTCTCCTTCTCTATTATCGAAGTTCTTATACACGTATATTTTTAATGAATAGATGCTACTATTTCAGTTTGAACTATAGGTACATGGCAGGAGATCAAGACTTCTAAAACATTTGCTATCCTTGTTACCGGATTACGAGCAAAAGAAAACAAAAAAGGATTTATAGGACAAACTTCAATTCAACCAAAGAAGCAAGGAGAAGCCTTATTTTAACGGTGAAGCGTTTTTTCAGGTATGGATTAGGCAAAGCAGCTATCAGATAAATAGTTTCTTCAAATAAGTCATAGAAGAATATCTTTTTTATATAAAAAAACAGAGTTGCATTTGTTTTTTGTTGTATTCCTTGGCGAAAGTGGTCCTTCCACCTATAACTAGCTTCGAATCGACTAGGAATTAAAAGCATTAATGCTAGTAGAAGAAGTCGACGGCCTTGTCTGCAACTGTGGAATCAAAGGTCAATACTCTCCACAAATGTTTTTCTTTTTTTAATCTGTGATCATCGTACGATGTGGATTGATGATGCTGCCCTTTTCTCCTTTGAGACATCAGCAAATGGGGGTGTTTTACTTTTGCGTTCAAAAATTTCATCCATCGATTTGGATTGTGGCTGTAAAGTGTAACCCCCGGCAGTAAGGATTAGGGGGTCCCAAATATATGAGAAGAATATACCGACGTCTATTGCAAACCAATCTGTATCCGCCACATCATCATGCACAATCTACAATTATATCAAAAAGAAATCTCAATGCGATAGGAGACGACCAAATCTCCAAATCATTGACATCCTGTTGGCAATGCAACGAGGGAATCCTTAGTAACGCTGACAACTCCGGGCTGGTGCAGTCTTCGAGCCTTGGCATGGTTTGCTAAAACCTCTACGCATAGTTATGATACCCAGCTAATAAAGGTTTCAACTTTCATACCTAGTAATTAACAATCCAAGACATTACCTTTATAAACATAGTTACTAAACCTGACACCTATCAATGAGTAAACTTGATGATATGCATGCTCGGAACTTAACTTAGATTGAATTATTATTTTAATTGTTTTGAAAGTTCATTTGACCAAATCTGTGTGGGATCTAGTTGGGTTAACACCATAAAATTGTTTATAATTTTTTGTTCAAAATAATATTATTTCATTATTTTTATTTTTTTAAAAAAAAACATGGTTCTGAAATAGATTCAAGTTAGCTTGTCTGCAAACAAGTTGCTTTAGCAAACCTTTGGATCTTGGACCAAGAACCCGGACAGATTTTGATAACCATCCTTTTAAATATAACATAAGTTGAGAAAGACAATGAATAATTTATAAAAAAAAAATATCAAGTACGTAATGAGAAATTAACATTTCTTCCTTTTTGGAACCAAACTCATAATGGTCATGGGCCTAAAATGTTTTTGGCCCATTTCCAAACCCTACTTTCTAAGCCCAAAAACATGTGTTGAGTCTTTCTTCTTCTTCTTTTCCCTTAATGTTTATTAATGCTTGTGTAAGAGATATTTTGTCCCTCATAAATGTTGTCATGGTGAAATTACTCTTTAGCCCCTCCGTCCAAGAAAAAAAAAGGTTTAATAATTATAAATATATCCTAAACTACTAGGTAAAGGGAAAGTTTTTCCTTGCATTAAAAAGATATAGATTTAGCACAAAAACAATCTAAATTTTAGAATTGAAAGCTCTTTAAGTGTATTTATCACTCCTTTTCTCTACAAAATTGTTGACTAAACATTGGAAAGTCCTTAAACACTCTAAAAGAGAATTTTTTACAAGTATCTAGAGATATTCATCAAGAAAGTTTACCTTAACATCGGAGAAATGAGTTGTTTAAAAAGATACTTAACTAATATTTGATTCAACCACTAAAAATCCTTATTCTATAAATACTTTTTAATTTAACAATGCATCAAATAGGATGCATCGATGGAAGCCAAAACACTAGTTCATTTTGTTATGACAAACTGTAATATATCCTAAACTCTTGTGCAATCAACAACCCATGCATATAATCAAATAATTTGCTTTTCAAGCTTGCTTATAGAAAGTTGAGTGTTTTTAGTGATAAGCAGGTAACTAAAGAGGGGATTCTAGATCTAAAAGCATGCACTTGGAGGTAATAATACCTTCTTCCTTGTAAATCAGCCTATATTGAGTGTTCAGTAGCATTTTGATCATTCATATTTCCCCTGATTGTACACTCGCAGCTGAATTGATGCAGGCATGACCAGAAACAATTTCCTTTCTACAGACATGGATAATGACATTACTCAACAAGTCGCTAGCATCAAAAGAATCTTACGTGCGCACTTCCAAGATTAGGTTTGTTCTTTCGTCTGTCTTCTTGTACGTACCACTTCAATGATAATGCTGAAGAAGCAGCTAGCTAGCAGCTTGTCATTAATTAAAGATTATCCATAGTATTTACCTTGAGCCTCGTTGATCTAAAAGGTGGTTTAAGAGAAGATACATGTGTGATAATACTCTTTCGCATAATCATTTTTTTAAGTCCAGCGGACTGCACCTTTTCCTTTCCTATTTAACGTGGTTGGATTGTCACATCTATGACATGGATTGATGAGTTGAATACGCTCACTCATATATATGATTATTTGAAACATATCTTTACGTAAAGCCAACCTGCTGCAGGGCTAGCTACCGTCTTCTTGCGCTGTATGGAGAAACTAAACAAGCAGCAATATGTACGAGACATTGCTGAGGGAGATGACATGCACGCATCATATCATATATAACTACAAATCGACTACAGCTTATAAATGGCAATTCATGACTGTCAATTAACAACATATATATTTTGTGCACTGGATTTTGAATGGTGCATACATACCAAGACTATAAAATAGTAGCGCTAGTAATGTCCTGTCAGCGAGTCATTTTATGTGTATCTTTTGTCGTGTAACAGCTAGCCGTGTTGCGGCAAATCAATAGTTACAAATTACTAAGCATATATAGAAGACGACAAAAGTTCATATATACAAGGGTCAAGGCCCATAATAATATTAATAGGGAAATTCATTGGATATGAAAGTTACTATTACCTCATCTTCTAACCCAATCCATGCTTGACACATCATCAAGCTCAATCTATACCATATCAAAATCTGGCTATCGGGTGTGTTGACATGGCAAAACAAGATCAAATAACAACAAAATGCGCACCCACCTCTAACTCAACATGCTGCCAATCTACCTTCTGTAGTTATCAGGGATCTTCCCTTTGGTTGGACCACACATGCATGAAAATTGCGTTGATTTTACACCCTCTAGGCATTAGTGTTCCGTACTCGGGGAAAAAATATGGAGAAAAATCATCATGAGGAAAGAGTTAGACATGCTGAATTTACTGAAGAAGAATACTCATACAAAAAATTCCCTCTTTCTTCTTTCCATGCCTTTTGCAACATATATAGCTAGCTGAGGTTTTTGTTCAATCGGCAAAGATATCGTGCCTAACTAGATGCTATGATGGAGTTGAGTGTAGGGACAAATGTTTTGGGAAAATATCTATGAGAAGCTAACAATTTCATATTCTTTTCGTGCACATATATGGTCTAATTTGTGCTGGTTTGTTGTGCCACAGCTTAATTGTCAATAAACTTTTTCAAGATGGAACGAGTTGATGGAACTAGATGATTCATGAACTAGAAGAGAATAGACAAACCTGTCAAGAACTCTAGCAACAAGACAGAAAACGTTGACGCATTGTACGTTTCCTAGAACTACAATATTTAAACAGGGTTTGTTTTTAATTATACATTGATTGTTATTGTTCTTTTGACGTTTGCCTCAAAAACAATTCCATACTCCTAAAAAATTGGCAATAATTGATCTTATTAACAGGAACAATGCATTTATCATCTGCAGAGAAGTGAATTTTCCTTATCTGATCAGTTGACACTGTATATGATGTTGTGCTCTGAACCCAGGTGCTCGGTGTTCATGATCAGAGAGATCAATTGGCGAAAGCACAACATCTAGCTACTTGTAAAGAAACTATATAAAGCAACAGAATAACAAGCCTGGCCCCTCTACTTAACAGAAAGACAAAGAAAATGAGCTGCAACATGCCATTGCGTACCCAATGCTAATTCTCTTTTCTTTCAATTTATTTGATAGAAAAATGCTACAGTTCAAATTGGCATCTTGGCGGGTGTTGGCCTTGCTGACAAATCAAGTCATGTCACGCTCAATGGTATGGGCAATTTTTGTTGGTCTTGAATCATCAGAGTACTAAAAATCTGAACTTCGGAGAGTAACCATGTCAATTAAAACCAAAGTAATGATCAAATTACCACCACCCTCAGCTAGCGCAACATTTACAGAGGCTGATGTTAATTACTAATTATGAATCCCTGTTTTAAGCATGAACAATAGGAAAAGATCAAGCATGGAAATATTAATGTCAAACATAAAGGGTGTGGCGTGGATTGAATGATCAAGGTACGTATATAGTATTATATTAGTATTGATCCTCGTGATCATCATGTTAATACATTCTGCTGGTAACATTGCATTTTTGGATAATTATTTATATATTATCATTTGGCTAGTATTAGAATTTAGAGGGAATCGATTGTCTGTCTAGAGAAATTCTCTAGATGGTGGTAAGGACCCACTTATCACGTGGTGAAGGACTGCCCCAAAAGCAATCCTACAAGACAAAGAAATGGTCATTTACATATCTCCTCTAATCCCCTCTCCACCAATTATCATCTATCCCCCACGTGGGATTGCTGGACCCATCTCCACTAGCTAGCATCCCTATTCCCTACACCTTATTTCCTTCGCTGTTGATCGCCTCCTATGGTATGATGCAATCATCTTTCCTTGTATTATATATATTGCACCACCAACCCAGACATTCTGCAGTTACATATTTGTTTTCCTGCAGTTCTTGCTTAATATTCTGCGTATATATATAGCACTGGTGTTTTGGATCAGGATCATGGGAGACTCATCTGCTTCATACATACACATGGTTAATCTTATAGAATATTTAGCTCAACGTTTTCTTCTTTAGTTCTCTTAGATTTTTATTGCTTGGTCATCTATGTTGGGACTTGTTTGATTCATCCATTCTATTGACTGTTTCTGTTTCTGAAAATCTTGATTTTGCTGTTGATGGATTTATATGGTGATTAAATTTATAGGTGCAGCACCTTATAGAGAAGTGCCTGATCTTCAACATGACTAAAGAAGAGTGCATGGAAGCTCTCTCTAAACATGCAAATATCGAGCCTGTCATCACCTCCACTGGTTTGTAATTTCCCTAATTCTGTCCATTTCTACTTTTTCATCCTCTTCCCTTCAATCCTTGAAACCTTCACTTTGTAATATTAACCTAATTAATTGTTAAGGCAATAGAGAAGGATTTGATACCAGATCACGCTCGTTTAACAGAGATAAAAATTAAGTGGGTTCATGTGTGTGTGTGTGTGTGTTAAATATAATTCACTTTCTGTTACCTTGAAGATATGGTCATGTACTCTTTAGACTGATGACTACAAATAGAGCCTGGCCATGTCATGTACAGTAGGTCTAAAAAGTTTTAGTAAAAAAATCTATTGAGTTATTTTTTCTTTATAGGTTTGAGATGAACTGTTTAATTGTTCCTTATAAAAAAATAGTTTTTAGCTATGATAATTACCAAAAAAGATTATATGTATAAGTGAGGCTATGATCTATATGTAAGCGTGCCTTAAAAGAGAAAAGCCAATCGATCCTGCCATACGAGCTTGCTCACAAAATTTAAGGAATTAGAATGTTTATACGAGTTACTTGATGTAATCATCTCATAGACTCATTCCAATATGCCTGATTGATCTTGGCTTTGATCTCAAAAACAAATAAGATCATGGCTTGTTTATCTCTTAAACAATCCAGAAATATATATATATATATATATAAGATCCTCTCTTGTTTAATATATAGTCACATAATCATCAAGTACATGCAGACAAACACAAACACTAGGATTTTTCTTACGTAAAAAGCATGTATGCTACCTACGCATAAATATGTATATAGTAGCAGTAGTAATACATATAGCAATGGCTTGTATTTATGCAGTGTGGAAAGAATTAGAGAAAGAGAACAAGGAATTCTTCGAGGCCTATGCTCAATCGAAAAGCAAGGATGACAGAATGTCCGAGGAAGAAACCAGTCGAGTGATTCAGAGGATGATCTCCCAACAATCAGAATCAGAATCCTCTAAAAATCATGATCCAGATGAATAAAGATTAATTAATGATGTATTAATTTTTCCATGAAAGCGATCGATCCCTCGATCTCCTTATCATGTTCGGTGTTCGGGCTGGTAGTTTTGCCTTCCCTCAAAACTCTAATCCGACCAAAACACAAAAGGAAAAAAAAAAAAAAAAAGTTATCTCGAAGTCTTATTGCGGTCCCTGTATTTGTGAATTTAATGCAGAAAACCACGGTCCGTTGCTTCCATGGTCCTCCTAGCCACAAATAAAATCATGTATTGTGCTGTCTGAAACAAATTAAAGACAGCACCAACTATTTAATTAGGGTGTATATAAGAATATATCATAATTGTATTCGGATCCAAGAATATTCATCAATGTAATCAGTCGATCAGGGGCTCTTATGTCATGTATATTTCTTGTTATATTGTATATAATTCATGTGGTTGAAGCATGGATTTGTCTTCTTGACCGGAAAAAGAAATTGTCTTTTTGGATTTGTTCATGAGCCAAACCAGGTTAAGACCGGCTTGTCTTAGACCGGAGGGCCTAGCCTTGGCTTGGCATGACTCCTCAGGCTAATTCCCATGTTTACACACACACACACACTGTTGATGTATGAATTTGTCTTTTTGGATTATTTAAAAAGAATTGTCCTTTTGAGCCTAGAGGTATGTAGGGGAAGGGAGACATACTTACATGGTTTTAGAACCCCCACCTGAGCAGGAGTTGTCGACCTAATTTTTTTAATAAAAAAAGAACGAAAATAATATTATTATAATAAAAAAACTTAAAGGTTAATAACTGAGCCAGATATCAAGTTATCAAGTCATTTATGTTTTTTTAATTTGAAATAGTTGGCTTCTAAATTAATTCTCGGTTTTAAAACTATAATTATTAGTATCTAATTTATCATTTTTTACTGTTTATATTTGTTCGTGAACTAAATAAAAAGAGTGTTTAGGATAGTGGTAGATGTTATTTTTAAAAGTGATTTTAATTTAAAAATATATAAAAAAAATATTTGTTAAAAAAAATTATTATTGATATTAGCATATTGAAATTATTGAAAATTATATATAAAAAAATTATTTAAAATAAATAAAACTTTTCAAAACTCCGTGGCAAAACACCCCTTTGTGAAGACCGGCTCATCTTAACCCCTTATTTGGTGGGCCCAAACCAGGTGTGGCTCTTCAAGTTACTTTCTTGGTTTGCCCTCCAAATTTTTACCTCCCAACCTACCGTGCATGATTAAAAAATTGTTATTATGTTATATATACTAAAGATAAAGATGATTAATTTTTATTTGATTCGGTTTTTATTAAAAAAAATTAATTAAATTTATTTTTTTAAAAAAATCAAAACTAGTTTAAAACAACCGATTTCGGTTCGGTTTGGTTTTTTAGAACAAAAACCGGTTCAAACCAGTTTGGCTCGGTTTTGGCTCTGTTTTTTTCGGTTTCGGTTCGGTTCAGTTTTTTTGGTTTCAGACTTATAAAACCGAAACCAAACCAAACCGGTCAGTTTTTTCAAAATTTTAATCGGTTTTTTTTCACGGTTCGGTTTTTTCAATTATTTTTTTTCGGTTTTCTCGGTTTAATCAGTTTTTCAGTTTTTTTACTCACCCTAATAAATACATTATCCATAACTATATATAAAAAGGAATTCCATAAAAATTATTGATGGGATATTATACTTTTAATATAATACTATAATATATACACATACACAGTTACACACTACTGTTTATAAGTAAAGTGAATCTCATATTTAATTTAGAAAAAAAAAATATTGATAGATCTTCTTAAAAAGAAAATTATTAATTTCTAGAGATAGGCTGTTTTTAAAAATGAATTATAAAATATATTTTTATCCTTTTTTAATTATTTTTTATTTATACATCATATAAAACCATAAATAATATTAAATAAAATATTCTAATCACTCCTGAAATATTACATACTATACTAGTATTTTTTATTTTTTGGTAATTATTATTTCGAAGTGTTATATATATATATATTTACCCTAACTATTAATTATTAATTCTTGAATAATAATTCAATTGTGTTCCTAATTTTTAATTAAATAAAATTATAAATTGTATTATATGGTTGAAAAGATATTTTAATTATAATCATCAAAATATAAAATTTATATTCATTTATAAATAATTCTAAACATTATTGAAAATTAGAGGAAAATACTATAAATTAGTTAAATAATCCACGTGCAAAGTACGTGTCAAGAAACTAGTTAATTAAAAAGGGATCCATTTACACATGTAAGAGAGAAGGGTTCTGCTCAATTTATTGAAAAAAATATATGCATTAGACCACCGCTTCCCTTTGCCAGCGGGCCTCGTGTTTCTCATTCATATATAGTTTGAGCACCCCGCCTCCAAAACTAATGCAATAAATAAATATATGCATTAATTAATTAGTATATTTTTTTAATATAAAAATAAGGTTTGAATATCTTTTAAGTTATAATTTATTGGCTTAATTAATTAGTATTAATAAAAAAGCGAATCATCACAGAGCATACCTTAATTAATTACTCCCAAATCCTATAATATTAACTTATTATCCTATATAGTTTCATAACCGCAGTTCAAATACTAGTAGTCATAAAAAGATTTAACGAAACTCCTGCGTTTCTATAAATTTTAAATTTTTATTTATTTCTTTTTAATTTTAATTAACAAAACCATTAGTCATGCGATGAATGCCGAATCATTTGTATGCATGCATAGGTGTCTTTCGCCATGACCTGATTCTAGTCAGGGGGGCTTGTCAGTATATCCAAATTAACCAATGGTTCGAGCCACTTTTTTCTTCTTCTTATCTATACGTGTATCATCTCCAAATGAATCTAGCTAGCTAGCTATCCAGGGAAGGATCTGGGATTCAGAGATAAGAGGAGGAGACGGAGAAACTTTCAAGAAATACAGGAGGCCCCCTTCTCCTCCATGTAAGTTGATCCGCCCTTGTATCTATCAATATACCATCACTGTTCACTTGTTTCTGGTTTATTGAGCATTCCTGGACTTGTTATAAGTGTGTGATTTGCAGAAAAAGGAATATATACTCAAAGAATTGATGCTTTAGATTGAGCTCTTCATTCTCTGCAGATGAAATCAAGTTGTGCAAAATTGATGAACTGCAGAACCAGTTCAACTCTATTGCTACGACGGTAAAAGCTTTTAAGCCCTTTTACCTGTATTCACACCTTGACAGAAGCAAACAATGCGGCAGGTCATATGGTTTGGCCAAGCAGAGTCTGGACAGAATTGATGGTTTTGTAGCCTGGTTTTGATCTAGTCTATCTCTTGTATTTCTTGCTTCTGTTTCTGCTTTGTACGCCATTATCTTGTATCCTATTAATAAAGCCTGGTCTAGCTTGTTCAGCATAACGGACTCCTCTACTCTCAACTATTCGCCATGCGAAATATGATGCTGCTAATTTTGCAGCATTATGTTTGGGTGCTGCAGAAGTTTTGGTGAGACCTTGCATATATGAATTAATGACTGCACAACACGTACACTGGAAACTTAATTGGATTTAATCACCTGGAATCCATGGCTACATGGGGTGCCATAAGGTGCTGTGCCATTTCCATCAAATGGAAAATCTCAGTGGGATAACGCAGTCCAACTACATTAACAGAGCTGGTCAAGGCCTGTATAGCATTTAAATGCATGCCAGCCAATGGCATTGCACAATCAACGTTTCCGTTTTGGTAAAACCCAATCTCTGGCTTCCTAGCTGAGTTTGAAAAAAGCATTTGGGCACACCTTCCAAACTCCTAATAACATTTCAAGGACAGCCCATTTGTTATCAATGTATACCTATCATGAAGATGCAGAACGTCCTCACATTAAAAACGAAAATAAAAAACAAAACAACACAAAACGGAGCAAAATAACAGAATGGACATTAGCCAGTGCTCTCATAACAAAACAACAGAAACGCGTTGCTAGAAAAATACAATGCCAGCCATTTCACATTGATAGGTTAATAGATTTTATTAGATGATAGAACACACAGCAACCAGCTTGGTTTTAAAATGTCTGACATACACCAGGCTCAACTTTCTTTCTTTCTTGCCCTTTTCTGATAGAGAAGGCTAAACCACAGTACATAACCAGATTCTGATAGCTTATAATTTGGAACGAATTCATGCATTGACCTTTGGCTCCCATCCAGCAATGATATGTTCCTTAGCAGCCTTGGTCTTCTCGAAAGATTCACGGGAGAACAGCAACTGCAAAGGAAGAGCAGAGGGATTTGTTAATCAGCTTCCAACTTCAACAATTAAGGGGAGATTTGGGTTCTGTATTTCTATTGACCTGAATTATAATAGTTCAAAACAACAAAAATTCAAAAATAAAATAACCCCATCCAAATCACATTTCCTTCAGTCAACCAGTAATTTGAAGGAGATGTGATGTAACATACCTCTAGCTCTATTCCAAATTAACTGGACCTAAAAGCTAGCATGATAAAGTTCTCTCCCCAGGTATTGTAGCACATTAATTATCATAGAGCATTTCACTATAATGATTTTTTTTTATCTTGTACACAAAACACATGAATATCAAAAGGCCCTCGTGAGTTCCTTAAAGCTGTAAGGCTAATGCATGCTATTGATGCTATCAATTGCATTTAATCATAGGAAAGCAGAGTTCTTCAAGTTGGTTTACTTCCATGAAGAAACCTAATACAACCGAATCATAAGCACCTCGTGAACCACAGTTGTTTTGTAAATCTAAAACCCCAAGAGCTCTCTTCAGCTGACGCAACATAATAATTCCACCTGGGAATTGGATAAACAAATCTTGAATTGCTACTCTTCTTGAAGTGCAAAGAATATAGATACATTTGGTTGCCAGGAAAAGGGCAGCACGTGCCGAACCTAACCTGTCTACATTATAAGATCCGGCAAAACTCAGGCTTGTACGACTCAGCCACATCCCTGCAGGAGACCTGGCTGTGCACTTCCAATCCTAATGCAGGATGATGTGACCAATCAAATAGCTACCACTAACATCGCGGTATTCTATGAATCTGCCCCTGAGCCTCTGCACAACCTTTGACAAGAAAGAGGGCATCTTCATAGAAGTATAGGAACTTAATTTTATTTTTCTTTCCGCTAATTCTATCTCTAAAAGTATCTGATAATTCTCAGGCACATTCAGCCCCCCATGTCATACACCCCAATAACGAATAAGATATTCCTATAATTTGCCCAAGAAGTGAGATTGAATGAATCAAATTCAGAAGGATCACTTCTCAGGGTCTCAGGCGGAGCTTGAGGCTACTGCATCGACCGTCAAGAATATCAAGAATATCATTTTATTTTCTGGTGCTAAATTTTCAAGAATATCATACCCCTTGATATAGTAGGTCATGCATCAACTGGGACAAGTAATGCAAATTTCCAAACAAAAAAGGTCGATCAAACTTGAAGTGTATTTCAATAAGGTTCAAGTCATTAGCAAACTTCAGTGTTCTCTTAATAATCCACACTTGAATCTCAATATCACACCCATAGAAGCGAACAACTTCAAAAGATCAGGTCACCCAGGGTATGAATGTAGTTTAAAAACCTACCATCTCATATGAATGATGAGAATCATGACCAAGAGAGGGGAAAAAAAAGGAAACGGGAAAGGGAAAGTTGAAATATCCACGGCTAGTTACCTAAACAAGGGATTTCCCAAGCATAGATGAAAACAGCTTATCAAAGTTTTAGATCCATCATTTAATTTGTTTAAGTCATATATATGAAACAAAAAACAAGGTGCATAATAACAGGATAGCCCAAAAAAAGAAATGAGTACCTTTATGTAGTTGAGGACATGTGTCAACTTGTCAGGGATAGTCCAGTTCTTGAAATGGGCAAGAGCAACCTCAAGATGGTAAAGCTTCGGAGCCAAGCTCAAATCTACAGCAGTGATCTTTTCTCCAGCAATGAATGGACCCTGATAACAAGCTCCAATAAATTAGTTTATATTTCAAAACTAAACTGCAAAGCAGAACCATAAATTCTTCAAAGACATGTCTGTGTTTCAAATCTATATGTACGTGTGCTTTAAGATGATCATCCAACGCCTCCAATTCCTCAAGCAAAGCCTGCTCAGTACCATCGTTGGGATCCTTGCTCTTCAAGAACTTGACGAAAGATGGGAATATCTTTGAGCCCCTGTAGTTCCACGTGGTTTATATAGCAACCAAGTTAATGATTCAATCATTGAACTTTCTGTTAATAACCTTCTAGAAACAGCCAATGAGAATTGAAGCCGGAACACAGACAAAACATCCAAAGACAACCTCAAGCATATATCAGCTAGCTGTTATTGTAATTAGAAAACATCCGAAGAATAATGTATCCTTGGAAGAAGAATTTTTTTTTTTTTTTAAAAAAAAAAAGCTACTAGTATGCAAGATGTTTTGACGAAGATTTTATCATGAAATGAGAAAAAAAATGTGAGAGAAATGAAGAAATTTCACACTCTGCCAATGAACTTCTCAAGGATCCATTTCCAAATAAACAGTGAGAAGAAAGCACTGTAACATTAAGCACAAAATACAAAATAGAATCGATTTGCAAACGATATCTATCTTGCAATTTCAGCAACTTCCCATATTTTCCCATATTCACATCAGTCAGTGAATCTCGAGCTTGAGTATGAAACTACGCTATTAAAAAACATCTTTCTCCCCCTGCTCACCTGTCATTTATTGTGACAATAGAGCTTACGTTCTAAGAAGAAAATGGTACTTCGCTTTGCACCCTGCCCCATTTCCATGTAAAACAAATCTCAGAAAACTACCACATCCACGTTCAAACTAGTGGAGACGGTCATGGAATGAGAAAGATGCTTACACAGAGGCAAATTCCGGAGGAGTGGCAAGAGAGGGCTCAGGGTATTTCTCCTCTAAGATCCCAACAATCACATCAGAGTCTGAGACCCATTTGTCATCAAATTTCACCACTGGAACCTTTCCTTCCGGGTTTACCTCCAAGAACCTATCAAAATAACAACCATCTAAATGTTAATCCATCATAGCACATAAAAGCAACAAGAATTGCACATGCATTTTCCATATCTATTCAACGTGTTCATATCAAGTAGGTGTACTCTGGTCATTAAAAGTTCTATTAATCCATAGTTTATGATACCAGTTGTGATCAATGATGTCCGATCCTCTTTGCACATTAAACCTTCATTTCATATCTGAATTTATATATGAAAAAATGATCATGCCCTCCTAGAACATTTTTTAACAGTTTATTCTGCAGTGGATAACGAAGTCAACAATAACCTTCATATTATGGAACTACAGTTTCTTCTTAGGCAAATACTAATCGCCCATACACGTGAAACACACGGTTACACACACATGGTGACAGCAAAAACAACAGCTATAAGTAATCCAACACAACAACAAAAAAAAGCCTCAAAATACCATATCTAGCCAACAAGCCATGCACACAACAGGAACCCATTTTCTCAGACGCTTGAAATGAACAATAAAAGCACACAGCAACCTCAGATTTGCAATAAAAACAACTATTTTTGAAGACTGATGTATATGATCAGTTTAATACCATTGAGGTTTGTCACTAAGATTGATGAGATGAGACTTGTAAGGAATTTTCTTCTCTTCCAGAGTCAAGAGAGCTCTCTGGCTAAATGGGCCTAAAACAACAAAAGGATGCAAACTTTAACACAAGCATGCAAAGTTCCCATCAAAACCCAGATCCAAAATCACAACCAAATGACACCCAAAAAAAAAAGCAAAGAGAACTTACAGTCTCCAAGAATATCAGGGGCACCGACAGCAGCTTTGACAGCGATCTCCAGAACCATTTTTTGAGGGAGAGATTGCAGCGAAAGGTATATGAGGCAGAGAGGGGGGTATGCAGGAGGCGGTGAGTGACCGGTGGTGTGGTGGTGTATTTATTGTGTGGTTTTTTGATGGATGTTAGACCAGGGTGAACAGACAGGACCAGTGAGACATGGGCATACGTCATGCTTTGTGGGGTTGAGGATAATGTTATCATATTCTGGTTTGGGAAGACGTGTTAAATGCGAGTTATTTACAAAAAGGTTGTCTTTTGATCCAGAATGTTCTTGCCTTTTTGCCACTCATTTATCCTCAATTTCTTTTCTATACCTTCAGATTTCTGATGTGAGTTTTTCCTTCTTCAATCCCGTTTTTAATTTTGAATTCAAAATGATAGAAACTTAATATGATTAACGCGGTGTGACCGAGTCAAGAACTGAGTTAACGTGCGAACCCATTGACCAAAGTAGAACCCAGTAAAAAACCAGTAATTTTAAGCAAACTCGTGTTGATCCTTACTTAAAATATTCTTTTGATTCTTACTCTCCTGATCCCTGAGTCTTATCACGGGTATATCTTGTTTTTGGGAGCAAAAACTTTTAAGGGAAAATAACAATTGTCAAGCCGTTTGATTGTGTTTCCTTTTCAAGCCGTGAGAAGGGATCCGATGAGTGATGATTAATTAGGTTTTGCACATTTTTCTTTCCGGGTTTTTTTTAATATGTGTATTTTTAAGTATTTTTTATTTAAA
>Ga0307510_10004360_pt1 | contig 16660 bp, 9 predicted proteins | sample 12_EM_MG_FD_207224 | JGI IMG/M metagenome (GOLD analysis project Ga0307510, IMG submission 207224) | Populus trichocarpa ectomycorrhiza microbial communities from riparian zone in the Pacific Northwest, United States - 12_EM | ecosystem: Host-associated > Plants > Roots > Unclassified | place...
AATTTCAATCGCACAATCTATAACCCGTTTCTTCAATTCTCGTTCTTGCTCCTGATACGACTCATACCTCGCCCGATCCTCCAGTCCCCATCCCCAAGCGATCATCTGCGCGTTCACGTTAGTAAACAGCACCTCTGCAGTTTCGGGGGTCCAGGGTATATTCTGCTGCTGAATTGCTTCGTTGAGAGATAGTTGGAAGAGGAGGTTTTTGTGGTCCAGTCTTACGGTTTCCAAGGCATTCTGAAGGTTGCTGAGGTGGGTGAGGAGGGGGTTGATTGAGCTTTGGGTGGGAGTACTGGTCATTGTGATACTTGGGTATGGTTGGACTGTTTTGTATTTTGTTAGTTGTGAATCTTGGGGAAGTTTCGAGTTGATCGTAGATATGTAGAAAAATAGGGGAGGCCTAGAGCACTTATGTAGACAGATGTTGCGTGTGTTCAAGTATGTGAGAACTTGGGGCGATAAAACTTGAAACAACTCACCATGTTCTTCTCTCCCATCTACTTTCAAGGGCCGGTTTTCAAGATTTGGCTGGGATCGACCGATATGTCTTTGAATTCGCAATATCAGGTTACCCAGATGGAGTTTCATAGAACCCTTTGATGGTTGACTCGGATGCGATAGCCAGTAGTTAGTATGGGTACCGCTCGGCATCCTTTAATTGTTGCCTTGATCCAACATTGCATAGATCATTATTCCAATCCTCAAATTTTCAGGAGCAGAAAGGTAGGTTTCATCTAGGACGAATTTACTCTTGTCCCCTAAAGAGACGGTCCTCACCAGTGAAGAATGAGGCAATTGGATTTCTAGGGATATGGGGCCTCCCAATTTGGGTTTCTTTGAGAAGGCGGTGTACCGGTAGTGCGGTACCATTCATATTCCCCGTAGGTCTCCCGCGATTTCCTTCAAGCTTACCCAAGTACTGGTATTTCCGTTGCACTAAGGTACTCTTTTAGAACTAGTCACGGGGTACTTATGGACGGTCTTAGTTTTCTCTAGACATTTCAACTGAGCATCAATTGCTGTGCCCAGACAGGTGAAAATTATCAATTTCGAGTGAGAAATCATGAGATTGGGGCTCTTGGGCTATTTTTGTCCAAACCGGGCCTAACCCGGTTTAGGTGGGGGCTAGACCAACAACGAAGTCCCTGCATCTTTTCCTCCAACCCTACTCTCACGTTCGATCTCCTCCCTCTCGCGTCCCCCTCTTCTCCAACATTACTATCCTCCCAACAAATTGTCTTTCACGCGGTCCCTCAATTCTACCATTCAGAATAAACAACATGTCTAACAAAGCTCTCATCCTCGTTTGTGCCCTGCATCTCGCTTCTGCAGGGGCCATCGCTAATAGCTCTAGGTTGGAGGTCCTTCCAGGGGAACTAGATTCCGTCCGCTGTCTCTTGATCTCCCTAAGGTATCGTCTCCTTCAGTCTTCGAGTTGACAACTGTTTAATAGATTATTGTCGTAGCCCCTATTCGAGGTTGCCGGTCACCCCCTCATTTACCACCCCCTCAAGGCGGTCGCAAAAGTTCCTTCCATCAAAGAAGTTTACTTGATCGGCTACTACGAGGAATCTATTTTTGCACCATACATTCGGCAATGGTCTACCGAATTCCCTCAGTTCGCGATTAAGTATCTACGCGAGTATACCGCTTTGGGAACCGCAGGGGGGCTGTACCATTTCCGTGATGCTATCATGAAGGGGAACCCGAGCAGACTTTTCGTCGTCAACGCGGATGTCTGCTGTTCTTTCCCTCTTAAAGAGATGCTGGATATGTTTGAGGAGAAAGAGGCAGAGGCAGTGTTGTTAGGAACTAAAGTGAGCAATGAGGCGGCCAGCAATTTTGGATGTGAGTGCCCCTTCCGACTCCTCAGTCCCATGTGTTTTTTTTAATTTTTGCGTTCACAGGTATTGTCGCCGACCCAAAAACCTCCCAAGTTCGGCATTACGTTGAGAAGCCGGAATCTCATATCAGCAATTTGATTAATTGCGGAGTTTATCTCTTTAGCTCCTCGGTTTTCTCTCTCATTCGCTCGGCAATGGAGGACAAGGCCATTCGCCTCGCCTCGGATCCCACCCTCGACCCTAGTGATGGTGACACCTCTTCGGTTCTGCGCCTAGAGCAAGACATCCTTGGTCCCCTTTCGGACTCGCGTCGTTTCTTTGTTTATGAAACGCGTGACTTTTGGCGTCAGATCAAGACTGCTGGCTCGGCTGTCCCCGCCAATGCACTTTATCTACAGAAAGCCTGGCAATCAGGATCCAACGAACTTAGCCAGCCTTCAGCATTCATTGTTCCCCCGGTCTACATCCACCCGACTGCGGTGGTTGATCCCACAGCTAAGTTAGGCCCTAACGTTTCCATCGGTCCAAGGGCTGTGATTGGAGCAGGCGCCCGTATCAAGGAGAGTATTGTTCTAGAGGACGCAGAAGTCAAACATGATGCCTGCATATTGTACTCAATTGTGGGTTGGCAGAGCAAGGTCGGTGCGTGGGCCCGTGTCGAGGGGACTCCAGTGAGTGTGACGGAGCACTCTACAACCGTTGTCAAGAACGGCGTCCGTGTGCAAAGCGTCAGTATCCTCAGCCGGGATTGTAAAGTTGGGGATGAAGTGAGGGTTTGGAACTGCGTCACTTTGCCATTCAAGGAATTGAAGAGGGTATTTATTCCTTCCAGTACCCTCGCTTAATTTGGTACTAATATATTCTTTAGGATGTTTCCAACGAAGTCATCATGTAATTTTACTACTCAATGAACTAGTAATGGGGTTCTTGAAGAAAAGTCGGAAACATGTCCCAAAAACATCTCTGTTTTTTTATACCTTGTATGTAATGAGTTGGCGGATTCATTATCTTCCTGGCTATCTATAGGAACAGCTATAGCTACCAAGGGATCTAATGAAATTCGGCTGACCTGATGCTATCATAACCAATAAAATATAAAATGTATTCAAAATTATTGACATCGCACAGGTGATGCTGATGGAGAGATGCCGGGGTGCGTCTGCCAATCAAGATGAGGAATAAACACGGGTAGACTAGCACCAAAGCGAAAGTAGGTTCCCGCGGGCGAAACAAGAGTGGAGCCGCGGTACTTGTCCCAGGCCATAAGTACCCGAAAATGGAGGGGGATCATTTGTATGGGGGCACAGACACGCACGGATGTTTTGCCATATACTTGTATTTCCTTAATCCCTGTTTTCGGGTACTTATGGCCTGGGACAAGTACGAGTACCATGAAAACCGGGATATGGTAATTGGGCCTCGTTCTGGGGCGCCGGGGTTGTCCCTCTTAGCGAGGTCGGTCGTGTTTTTCTTTTGTTTGTCTCAGTGGAGGCTGGAATACCCACACAATATGCTTGTAATAATATTTCTCTCCCCGTCTCCAAAGGAGGGAACTCGGGGCATCTTAGCGTGAGGCTCAATTATTCTAGCTTCGACGGTGCTGAATGTGGTAAGCGAGGGGGTGGCATTTTATTACCTTAGGTATTCTATTGCTGAAGACCCCTTTATGGATATTATATGTAAAGGGATTTTTTGAGGAGAGGCGATAGCAGGCTGAACTGCCAGCTATCCAGGAATTTTTCCAGGGACCAGAAAAGGATATCATATCATATTAGAAGCGGTGATTGGTTCACATTCCTTGGCAGGGTTGTGAGATACGAGTACTTGTGCGAGGCTGGCGACAAAAATGATGAGCAGTGTAAGGGCTTTCCACACAGAATAGCCATATTCACAACCTTCTAGCAACTGATTTAGTAAAGCAATTTGGGCTCAATCCTCACCCATTTGTGCAAAAATTCCCTAAATTTTACTTTCCAACCCTTTAGAACTCTGTATCTAGACTGGTTGAGGAATTGTCAATAGAGCTATAATTGGTACATTGGTCTTGGTTGGCGCAATTTCTGACTATTTTGTATGGGAAATACCTAGGCTTGGCACTGTTTCCAACTTCAACTTTACAATATTGAATGGCAAAGTGTCCAATGGTTCTTTAATAATCTGTAATTTCTTGGAGAGATATTTGGAAGAATTTTAGACCGGAATATGAAATTTTGAAATTTTTTACAGCTCCAGAATGTGTTGATTAGGAGGCATGAAGTAGCATGGTTTGGGTTGTTACATCCCATTCTGCTCACCATTTTTGTCGCCAGCCTCGTACTAGAGGTAAGTTCTCCCTAGGGTATTTGTTGGGGCTTACTCCGTCATCCCACTTGCCTGTCCAATCACTCTTATTCAATCTGGTAATACTAGTACGGTACCGTAAGAACTCGAATAATTGGACCTCGCGCTAAGACGTCCTAAATACCCTCTCTTGGAGGGGGAGCGAGCAGCGAAAAACTGACCCCCCAGCCCTAGCGCAAGACCAAAAAGAAAAGAAAAAGGAGCAAGACCTTACCAACAAGAAAAAAACTCCAATGTCCCAGCGTGAAGTTTAATTATTCGAGTTCCTATGGCAGTGTGTAGTACTATAGGAATGGCAATTCTGGGGGCGTTATGGGCATCTCCGCCACCCCATGGTCTGTTTTTGATTTCGCACACTTTTAGTGCAAAGGACCGAGATGTTGGCACAATAGCTCAAGGATAAATGCAAGGATAGAAGGGGATAGATCTTGACTAGGAAATGGCCGTCGACTCTTGGAAAGAGGAGGTATCACGACATGGCCGCCTATTTTTTGCATCACATGGGTGAGCAACGCGGTTGCTCGGGTATGGGTATGGTGCATTGGACCTGAATGCTCTGGGCAATATATTTCGCATGTTGCTTGGCCGGGAAACATTTTCCCCAGACGTGCCAGCCCCCCGGCCCACTTTAATTTTACCTCGGCTTTATATATAGCAAGGATCGGATTTCTAGAACAGAATCCCTACAGATATTAGGAGCACCAAAAGACCCAGTAGGAGGAATGTGTGGAATAATAGCATACTCCGTATCATGTGGTAGTTGTTTGAGAGGGGGTTGGGGGGATTTTGGTGTTCTGAAGGCGGACCCTAGTATGCGGGCACTAGCAAGGAAGGTTTCGGTGGAGGACAAGGACTACAGTACTGGTATTGTGGTGGTTAATTATCCTGGCTTGTGCCAGTGCTAGGGGGGATGTTTTCGCACAGTTAATTGGGGTTAACCGGCGAAATAATCCTTGTCTTGTACAGGGGAAGGAAAGATTAACGGGAACAGAGAGGGATATATTTGGCTCATTAACCTTAAATGACTGTTCCACAACTTCTTGCCAGACCTTGGTATGATACAAAAACATCTTTCCTGGCGCTAGTACTATACGGAGGTTCTGGTGTTTGAAAACTTATGGTTCCGGGTATCATACTACGCGTGCAAATCAGCACCGGTCCTAATGCAAAGTCACTTATTTATTTTCCACGAGCACATATTTACATCTTAATTGGGAAGAATAACCCCAGAGTATTACTTGTTACAGTTAGCCGCATCCCCGATAATTGTGCCTCCCAGGTGGAAACTCAAGATCAGGCTAGCTACTCCTCGAGTCAATATTTATGGTGGTCCTTCGGGGGATGAACTGAACGCATCTATGGAAGACCTTGAGAGTCGCTATTCGGGGCAGAGGTTTGAAGTGAGCGATGTTGTGTGCTACCGGTAGTTGAAGTGTGCGCAGTCGCACCTGTCACGGTTGGCCATTATTCACAGATTCCATCCGGGACAACGGGGGATCCGGAACAACGGGGTTTTCTGAGTAACGGGGAGACTTAGAGAGCATTAGAATAAAAAAACGTTTGGACTTTGTAGGTATTATAGGAATCAGATAAACAAAAGGTAGCTTATTGGTACTAATGGTTAGAAGTATTGTCAGTCTACTACATTATCTATAGTATTCTACCGTTTATCCAACCAGGCTTCCTTCCAGCTCCCTGCTGTCCCTCCTACCCTTTGATACAGTCTCTCCTTACGCCTCTCTCTTGTATTTTTTATTATTATTATTTTCACAACCTAGATTTCTAGCCCTGTTCTTTCCCCTTACAGCATAGTTTTTCTAGCAGTTATAGAGGAACCAGGCTCAGCCGATGGTATTTCTATAGGAACTATGGTGGCACTTCCCAGGATATCATACGAATCCGAAACTCCCCCTTTTCCGGTTCAACGAATCAAATTGTACGACTACCCAGAGCTGCCAGAGATTTTGTCCGGCTCAGCGGAGTATCTGGTTCAACGCGGTCTGGGATAGCGAGATGCGACTGTATTTGCAGTGCGTTGAACCAAGGGGCGGGGATTCCTGGATGCAAAGGGCTCACGATCGAGAAGACTAGCAGGTCGGTCATAAACCACTGCACCTCTTGGGTGGAGGCATTCGGCACCCGGGCTGGGGGGGTTCTACGCGGGTCTAGTTGAAGGGTTTTAGTGTGTGTAACACGTTTTTGCGAACAAAACTGACAGATCAACTCAAAAACTTGCCATTCGAAAAACTAGCCTTCAGGGCGCCTCTACTCAAAGACTGCTGGTGTGTATTAAGGAGAATTAGTGAAGGCATTTAATGGCCTTCACAGGAGGTGGTGCTTAAAAAGAAAAAGAAATTCTAATGATAGATAATGGAGTTTTCTATCAGTGGTATTGCCATCACATCTTTTTTTTTAAGCTGCCTGAGGGTGCCATCTGGGATCTGTCTTTGCACAGTGGGCCGCTTAGGATACTGGGAGGAGTAGAAGATTGTAGTTGGCTCACCGGGGGTGATTGGTAGGCATTTAAGTTCCGGGGATAAAATTTCTCACTTTAGAAAAATTTCCTGGAGTGGGTGTTGGTCAACTTGACAGGGAGTTATGGGATTTTTTACTTATAGACATAGCGTGGGGTTTACGAGTGTGGTTGATTAAGCCCCCCAAGGGGATTCCATTGCCTGTAAAATTTTTTGGCGAAATAAGGAGCAGAGAATGTTTGTAGAACCTAAGAGTGGATGCCAGTCACCTGCCCCCCCCCTCTTACAAAAATTCCCGTAGTTTGAGATGGTGCCAAGCATCGCATACTGCTGCTCGCAGCTATGAACTAGGAGGGTCATGGAAGCTCTCTCGCATGTCGGGGAGATCTGCAAGACAGAGATTAAGCCCCACTTTGTCATACCCGGGGGAACGCCTCACCCATAATCCTTGCGCTGCAGGTGAGAAGAAGAAGGGAGGAATTGCATTGCGAGTTCAATTCAGAGTCAAGTGTAATACAAGACCCAATATCTAGCGAATTAATTTGCTTTGAAACAGTTGTACGAACACATATACCGGCATCAGAATATAAGCTCTGAAAACTCGCTGTGCAGCCAAACCCTACAAACCTAGACTTTTCTGTAGATCAACAGCATAGTTTGCGATTTTGGACATGAATACTCAACGTATGCTGGTAAATGTTCTCCAGTCAGTCTCAGCTTGGTCTCTAGAACGCGCTGTAAGGGTTGCTCCTTTGAGGGGGTTCAATTGTGATCTCCTGCTTATTTTGGACAATGTTACATGCTTCAAGTCATGTGTATCCTTACCCGTATCCCAGGTGTATAGAGGGAGTTGAGGGTTGGCAAAGTGACTGCCTAGCCTTCCCCACCAAGGCTGAGGGGGAAAAGAGTAAAGATTTAGATCAAAGATAATTGAATTAGGGCGTTGCATGGTGTAGCATACTGGTGGAATCTCCCAGAAGGGTGTTGAGGATGTTCCCTTTCCTTTCGCCATAAATTAGGGCTGAGTTTGCTGTGTTTTCCCCTCCCTTAGTTGCGAAGGGGAATTTTTATGTCCTAGCACATTTATCTCCTCTTCGGGCGCTCGGAGTATTAATATAGTTTCTTTCGCTTCTTCTCTGGGAATTGCATTCTTCCCCCCACGATATTTGGATATTTCCATCATCTGCTACCTAAACAAAGCTGAGGCAACGAATCTCTCACATCTGATTTCGAGGACATCAAAGCGACCTTTCGGTGAGCGAACGCTTGTAGGAAGGTGAACATGAGGTATAACACTAAGTGGGTTTTCTGTGTGGGTCTAGATGGGCTAATAGGACATAAGTAAGGAAACCGTCGAGGGCGAAAGTAACGCGGGCATGCAAAACAATATTCCCGGTGACTTCTCTGGCAATTATGGCAACTACAATACATTTGGAAGCACCATACACAATATTTATCATATACAAGTATCTTCACATGTCCCTGGTATGAAGCCTTTTAGTGCTATTCTTTGTTTGAAACTTATGGCTAAGGATTGGCGTAGAGTCATTTAAAGATCTGATTGCACGTTGGGGCTGGGGGGTGCCACCGCCGGAAATTGACCTAGACCACCTCCGCGATGAGCACAACCAGCCTGAGGTTGGCACTGGGAAATGGATTTTCGAAAGCGTGGAATATAAGAAGTGGCGGGAGAGCAGTCAATCCAAGGTCCTTTGGCTTTGCGGTGGCCCTGGAACAGGAAAGACTATGTTAGCCAAGAGTATTGCCGCCGAGCTTCTCAAAGAGTCCGATGGCCATCCGGGAGGGGTCAAACTGCTTTCCCACTTCGTCTCGCCCGAACTCCCTACCGGGGAGATCTCCATTGATGATTCCCAGGCACGAAAACTCAGACTTGCTAAGGTAGCCTGCGACTTATTGTATGGAATTCTGCAGCAGGATGGGAGCCTTTTCGATGGCTGCAAGGCTGAACTCGAAACGCAAGGGGATGGATTTTTCACCAACCCAAGTTCTCTATGGAAGGTGCTAAGGGAAGCGATCAAGAAATGCCACACCGATCCCATATTCGTTCTCATCGACGGCATAGATGGGCTCCAGGCAACCTTATGCAGGGACTTGATCGGGAGGATTTTGGGGCTTGCGGATATCCCTAAGGTCAAAGTATTTCTCTCCAGTCGTGTTGTACTATACGTTTCGAATAATCTTCCTGGACATATGAAAATCAACCTTGATGGGAACGAGTTTGTAAAAGGGGATGTGGAAACCTTTATCAAGCACAGAGTGAATGCGTTGGGGGAGTGGGGAGGGCGGAAGAAGAGAGTAAGGGAAACCCTTTTGGCGAAGGCAGAAGGCACCTTCCTCTGGGCATCGTTGGCGATTGAAGATCTGGATTGCCACTATTGGAGCCCTGATTTTGACACCTTTCTGGAGGAATTTCCGCCAAAGCTGGAAGGAGTATACCAGAAGATGCTGCGGCGCATCTCAGAGAGTAGAGGATCGACAAAGGTTCTGGACATAATCCAGCGTGTGGCGCTCGCCGTGCGCCCACTCACATTTGGCGAATTTGGCTATATCCTAGTACGAGTAGAGGGAAAAGCAAAAAGCAAACAGCAGTCCACTCGCGGGGGAGCGGGTACCGAAAGTCAACCAACAGAGCAGCAAATCGAGATGTACGTTCAGTCCTGCCAGGGATTCCTCCGGAGTGCCGGCGAGACTATATCCATTGTCCATCATACAGCAGTCGAATACCTATTCAGCGGAGAGCGCGGCAACGACCTCGCAGTATGTGCAAAGAGTAAACTAGATTTCGAAATTTCCTGGGTGTGCTTCCAATACCTTCACGCTGTTTTTGAAGATCCGGGGGAAGCCCAAAAAGGAGATACCAGAGGGCATAACGGTAAACCCAGAGACTCAAGCCCAAGGCGAGGGCATCAGGAAGGGGGGCGGGCAGACACTGGATGGGAATTTGCGCGGGAACGTGCACAGGAAACCGCCTCTAAGCGGAGATATCTCCGATATGCAGCGGAATCGTGGTTCATTCACGCCCGTCGGAGCATCGGGATTTCGGGGCCTGAGGACAAATTCTCGGACAAAACTCACAACTGGTTGGAGTATCCGTTCTTCGAAGCCGGCGACACAATACGGAAGCCCTGGATTGAGCTCTGCGGAGATCCCAGAATGGGAGTTTTGGCGGGGGAGCAGACACCACTACACATCGCAGTATGTCTGGGGCTCATACCCCTGGTTGAAGAGGCCCTCTCGTGTTTTAAAGAGGGAAGCAATGGCACGCAGTCACCACTGCACTTAGAAGCTAAGTTCATGTCTGGGGCATATAAGATCCTGATTGCCACGGACGAGCGATGGATCCTCACGAATCCGGATGAAGACGGCAACACACCACTCCACCAAGCTGCTATCTTCGGTCACTCACCAATGCTCGAGGGCCTTTTGGGAAAGTTCGCAGGGGATACTGTCTATAGTAAGGAAATCAACATGAAGAACAAGTATGGCAATACCCCACTTCACCTTGCTGTTCAATTCGATTACCCAGATATGGTCGATTTTCTTGCTAGAAGTGGTGCGGATATAAAAATTCAAAACAAAGGCGGGTTGACAGCCACAGAATTGGGGGAGAGTCTTGGGAGAGGAGATAGCTTGGATATTCTGAAAAAAAGGCTTGAGGAGATTCAGAAGCACGAGCCCGCTAGGAAGCCTGTGGAGCTTGCGGGGGAGGCTGCGGAGGAACCTATGGAGGGGCCTGCGGAGGAGCCTGTGGAGGAGGATGCGGGGGAGGCTGCGGAGAAACCTGTGGAGGAGGCTACTGAGGAGCTTGCGGGGGAGGCTGCAGAGGAGCCTGTGGAGGAGGCTGCGGAGGAGGCTATGGAGCAGCCTGTGGAGGAGCTTAGGGAGGAATTTGTGGATGAGCTTGTGGGGGAGGATGCGGAGGAACCTGTGGAGGAACCGGGGGAGGAGGCTGCTGAGGAGGAGCTTACGGGGGAGCCTGTGGAGGAGGATGCGGAGGAGGATGCGGAGGAGGCTATGGAGAAGCCTGTGGGGGAGCTTAGGGAGGAACTTGTGGAGGAGCCTGTGGAGGACGATGTGAGGGAGGCCGCGGAGGGGGCTGTGGAGAATCCTGGGGAGGAGGCTGCGGAGGAGCCTGGGCAGGAGGCTGTGGAGGAGGGTGTACAGGAGGCTGTGGAGGAGGGTGTGGAGGAGCCTAGGATGTCCGAGGAGGAGCTTTTGGCGCTTGAAGAAGGGCCTGTGAGGAGGCGTAGGACGAATCTGTGGAGGGCTCTGAGAGCGGGTTCGGTTAAGCTGTGGAGGAGGTTGTGCGGATGTTGTTCCTAGGGAGACCCTGAATAAAACTCCGACAGAGTCCGGAAGAAGTATGGCAGTGAGGACGGTAGAAGGAATTGGAGGAGAGCCAGACGACATCGGCACCAGAGAACGCGAAGCCAAAAGCACAATCGCTGCCCAGTGATCTGCTGTTTTTTGCATTTGGGCTGTCTTTTTGTTCTCCATCTGGCTTATTGGAACAATCGATACGTAATTTATCAGGAGGAGGAGGGAAGAAGCTACTTTGCTCCGGTTGCCCAGTGGGGGCGCCCGAGCCTTTCCCCAGCCCACAATCTGTCATTACACTTCTTTTAACTAACATTGCCATCCCAATGGTGTGTTCTGCGTTGGTTTCATTCATTGTGCATTATGTATTGTGGTTCTGAGAAGGATTTTCACTTGGTTGGGTTATCTCAGGTGGCAAATTCTTCAACTCGCGGGGGTGGTGATCTCGCAAGCTGCTTTGGCTCTTTTTTGAGGGGCTGTGGTGGCTTGTTTTTTTCTTTCAGTTGGTTGTTCAGTTGGTTGGATTTGGGGTAGTGGCGGTATATCGTGAGTTTATCGGGTAGCTATGTTGGACTGACCATTAGAGGGTATCATACTTCGGGGGAGAGGAGTGCCCCTCTTTCATTTTCCTGTTCGTTGTTTTAGGGTTGGCAGAGGATCATGATTATCTTCTTGCTTGAGCTAGTTTTACATGTTTGATCAATTTTGAAAGGTTTAATCCTTTGTTTTATTTCCTTAGTGTTTAGCGGAATGCGGTTCTAGTTGTGTTCCACTTCTGCGATAGTATTCCCCCCAGTTTGTCGAGTGTAGTAATGTGAGGTTGTTTATGATAGCTTTAGCGCCAGGCAGTGGATAGTGCAAAAGGAGTCGAGTGACCGCACATGATTCCAGGCATTCCTTCTATGGTTTTATCCTTCCTTCCTTCACCCCTTGAGAGCAAACAACATTCACAAAATTAGCGAAAATTTCGCTCACAAGCCACCTCCCTAACCGGAGCGGGTATCCCCCCTGGGGTTCCTCTCTGAACCCCACCTTAACAGCCACATCCCTCTTCCCATCCTGCTCAAACTCAAACCCGCAAATCACGACCGCAAGAAGACACTTGAACTCCACCCCGGAAAGGTCATTCCCAATACACCCCTAGGGGAATGCCCCGTTAGGGATGCCAGGAGCCCATAATTACTCTCGAGGACTGCCACCCCATCTTCTCCACCTACCCACCGCTTAGGCTTGGACTCTTTAGCCTCGGCGCCCACAGCACGACGCTCCGGTTTTTTGTAAACGGGGAGAGGGCTATTGCAAATTACCGGTGCTTAGTGATGTGATCAACAGCATGACCTTGGCACACTAAGAGCAATGACGACGGCCACATATCTGGAATTCTTTATCTCTGGTATAAAGGACAAACGAGAATAATATCGAAGTTGGAGAGGGAAGCAAGAGTCGGGAGGGAAGTGAAAAAAGTAGGACGCACGTGAGAGAAGGAAGAGAAATGAAGAGATAAGTGTAGTGAATGGAAGAGAGGAGATTAGGCAAAGTTAGATAGGAGGAGGGGGAGAACGGTAATCGCTATCCTGAGGGAAGTGAGGATTAGAATGGAAGGAGGAACACGGAAGGTTTTCTGATTTATGTATTTAAGGATGCATATTTCCGTATAAGTGCGAAGATAGAATAAGATCGAGATATCCTCCTCCAACATTGGAGCTCCCAAGTAATTTTCAACAATGTTGGTGATGGGCATTGTTAGATCAGGAGAGAGGGCAAAACTGGAGGGGGAAACGGTGGTGAACGTTGGTGATAGATAGACTTTTCGTCTTCGGGGGAGGGGTGGGTGTCAAAAAGTGTTCCGATAGATGTGACGGGATGTTAGGTGGGTACTCCCCGGCTAAGTACTCGGGTACAGTATCTCTCACTATATATCTCCTAGTGCACTTCAGCTAGACAAACCCCCCAAGGTGTTGGAAATTTGCTGCTCACCACATGCATATATTCCCATGCGCCTTGGCCTGGAACACAGCAACCTGTTACACACCATCATTTTGAAGACTGTCCCACGACTATTAGCTTCATACCAAAACTCCGACATCAACCCCGCATACCTAGTGCCACAGGATCAAACACACATCAACCAACAACGAAACACGAACACTTGCGATGGCGGAATGTCAACAGCACCCATGGTTATATACTCGATCCTCGGCTGGCCTGTTAACTACATCCTCGGTGAATGTGTCTTCACCGAGGATATGACTTGATTGAATCGGCTGAAAAGATGACTGTGTGGGAGAAAACCGACGAAGGATATGGAATGCGCAGGAAGTATGCAATAAAGGAAAGGTTTGGTCACAAGAAGGATATAAGAGGTCCTGTTCTTCACTTTCTTCGTTTACTACCATCGCGTTCACTTTTTGTTCATTCGGTCATCTGTTATTCGTCAGAGTCATTCGTTTTCGTATACGATTTCATTGTTCTTTCTTGTTCTCTGATAGCTTTTCTATTGCTATTGTTCGTATCAATAAAAGCTTCCTCATTTCAGGCCATTGGAAGCTCCATCCGCTGTGAATAGCCCAATAGTGTTGAAAACAAGGGACAGGTATTCGCGCCACACCTATAGTTCCTGAAAATGCATAGTTCTGGGCACAACAAATCAACACTGTTTAATTCAAAGTTGCTTATTCGCCAATTAATTATTTCTCGTCTGGTAGGGAGATGTAGCTCCTTCCCCGGGCCGGGAGGGCGATTTTAAGATATATTGTTACGGTTAGCCTCACCCCTAGTTGTGCTAACTCCATGAAAACTTAAAACCAGCCTGGATCCTCCCCGAATCTATATTTTCAAACCCCGCTCTATAAATCTCTCGGGAGTGATAAATTGAATGTATTTTCAGAAGATCTTAAGTGTGGTGGTTTAGCTATCTGTGTTTGAAGCCAAGGCGTGTTTGAATGTCTAGAGATTGGGGTTCACGAGATTGGAAGTCTAGGAATTACGCAGCAAGAAACGGGGGAGATAGAAGTTCGTAGATATTTTTTTAGTTGCCCTTAATAAAACTATCGTGGGTTGAAATTTTGCAACAACAAATGCGTAAGGTGCTAAGTTGTGTGCAACCGAAAACTTAAATCCTGATGAAAAGTGTCGTGTTGTGCTAGCTATGGTGTGATTCGTGAAATTTTACCCCTGTTGGGTATTGGGCATTGGTTGGGGTGTGGATTCCTCATGACTGGAGCCAATATGAAGGGATTCCTTAATGCCAGGAGTTCGCATTCAAGAATACCGGTAAGTCAGGCATAAAATACTGCACTATCGGTGACTCAGTGGAGAGATTTAGCCATGGAATTGAGAAATGTTTGTGAAAGTTTTTTTTGGACTGAAAGGCTTTGGTGTGTGTACAAAACATACACCAAAACTTGCGGCTCGAAAAACTTGTTTTCTCATTGGTGTAAGACGAATCCTCTCAAGGTCTCTCCATACAAGACGAGTATTGAGGAGAATTGGTGAAGGCATGTAGTGGCTTTTCCCGGGGGGTGGTGCGAAAAGAGGAAATTGTTTATTAATGATCTCAATGAGGCTTTGTACCAGCGGTAACTGCATCAGACCTTTTTTTTTGGGGGGGGGGGGAGTGCCCCCGGGCACTACCTGAAATTTGGCCTTGCACAGTTGGCTGCGTACGCTACTGGAAGAAGTAGAAGCTCATAGTTGGCTCATTTGGGGTCATCAGTATGTATTCAAGTCCGGTACCGGGAATAAAATTTTCACTTTAGAAAATTTCCATGGGATGGCAGTTGGTCAGCTTGATTGAAGTTGTTATGAGATTTCCTTGTAAGCATAATGTGATTAGGATATACGAGTATGATTGATTAAGCCTCCCGTGCAGCTTCTATCGCGGGTAGAAGTTTTTGGCGAAATAGGAAGCAGAGGGTGTTTGTAGAACCTAAGAGTCGTCTCCTTGTCATTTACCTTCCTCTTAGAAAAGTGCCGATAGTTGAGATGGTGCCAAGCAGCACGTGCTACTGCGCACGGCCATATACCAGGTGGGTCATGGAAGCTCGCTCGCGGAAGGCCTCCCAAAGCCATCCGGAGGGTGCTGATTGGTAGGTTTTGTATGGGTAAACGAGCGGTGTTAAGCGCAATATCCATGCTTCATCCAAGTAAGCGACTTGTGATGGAGTAACCCCATCGTGGTATGTTAGGTTAGGGCACACTTGTAGGTGTGAGCAGGGCTATTGACCAGACCGCACGGCGGTGACTGGTGTTGTGTGGTAGGAGCCCACTGTGCGGGCCACCACAAACTGTATCTAGTCTGAGCTGCGTTCCTTTCTCTGGATGATCACTTCTCATGATCAACATACACTCCTTGCGAACACACTTGTCATATACATCGAATATCGAACACATCTCAGTTTTCCTATCAGCGACTGACCAGGATCATTCTCGTGACGACAGTTCCGATCATAGCTGTGTCCTTGCGGTGCCTGTACGACGGCATATTCCCTGTGAGGAAACCAGACCTCCATCAACTTGAAGGTTTCTTATTTAAGTTTAGTGGTCCGGGTGAGGGGGTATCGGGTAGACTGGGATGCCCTGCATTTGGGAGGAGGGAGATCTGCCAGATAGGGATTAACGTATTATACCTAGTTATGGGTCACCCCCTAGTAATGGGTCACTATTTTCACTTCGTCAAAAGCAACAAAACTTACAACAACTCACTCACTATATATCTAGAGAAGCTAATATTTGAATAGTTCAATGTCTTGCACTTGGTAATAATCAGCATAAAAAACTATTAGCACAATAAAATAAACTACACTCTTAAAACACACAAGCGATAATTGATGATTGAATTACTATTTGTTAGTTAATCAGTACTTGGAATAGATTTCTAGTTAATCTTTCCATATAGCAAGTACAGTTATGATCAATAAGTCTGTACACTAACCCCACCCCAGCCCACCTAGTTTAAGACACACATGTTTTTACACAACACCTTCCCAACCCTCATGTTTAGTTTTTTCTTTCACATCACTGTCAAAAAATGACTTCTTGGCAAACCTTTGGTACTATTATAAGCAGAGATGGGCAAAGAGTGGTTGGAATCACATGGCATCTGGATGGCCGAACACCCCCCACACAGCCCCGATTTAAACCCAATTGAGCATCTTTGGAAGGCCATAAAGAGCATCCTCCGAAAGGACCATAGATACTTGAAAGATCTTAAGAATAATCCTGAGAGTAGAGTGATTTTCATTGTGGCCCTGAAGGCAATGGAGTGGGCAGTCCCCCAGGTGTTAATTTACAGCTTGACCAATTCAATGCCCAGACTCTACCACCCAGTACGAAGAAATCGAGGCTGGTATACCAAGTATTAATCACCATGGAAATAGCTCTCCTTCTATATTTTTATTCTATTGTTACCTTTATTTTTGGTGGTGCAATTGATTAATGGAAGTCGCGGCTGAATTATGTGGTGAAGGTGCGGTGGGGTTGGTGTACAGACTTATTGATCATAGCTTTATTAGGAATATGTTATTCATAGACTCTAGGTATTAGAAATGGAAATTTCCATCTACAAAACGTGAGCTATAAGTTTGAAAACAGGGTAAATTGAGATATTTGATATTTAAGAGAGTATTAAACTTAATAAGGTTTATCTTATTCTCATGTTTC
>Ga0307510_10004361_pt1 | contig 16655 bp, 20 predicted proteins | sample 12_EM_MG_FD_207224 | JGI IMG/M metagenome (GOLD analysis project Ga0307510, IMG submission 207224) | Populus trichocarpa ectomycorrhiza microbial communities from riparian zone in the Pacific Northwest, United States - 12_EM | ecosystem: Host-associated > Plants > Roots > Unclassified | place...
ATCGATGGCACCACCGTTCCAGTTTCGCGCAGCGCGCGAAACCAATTCATTTTGCAAATGCTAACAGGGCATGCATCGTCAACCTTGAACGCAGATCACAGATCGATCTAGCCCGAAAGTCACGATTGGATGCTTGACTAAAACTCCACGCCGAATATGTGCATTCCCTACTGATCACCACACTGCTACGGACGGCTTTATGTCTATGCCCCGACTACGTTGACGACGACCTTGCCAGCGTTCTTCGCCGAGCTGACATGTTGGTGTGCATCCCCAACGGTGGCCAGGCTAAATGGCATGGCATCGACCCGCGCTACCAGCTTGCCGGTATCGACCAGGCGTGCAGCCTCGCGAAGGATATGCCCGTGATGCGCCCTGCCCTCGCCGGTGAGCAGGGGCAACAGGGTGAATACGCCGGAATACGTGCCGCCCCGGAATGAAAGCGGCGCCAGCGCGTGCGTGCCCCAGCCAAGCGCGCTCACGACATGGCCAAAGCGCGCGATGGCCTTGAACGACGCATCGAGTACTTGGCCGCCCACAGTATCGACGACGAGGTCGAATCCGTTTCCTCCTGTGTAAGTGTCCACATAAGCTTCCACCGATTCCTTGTGACGATCGATGGGCGTGGCACCGCGATCCCTTATCAAATCGAAGTCGGCAGCCGAGACCGTGCTGTACACCTGTGCGCCCATGGCGCGGGCAATCTGGATGGACATATATCCGACCCCGCCGCCGCCGCCGTGCACGAGCACCCGCATGTCTTTCCCCACCCGTGCTCGATCCACCAGACCTTCCCAGGCCGTGATTAAGGCCAGCGGTATCGATGCCGCCTCGCGCATGTCCAGCGCCGCGGGCTTGCGCGCCAGCAGCGATGCATCCACAGCGGCGTACTGCGCCAGCGAGCCTTGCACGCCACCCACACCGCCGGTCATGCCAAAGACCTCATCGCCCTCGGCAAAACCGGAGACATCCACACCTACGGCTTCCACCACGCCAGCCAGATCGATGCCCAATATGGCGGGCAACGGCTGCCTGGCGTGATCGGCCTTGCCCGCGCGGATCTTCAGGTCAAGCGGATTGATGCCGCTGGCATGCACCCTCACCAGTACCTCGCCCTTGCCAGGCATCGGGCGCGGTACTTCTTTCCGTACGAACGGCCCGTCGATGGTCTCGACGATGGCTGCCTGCATGGTGGTGTGATCGTTGCTCATGACGGGGACCTGATGGAGGCGGGACTGCTTCTGTTTCTGCGCTTGCCTCACTCCCCGTTGGCATGGGCGTTCATGGCGTCCATCACGCGGGCGGAGTAAACCATCGCCGCGCCAGCGTTCAGGGCCACGGCCACGCCGAGAGCTTCAGCCACTTCCTCGCGCGTCGCCCCGTGTTTCAAGGCTTCGTCAGTATGCACCGTGATACACCCGTCGCAGCGCGTCGTTACCGATACGGCCAGGGCGATCAACTCCCTTGTCTTCGCGTCCAGATGGTTCGTCTTCGAGCCGGCCTTCGAGAGCGTCTGGTAGCCGGCCAGCGTGTCCGGGGTCAGCTTGCCGAGCTCGCCGATACGTGTGCCCAGTTCTTTACGGTATTGCAGCCAATCCAGCATGGGGATTTCCTTCAATCGGGGTTTCACCGAGCCAGCGCCCGCTGGACCGTGGAGATAGAGTTGCGCAAACTCCTGAGCCAATGAATGCTCTTAAGTCTCGATTTTTAGCGAATTCGTCTCATGGATGCACGTAGCCGGATACTCCAGATGTCCGATATGCTTATCGCCGCATGCACCGCGACGTTGCGAAGCCGTGAGATCCCTGCCTTAGCGAATATCCAAAACTACAATCGATTTGGCAGATAGATCAGCTGTAATGACGTCGTCTTTGAGCACTGCATGCTCGAACGGTACCGGCTCGACCTCATGGGAGTGGCTGAATGTATTGATCGAGGTGATGGCCGGTGCCGTCAGCATCTTGCCTTGCAGGTTCGCCCCGTGGGGGCCCACCAGGTGAATGCGCACCGTGGTGGCGTGATGCGGATCGAGGTTCACCAAGGCCACGTGCAGTACGCCAGCGGCATCCCGCCCGGCGGAGGCGTGGATGCCCGGCACCTTGGCATCGCCATAGCGATATGCCGGCGCATCCATCTCGATCGGCAGGTTGGTAGCACCCTGGAACACCTTGTACATATCAAATACGTAGTACGTGGGCGTCAGTACCATCCTGGTCTTGTCGGTAAGGATCATCGCCTGCAGCACATTCACCATCTGCGCGATGTTGGCCATGCGCACGCGATCGGCATGAGCCTGGAAGATATCCAGGGTGATGGCCGCCGAAATCGCATCGCGCAGGCTGTTCTGCTGATATAGCACCGCATCGCCTGCATCGGGATCCTGGTCGGTCCAGTTGCCCCACTCGTCCACGGCCAGCGCCACGCGCTTTTTCGGATCGTATTTGTCCATTACCTGGCTATGCCGGGTGATGAGATCGTCCATGTGCAGGGCACCCTGCATGATGGATATCCACTGGTCCTCGCCGAATTGCGTGGCCGAGCCTTTGTGTTTCCAGTCGCCGGTGGGGATGGAGTAGTTGTGCAGGCTTATGGCATCGATCTGGCTGCCTGCCGCGGCCATCAGGCTATCGGTCCAATGCACGTCGTCGGCGTTCGCGCCACTGGCTATGCGCGTGATCGGCGCATTCGGCGGCGCATGCACGAAGGTGGCGTAATGACGATAGACATCCGCATAGAACTGTGGCTGCATCGAGCCGCCACAGCCCCACATCTCGTTGCCGATGCCGACATAGTCGAGCTTCCATGGCTTGTCGCGCCCGTTCGCACGACGCTCCTGCGCCAGGTGGGAGTGGCCGTCCGCGGTGATGTACTCGATCCACTGGCTCATCTCACGCGGCGAACCCATGCCGACGTTGATGCTGACGTAAGTTTTTGCGCCGACCAGCTCGGCGAAATCCATGAACTCGTGCGTGCCGAACTGGTTGTCATCTTCGCCACCCCAGGAGCCATTCATGCGCACGGGGCGTTTGTTGCGAGGACCTATGCCGTCACGCCAGTCGTATTGATCGGCAAAGCAGCCGCCGGGCCAGCGGATGACCGGAACCTTGATTGCCTTCAGCGCCTCGACGACGTCCTTGCGGTATCCCTTGATGTTGGGAATGGGCGAATGCTCCCCCACCCAGATCCCGCCATAAATGCCGTGGCCGAGCTGCTCGGCGAACTGGCCGTAGATCTCCGGTTGGATCACCGCTCCCGGACGATCGGCATGGACCGTGATGTCGACAGCGGGGCTACCGTGTACGCACGTTGCCGATGCCGCCATCAGCCATGCGATGGCTCCTCCGATCCGCGCCCGAACGCTCGCCTTCATAAAGCCCCTCGCATGCTTGGTACCCCTGATCCTCAAGTATGCAGGAGAAGCCGCATTTCGGGGCGCTCAGCCCGTCGGCATCCTATCGAACTTCACGATCGCCGGATCCAGGTGATCCCAGGCATATCCGCGCATCGCATACGTCACTGCCTGCGGCTGATAGCGACTTGGGTCGTCCAGGCTTGCGGCGTGCACGGTGAACACGCCAGGCATCGCGGCGAAGGTCATGTAGACCGGCGAGCCGCAGGTGGGACAGAAGGCGCGCGTCTTGACGTTGCCGCTGTCGCCGACGATGTTCCATTGTGCCGCCTCGCCTTCGAGCTTCACGCCCTCGCGCGGAAAGGTCAGGTACGACCCGTGGCCGGTACCGCTCTTGCGCTGGCAGTCGCGGCACTGGCAATGGTTCATGAAGATCGGTTCGCCGCTGATTTCGTAGCGGATGTCGCCGCAGGCGCAGCCGCCGGTGTAAGCGTGGCTCATGGCTTTTTCTCCTGCTCGGCCGCGATGTCGTCCAAGTTGCGGACCACCTTCTTCCAGCCTTCGCCCATGTTGCGGTAGGCGGTGTCGTTCTTCGGCAGGACGAACCCCGAATGGGCCAGGCGCACACGCGTACCGTTGTCTACCCGGGTCAACGTCCACGTCACCAGGGTATCGAGCGGCGCGCCATAGCCTTCGTTGCTCTCGTGGCCGCCCTGCCAGGCATAGACAAACCGTTCGCAGGGCAGCACTTCCAGTACCTGGCAATGGATGACGCCATCCCACTGCCCTCCTGCCGTTGTCTGGAAGGTGAAGCGGTTGCCGACCACGGGCTCGAAGCCCGTTGGCGCCATCAACCAGCGGCCGATCAGATCGCCCGTGGTCAATGCCTTCCAGATCGTCTCCGGCGCATGCGGAAAGACTTCGTCGACCACGATGGCCTGGGTGTCGGGCTGCAGCGCGAGGTTGTTCATGGGTCGATGTCCTTGAGAAGCGTGCGGAGGTTGGCGAAGCGCTCGCGCCAGAAGACGCCGTAGTGGCTCATCCAGTCGACCAGCGGCGTGAGGCCGTCTGGCTGCGCCCGGTAATAGACGTTGCGTCCCTCGGGACGCTCGATAACCAGCCCCGCCTTCTTGAGCGATTTAAGGTGTTGGGAAATGGCGCCCTGCGTCACTCCGCTTCCGCGGGTGAGCTCGGCAACGCTGATCTCGTCGGCCCCGACTACCCGCTCAAACACGGCACGCCGGGTGGGGTCGGCCAGGGCGCGCATGACGGCAGTGATGGCGGCGGGTTGGTTCATGGCAGAAACATTAGCCTCTGCTTATTGATTAGTCAATACTAATCTTTAGCACAGGCTCAACTCGCCGCCTTTTTCACCAGCGCGATGATTCGGGCCTGTTCGGCGGCGCCCATCTCTTTCAAGGCAAAGGCAGTCGGCCACATCGAGCCGTCGTCGAGGGCCGCCTTGTCGGTGAAGCCAAGCGTTGCGTACCTCGCCTTGAACTTCTGCGCACTTTGGAAAAAGCACAGGACATGGCCGTCCTTTTCATACGCGGGCATGCCGTACCAGGTTCTTGGCGAGAGGGTCGGCGCGTTGGCTTTGACGATGGCGTGAATCCGCTCGGCCATGCCCCGATCTGGTTCGGGCATGTCGGCAATCTTCGCGAGCAGATCCTTCTCTCCGTCTGCCTTGCTTGCACGTGAACCCCGGCGCGCGGCTGCCTTCAGTTCCTGGGCGCGCTCCGCCATTGCGGCCCGCTCCTCATTGGTGAATCCCTTGGGCTTCTTTCCGTTTGTCGGTTTCATTCGTTAATCTCCATGATATTCAGCTTGTTATTGATATACCTTCAAGTCCATTCACCATCCTGTTCCGCTATCGAGCCTCCCATCCACGCACGGCGCCAAGAGTAATAAAGGGCGCAAGAATTTGCGCTCAATCACCTCTTGCAGGTGCAGGATCGAGCCGCTATTTTTTGCGAGAGCAAGCACGCTTTGAATGGTTCACAGGGGGCCATCGGCGCTCGCTCTCAAGGGGGCAATGGAATGGCTCTTACAGCCGCTGGCACGGCAAAGGCTGCGCGGTGGCCGCTCGCCCTGGGATTGTCCATGAGCGCCTGCAGCCTGCTGCATGCCGCCGATTCGGATGGCGAATCAACTTTCGACGGCGCCTTCCTGACGATTTCCGGCGCCATCGTCCACGACCACGTGGCCTTCCGTTCGTACCAAGTCACGCCTTCCACGCGCGCGGCCTTCGTCGACGCCTGCACCCATGGAAAGCGAATATGGATCAATGGCCGGTCCTCTCCGTGCCTGGCCGCCGAAACGATGAAGAACGGATCCGCCGTACAGGTGGAAGTTCCGAAGGACATCAACCTATCTTCTTCCGACACCTACTTCGTGGTTTCGGCCAAGCCGACGGCCAACACATCGCTGCGGGAACTGAACGACCAGGAGCGCGGTGTCATGTCGGGGGATCCAGGCACCGCTTCGATCGCCTCGACCGGCATCCACTTCACGGCCGCGGACCTGGACCATGCCAAGGCCGTGAACGGAAAGGGCCGGTCGCTGGTGTTCGTAGCTCACGGCAGGGACCGCGCCGGTAACCGGCCGACCTACGTGTTCTCGGTCGCCAATGGCCAGACTTCTTATGCCGGCAAGCTGCCCGACTGGCCGGACAAGCTCATGAACATCGACAGCGCCCCGCAGGCCATCGTCAACCTTCACGGCGAAGCGCGGGCCATACAAGTGTTTTCAATCTGGGCGCATGTCAAAACGCAGATGTTTGCAGGAGAAGGCGGTTGAAGCCCCAGGGCATGAAGAGATCACGCATACATGGCCTGGGGTGGGGCCTGCTGTTTGTTCTTCTGAGCACTTCGGTGAATGGCATGCAGGTTTCAGCCAGGGTCGCCGTACCCACCACCGAATACCGCAACGTCACTCTCAAGGAACTGGTGTCGGTCTACGAGCAGGCGTATGGGGCGCAAAAATTCCACGTCAACGCCAGCACCCGGCAGACCATGCCGGAGGGGGATCAGGTCGTCCGGCTTGTTTTCGACGTGGCCAATCCGGCGCATGAGACGCGCACGAAGGCGCAGCTTTCGTTCCAGTTCCATTCGCCCGGCAAAGATGCGTGCACCCCATGCTCGGTAACCCGGGAGATGTTTTCGGTGGGCGAGCACGATGAATACACCGGCGAGGAGTGGGATGCATTCCAGCGCCAACTCGTCGCGGCCGACAAGCGCGCCACGGACGAGATAGCGCGCAAGCTCGGCGCGAGCGTGGCACAGCTGGAGAAATATCCCTCGTATTTCGGCAAGCCGGTGGAGCACACGCTATGCAGGGCCGGTGAGACCATCATGTTTTCGTGCCCGTCACGGAACAAGCAGATAGCCGTCTGCGCCGCACCTGCGGAGAATTCCGCGTTCGGGCTCCTGCACTACCGCTTCGGGGACAACCAGCATCTGGATTTGGAATTCCCCAAGAATCCCATTCCGCTGCCGGCCTATGCTAGCGGGAACCATCCCGGCGACGGCTCCCGGGGCAACCTGATCTATCTTCGCCTTGCCAACGGCGAAACCACCTACACCGTATTTTCAGAGTCCGTCACCCCTTCGTACTCGGGTGAAGGCGCGAGGGAAATTGGCGGCGTGCTCGTCGAAAAGCGCGGTAAGGTCCTGGCCAAGCGCATGTGTGATGGCGATGAATATATCTATTCAGGCATGCTGCTGGATTCGAAGTTCTTCGGTGTCACCGTGCCCGTCGATACGCAGGGAGTGACGGGTTTTCCCGCGTACAAATGATCAACCAGACCCGGCTGGATGCCGTCGCCCAGGGCGGCGGCATCCTTTTCGAATTCACCTTCCGGCCAGTTCCTTGCGCTGCACGATGATGCGCGATACCAGGCCATAGGTGATGGCTTCCTCGGCAGACATCCACAGATCGCGCTCGATGTCTCCGAGCACGCGCTCGATCGGCTGGCCGGTTTCGCGCGCGATGACGTGAGCGATGCGCTGGCGCGCCTTGATGATCTCCTTGGCCTGGATGGCGATGTCGCTGGCAGGTCCACCTGCCCCGCCGCTGGGCTGGTGAATCAGGAAGCGCGTCTGCGGCAGGCAGAAACGGCGTTCGCGCGGTACTCCAAGGTAGAGATGGGTGGCGGCGCTGCCTACCCAGCCCGTGCCGATCATGTTGACCGGCGCGGAGATGAAACGCAGCACGTCGTGGATCGCATCGCCGGACTCCAGATGCCCGCCGGGGGAGGAAACGATTACGTCGATCGGTGCATCGGACTCGGCGTCCAGCGCCAGCAGGCGGCGCACCGTCTCGGATGCAACGACATCCGTGACGGTGCCGAATACCAGCACCGTCCGCGCGCGGAACGCTTTTTCTTCCAGGAAAGCACTGTTCTGTAGCGCCGCGGGCTGGGCGGCGGTGTCCGGGTCGTTGGCGGGCATCTTGGAATTTCCTTTGTGATAAGTTCCTTAGCATAGACGAACGAGTCGACACGGGCGTTATCAGGCTGTCCTTGGCCAGGTTGCCGAGGACTGGTCGCCGGATCTCGATGGGAACCCGCCGGAGCACCTGGCAGATCAGGCGCAGCGTGTCGACCAGGCGCTGCACCATATGTTCCATACCCTGCCGGCCGGCGAGGTGGCGGCCGTGTTGTTGTACGAGGTCTTTGGCTGGAGCCACGCCGAACTCGGTGAGCTCGCAGGACGCACTGAAGATGCGTCGCGCCAGCAACTGCGCCGCATGCTGCAGCGCCTGCGCCAGGCCATTCCAGCGGAACTTCCGGTGGACGAGGATCAATCCTGCCTGTTCGCGCTGTGCCAGCTGGCGCTGGCGCAACGCAATCCGGCCGGGCTGGTCGCGGTGATTCGCGTCGCCAGCCCGCAAGGAATGAAGGCATCCGCGCAGGCCATGCACAGTGGTTTTGCCGGTGCCACCGAGCCACCCCGGACGCAGTTGGTCCAGATCGACCATCAGCTGGCTTTGATGATCCAGATCGGCGACGGGCCGGTGGCATGGCTGCCCTTGGGCGAAACCTTTACCGAGCTCGCGTAACGACGTAGAAGCGTCCTAGTGGAGCTGCCGTACGCTTCGCTCCAGCCAGAGAAACGAAGCCAGTGCCGTGGCGGGTGCGGAGGCCCGCGTGGTGGCTACCGTTTCAAGCAGCGCCAGCACCGCGGATTGGTCGACCAGGCCGAGGTCGGCCAGCGCGCAATCGCGCAGCTGCCCGGCGATCGACGTAGCATGACGGGATATCGATTCGGCCATCACGCCGGTAAACGTCTCCTTGGTGTAGTCGTTGGGGAAAACATCGTGGCCCAGGTGCTTGTGCAGGTATTGCCGTATAAGCTCCCGGCCCTGCCGATGTTCGCGCGGAAGCCGGTGGCAGAAGGCCGCAAGGCTGGGGTCGCTCAGTGGATTGACCGGCCACAATCCATGCCGGACCAGGTCGGGAGCGCGGCAGGCAACCGCCAATAGCGCCGTCGACGGCACCGGGCTTGCCGGAGCATCGAAGTTCCTCAGGCTCTGGGACGCGCTGTATGCATGAGGAGTAAGCAGTTGTTCGGCGTAATGCCTGACCTCATGCGCTTTCCCCGGCGCACCCGCACCGGTCTCGCGCACTTCATCCAGGTAGCTGGGAAAAAGCTCGTCGCCACCGATACCGGTAAAGAGCATGTCGTGACCCTCCGCGCGTGCCTTGCGCCACAGGGCCGAACAGGCTTCCAGGTAATACTCACGAGAAAGGCTTTTTTCCCGCGCCGTCTGCTGAATGTCGAGATCCGGCGGAAAGGCGGACATCTCAACCGTCTCATCGACCAGGCCGAGCCGGCGGGTGATCTGATTCCGCCGCTGGATTTGCGGCTGGCGAACATCGCCATCGAGCAGGATTCCCTTGCTTGCCACAGGCCCCAAGCGCCTGGCCAGGGCGCAGGCGACGCTTCCTGAGTCCATGCCACCACTTAGTTCGAGTGAGATGCGGTCCGCCGCCATCGGTCTGGCCAATACGGCGCGCTCGAGGAGTTCAGCGAACATCGCCAATGCATCGCGCCCCTCCGGCAAGGGTGTGGGAGAGGTCTCCTCGGCCGCCGCGGGATACCGGTAAGTTGCCCTGCCCGGCTGGACGTCAAGCGACGCGCGTTCGGTCAGCAACTGAATGCCCACGCACAACTGGCGCGCCGAGTAAACCGGGTTCATCACAAGGCGGTGACTTGCGATTTCCGCATCGATCGCCAGCGGCTCCGTGGCCAGGTCCGTGACATCCCAGGACATCCTGATCCTGTCCTCGGTAGCGCGGTAATAGACAGGTACGGAACCCAATACGCCGGCACGGACCTTCATTCGGCACCCTGCCTGCGCACCCTCGATCATGACGTAATCCAGGTGCCACAAAAGGCATTGACGATAAAGCCTTGCGAACTCCTCGCTGTCGACGTCGCGCGTCGCGGCGCACACATCCGATGGAGCCGCCGCCGCGCACTCCCTCACCATGACGAACCACTGGCCTTTCGTCCTTACCAGCATTGCCTCGAGGCTGGGATGCCCATGGGGCGTGATCCGGCTGTCTCCCAGTGCGATGGAACCGTCCCTCCACTGCGCCTGATGGGAAAGATCGGGCATTGCGATATCGGCCTTCAGCATGATGGATGCTTGTCCATAAAGAAGCCGTTCCCCTTAAGGGAAACGGCTTCGTATTATCAATGACGAGATTAATTTGCCGAATTTGCGCTTAGCCGCCGCCGTGAATGGTACCCACCCTGCCGATATCGCCATCGGCATTGATTTTTGGCGCAAGCTTTCCCGCTCCGGCGCTGAACTGCAACGGCCCCTCAAGTTGAACCTCGAAAGGATTGATTTCGTTCTTGATTTCTTCGTGCATCACAACATTATTAAGCTGATCCATGAAAGCACTCCGAATGAGAATATGCCGCCCGTATGGCGGCTTCCAAAACGTAGCATGATTTACGATTATAAAATGAGGTTTGGTGATTAATTATTTTAATTAAGAAATAGCGCACATTTTTCCGTCGAGGCTAAGGTTCATCTCCTCCTGACAATGGCATCTGGTGGCGCCGTCATGATGAGTACGGGGCAATGGTTCAATCCTTGTAACGCTTGATCATGCTGGTCACCGGTGTCGGTGGTTGGCCGCCAGACAGGTTGTGCCAGAGCTTGGTGGCCGCGGAGCGCTTGTCGAAGAACGCGTCGCTCTCCACGGCCGTTTTGTCCATATGGCCGGGCTTCGTCTTCGAGTAATCGGTGCGCGCCGCAAGGCCATGCTCGGCACGCAGCATGTTCTCGCTCGGATTGAACGCGCCGCGGGGCGTCTTGCTGAGGCCCACGGTCTCGAATTCCTCCTGCAGGTGGTTGGCGGTCTGCACGACTTCCATCAGGTGCTTGCCAAAGCCGGCGTTCTTGGCGGGTTCAACGTCGGCTCCCAGCGAGACCGGGTTGTTGAACAGGGGATGGTTCGCCTGATTGAGCTGCGGTACACCCACCGCCTTGCCATGGGCCAGGCGGTGCGCGTGCACCATTTCGTGGCCGAGGCCGATAAAGCGGTTGCTGGTGGCTTCGTCGGGATTGATGCGTACTTCGCTACCCCAGCCCTTGCCTTCCTTGCCGTCAAAACGATAGCCCTCCTGCACACCCTGCATCGCATGCGGCGAGTTCATGTTCGTGGTGTCGCCGGCTTTAAGCGAACGGATGTAGACCTTGGCCTGGTCGCCGGCATGCGCGCGATTCTGCGCGGTGCGCGTGTCGAGTTCTTTCATCATTCGATGGCCGTCCGGCTTGCTCATCAAGGTATGCATGGAGCGCCGAGCGTCGGCCGCGAGATCCACGAACGAGCCGACTTCCTGGCCAGCCGCACGCTTGACCTGCACATTGTCCAGATCGCGGTGCACGTGCACCTCCTCCACGGGCTTGAGTTTCTGTTTCTGCGCCCGCAGCAGTTCGGGGGTGAAGCCCGCTTTTGGCGTGCGCGCCACACGCGCCACCACGGGCGCCCAACGCTTGGGAATCTCCGCGTGCTTTCCGGTTTCATTGGCCTTGGAGAGCTTGGCCGTGACGTCGTCGACGAGACGCTGCTCGCGCCCGCTGACCTTGGGTGCGACACCCGTGCGGTTGGCTTCGGCGAACTTGTTCGCTACCCGGGTTCTGAGGCTGTCCTTGGGCATGCGTGACTCCTACGTCAAGTTATGGAGGGGGCTACTGCATTCACAGCTTTGCGTTCCTGCGCGCCACCTGGAAGGCGCGATTGCGCGCCAGATAGGCCGGTTGCAGGCGCTTCATGCCCGCCCATCGGCCGAATTCCGCGGTCATGTCCCGGCGCGCCTCGTACGCATCGCCAGCCTTGGCCATCCAGGTGAGCAGGCGCTTGTTGGCCTGGGTCTGGCTTGCGGGGAAACCGGTGCCGTAGGCTTCCGGATGCCACTGGATGCCCATCACCGGCGCCCCGTGCCGGCTCTCGAAGGCTTCCACGCTCTGCTTGCTCACATTGCCAGTCTTGTTGAGATACGGGGGATCGTGGGGCGTACCGCCACGGGCGCTTACCGTCAAAAGCGGCGCTTTGCGCGGGCCCACGCGGGGAACCCCCTTCAGGCGGCCGGGACTGTGTTCTTCCGCGACAGCCCAGTGGGCTGAGTTGACCTTGTCCGGTGTGTGTTGATGATCGTCTTTGAACACACTGGACAACATGGTGCCAGGCTGCACCTGCACGTCGTGCTCACTGGCCACCTTGGCCACCACACCCTTCGTCGTCAGGTACGGCATGACCCTCGTCTGGTGCGTCTTCGGCTTCACCCCGCGCGTGCTTCCTCCATAGGATTCCAGTACCCGCCAGGAGCCGCCGCAAATTCCGACCACCGGCCGCCCGGTGAGCTGCGCCTGTTTCAGCAGGTCTTTCTCGTGCGAGACGCGTCGGCCATGACGCACGGCGGTGCTGCCTTCCGCGACGTGCTCTCGGTTGCGCGGCGTTTCCGAATCCAGGCCGAAATTGCCGCCCGCAATGAACAGCAGCCCTTTACCAGGATGGCGGCTGGAATCCGGGCGCCCGCCGGGCATCGTGCCTTTGTATCGGCCATGGGTTTTCTCGCCGGGCGCTTCCAGGGTTGGCAACAGATCGCGATGATGGCTGATGTCCGTCGAACGACCGGTCGTGGTTCGGACGGTGTAGTGGTCCCAGAACGCGCCCGCGCCATGCGCATCTTCGCGATGCGAAATGGTGATGGGCTGACGCTTGATGGGGTTCTTGGCAGTCAGCTTCGCCGATACTTCGCTGCTTCTTATCTTGCGTGCGCCATCACTGCGTACCGGCCCAAGCGTCGCCCCGTGCCCGTGTTCGAAGCCCTCGGTGCCGTAAGGGCCCGCGACGATCCCACCGCGACCGAGAATGTCTTCCCGGGTGGAGAGTGCCGGGCGGGTGCGAACCACCACGCCTTGCGGCTTGGCCTTGACGAAACCCAGCACGCCCTGCTTCGGGTTTTCGTATTTTCGATGCCCCATGGTCGTCTCAAATACGCTTGAAGGTGAATTTGTGGAACGAGCGGTTGCCACCGCCCAGTGGCTTGATGCTCACCATATAGCGCCGGCCAGTGGGCTGCCCGGCGGCGTTGAAGGATTCCCTCACCACCATGCCACCCCGTATCGTGGCATGGTGAGTGTTGCCGCCGCTGGCTGCCGTCATAAACCGGCGGATCCTGTTCTCGATCACTTTGTGGCCACTCTGGTTGATACTTCGGCGTTCGTTGGAAAGATTCTGGAAGATGCTCGGAGCGCCGAACTTGTCGGGGATCAGGTGCGACTTGTTTCTCAGCGCCGGGACATGGCCCGGATTGAGAACGTTGATGTTCGCCAGATTGTCACGGGCCGCATGAGCCGGTCGCAGGCGAAGTTTGGATGAGGCATAGGCCTTGCGGATGCTGCCCGCGGCGTAATTGATCTGACGGTGGCCAAACCGGGTGCCTGCGGCTCGCGCTGCATTGGCCTTGGTCTTGAAGGCCCGATAGCTGGCGCGATTGCTAGCGGCATAGTTGACACGGCCCAGGGTGGCATTTCCCTGCTTGACCGGAGCCCATGTCCAGTCTCGATTTCTAGGCATCTGGATGTTCCCTCGATGGTCGGTGGAGTTGGGTCATTTCAGTCGGCGGTACCTCAATGACCCCGGCTATTCGGCGGCGCGACAATCGGCAGTTCTCGCGCGTCGCTCAAGGAGCGCTGCCGGCGCCCGCTGGTATTGGTCTTGGTTGCCATGTGGTGCAGCGACTTCGTGGTGAGATCGCGCGTATCCGATGCGATCGACGTGTTGACCGATGGCTTGAGCCAGGACCAGGCGTTGTGGAGGTCGTGACGGAAAGCCTCCATCGCCGTGTGCGGCTCGTTGCCGTGCGCACTCAGATAACTGCGGATCACCGGGGGCACCATGCCCTGGAGGCGATTGTCGCCATGCATGACCGACCCGACCTCCCACTTCTTGCGTTCGCGTTCTTCCTGCACATGGTTCACCAGGCTGTCGAATGTCGCTGGCTGACGCAGGTCGTTGTTGCCGGTAAGGGCCGCAAAGCGCGGGGCGGGTAGCGCCAGCACATGCGGCTTGGCCAGATTCAACTGCGTTGATGGCTCGGACATATGCTTGATGGTCGCGAGCGCACCCATGACCGAAATGTCGAGGAAGGGGCTTGGCGACGTCGCGTCCAGCGCCGTCCGGGTCACCGCCGATTCGCGGACACCATCCCGCCCGTTGCCGATCTGGCCGTTGCCGTGGCCGACCGTGATGGCAGAGGCGGTCCCTCCGACCGGCGCGGACTTGATCCCCGGCGTGTGCCCGGCGATGGGTTGCCAGGTGCCCGGTGCCGCAGCGGGATTCGGCGGCGGTTGGGACCAGACCAGGTCGGCGTTGCGCGAGCGCACGCTGAATACGTCCTTGGCTTCCTTTTTGCGAATACCTATCCATCGGGCGCGCGTATTGAGCATGCGCGTGGCGACATTCTCGTCCAGGCCGATGCCGACGAAGGTCGGTACGGCACCTGGCCGGTTGGTCAGGAGGTTCTGTGCCCCGACCCGCACGTTGCCGCCGTATTGGCCGCCACCGGCGTTGTGCTTGGCCCAATGAGCCCACGGACCGCGGCGCTGCTTCAACTGCGCCCGGACAGCAGGATTCAAGCCCCTGCTGGCGAGCTTACCCATCCGTTGAACTTTGGGGGATGGCCGTCCCGAGGCATAGAAGCGCACGGTATTGCGCGCCCTGGTAAAGGCGTGGCGCAAAGTCAGCTTATCGTCGGCGTGGGAGGGCATGGGTGCCTCGCTGGATGGTTACCCGGCATCGGTCGGGATTCGTTTCACTCATCTGGCGCGCGGCTTCAGAGCGGCGTGAACGTCAACTTGTGATAAGTGCGTGTGTTGGTGGTGTGGTCTTTGACGCTGGTCATATAGGTACGCCCGGTCGGTACTCCCGCATTGCTGTATGTTTCCTTCACGATCAGGCCGGCGCGACTTCGAATGGGGCTGTTGTCCCCGGCTGCCGTGGCAGCCTTGATCAGTCTGGCGATCCGGTTTTCGATTCTCTTGTGGGCACTCAGGTTGATCCTGCGTTTTTCATTGGCCAGGTTGCCCGGAACGCTCGGGCCGCCGAACCGGTCCGACACCAGGTGGGTCTTCTGCACGAGGGCCGGCACATAAGCCGGGTTGACCACGCCGACGCCCGCCAGGTCGTCGCGGGCGGCCCCCACCGGGCGCGTACGCAACTTCGCAGATGCGTACACCTTCTTCACGCCACCGCCCACGCCCGGGTAGTTGCGCTGCCGCTGACCGAAGCGATTGACCCGGTTGAGGCCCGCCTTGTCCTTGAATGCCCGATACCTGGGTTGATCTATCTGGGCGTAGTGGATCCTGCCGATCGTTGTGTTGCCTTGCTTAATGTCTCGCCGTGTCCAAGCAGGCATAGCCGCGTCTCCTCATCAATGAACGTCAAGCGTCCGTATCGCCCTCGGGCAGTTCGAAAACTTCGACCCGCCCACCACCTTTCTGGAACACCTCCCGATACAACTCCGCCGCGCTCAGTCCACCCCACGACACCGCGCGGCGAATCAGGTACGGCACGGGGCTGTGCGGCTCGACCTGCATCAGGAACTCGCCGATCTCGGCCAGCATCTGATAGGCGCGTTCGCGCTCGCCGAGCATGTCGGTCACGCTTGGCAGCTCGTCTTCCCTTTCGGTCTCTTCATCTTCGTCGTCACCGGACGTGGCCGGCAGCACGGCCGTCGGACCCCGCCGGGTCAGCTCGCCGCGCAACAGGGCTTCGATACGGGCGAGCAGGTCGTCCAACTTGCTCAGCGAAGGTGTCTGCGCGCCCAGCCTGTCGCGAAGTATCTGCTCGAATGCGGCGATGGCGGCGCGGCCATCGCCAAGCGCTGCGTGTCGTTCGTGCAGCGCCGTGGCGTCCGCCTGTGCCAACAGCCCGTGCAGATCTTCGAGCGAAGCGGCTTCCTGTGCCTCTTCCGGTAGATCCCCATTCACGGCTCGCATGCGTTCGTGGTAATGGGCAAGCTCCCAATGCGACCAGCTGGCGGTGTGGTTATCGTCTTCCAGCAGAGGTAGCAGCGCGATGGTATTAAGCAATTTCTCGTTGATCCAGCGCACGATATTGCAGCGCGCGTCGAAGCCCTCGCCGTCGTCGCACGGATGCAGCGACTCCCACCACTCGTCGCATAATCCGCGCAGCAGCGTGAAGCCTGGCGCCAGGGCAACGTAGCCGTTCTGCTGCAACTCCGCTTCCAGCAACCACGCGCCCAGTTGCAGGTCCTTGCCGACGGTGTCGAGCATGCCCGCGGCGAGCTGCGAGACCTTGGGCCAATTGGCACGCCGGGGCTCAGTGGCCCATGCCCCCATCGGCAGCGTGGGGTCGTCACTCTGCCGCAGCTGTTGGACCATCCGGAACGTCATGCTGCCGCGCGCCGGCGCGCCTGCCGGCCGCGGGCCATCCAATGGTGCAAGCATCTGCGCCAGGGAAAGGCCGAGACGGCGCTCGAAGTATCCGCCGTCGTCGCAGACGGCCGCGGCCGTCCTCTCCGCCGGCGCGGCATCGATCGTCCTGGCTTGCGCGTACTGGTTCATCGCTCGACTCCATTCATCACCACAACTCGGGCGCTTCGCGTGGGAACACGGGCGCCACCAGCGGCACCGGCGCCTTGGTGGCGGGGTCGGTGCCGGAAAATTTCAAAGTCAGATACAGGTCGGCCTGATCGTTTGCCTTGCCGTCGCCGGGGGCGTCGCTGTTGTCCAGGACAGGCACGCGGAAGCGCAATAG
>Ga0307510_10004362_pt1 | contig 16655 bp, 19 predicted proteins | sample 12_EM_MG_FD_207224 | JGI IMG/M metagenome (GOLD analysis project Ga0307510, IMG submission 207224) | Populus trichocarpa ectomycorrhiza microbial communities from riparian zone in the Pacific Northwest, United States - 12_EM | ecosystem: Host-associated > Plants > Roots > Unclassified | place...
CGGCGTCTCAGCGCGAGGTCGTCGAGACGCCGAACAGTCTGTACAGCGGGCACATGCCGACCATGCCGGTGAGCAGCGGCACGAAGCCCACATAGCCCCAGGCACCGATGCGACCGAAGGCGGCCAGCCCGATCAGGGTCAGGCCGATGACGAGCCGCAACAGGCGGTCGAGGTTGCCGACGTTGAGCGAACTCATGACGCCACCTGTTGCAGTCGCTGCGACGGCTCGCCCAGCCCGATCGGTGCGGGAACGAGGTTCACGATGCGTGTGAACAGCGCGCGGTAGTCGTCTTCCGGCGCGTGTCCGGTGAGCGGGTCGCGATTGGTCGCGAAGGCCTCGTCCAGATCGGCCCAGTCGCGCTCGGTCAGCACGCGTTCGGCCAACGGCAGGATCTCGCGCTCCTCGAGCGCCATGTGGGCAAGGTAGAAGTCGGTGTAGCGGCGCGCGGCCTGCTCGAACCCGAGGCGGCGCGGCTCGCCCAGCATCTCGAAGCCGAGCAACGCGTGCTCGAGACCCCGGATCATGTGCTCGCCGCGGGCATGGTCGGCGTCGAGCTTGTCGAGCAGTTCGCGGGCCAGCGGCGTGCGTGCGCGCAGCTTGGGGAACAGCAGCTCGGTCTCCTTGCGGTGGTGGCGCTGCTCCGGGAACTCGTCGACGTAGAACAGCATCGCGCGCAGCGCCGCGAAGTCGGGCTGCGTGGCCTCACGGCGGTGCTGTTCGAGCAGCAGCACGATCGAGCGCAGCATCGCCGACAAGGCCATGTGCTCTTCGCGAATGATTCGGGTGGTGGCGTGTTGCATTCGATCCTCCAGACGGTGCTCCGAGCTTCGCACCGTCCCGCTGCGACGACCTTGTCGCCGATCAAGCCCGTGCCGCGCGAGGCCGCTGCGGTCAGGCGAGTGCGCCCAGCAGCACCGCCTGGATCACCAGGCAGCGCCGGTCTTCTTCGTGGCCCGCACCGCCGCGCAGCAGACCGGCCAGCCAGGCCGTGGGGTGCCGCGGCGAGGCGATTCCGTCGAAGACCGGCACACCGGCTTCGACGCCGATGCGGCCGACCAGGGCCGGCGCCATGCCGACGCACTCGACGGCGTCGTAGAGGCGGCCGAGGATGCGCGCCGTGTCCTGCACCTCCTGGGGCGAGCTGAGCTCCGACAGTTTCGGGTGCAGATGGGCAACCTGCGCACCGAGTGCCGACGCGGCGCGCTGGAACAGCGCGGCCTCGGCGTTGCCGTCGGTGTCGCACAGCAGACCCAAGTTCAGCCCGCGCAGGGGGCTCTGCGCGGTCCCGTCCCGCAGCGCAGTTTCGAGGTCGGTCGCGCGAACCACGATCGCGTTCATGTCCTGCGCTGACATGGCGGCAAAGTCACTCAGGCTGCGGTGTTTCAGGTTCAAGACCATGGTGGGGCTTCGACGGGGTCGAGGGGCGGAGCTCCTCGGCGATGGGCGAAGACTAGCGGCGCTGTTTCCGGCGTCGTTGATGGCCGTCAAAGCCGGACCCGATGGCGGTCGTCGACATCGCCCGGACACACCCCATTGACACAGCGTTACGCAACGCATCGGGCCGTTGTTCAAGCATTGATCACCGCTCCCTAGGATCACGTCAATCTTCAGGAGCCGAACCATGCTGAGCCACATCAATGCGTCTGCCACCCTCGATCCGATACGCGCATTTGCCGCCGACCGAGCACCTGTTGCGAAACCCGCCGGGGACGAGAACCGGCGCGTCGGCCAGCGCATCGCCGACACGCTGGCCCTGCTGGCTGCGAAGCTCGCGCCCCAGCGCCGTCTGGTGCGCGCCGGCGAGGTGATCTACCAGGCCGGCGGGCGCTTCGACAATCTCTACATCCTGAATTCGGGCTTCTTCAAGATCACGACGTTGTCTCCGGACGGCCGCGAACAGGTCGTGGGCCTGAAGTTTCGCGGCGACTGGCTGGGTTTCGACGGCATCGCCGGCGGCGCCTATTCGTGCGATGCGGTGGCGATGGACACCGGCGAGGTCTGGGCCATCCCCTACGAGGCATTGCTCGCGGCCTGCAGCGGCCACCGCGATCTGCTGACGGTGCTGCACGAGGCGATGAGCCGCGAGATCGCACACGACCGCGACTCGCTGATGTCGGTGTGCACGCTGCCGGCCGATGCGCGCGTCGCCGAGTTCCTGCGCCACTGGGCCGATTCGCTCGCCAAGCGCGGCCTGCGCACCGACCAGATCGCGTTGCGCATGACGCGCGCCGAGATCGGCAACTACCTGGGCATGACGCTCGAGACCGTGAGCCGCGCGCTCTCTCGGTTGGCCCGCGACAAGGTCATCGGCTTCTCGTCGAAGGGCCGGCGCGATGTGCACATCCCGGATGTCGCGGCGTTGACGGCCTTCGTGCAACGCTGCCTCGCGCCCGCACCGACCTTGCAGTGATTCGCCCGCGGGGCGATTCCATCAAGTCGACGGGACGGCAGGGGCGCCTGAGTCAGCGCCGACGGGTGTGGGCTGCCGGCTGGTCAGTGCGGCGGCGCGCAGTGCGCGTGCCGAGCGCCCGAAGCGGCCGCGAAACGCCCGGCTGAAATGGGCGGCGTCGTTGAAGCCCCACGAGAACGCGATCTCGCTGACGCTGCGTGCGGATTGGTTCGGGTCGCACAGGTCGTGCTTGGCCGCGTCCAGACGCTGCGCCCAGATCCACTCGCTGAGGCCGCAGGCCTCGCCCGACCAGGCGCGGTGCAGCGTGCTGGGCGAGACGCGCAGTTGCGCGGCCAGCGTCGTCACGTTCAGGTGCGGGTCGCGCAACCGCGCCCGGGCACAGGCCTTGATCTGTTCGCGGTGGTACGCCGTCAGGTGCGACACCGACGCCTGGCGTGCGGCCGGCAGCGCCGACAGCCCGGCGATCAGGATCTGCGTCACGCTCTCGGCGACCGCATGCGCCGACGCCGGCGCCAGGGTCTCGATGTCGGCGGCCAGCGTGCGGATCATGCCGATCATCAGGTGGCCGGCGCCGCGCTCGCCGCTGACCTTGCTGGCCGTCAGGGCCGCGGTGTTGTGCAGCGCGGTGCGCAGGGTCGGGCCGGGCAGTTGCAGCACGTATTGCTGGAACGGGCCGTCGAAGCGCAGTTCGTAGGGGCGCGTGCTGTCGTAGAGGGCGAAGTCGCCGGGTGCCAGGCGCGCGACGCGATCGTCCTGCAGCACCAGGCCCTCGCCGCGGGTCTGGATGCTGACCAGGAAGTAGTCCTCGCTGGCGTGGGCGATCTTGGCCGCCGTGCGGCGCACGATCTGCGGCGTGGCCGTGACCTGCGACAGCCGCAGGCTGGCCAGCTCGTCGGCGCGGATGTCGCCGTCGATGCTGGGCTGGCCCGCCGCGGCGTCGCAGTCGAGCTGCACATAGGTGTCGCAGACCAGATCGGTCCAGTAGGCCAGGCGCTGGCTGGCTTCGACGCTGGCAGTGCTGATCGTCTGACCCATCGCTTCAGCTTACCCGAGTGTCTGCGGCGCTTCAACGGCGCGACCGAGTGGTGGCACGTGACGGCGCGGTGCTGAGTCGCCCGGTCAAGAAGCGTGCATCGATCAGGCAAGCCGGGCTCGCCGCTGCTGCCTAGCATCGGCCTGCCATCCACCACCTTCCGGAGTCGACATGCCTGTCTCGCATCCCAAGTTTCGCGCTGCCGCCGTGCAGGCCGCCCCGGTGTTCCTCGACCTCGACGCCGGCATCGACAAGGCCATCGGCCTGATCGAGCAGGCCGCGGCACAAGGCGCCCAGTTGATCGCCTTCCCCGAGACCTGGCTGCCGGGCTACCCGTGGTTCATCTGGCTGGACTCGCCGGCCTGGGGCATGCAGTTCATCCAGCGCTACCACGACAACTCGCTGGTCTACGGCTCGCCGCAGGCCGACCGACTGGCTCAGGCCGCGAAGGACAACGCCATCATGGTGGTGATGGGGCTGAGCGAGAAGTCGGGCGGCAGCCTCTACATGGGCCAGTGGATCATCGACGACCAGGGCCGCACCGTCGCCGCACGCCGCAAGCTCAAACCCACGCACGTCGAGCGCACCATCTACGGCGAAGGCGACGGCAGCGACCTGAGCGTGTACGACACCGCGCTCGGCCGCGTCGGCGCGCTGTGCTGCTGGGAGCACCTGCAGCCGCTGTCCAAGTACGCGATGTATGCGCAGAACGAGCAGGTGCACATCGCCGCGTGGCCCAGCTTCTCGCTGTACCGCGGCGGCGCGTATGCGCTCGGGGCGGAAGTCAACAACGCGGCGAGCCGCATCTATGCCGTCGAAGGCCAGTGCTTCGTGCTCGCGCCCTGTGCCACCGTGTCGGCCGAGATGATCGAGCAGCTCTGCGGCGACGACCCGACCAAGCGCCAGCTGCTGCTCGAAGGCGGTGGCTTCACCGGCATCTACGCGCCCGATGGCCAGCTGATCTCGCAGCCCTTGCCCGAAGGCGAGGAGGGGCTGGTCTGCGCCGAGATCGACCTCGGCATGATCGCGCTGGCCAAGGCCGCGGCCGACCCGGCCGGCCACTATTCGCGGCCCGACGTGACGCGCCTGCTGCTGGACAAGACCCCGGGCGATCGGGTTGTGGTGCGCCAGCGCGATGCCGCGGCGGCATCCGCGACAAGCGTTGCACCGGCCGAGCCCGCTGTGCCCGCGCTCCGCGAAACGGGGCAAGTCGTGACGCCGCTGCGCGCGGTCGGCGCCCTGTGATGGCCGGCTTCGCCTACACCGACGAAGCGCTGGCGCTGCAGCGCCGCTTCGACACCGAGGCGCTGGCTGCCGCCGAGTTGGCGGTGATCGTGCACGATGCGCTGACGCCGGCCGACCGCGCCTTCATCACTGGGCTGGAGATGTTCTGGCTCGCCTCGGTCGACCCGCAGGGTTCGCCGACCGTCAGCTACAAGGGCGGCGCGCCGGGCTTCGTGAAGATCGCCGACGACCAGACGCTGCTGTTCCCCTGCTTCGACGGCAACGGCATGTACTACTCGATGGGCAACATCGCCGCGACCGGCCATGTCGGGCTGCTGTTCATGGACTTCGCGACGCCCAGCCGCCTGCGCGTGCAAGGCGACGCGACGCTGACCGACGACCCGGCCGTCGTCGGCCTGTGGCCCGGCGCGCAGTTCGCCGTGAAGGTCGCCGTCACCGCGCTGATCACCAACTGCCCGCGCTACATCCCGCGCATGCAGCGCCTCGCGCCGTCGCGCTACGTGCCCGACACCACGACCGGCGCGCAACCCATCCCGGGCTGGAAGCGCATCGACGCGATCCAGGGCGTGCTGCCGCGGCGCGACCAGGGAAAGGCGGATACCGTGGGCGGCCTGATCTCGATGGACGAGTGGGGCGAGATGGTGGCCCAGGGCAACCCGCTGGCCTAGCAGAGGAGAGCCGGGGCCTCCCGGCGGCTAAGCTCAGCGACCGAGAGCGTTGTCGCGCAGCCGGGGCAACACCGCGTCCGTGGTCGCGAGTTGCACGCCAAGACTCTGCATGGTCGTCATGAAGGCCGCGTGCTCGGCCTCAAAGCCGGCGACCGGGCTCATGCAATCGGTCAGCAACACGACGCGATCGAGCCGACCCGTCAGGTTCGCCACCACATGCTCGGTCGTGGCTCTGACGCAGTGGCTGCTCGCCTCGCCGGCGATGACGATGAGCTCGGCGCGGTCCAGCGCCGCGATGAGTCGTCGGTTGAGTTGCGTGTCCGGGTCGGCGGCATCGGGCACCTCGGCCTGAACCGCGCTGTAGTGCTCGGTCCACGGGTTCGATCCCTTGGTCACCATGTCGACGCTGGCGAGCTGTTGTTCCTCCCAGTCGTTGTACGCGGCGCGCAAGTCGGCATGCACGTTGTGACCCCAGCTGCCGATCTCGCAATGAACCGGCCAGACCATCAAGGTGTAGCGGCCGCGGGCTTCGAGTTCGTCGAGGTAGGCCAGCGCACGCGGCAGCGACGCCGCATCGCGTGGCAGGTACAGGCCAGCGCGCACTTGCGTCGCCGTGATGGGCGTGAAAGGTGCCACTGCGCTGCCGTCACCGGCGCGCCAGAAGGTCGGGTGCGCGATGTCGAGGCGATGGTGCGAATCCAGCGTGACCGTGATGTCGGTGATGCCGGCAGCGCCCGCGCGGACCAGGTCGGCCAGGCGCTGCATGTCGCGATGGGCACCGCTCACCGCCAGTGCCGGGGCTTGCCTTCTGCCGGTGACCGGATCGACCGGCAAATAGTCCGGTGGCAGGTCGCAGAAGTCGTTTTGCGGATCGATGGCCAGCAGGTGAACGGGGCGTTTCATGGGCGTCGTCGGTGTGAAGGGGGAGGCATGAGCCTGGCACACGGCTTGCGTTACAATATTTAACACTATTTCTGGAATCGGCATCTTGCGGCCGTCTCCTGACCCTAGCAGAGGCGGACCGTGCATGTGCTCCATTCGGGCTTGGATTCCGGCGGCCGTCGTGCCTTCGAGGGTTCCGCAGCGTCGGCTGACGCGCAGCGACGCATCCGACTGCACCGCACTCACTGCACTCACTGCACCTAGCGCCGCGGTCTAGCGCATGGGCCTCGAACTCGCTGTACAGAGCCTGCTGGCACGGGCGCGCCGATCGAACGTCGCGCTGCGCGCCTTGCTCGGCGAGGGGCCGTCTGGCCCGGCGCTGCTGGTGCTCCTGGTCGCGCTGTTTCAGGTCATTGTCTGGGGCGGGCTGTCCGGCTTTTTGGCCGTGGCGCCGCCGGACGACAGTCTGGAGCAGGTGCTGCTGAGCCAGGAATGGCGCCTCGCATACGGCAAACACCCACCGTTGCCGACCTGGGTTCTGTTCGCATCGAACCGGCTCTTCGGCGCGTCCATCGGTGCGACCTATCTGCTGGGCACCCTGTGCGCGGTGGTGACGATGCTGCTGCTCTACGCCTTCGCGCGGCCCCTGGTCGGCGCCCGCCGCGCGGCGCTCGCGGCCATCCTGTTGTCCAACATCGAGTACCTGAATGCGGGCACGGCCTACTTCAACCACAACACGGTGCAGCTGCCGCTGGCGTTGCTGACCATCGTGCTGTTCCACCGTGCACTGACGCGCATGCGTTGGCGCGATTGGGCGCTGCTCGGCGCGGGGTGCGGCGTGATGATGCTGGCCAAGTTCAGCGCCGTCGTGCTGTTCGCGTCCTTCGCCATCTACCTGCTGTGGGCTCGGCGCCTGGTGGAGCTGTCGGTCTGGAAAGGCCTGGCCATCGCGTTGCTGGTCAGCGTGGCGGTGCTCACGCCCTACCTCCTCGCCGTTCGTGGCGACCAGTGGTCGCCGAACGCGTATGCGATGCAGTCGGTGTTCCCCGGCGACGTCGACCGCCTGCAATGCCTGAAGACGGTGTGGGGTTTCGCGTCCAGCCAGTTCGCCAAGGTGACGCCCGCCCTGTTGATCTTCGCGATCTTGCGTCGCGGTGCGCCGCGGGCCGCACCCGCACCGGAACAGGCGGTTGCGCTCGGGCCTTTCCTCACGCTGGTCGGCTTCGGTCCGCTCGTGCTGACGGTGGCGATTGCGGCGCTGAGCGGCGCCAACCTGCTGGTCGGCTGGGGAACGACCTTCCATGTCCTGCTCACCTTCTGGCTGGTGGCTGCCCGTCCGCTGGCCATCGAGGTGCGGCCCCGCGTCTTGCGAACGGCGGTGTTCGCGAGCGTGGTGGTGCAGATCGGCTTGTGGGCACTCGTGACCACGCATGGCGGGCGCCTGCCCAACCTCAACCCGACGCCGCGATCGGTGGCGCCGCCGACGCCCGCGCAGCTGGACGAAGCCGTCCGCGACACCTGGGCCCAGCACTGCGCCGCACCCTTGCGCTTCGTCGTGACCGACGGGCACACCGGCGCTGCGCTGGCCGTCCAGTACCGCGGGCAGCCGCGCGTGGTCGACGCTATGCGCCCGGAGTTCGCGAAGTTCTTCCCCGACGAAGTCCGCTTCGCCGATGGCGCGGTCGTGGTGGTGCGGCGACCGCCGGGCGCCCCGGCACCATGGTCACCACCGCACCCGATGGACCAGCTCATCGCCGACGCGACCTGGCAGACGACCGTGGAACTGCCGGCCGACGACGGCCGTCGCCACGCGTACGTTCTGGCCATTCTGTTGCCGCTGACGGGCGAGGGTTGCGAGTACTGATCGAACGGGTGCAGACGGCCGTGCTGCTGCGCCGCGCGCCGCGGACTTCAGGCGCCGACGCGTTGACCGACCCGGTCGAGAAGCTCCAGCACCTCCGGCACGAGCTGCGCCTTGCCACTGGCCAGCCGTTGTCGGATGCGGCGCACCGCGTCGGCCGCGGCGACGCGCCGATCGGCGGTCCAGGCCGCCTCGTCGGCGGCAAGCAGGAAGCCGAACAGCTCGATGCGGCCTTCCTTGCTCAGGTTCTGAAAGTTCGATGTCGACAACTGGTTCACCGCCAGGCCGACCGCGAGCGGTGAGCGTGCAAAGTCGTGCCGAAGACGCTCGGCAGCGCTGCGGCGCTGGGTGTCCGAGTCACCGTTGAGCTGCGCCAGCAGCTTCTCGACCTCGGCCTGGCTCGTCTCGGGCGCCACCAGTGGCATGGGTGCCGGCACCGGCACCGGCGATGGCGCCGCCGCGCCGCCGCGCATGCTCACCCAACCCACCAGACCCGCGGCCACGACGAGGCCCAGTGCCCCGAGCGCGATCGGTGTTGCCGACCGCGTGCGTGCCGGCATGGCGGTGGCGATCGCGGGTGAGGGGTCGGGGACATTCACCGGCGGTGTCGCGGGCGTCGGTCTCGCCGCCGGCGCCAGCCCGAGCCGCCGCACGAGTTCGTGAACGTCGGACTCCCAGCGCGTGTGGCTGAGCTCGAAACCGTTGCGGTACGCCAGGTCCTTCAAATCGTCGGGCAGGGTGTCGGCCGAGGGCATGCGCGCGTCCTGCAACAGCACCGGCGTCACCGCCAGCTGGCGCTGCAGCGCGGTGGCGATTTCGAGCCGCACGAAGTCGCCTGGGTTGTCGAGCCGGCGCGCGCCGGCGGCGTCGCGCGCATGCACCCAGTCACGGCCGATCAGCGAGAGCATGACCTCGCAGTCGGTCAGCCGCTCTTGCAGCACCTGGCGAAAGTCACGGCCCAGCGCGATGTCGTCCACGTCCATGAAGACGCGGTCGGCGCCGATCAACTCGGCCAGGTCGTTGTACAGCGCACGCGCCTCGCCGGCGGTTTCGTCGCGGCGGTAGTTGATGAAGACGATGCCCATGGGTGCGTCGTTCGGGTCCGGTGGGTTCGAGGCCGCCACTGTCCTGGCAACGCGGGACCCGTGTCAATCCCTCGCCGCCTCGCCGCCTCGCCGCGCCTCAGGGCGCGTAGCGCACGCGGTAGATCGCGCCGCCCTGGTCGTCACTGATCAGCAGCGAGCCGTCGGGCAGGACCAGCACGTCGGCCGGCCGGCCCGCCACCGCCTCGCGGCCGATCATGTTGTTGTGCAGCCAGCCCTGCACGAAAGGCTCGTGGCGCAGCACGCGGCCCTGGGCGTCGAGCACGACGCGCACGACCTGGTAGCCGCTCTTGCTGCTGCGGTTCCACGAGCCGTGCTCGGCGACGAAGATGTTGCCGCGGTACTCGGGCGGGAACTGCGTGCCGGTGTAGAAGCGCATGCCCAGCGTCGCGACATGGGCGCCGAGTTTGGCGGCCGGCGCGCTGAAGTCGGCGCAGCGCCGTTGCGCGCCGAACTCCGGGTCGGCGACGTCGCCCTGGTGGCAATACGGGAAGCCGAAGTGCTGGTCCTTGTTTGTTGCGCGGTTGAGCTCGTCGCTGGGCAGGTCGTCGCCCAGCATGTCGCGCCCGTTGTCGGTGAACCAGAGCGCCTGGTCCGTCGGGCTCCAGTCGAAGCCCACCGAGTTGCGCACGCCGCGCGCCACGGTCTCCGCCTCGCTGGCATCGGGCTTCATGCGCTGGATGATGCCGTGGGCGGCATCGGGCACGCACACGTTGCAGGGCGCGCCGGTGGCCACGTATAGCCAGCCGTCCGGGCCGAAGGCGAGGAACTTCGCGCCGTGGTGGGTTTCGGCGGGGAGCTTGTCGGTGACGAGCACCGGCGTCGGCGGCTTGGCCAGGCGGTCGTCGATGCTGTCGAAGCGCAGGATGCGCGAGACCGCCGAGACGTAGAGCTGGCCGTTGCGGTAGGCCACGCCGGCCGGCAGCGTGAGCCCCGACGCGATGGTGTGCACGCCGCGCGCGCGGCCCTGGTCGAGCTCGACCGCGTAGACCTTGCCCTCGCCCATGCTGCCGACATAGAGCACGCCCTTGCCGTCGGCATAGCGGCCCAGCGCCATCGCGCGGGCGTTCGGCACCGCGTCGGTGAGCAGTTCGATCTGAAAACCTTTGGGCACGGTCAGGCGGTCCGGCGCCAACGCGGCAGCGCCGGCGGTGACGCCTGCCAGCACGAGCGAGGCGGCGCAGACCGAACGGCGCAAAGCGACGAGGGCGGCAGTGTTCATGCGCGACAGGCTACCCGATCGCGACCGCGTTGTGTGCGGTCCGCGGATAGAGTGGCGGGCATGACGACACCCTCTCGTGCCCCGGTGCTGCAGGTGCAGGACCTGAGCTTTGCCTACCCCGACCAGCCGGCCTTGGCCGCGCGCTGGTCCGCGCGCGTTCCGGCCGGCATCACGCTGCTGCATGGCGACACCGGCAGCGGCAAGTCGACCTTGTTGCGGCTGCTCGCGGGCACGCAGACAGTCGATGGCCGACTCACTCTCGGCGGGGTCCGCTTCGATGCCGATCCGGTGGCGTACCGTCGCAGGGTCTTCTGGCACGAGCCCGGCACCGACGCGTTCGACCAGCTCACGCCGCGCGCGCTGGCATCGGCCGTGTGTGCCGACCGGGCCGGCTTCGATGAAGCGGCGTGGCAGTGTCATTCCGAAGGCTTCGGCCTGACGCCGCACCTGCACAAGGCGCTGTACATGTTGTCCACCGGCTCACGCCGCAAGGCGATGCTGGCCGCGGCGCTGGCGTCTGGATGCGCGCTGACGCTGCTGGACGAGCCGGCCGGCGCGCTCGATGCGGCGTCGATCGCCTACCTGTGGAAAGCGCTCGACGCTTGCGCCTTGCCGCCAGACCGGGCCATCGTCGTCGCCAGCAGCGAGCGCCTCGACGCGTTGCCGCTGGCCGCGACGATCGAACTGCCGCTGCGCTGAGCGCTCAAGAGCCCACCGCCGCGCTGATCGTGATCGCGACACCGCGCGCGCCCGGCGCGACCGGCGCCGATTCGCCCGCCAGGTCGCCGGCCTGCGGGATCGCGTTGCCCGACTTGCTGATGCGCGCGCTGACGACCACCTGCGCCGCGCCCGACAGCTTGGCCGCCGGCGACATCGCCATGCTGTCGTCGAGCTTGTAGTTCATCGGCAGGTCTTTCACCTGTGCGCGAATCACCGCGAGCGGCATGCGCGGGCCTTGCGCGGCGCGCGCGTAGATGAACACGGTGTCGGTGGGGCTGGCCTTGGCCGCGAGGGCCGGCGCGAGCGTGACGGTGCCGGTGATGCTGGCACCGGCCACGGTGGTCGCGGATGCGGCAGCGGCCGGCGCGGCGAGGCCGCCACGTCGGCGCGCTTCGTCCAGGCTGGCCTGCAGGCGCGGCATGTCGGGGCTGTCAGCCGGCAGGCCCTGGGCCATCTTCTCCCAGTGGCGCACCGCGGTCGCGAAGTCGCCGCGCTCGAAGGCGGAGGTGCCGGCCAGCGCGAGCGACTTCAGGTGCGTGGGCTCGGCGGCGAGCGCGCGTGCGACCAGCGCGTCCGACTGCGGCGTCGCATGGCCGCCGCTCTTCACGGCGACCGCATCGGCGTAGTCGGCGAGGGCGGTGGCGTCGTTGGGCCGCAAGGCCACCGCCTTTTCATATGCGCCCAGCGCCTCGTCGTTGCGCCCGAGCACGGTGTACGAGCGGCCCAGCATCAGCCAGCCGGTCGGGTCGTCGGGTTTTTCCTTCAGGCGCTCGGCGAGCTTGCCGACCATGCCCTCGATCTGCTGGCGCGCGGCCTGTTCTTCGGCGTCGGCAGCGGGCGCTGTGGCGACCACCGGCTTGAGCGTCGGCGAGCCTTTCCAGGCATAGCCGGCGGTCGCGATGACAAGCACGCCGACGGTGAGGGCGGCCAGCAGCCCGCGCGACGGACGCGCGGTCGGCGCCACCGGCGCCGCGGCCTCGTCTGCCAGCACCAGGTCGGCGAGCGCGCGTTCCAGCGGCGCGCGCGCCTGCGTGTACTGCGCCTCGTCGAGGCGGCCGGCACGGTGTTGCGCGGCGAGCGTTTGCAGTTGGGAACGCAGGTCGGCGAGTGATGCGGTCATCGAGTGAGGCTGGCCAGAGGCGGATCAGGATTGGTGCGGGTCGGCGAACAGCGCCGGGTCGTCGGGCTCGAACTGGTTCGCCGCGGCGCGTGCGCGCCGGCGCATCACGACCGCGAGCGCCCCGAAGCCGAACAACAGCATCAGCGCGGGGCCGAACCACAGCAGCATCGTGGTGGCCTTGACCGGCGGCCGGTACAGCACGAAGTCGCCGTAGCGGTCGGTCATGTACTGGATGATCTTGGCGTCGTCGTCGCCCTTGCGCAGCATCTCGCGCACCTGGCGGCGCAGGTCGACGGCGAGGTCGGCGTTGGAGTCGGCGATGGTCTGGTTCTGGCAGACCAGGCAGCGCAACTCGGCGGTGATGCGCGTCATGCGCGCCTCGAGCACCGGGTCGGCGGCCAGCGGCGCGGCCTCGTTCGCGAGGGCGGCCCGCGCGAGGCAACAGACCGCGAGCAGCACGAGCAAGAATTTATGCATTGAGCTTCTTCAGCATCGGCTCGATGCGCTCGCGGATCACGTCCGGCGTCAGTGGCCCGATGTGCTTGAGGCGGATCACGCCCTGCTTGTCGATCAGAAAGGTCTCGGGCACGCCGTAGACGCCGAAGTCGATGCCGACGCGGCCGTCGTCGTCGAACAGCGAGGCGTTGTACGGGTTGCCGAAGCGCGCCAGCCAGCCCTGGCCGTCGGGCCGCTTGTCCTTGTAGTTCAGGCCGTACAGCGGCACCAGGCCGCGCTTGGAGAACTCGACCAGCAACGGGTGTTCTTCGCGGCAGGCCACGCACCACGAGGCCCAGACGTTGAGCATCCAGACCTTGCCCAGCATGTCGTCGCGCTTGAAGGTGGTCGCCGGGTCGTCGAGGCGCGTCAGTGCGAAGCTGGGCGCGGGTTTGCCGATCAGCGGCGACGGCACTTCGCGCGGGTCGAGGTTCAGGCCGCGCGCGAGAAAGCCGGCGAGCACCAGGAACGCGAGCAGCGGCAGGATGTAGCGCAAACTTTTCATCATGCGACGACCTTCGCGTCGGCGGCTTGCGTCTGCCGCACCTTCGCGCGGTAGCGCCGGTCGGTCGCGGCGAGAAAGCCGCCGAAGGCCATCATCAGGCAGCCGCCCCAGATCCAGTCGATGAAGGGCTTGACGTAGACGCGCACGATCCACGTGCCGCCATCGAGCGGCTCGCCGAGCGAGACGTAGAGGTCGCGTGTGAAGCCGGCGTCGATGGCGGCCTCGGTCATGACCGCGCCGGTGACCGGGAAGTTGCGCTTCTCGGGGTGCAGCGTCGTGACCGGCTTGCCGTCGCGCGTGACCGCTATCGTGCCTTGCGCGGCGCGGTAGTTCGGGCCGGGCAGCGACTGCACGCCGCGGAAGGTGAAGGTGTAGCCCAGCACCTCGGTGGTGTCGCCGACCGCCATCTTCACGTCGCGCTCGACCTCGCCGCTCTTGACCATGGTCACGCCGAAGATGAAGACCGCCAGCCCCAAGTGCGCGACCATCATGCCGACCATCGCGCGCGGGATCTGGCGCGCACGGTGCAGCACGCTCGTCTTCACGATGCCGTTCGGACGCAGCCGGTCGGCCAGGTCGGTGGCGAGCGCGGCGACGATCCAGAACGCCATCGCCAGGCCCAGCGTCGAGACGATGCCGAGGTGGCCACGCAGCCAGCTGACCAGCAGCGCAGCGACGATGGCGGCGCCAAACGCCCAGCGCAAACGGCGCGCGAGTTGCGGCAGCTCGGCCTGCTTCCAGCGCGCGAGCGGGCCGACGCCGATCAAAAAGATCAGCGGCGCCATCAGCGGCACGAACACGGTGTCGAAGTAGGGCGGCCCGACCGAGATCTTGCCCATGCCCAGCGCATCGAGCAGCAGCGGGTACAGCGTGCCCAGCAGCACCGCGCCGCAGGCCGCCATCAGCAGCACGTTGTTGGCGAGCAGAAAGGTCTCGCGTGAGACCCATTCGAAGCGCGCGCCCAGGCCGACCGACGGCGCACGCCACGCGTACAGCGCCAGCGAGGCGCCGATCACGAGCACGAGAAAGCCGAGGATGAACAACCCGCGCTTCGGGTCGGTCGCGAACGCGTGCACCGACGACAGCACGCCGGAGCGCACGAGGAAGGTGCCGAGCAGCGACAGCGAGAACGCGAGGATGGCGAGCAGCACCGTCCACGACTTGAAGCTGCCGCGCTTCTCGGTGACGGCGAGCGAGTGGATCAACGCGGTCGCGACCAGCCAGGGCATGAACGACGCGTTCTCGACCGGGTCCCAGAACCACCAGCCGCCCCAGCCGAGTTCGTAATACGCCCAGCCGCTGCCCATCGCGATGCCGATGGTGAGAAAGATCCACGCGACCGTCGTCCACGGCCGCGTCCAGCGCGCCCAGGTGGTGTCGAGGTTGCCGCCGATCAATGCGGCGACCGCGAACGAGAACGCGACCGACAGCCCCACGTAGCCCATGTAGAGCATGGGCGGGTGGAACACCATGCCCGGGTCCTGCAGCAGGGGGTTGAGGTCGCGGCCGTCGAGCGGCGGGTTCGCGAGGCGGTCGAACGGGTTCGAGGTCAGCAGCAGGAACAGCAGGAAGCCGACGCTGAGCCAACCCATCACCGACAGGATGCGCGCCAGCACCGGCGCCGGCAGGTGCCTGCTGAAGCGCGCGACCGCGAAGGCCCAGCCGGTCAGCATCAGCAGCCACAGCAGCATCGAGCCTTCGTGGCCGCCCCAGACCGCGGCGACGCGGTAGTGCGTGGGCAGCGAGGTGTTGGAATTCGTCGCGACGTAGAGCACCGAGAAGTCGTTGCCGACGAAGGCCGCGACCAGGCAGCCGAACGCGAACGCGACCAGCACGAACTGCAGCGTCGCGGCAGGGCGCGCGATCGCCATCCAGTCGCCGCGGCCGCGTGCCGCGCCCATGATCGGGATCACGGACAGCATCAGCGCGACGCCGAGCGCGAGCCAGAGCGCGAAGTGGCCGATCTCGGGGATCATGGTGCTGCGTCCTTCGCCATCGTGTTGGCCAGCTGGCCGGCTTGGGCGCGCTTCAGCGCCTCGGCGGCTTCGGGCGGCATGTAGTTCTCGTCGTGCTTGGCCAGCACCTCGCGGGCGACGAACACGCCGTCCTGCAGCTGGCCTTGCGCGACCACGCCTTTGCCTTCCTTGAACAGGTCGGGCAGGATGCCCTCGAAGCGCACCGGCACCGACTTCGCCGTGTCGGTGACGATGAAGTCGACGTGCACGCCGTCGCGCTTCACGGTGCCTTGCTGCACCAGCCCGCCGAGGCGGAAGCTGCGGCCAGAAGGTGCCTCATGCTGCGCGACCTGCGTGGGCGAGTAGAAGAACACCAGGTTGCTCTGGAAGGCGTTGAGCACCAGCGCGACGGCGACGCCGACCGCGCAGACGATGCCGGCCGCGATGGCCAGGCGTTTGTGACGAGGTTTCATAGGTCAGCCATTTTCGCCGGTCTGCGGTGCCCGCGCGCTGCGGTGGCGTTTGACGGCGATCAAGGCATCCGCGGCCATGCACAGCGCGGTGACGCCGAACGAGCCCCAGACGTAGAGGCCGTAGCCACCCATCGCGAAAAACTCCGATGCGCTGCTCCAGATCATGACGTCGCTCCGTTCAACCACTTCGCGTCGCGCTCGCGCTCGGCGATGATGGCCCGCGTTCGCGTGAACACGACCGCGAACGCATAGGCCCAGCAGGCCAGCGTCATCAGCAGCATCGCGGTCAGCATGGTCGCGACCATCTTGGGCGCGGCGGTGGCGCTGATGGTCGCGCCCTGGTGCAGCGTGTTCCACCACTTCACCGAGAAATAGATGATGGGCACGTTGACGCTGCCGATCACGGCCAGCAGCGCGCCGGCCTGGTCGGCACGGCGGGTGTCGTCGATCGCGTTCACGAGGGCCATGTAGCCCAGATACAAAAACAGCAGGATGAGTTCCGAGGTCAGGCGCGCGTCCCACACCCACCAGGTGCCCCAGGTCGGCTTGCCCCACAGCGCGCCGCTCCAGAGCGCGACGAAAGTGAACATCGCGCCGGTCGGCGCCAGCGCGCGCGCCACCATGGACGCGAGCTTGGCATTGAAGGCCCAGCCGATCGCGGCCCAGAACGCCATCACCATGTACAGCACCATGGACATCCACGCCGCGGGCACGTGGATGAAGATGATGCGGTAGGCATCGCCCTGGGTCGCGTCGGTCGGCGCCTTGAAGAAGCCGATGTACAGGCCCGCGTAGGCCAGCACCGCGGCCGCGGCCCAGAACCAGGGGATCAGCGTGCCGGCCAGCGCGTAGAAGCGCGGCGGCGACGCGAAGGTGAAGAAGCGGGTCTCGGCCATTGGTTCAAATCACTCCGTGGCGATGCGCAGCGCGGCGGCGGTGGCGAGCGGCGCCAGCAGCGCGGT
>Ga0307510_10004363_pt1 | contig 16653 bp, 20 predicted proteins | sample 12_EM_MG_FD_207224 | JGI IMG/M metagenome (GOLD analysis project Ga0307510, IMG submission 207224) | Populus trichocarpa ectomycorrhiza microbial communities from riparian zone in the Pacific Northwest, United States - 12_EM | ecosystem: Host-associated > Plants > Roots > Unclassified | place...
TATCTAGAGTTCGTTACGGGGCGGGGCGGGGCGGGTTTTCACTCGCTAGGCCCCGACCTTACAATGGGCCGGGGGGGTTATTTTGGGGGTGATCCCCGCCCCGCCCCTGTCCGGGGCGAGTCCCCGCTCATTCCCTGGATGGGGCCACGTTTCTCCCCACCTGTTTTAACGGGGACCCGTCTGGGGAACGGGCGGGGCCGGGGGCAGGGGCAGTGAACCCTAAAAAAACACGCCCCGCCCCGGGCCGTTCAGCAGGGCGGGGCGGGGAATTGGGCCGGGGGCCCGCGTTTCTCGTGGCCCCGGAGGCCCCGTAACCAACACTACTTATATCCCGCGTTCGTGTAATCAGTGCTTGCGTGAAATTCCGTCTAAACGCTTGCCGGGAATATGTGCTAGTTCCATTCGTACCAGCCACGATTGACCACTTTAGTCATTGTAGGATCATCGCTATTGGGATTCGGAGCCCAGGTCTGGGATGTGAGCGATATGACTGAGAAACCAAACCATCATCCGCTAGGCCCCATCGTGAGATTAACTATAAAGTAGAATTCAAAGTGGTGTTGAGTGAGTTAGCGAGTACCAAAAGAAAGGAACAGGGGGAAGACATAGGTGAGGCATCATCACTTTCCCACGAACAAGCCGTAAATCATCAACCGATACCCTGAGCCACTCCCTGAGTCAAGACATTTTCCTAGTACATTCGAGACAGAGCCATACGGCCTCACCTTTCTTAACAGTTACTCTCTCTCCGGTGGGCGGAGCAATATTAGTGCCTGGTAGAAGTTAGGTTTGTTGCAAGTCACCGGCGATCACTCCGCTCTCACGTATTTTTTCTCGTATACCTTTCCTATATCGTTAACCATTGTTATTAGTTTCCTTTGTCCCTTATTATCAAGCGAAGTGGTGGGATCACTATACCTGGTTGTATAGTGGAAAGGGGAATGCGTACACATGGCCGATCACGTTTGGCAAGGCCGGCTAATGGCAAGGGGGGGACCGGACTTCCGTTGATGCGATGCCATCGCCGGGCGGACTTCTGATCGTCCAATGGAAGTGGTTGGAACCTTCTCCGTGTCGTGGGCATAGGAGCTGGGTGTCCAGGAATTTTCTTGTATTTTCTATATAAGCCCATTAGTTCTCCGTACATAGAACCGTAAGCAAGCAAGATACGATTCCCCAGTATTGACCAAGTTCCACTCGCCTTGACTTCATTCGAACTCTCTCTCTTCTCTGTTTAGTCTCCCCTACCCTATCGAAAGCTCATAACAATACAATGTAAGTTTCCCCTGCTGGGCGGAGATGTCCTGGGGCCGGTGATGCCAATTCGCCAAGTCCGATAGAAGGCATAAGTTCTCGGGCCTAAGTCACGGAGAGCAACGTTATCGATGTGGGGTAATGAAGAGGGTATTTTATCTTCCTGCCGGGGGAGGAACATACTGGTCATGTTTCGGGAGACTGGTAGCAAGAAGAGTACTCAAATTGGGCAATTCTTCGCTGAAGGGGGTAGAGGTCTTGGAAGAGAGTTTCTGTCACTTCTAGGAGAGTGGGTGGGGATGGAAAGTGATGGAGGTACGCTAACGATCGTGTGCTCGGATGTGGTGTCGGGGTGGAGAGGTGTGGTCTGTATTCTCAATGGACGTTGCGAGCTACGGTTCACCTTAAGCTGTGAAAACTCTGCTCATACATGTAATAGCTATATGTCTCCATATATGTGCTATTCATCAGTTCATGCCCTAGAAAATTCCCGATGTCCAAACTCTGGCGTTCCTCGATACATGTCAGTGTTCCCAGTGCCTCCGCTATCTCCGCTCTCAGGCCGTGCTCCACTGCTGGGATTATTATACCATCAGAAAGGACAAAGCGGAGGCCAACGGGAATGGGGATGGCGGGATTTATTGGAGAAAGTATTAAATGGGAGTGAGAAAACCGGTGTAGGAAGGAGGAGAAAAAGTATGAGAGCACTTCAATGGTGAATGGGAACCGGTACGATTGGAGAAGCAATAAGTAGGACTCGTCACCACGCTTTTTAAATGGTGAACGTAAGTGGAGGGCCCAATCAAATCAATCAATTCCATTGGACAAACAAGCTTCCCGACCGATTGCGAACATGAAAAAGAGAAACATGACCGAAAAGGCGACAGGAAAAAGGGATGTTAACTCCCACACCGAACTACTTGCCATCAAAGAACTGTCCAACACCAAGGTACTGGGCAACCTGCATGCGTCTCGCGAATGGGTGAAAGTCTTGGGGCTAGTGTTCCCAACCGTCCGGGGGCCCGGCGGGGCCCCGTGGGGGGACTGCCAAGAGCCCCGGACGGGACGGGACGGCTATCTATAGTTCCGTCCGGGGACTGTCGGAGATGACCGAGAAGGGTGAGGGACGGCGGGGGACTGCCGGCGACGCACGGGGGCGGAACGAGTGATGTCTTATGAAGTGAAAAGAATCCGTTCGGAGGTGCATGATCTCATCTTGGCTAGCACAGAATGTCCAAGCGCTAGGACTATAGTCCCCTATAGTCCGTCCGGTCCCCACCTTCTGGGGCGTAGTCCGTCCTAGCACCCTCAAAAGACGGACTATGAGCCGTAGTCCGTCCCGTCCTCACCCAAAGACGGACGGACTGGACGGTTGGGAACACTGCTTGGGGCGGGGGAAGCCCTAAATGATTAGCAGCTTCGGCGCATTGGATTTCTACCTAACTGTTAGTACAAGACAGGAGTTGTTGGAGCTGGGAACCTGTAGTTACCAGTAAGGCGAGCGAGTTCGGCTCTAGTGCGTGGGAGTAAAGGGAGTTCTAGTTGCATGGTCGGCCGGTAAACAAGGTGTTCGTGCTCGCGGGCTGCCGCATTATACAAGCGCATTGGAAGTAACCCGTTCCTAATTGTTTTGTGATTAAGAGAAGAAGTTATGAAATGAAAAGAAAAACAAGACTTACTCATACTGGATAGACTCGGCGTCTTTTTTGATTTGATTAATAGTATCACGGATCTCCTCCATGATAACCTTATTCTGTTCACCATCGAGCTTGAGTGTGGGATCCTTGCGGATCTCATTGGTGTAAACCTTTTGTTGTTCCAAATCGTGCTGGAGTTTGGTGATATCCTTGCGGGTCTCTTTGACATCTTGTTTAACCTGGTTAAGGTCACGGGGGGTCTCCTCTCCATCAAGGCGGACTTTGTCAAGAGTGAGTCGGGTATCATCAAGACTATTACCAAGACGATGGACCAGGAGTTTGGTTCCATCGACAGTCCCGTGCGCTTCCTTGAGATCGGCTTGGATGGCGTGAAGAACGTCAAGAAACTCAGCGCCGTGAGCAACGATCGGCATGTTAGGAATTTTCTTGATCTGTTCCATGGCGCCGGTGACGTGGCCAACCGAGACGGGAAAGTCGGGTTGCATTGCGGCGTGTTGAGCGGGGTGTTGGCGTGGTTGTGCGACAAACATTGTTTTGTGTTAGTTATCGCGTGGAGTCTATTTGGTTAGAGGGAATTATCAAGGAAAAAAATAGTGTGGGTGTGGAACATACCGAGGAGTTGCTTGTTGTGGTTGCTGGATGGTTGGGTGGGAGGGAGAGAGGGGCTTCACAAAAACGTTAGCACATGCTTTCTATATTTTTTTTTAGCGCCCTCGTGGTGACTGCTTCTGGGGCGTCCCACCCAAAGCCACTATGAATCAAACCTAACCCTGGCCATAGCTCCCGCTGCTCCGCAGTTCGTAATTTATGTTCTGGAATTAATTGTCAGACATCCCCTGGTACATATTCTTTGCATCAGGTAGAAACCCGTTTCTATTGCTCCTCACCCACAATCATCTTCTCCCAGTCCAATAGGGTATATTCGGGTTTCAGGTTCTAAAGCCTGCTATTTCAATACACCCGCAATTTTTCGGATATGTGGTCAGCAGGCTGGTTTTAGGTGTCTAGAATGATGTGGCGGGTCCAGGTGTCTAGTACTGGATGTGGGATATACAAGACAATTGGTTTCGTGGTGTAGTTGGTTATCACACCAGTCTAACACACTGGTGGTCCCCGGTTCGAGCCCGGGCGAAATCATGTTTTTTTTACCCACATAATATTTTTTCCATTCTCACATCTTATCCTGCACTATATCCAATCGGCTGGTTCCTTTGAGATGATTAGGTAATTATTTAACCTGGGCACTTGACACCTAGACTATACCTAAGTCGAAACAGTGTGTCAATTTGCTATGTATTCGGACACCCATAGCTCCAAAGTTAGAGTATCTCCTCAAGCGTGTGATTGGCTCTGGGCACGCCGCCAACGGAGGTAGCGATGGAAGGCCGAGAACCTGGCTAGGCACTCACGGTGATTACCAACAATCGGCTACCGGCAATACACGCTTACTTCACTAGAAGACAAAACGGCTATTGGCAAAGGCGTCTGGTAGAACATACCATTATCCTTTAGCAAAATGAGCCGAACCTTGGGATGCAACGGCTCGCACTTTGCCAACATCCAACCCAACAAATGATCTCCAAAACCACAACCAGGAAATATTTAAAAATCAAATAAATATATAATCTTAATTAGCACCTTCTCGGTCACCTTTACTAAGGGACAATAAGTATAGTGAACGGAACAGTGTATCACAGCTTAAGCAACCCGTGGGGGATTTGAACAAATGAAAGAAAAACCCCCCCGCCCAAAGCAATGCAATTCTATTAATACGCAAATTCACTCGTCACTATAACCCAGTGATCAAAGCATTCTCAATAAAAGCAATTCTCTCCGCCAATGCAAGAAAGAAGACTCCAAACCAACAGAAACCCTAGCTTACAGACTACTGGTTCGACTCCTTGAGGAATATACTAGAGAACTATAGTCAAAATCCTCATCTAAAAAATTCGAAACTTATCGGTAATCTAGTTGTGCTCATCTCTGCCGGCATCTTCTTTATTGTCTCCGCTAGCGCGTCCAGTAGCATCTGTGGAGTCATTTGTCAATACCTTTGCGGATTGTTGAGCACCCTATTAGATGGGTTAACACTGTTAGCGAGTGGGATCAAATGGGCAAAGCAACTACCGTTTCCAGGGATCTCCGCTAGCTGCCTCAAGCGTCATTCCAGCCTTCCATCCAAGCTCCTCATCAGCTCTAGTTGGAACTCCCGCTCCTTTCCTTTGAGGGACAACCTCATAAGGGGGGTCTCTTCGGACAGCATTCGAGAAGGTCTTCATCATGCCGGGGACTGTGGAACCTTTTCCGGTACTAATGCTCATGCAGGCTTGTCTTTTAGAAGTTTGTTTAGAGCCGCAATGTCACCCGTGCCAAGGTCAACGATGGGGGGGTGGTCGCGAATCGCAGTGCCATCTGTGTGGGAAGCATAATCTAGTCGGGTAAGCCATCCGCGTTAGGAGAGGCCTAATCTGAAGTAGCTCACCTGTTCGGAAGACCTCAAGGTTATCCAGGCGCCTAACAGCAACCTGCAACAATCGAGGCAGAAGGTTGTAAGGAACTCCTTGAAGATCCTCCCCCATATTTCCCGGTGGATGGGCGCCGGCAGGGTTAAAGTATGTAAGAAGCGCAGAATTCCAGCCAGGGTGCGACTCGACATAGTCCTCGATAACTACATGGCTGAATTAGTATGAATGAGCCAAACTTCATGCAAGGGAGCTGTGGAGCTAGTTTACGGTGAACAAAGGCATACCCATCTCAATCATCATCTTAGTTCTCCCGCAGAGTTAGTAGAACTAATGGGGCAAGCCTCTAGGATGGGGATCATGCTCGGATATCTCGTAGCGTCACCATAAACGGCCAAAGAAGAGAACACAATGTTCTTCACGCCGGTCGCTTCCATGGAGCCGAGGAGGGAGATGGAGATGGCCCCACCGACATTGACGTGGTAGTCTTGGACTAGGATCTCAGTAGACTCTCCGGCGGGTTAGCGGTTCTACCTGTCAGACGCGCACCCAGAGTTGTGAGCGGTTTTGGAGTAGAGTCGGCGCGGATCTATAATCTCGAACAGGCCACGTATGCAAGAGGGCCACAGACCTTCAAGGAGGCAATATGAATAACAGAATCGATATCCGGATGACCATTGAATATTTGTCGAGAGAATATCGGGCGTTTACCGCTGATAAGCTTGATACTGTTAAGACACCTCCGAAGAGTTGTAGAGGTTTTCAATAACAATGACTGCGTAACCAGCAACCAGGTGGTCTAAAGCGGTAAGAGACCCAATGGAACCAGTCCCCGTATTGCTGTCGCGAGAAATTTCAGCTGATTTCAATTCAGTCGGTAAAAACAAAAGTATGATTAGCCAACTCACGCTGGGACAGAAACTGTTCCTTCCTCCGCCGGCATCTCCGGCTGGGGGTGCGACCGAGATGCAAAAAAATTGATAAAGTTAGTGGTGGTGAAAACCCGTCGGGGGGACGGTAGAAACAGCAATGGATAACAGCAATGGAGAACGGGAGAAAAGGGGGGAAAAAGAATCGGGGATGGCGATCAATGGCCGGGGGCTATTATGTTGTGGCAGTCATGAGGTGTAAGGTATGGGATGGTGGGGGATAGGTCAGGCTGCCCTTCCCCAGTACACGCTTCTCCTTCTCCCTCGGTCGTGCATTCGCTCACCACTGCTTACTAGCAGCAGCACCAATAGGGGAAACCTTTATGCTCCCCCTCTGTTTGCCCCATCCCGATCTTTTGCCTGAAACCATGGCGTAGGGTATGATATCGCGAAATCAATGTAAACTTACTAACACGCTAAGCATGGCTAGAGTATCCCTCAAAATGAGTTTATGAGTTGTAATGAATTCGCGCATGGATCATGGTCTGCAGACGACAGCCGGCTAACCACATCTCCAAAAATAGTGGGTGTATGGAGATAGTAGGCTTTATCACCCGAAACCCCAATAGATCTTATAGGACTGGCAGAAGAGGTTTGTGAGTGAGAAACAATAGAAACGGGTTTCTACCTGGCGCCAAGAAGACTATTTGAGAGAGGATGTGTGACAATTAATTCCACAACGTAAATCACGAGCTGTGGAACAGCTGGAGCTATCGTCAGGGTTAGGTTTGATTCATGGTGGCTTTGAGTGGGGTGTGCCCCCGGAACAGTCACCACGAGGGCACTAAAAAAATATAAAAAGCATGTGCTAACATTTTTGCGAAACCCCCTCCCTTCCTCCCACCCAACCAGCCAACACACAACAGGAATAACAACAAAATTCTCGGTAAGTTCCACACCTATTCCTTTTTGGCATAATTTCCTCTAACCGAATAGACTCCACCCGATAACGAAAACAAAATGTTTGTTGCCCAAGCCCGCCAACACCTCATTGAAAACCCCGCAATGCAACCCGACTTTCCTGCCCTTGTTGGACACGTTACCGCCGCTATGGAACAAATCAACAAAATTCCCAACATTCCGATCATCTCCCAGGGCACTCAGTTTCTTGACCTTCTCCACGCCATTCAACAGGATCTCAAGAAAGTGCACGAAACCGTGGATGATACCAACCTCATCGTTCACCGTCTGTCTGATGATATGGATGAGGTGAGACTTACACTCACCAAAGTCCGACTTGATGCAGAAGAAACTCGTACTGACCTAAACCAGATCAAACAGGGTGTTAAACAGCTGGAGGTTACCACCAATGAGATGCGCAATGACATGAACCAACTCAAACAAGACACCCAAGCCATCCAGTCTGAGTAAGTGTTACTTCTCTCTTCATTTAGATAACCTCATCTCTAATTCTCGAATACTTTAGTAATGCATTGCTTCCTATGAGACTCTATAATGCGGCAGCCCGCGAGCGCGAGCCACTCGTCTACCCGCCTACCATTCAACTTGACAATGCCTTACTCCCTCGCACCAGGGCAGAACTTGCATGCCTTACTGGTAACTACAGGTTCCCAGCTCAATTCACTCTTCTCTCTTACTAACAGTTAAGTAGAAATGCAATGCGCCGAAGCTGCAACCCATCTAGGTCTTGCCCCGCCTCATGAGGTTGGCCCCTTCGCGAGACGTAACCAGGTCGCCCAGTACCTTGGGGTTGGGCATTTCTTCAAATGATAAGTAGTTTTGGGGACGACTTAACTTCTTTTTTTCCTGCTGGTTGTTGGGTCATGTTTCTTTTTTTCATTGTCGACAATCTCTAGGACAGCGTGTTTGTGCAACAAAATTGATCAATTTGATTGGGCCCTCCCCTTAAGTTCACTATTTACAAAGAGTGGTGACGAATCCTACTGCTTACCTTTCCAATCGTACAGGTTCCCACCAATCACCGAAGTCCCCTCATATGTTTTCTCCCTCTTCCTGCCCCGCCTCTCTCAATCCCATTCCATACTTCCTACCATCAATCCCGCTATCCCCATTCCCGTTGGCCTCCACAACATTCTTCCACCCTGCCCTGCTTCCCTGCTTCGCCTTAATGAATTCCAATGCTGTGTCTCTCACTCACTCAATAAACAACCCCATCTTTTCAAAATCCAACGTGGCACTCATAATAATACCCTTCACATACTTCCCTTTCTTAGATACCAAGGCCCTCAAGAACCCCATAACCAAGTCCGTGCCCACAGCCCTCCCATGTACTTTGTCAGTGACGACCGAATACCGCTTTAACAAGGGATCGTGCGAAATCTCAAGCAACAAGATCCCGTCCGTAACAAATTTATCTGTGCCCCCCCCGAACTCTTATTATGGAAGCGACCGCTATACCCGACTTCTTTATCCTTTCCATCCCCATCCCCTTTTCTAGAAGTGACAGAAACCCTCTGCCGTGCCATCCACCCCCTCTAGCCAAGAATTGCCCAATCCGCGTACTCTTCTCGCTACCAGTCTCCCCAAACATGACCAGTATGTTCTTCTCCCGCAGCGCAGATAAAATACCATCCTGATTCTTGCAGATCGATAACTTTGTTCTCAGTGACTTAGGCCCGAGAGCTTGTGCCTTCAATCGCCCTTGATGAATTAGCATCACTTGCCCCAGGACATCTCCGCCTAGCTGCGGAAACTTACCATTGCCAGTCTCCATTTTCCTCTTCATTTTGACATTGCTTGTCCCTCATGATGGCCGGTCTTAGCTCTTTTCCCTTCCCCAATTCGCAACATTGCGGGAGGCGGTGATTGGTGGCGTTTGATTCCCTGCTGTGGTCCCTTCTTCAGAAACTCAATTTCTCTGACTGGTACATGCGATGAGAGGCATCCGGCGGCCTGCTGGGCGGTGCGCCGTCGGGTTTCCCCTTTCCCATTCCGCCTTTTTGTGCCCGTGAATGACGAAATACTACAGATGCTACTAGAGAAAAGGTATTTTGACCCTAACTGCCCCGATAACTATGGCCTAACACCACTACTGATGGCTACTATGCGTGGAGAAGAGGGATAAGTAAAGACACAGCTAGGATAGGAAGATTTTGGTCAAAATTGCTCCGATAACGAGGGTCGAACCGCACAACTGTTGGCTACTGGGCTTAAGGACGAGAGGGGTTAGCAAAGATACTCTTGGAGAGGAGTTAAACGGCATTATGGTTCGCTGCTTGGCACGAAGTAGAGGAACCTGTAAATGCTTTGGAAAAGACTGACTCCAACTCCCCAGAAACTCGTTCATTCCTGCCGCCACACATGATCCACTTTCCGCCAGTCTCCAATGGGAATTGAGAATTAAGCGGTTGGCCGGGGTTTAATCGAGCAACCAGGCTGTGCAACCTACCCCTCTCTTCATCAACGCTTGAGTCGGGATTTCAATTATCACCTAAAGCTAATCACTTCATCACATCCTTTCATCCATCTCTACAGAATTCCTGTTAGCGAAACACCGAACATGTCCCAGATTTTGGCCAGTAACAATAACTCCTTCAACCAGTCCACTCTCATCAACAGCATTCCCTATGATGGGTCCTAAATCAACTTATGGCTATCTCCCTTAGACCCCCGGATACGGCATCAAGACATCAGGTCCCAACGGGTAGCTGGTGTAGGGTCCTGCCTACTGGGGACGGGAGAATTCAGAAGCTGGTATAGCAGTGGAGAAGACGAATTCGATCTTGCGACCTTGTTCTGCGACGGTAATCCCGAAGTGGGAAAAGGCTACTTCACGTAAGACAGATAATCTGGGGGGAGAATGTAGGTGATGGGATTGCTGACAAATTGCGATCTTAGTTCGCTAGTCATAGACAAGTTATGCGACGAGGCTATCGGGCAAGAAACTGCTGTTACCTGCTTTTACTTCGACTTCGCTACGCGGAAGGAGCAGTCCCCAATCAACATGCTAGGATCACTGCTGAAACAGCTGGTAAGCAGATTTGTCACGGTTCCAGACTCAATAATCCATGAGTTTGAGAATCAGAAAAAACTCATCTGGGGTCGAGGGGTACAGATTTCAGGAATTTTGAAGATGTTTCAGACCATTGCAACAAGAATTCGTACATTTATCTGCATTGATGCTCTTGACGAATGCACGGCAGAACATCGAGTCGTAGTTCTTGATTCACTAGGGCAAATTCTGCGGGGGTCACCGAATACTCGCTTATTTATTACTGGAAGGCCCCATGTCCAATGTGAGATTGAGAGGAGACTTGGTCGAGTAGCCATTTTCAGGTCTATAAGTCCTACCGAAGCTGATGTCCTTCGATATCTACGCGAGAGGCTCAGGAACCACACAACACCGGAGATAATGAACCTCACATTGGTTGTTGATATTCCGAAGAGCATTCCCAAAGCGAGCTCAGACACGTATGTCGAAGAGAAAATAAGGAAAACTATTTGAAGGCGCATTCCGACCCGCTTGAATATAGATTTCTACTTGTTTCACTTCATATCCATGGAATCCTGCCAGAAACCACCATCGCTAGAAGGGCAGACAGGCTATGGTCACTGGGTAATGGGGTAGGATTAGGGGGTGTATATGACGCAACATTGGAACGGATAAGATCTCAGAACGGGGAAAAGTCGAAGCTCGCTGTGGCCACCCTTATGTGGGTCTGTCATTCGGAACGCCCGTTACAAGTGGATGAACTCTGTCACCCGTTGGCAGTGGAGATAGGCTCAGCGGATTTCGATCCTGATAATATCCCTTTGATAGCTACCCTGATGGGATGTTGCCAAGGACTAATCACGTTGGATAAGGAGGCCTTTACTGTTCGACTGATTCACCATACCCTCCAAGAGTATCTTTCCGCTTGTCCAGATCTATTTACCACGGCCCATTGCACAATTGCAGAGACCTGCTTAACTTATTTAAATTCCCGGCAAATCAAGAAACTCCCTCCATACCCACTTCCAGATGACCGATGCATGCCTTTCCTCAAATATTCCTCGCGGCACTGGGGAACTCATGCCAAAAGAGACTTCTCTGATCGCGCGATGCCCCTCACGCTAGCACTCCTGAGCCAGTACGGAAACCACGGTGTCTGCAACATGACTTTTAGAACAATCTTGCGGTCGCGATGATCCTAAAGACTATTTTTATGACATTAATTGTCCTTCGTTCTTCTCGGGACTACATTGTGCATCTTTCTTCGGGCTTGTTGAACTAACGACTACCCTGCTGGGTGTCGAAGCTTCTGAGATCAATCAACGAGATTGCACAGGTGCTACACCACTCTCACGAGCGGCAGAGAATGGGCATGAGGAAGTAGTGAGGCTCCTATTGGAGCAAGAAAATGTTGACCCCGACAGTCATGACCCACAAGGCGGAACTCCACTGCGGCAGGCTGCTTATTGGGGGCATGAAGACGTGGTAAAACTACTACTAAAGCAAGAAAACGTCAGCGTCAATAGTTGTGACATGAGAGGTATAACGCCACTTGCATGTGCCGCCGAAAGAGGGCATGGTGGGGTGGTGAAGATCCTGCTCGAACAGCAAGATGTTGTATCTAATTGGGCAGACACTGGGGGTAGAACGCCATTCTTGTTTGCAGCTGCGTTGGGAATGGAGGATGTGGTCAAGTTACTACTCGAACGCGAAGACGATCCCAATCTTCCAGATGAACATGGCGGTACGCCATTTTTCTATGCCGCAAAATTTGGACATGAAGGTGTGGTGAAGCTATTACTGCCGTGGAATACTGGAAGCTATGGCAATCCTGACGAGCGAGGGAGAACACCACTGTGGCATGCTTCTTTGGCGGGGCATGAAGGAGTAGTGAGACTACTACTAGAACAGGAGGATGTTGACGCCGACCGTCAAGACACAGACGGCGTAACGCCCCTGCAGAGTGCTGCTGAGAATGGACATGAGGGGGTGGTGAAATTACTAATGGAACGAGAAGATATTAACCACAACCTCCCAGATAACGAGGGCCAAACAGCACTCCAGTTGGCCGCTGCTATTGGAAATGAGAAAATAGTAAAGACACTACTGGAGCGGAAGGATATGGACCCCAACTGCCCAGATAGCAAAGGTCGAACGCCCCTGGTGTTGGCTGCTGGGCTCGGAAACAAAGGAGTAGTAAAGGCACTACTGGGACGGAAAGACATTAACCCCAACTGTGCTGACAACGAGGATGGAACACTACTGCTAGTGGCTTCTGCTTTTGGAGAGGAGGGGGTAGTAAAGATACTTTTGGAACGAGAAGATATAGATCCCAATTGTTCGGATAGCAGGGGTGATGTTCCGCTCTTGTGCGCTGCTATGAGCGGACATGAAGGAGTTGTAGAGATTTTACTAAAACGGAAAGATGTCAACCCTAATCGACCAAACAACAGAAATCTCCGGCCACTTGAGTGTGCCGCCGCAAAGGGGCACGAGGGGGTGGTGATGCTCCTACTAGAACGCGAAGATATCGACCCCAACTGTGCGGGTTTCCGAGATCAAACAGCACTCTAGTGGGCTGCTGCGAGCGGACAGGAGGGAGCAGTAAAGATACTACTACAGTGGCTAGATGCTGGCCCCAATCCTAGAGAAAACCACCTAAACGGAGCATTCATGGGCGCAGCAGGTTTTGGACAAGAAGGAGTGGTGAGGCTGCTGCTTGGACACCGGGATGTCAACCCCAATTATTCAGATGATAATGATCGAACCCCACTCTGGTATGCTTCAGCGAACGGACATGCAGGTGTGGTGAAACAGCTACTAGAGCGCGGAGATGTCGGCCTCAATCGCCCAGATGTCAATGGTCGAACACCACTTGTGTGTGCTACTGCGGAGGGACACGAAGAAGTCGCGAGGCTAGTGCTTGAACGGGAAGATGTTTACCCCGATCCTGGCGATAAGATTGACCGAACCCCGTTAGGGTGCGCAGGCACTATAAGTGCACTCCTGAAGCGAAAAAGAAGCGTGGAGGGAGGGGAGCAGGAGGAAGAAAAGCCAAAGCGGGTGAGAGGAGATGGGGAAAGGAGAAATTCGGTAATCGAGATGGAACAAGAAAGTAGTGAGGAAGGGGAAGAAAGGGGAGAATTTCAGCGGGAGGTAGAGGATACAATGATGGGGAATAGTTAAAGACGCCGAGCTCTCATAAGCCTCCGTACCCAGGTATTTTCCAGGAGGCCGGCTGGGCCTGTAGGAGGAGAAACATCCGGTGAGTCAGTAAGTCCTAGCCATAATGTGCGACATTGGCTAACTTCATGGCCGCCAGGGCCCACAAACACCCTTTGGAAGCCTCATGGGAATACCATCTCTCGAATATTGGTAGATTTCGGTTCACATTGTCCCGTATAGGTCGATGGAGACCGCTTCCTTTGCTATCTTACCCTATGTATTCTGCTTATTATTTTCCTGCAATTAGCGAAATCTCCTATTATAGAATTATTTTTTTAAAAAAAAACCATTTCCTTCTCCCTCTATTCATCTCCTTGCTATTTTTTCCATGCGACCGATAGACCGCTTGTCATAGTGGAAACCCTAGCATTGCCATTCCCAAAACTACTATCAAAAATAAAATTGCCTCTATAAACTCCTCCATACAACGAGTGTTTGGATTCCGGAAATTGGTTAGCCCTCAGATATCTCTCTCGGTTGCCTTGTGAAATGAATTGATGTTGCCGTGACCCTAGACTAGAAGACAACCAGAGAGAAAGAAGCCAGACGGAAGTCTCTACTAACCGACCTCTTCATAGCCCCTAGATTAGGATACAAATTATAATCAGTAATCCCAGCGTAGTTGATCGCTTCACAACGGTTGATTTCACCGGCGGTATCATAATTTGGGACACACGCATGTAACTCATACCCGCAGGACATTGAAAAAAGGCTTCAGACACGCCCCCATGCTCCTCCTGCTTGTCACTCGTTCTATTCCTGAATGCTCCATACCGGATTCTTTTGTGTCATCCAGTTTTTCACCAAGACCGAGCGCTGCTTAGCGTGGGCGGTGCCTGGAGTCTGAAATAGACCCCTTCGATCACCCCAGTTCCCATAGTAACTAAGAGTGGGTTTTGGATGTCCAGTACTTAACCAATGGGTGTGTGGCACTTGTTTGATCACCATACTATACAAGTGGGACGCAAAATGTGAGTGGGCAAGAGCGATTTCACCGCAATAATCGCAGATTTCACACTAGGATATTACCCCAGAGAAAATTCAAAAAAAATACAAACTCTGCATAGAACCACTAAAAACAATAGGGACATCATTTTCTTTATACAAATTTCTGTTCAATTCCCAACTTCTCAAGAGTGGTATGTAGTGGAACTTTGAAATTCCGCCAAGACACAGTTTTCCCACCAAAAACCATGGTCTTGGCGTGATTTTGAGGCAAGTTTTGTTCTTTATTGCAACTACACTTCAGATAATTTAAATTCATTCAGGGTTACATATTCTCTGAGCATTCTATGAACTTGTCCTATTTTTAATTCATGTATTGGTGGTGGAATAAGAGTGTGAAATTGGCCATTTTTGGTGTAAAATCGCTCTTGCCCACTCACTTTTTGTCGCCCACTTGTACTAACCTGTGCTAATGGCGATTGTGACACGGTCAGCCGCATGGCTTCAGACACCTAAAATCCATGCCTCAGTTACTATGGGAGCCAGGAGCATATCAGGACACATTTCAGACCCCAGGCGCCGCACAACCTTAAGTCACGCCCGGTCTTGGCGAAAACCCGGATAACACGAAAAAATACCGTATTTAACTCTACTCTTGGCATATAACCTTTTTTCTATAATAAATACTACATAGAGTATTTCCCAAGAATTATCAATATAAAAAAAAGGAAAGAGGTGTTCACGAGTAAATAAACAAACAGGGGCTAAGAGAATCATAAACCTATACAACAAAACAAAAGTAAAACTCCAAGCCGACGGCAAAAAAGAGAACAAGAATCACCAAAGCGACAACTCGTTTAACCCCTCTTAACCTTCAACGTAACCCACGCCAGCCCCCTCATCCCCACAATCACAGCAACCAACACCCCAATCCAAAGCCCAACATCCTTCCCCCCATACCCCAGCGCCGTCAACACCCCCCGCCCCTCAATCTTGCACTGATCCGCCAAGCCACTCGGATACATGCACTGGCATTCATCCCCAACCCTCGCGCAATCATACACCCTCCCTTCAAACTCATTGAACATCATGCCCTGGAAAACATACCTCTGGTAGTCGATCCAGTAGAACGTGTAGTACCAAAAGTCATTCAGCACCTTGGGGGAGACGAGGAAGCCGCCAACGGACATCCAGAGCCCGTTCACAAAAGCGGTTATCGCGAGCGCTGCGACAAAGACCGGGATGAGGCTGGATATTAGCACGACGAGGGACTCGGCCGCCAGGAGGTCGAGGAATAGCCACATGACGTAGCGGAAGAAGTGCTCGGGGGTTTGGCGGAAGTTGCAGAGGAAGACGGTGACGAGGGAGAAGAGGATTGCTATTAGGACTGGTTGGGTTGGGTGTTAGCGTAGTGGAAACCTTGGGGGTGGGGGGAAGGTTACAAATGAAGGGGATTCCAATTAGAAAGTTTGATAGCAAGAACGCCGTTGGACCGTATAATCCGTTTGCTCGCTCCTTGCGGAAACTCTCGTGGTCTTCGAGGTATGCTGGGATGTAGGCCACCGCCATAAACGACATGAATGCACCAGAGAAGAAGATCGCGTTGATGAAGGGCTGGATGTTATCCTGTCCTCGCCCGAGACGCAGCCAGACTGTGCCCATCATGAACGCTAAGCCTGTTTTATTTGCCCAATTAGTTAAATCATAAAAGTAAAAAGGTGTTTGGCCCTCCGAGTGAGAGTCTGTGGACCTACGTACCAAGATACATAATAACCCTAATCCAATAAGCCAGCAAATCCCTATAGCTCTTCAACCAAAGCCTCTGCAACAACACGAACGTCTGCCAAAGCACGCTCGTCGGAGCCCCAGATGTACTCATCGCCCCCTCCCATGCCGCAAATGGGGTTGAAGTGATCTCCGTAGCTGCGGCCTTAGGCGACCAAGCTTCCACCAGCCGATCAAGTCTCGCGATCTGTCCCTCATCGCCACCAAGGTCTGTCACACTGTTGTCGAAATCTGTGTTGCACACATCGAGCAGGAATTCCGCCGGGTTGGTCAATTGTGGGATGGGCACAGCTTGGGTCGTGAAGTATGGAACTACTTGGTCCGTTGGGCCGGAGTAGAGTAGCCTGCCGGCAGAGAGGAGAACGAGTTGCGAGAAGAGGTTGAATGTTGCGGTTGAGGGTTGGTGGATAGAGGCTATGACGATCATCTTGATGGGCTGTTAGACCCTTCTTCGTAATGCTTAAGGAGGTAACAAGGGGAAA
>Ga0307510_10004364_pt1 | contig 16649 bp, 17 predicted proteins | sample 12_EM_MG_FD_207224 | JGI IMG/M metagenome (GOLD analysis project Ga0307510, IMG submission 207224) | Populus trichocarpa ectomycorrhiza microbial communities from riparian zone in the Pacific Northwest, United States - 12_EM | ecosystem: Host-associated > Plants > Roots > Unclassified | place...
GATGCAACTGATGGCAGGTTCCAGGACGTCTGGGGTTTGACGCGTTTGACGTCCAGTTTTTGATAGAACAGGTCGCAGAAAATAACAAAACAGACAAAAACAGAATGATCTGCCCCGCTTCTGGCTGTGGCCCTGTCAGCGCTCGCATTGGCACCTCCAACTTGGCGCCTCAGAACTGTCGGCGTCAGTACTGTGCTGTACTGCCACATGTGGTCAGTGAGGGCATGTCCGGTCCAGTAAAGTACAGTTGGACACTTGAACCCAAGCTTGAACCCATGGCTTGGTCGACGCAGCTGCCAGCGCCTAATACAACCCCACCCGCCTTAACTGCAATAACCCCGGAACTGCGGAGTTTCCCCTCCCCTCCTCCAACTAGGAGAAGGGTATTTTCCATGTTCATAAAATGGGATAAGCATCCGAACAGGGAGCTTCACAGCAGCAGGGAGAGAAAACAAAATTTGTGGGGGTTTTGCGAATTTGTAATAACGCAACGTTACCGTGTTGAGCCACAAAAATATATCAAAAATGTCAAATGATCCGCATCCCGTTCTCCGCCGCTTTGGGCCGTGGCTTAGAATAGAGGGACTCGCCCCGGAATTTGCCGATTTCCTGGCATCCTACGCAATGACCTACATATGCACATTTCTCGCCTTATCTCACTACAGTTATTCAGCTAGAAACCCTAGTAGTAAAGGTTGCTCATTTTTGGTAATTTAAGGATTCATTAATTCATTTTTTGCTCGCTTCGCTTCAATTTTGACCACATGGACTGAGGTGGGTATTTTTAAAAAGGGAGCAGAACAGCGAGAAAGGGATGTACGCGTCTCATTCCGTGCACAGCCTGGACGCCCACCTTACACTCCCACGTCTTGTTCTTTCTCCACACCATGCCCTAACAACAACTGCACAATGTCAGCACTTCCACACATCATAGCCCTCTGTAATACTGTCAAACCATCTTTGCTTTGCATGTGAACGTCGGCACCGTGCCGAAGCAGCAGCCGCACGACCGCTATATGTCCATTTTCTGATGCAAACCTCAAGGGCATGCTCTGGGTTGTGGATTGTGCGTTGACGTCAGCACCATATTCCAGCAGGAGCTCTATGACTTTCGTATGTCCATGAAACGATGCGAAGTGCAACGGCGTCCAGTCGACCCAGTCCCTGAGTTTGGCATTGACTCCGGCGTTATGTTGAAGTAACAGATACACAAATTCAGCGTGCCCACTATCTGACACCACATGCAACGGTGCTCCGTGTTCACCACTCTGGGTATTGACGTCCTCCGCGTGAGTGATAATGAGGTAGTTGATTACACCGCTGAACCCGCACAACGCTGCATAGTACAACACAGTTCGTTGGAGTGGTAATGGGCATTCTGTCAGATCATCGATGGACCGTCGGACCCAATCATGTTCAACATCGTGTAACCAACCCCATGCCGCTAAATACGGTTTGTTTGGGTTGAAAACCCGTTCCATAGCCTCTTGAACTCGCGACGCCACGTTCGCGTACTTCGCATGATTAACCCAGTGTTGAGCAGCATAGAACGCCAGAGGAAATGTTGCTAGCCGCCTCTTGTCCACTTTTTCGTCCAACTGCAACAACGTCGCCAGACAAGCTCGCGCGAGAATAGTGTGGGCAGAATCCAGGGGAACGTGGTATTGGCAAACGTTTCCAACTTCGGAACACCGAAGGCGATCAGAAGTTAAGAATTCTTTGACTGAAAGGTGAGAGAATTGAACAATTCTTGTACCCTTGTCCTCGATGACAGAGATCAAAGTCGAACATGTGGAAAGCACAGCTTCTTCAGGATTTTTGGGCCGCCAGTCCTCCATGAGGTTAGATATCGCATCTGAGTCAAAATCGATCGCAAATATCTCTGCCAGTTCTTCAGCACGAAGCGGTCGAATCGCCCCAACCAGGCAATGGAAAAGCCGATGCGCATGCTGACGCTTTTCTTTCGGGATCCCTTGCAGCGCCCGTTCATATGTGTCATCTAGCGTCGTAGGGAGTTCATTCAGAGCCTTGCGAATGCTTGAAGGCATACATCGACGAAGTGTGTCCAGTTGGCAAAACACCCACCGAAACCTGTTCAAACTGTCAGTATCAATAACTCGAAATAGGTACCATAACAGAGGCCTTACATTCCACCAGCTCGCTCAGAGAGCGTGTTGATCACAAGGTCCTTGTCCTCTTCTTTCCATCTCCGCATTGCTCTATCCGTCTGAACAAAAGCGCGAAGGTAGTGATTGATATCTTCTCTTTGACCACCTTCCTCGTGAAGGGAGACGCGACGTGATGGCGATGTCAGGGGGTCAAGGATGGATTGTATGTCATGCTCGGGGCGACTTGTGATACAAAGGAATAGATTCGAATGCCCCGACCCAACAAGATCTTCAACGAAGTCTAACACCTTTTCGCGGGCCGACGGTGTTTCAGTGATAATTGGACATTCATCCAGAGCGTCCAAAATGATGAAGATCGGAAGTTGTCCTGGGAGTTTTAGTATGTCCCGAAGGCATTTTTCGAGGGAGGCATTACTGGGCTGCTCAGAGCCATCATTACATACAGTGTGCAAACGATAAAGAACGTCCCAGCAAGCGTGAGAGCTGCAACCGAGTTGGAAGAGAAGGGACGCCAACATGCCGCGGATGTCGCGCTTCGAGGTGTCCTTATAGTCGAAGTAATAATATCCGATCGACGCCGACCTGGACTCCCGCACATTCTTGATCTCCTCGATAATCGCCGAGCTTATCAAGTATATGAATTTTCTATCACAGAAACAGACGAGAAATCGCGTACCAAAGGATACTCTTCCCCGCACCCGCTGAGAATTCGCGAAAGAATTAGCATGCATACAGATTGAGAGCGCAGGACAGGCTTACGATTGCCGCGTATCCACAAGAGAGAACCATTCTTCTTCCATTCCCGAAATGTGTTCCCTTGGATAAACCACGTTGCGGTTCCGCGATGCTGAATTTCGCATGCGGTGTTATGATTGATGGAAGGGTTTGGAGGAGAGAGCCATGATCGGAGTTTTTCTTTCAACTGGTTTCCTGTGAAGGTATGTTAGCTTTGACGTTCAACGATGACACCGTTGGGAAGCGACGAACGTTTGACCTCGTCTGTGACTATTTTGGCGTACAATAGGAAGTCAGTATGTACAAAGATTGACAGAAGACGTTGTGTACTATCTTTGGTTGTCTTCAGGTCATGGTCAATCTCCTTTACATGGTCACCGATATCTTCGGCAAGGACCATGGTCGCATTTACATTGTCATCAATATCTTCAGTGAGCACCTTGGTGGCTTCGACATTCCCATCCACACGGTGTGTAACCTCCAAGTTCCGAACCACCGCCATTAATGACTCTTCCTTCGTAAGCCTGTCCAGCTGCAAAACTGCGTCTTCAACGTCTGTCCTTCCAGCTAGCTTCTTCAGGATCTTCTCTGCGCCATAATTAGCCATGGAAGAACGGCACACCGGACAATCCAACCCACTTATTCGTCTGTTTGTCATTTCCTTGGTCGAAAGTGCGAGAATTGAAAGCACTTGCGACATGATCTTCCCGAGTAACTCCGTCATATCTCCCGTCAATGGCATTCCAGTGTAACGGTTTAGACGTTGGAGGAACAAGTGGATACGCTCGAAAAGGTGTATGAGTGCCTCGTGGCTCGCCGCAACGTCCTTTACGGCCTGGGAATTGGGTGTCACACAGATCCACGATGAGAGACTTACCCCGAGGAGAACGCCGATGCCAGAAAAGATCGTTTTGGCAGGTGAAAACGGCTGTAAATGTGAGGTTGGAGAGTAGCCATACCAAATGAAACGAGGAGACTCACCAGACCGACCCCTTCTCCGAGCGTCGCCGAAAATGTGAATAAGATATATGGACCGTTGGATCCAATACGGCTATCAATTTCTCATCGCCCCGACGAAATTTACTGAAAGCCTGGGCTTGTGTCAGAAGTAGGTCCGAGACGGCTTTTGGACTATCGCAGGCGTCGAGTTGGGCAGCAAAAGGATGTGTGTCTAGATGTTTTCTTGTTACCCTTGCGTACTCAGTTGAGGCGGCATTGAATATGGCGGTAAAGTTATCGGTCGAAGTCGAAGGGCCGGCTGATTGGTTGGTTGTAGACATCGGGACAACACGAGAAGAGGCGCAAGTCTAAGATGGAAGCGGGTTGAGAGAAAGCGTCGACGAGTAAGCTCACGGCAAATGGGCAGAGGGCTTTCCCAGTCCGCTCTCACTTATGCTCGATAACAAATTCAAACAGGCGCCGATGCGGCAACACGACCCGCCCAACTGTCGATCCATGCTCTGTGCCCCCAGGCCCCTACAGCAAACTCTCACACCCGATAAATTATTTTCTGGCACCCTCACCCAACGTTCTAATTTGGCGCCACCACTCGTGACATAAGCACCATAACCCACCCTCATCTCAGTCGGGAACTGAACCTCCCCCAATGTTGCAAGCGCCTACGAAGACTCACTCAGCACCAAGGAGAATCCGCCAGTGTTGTCCTCGCAGGCAGGTGGCTCGCCGTGCTTTGTATCTCTAGCGGGTCCATCTGCGTCGCCTCTGCCTCCTCCATGGTGCGTCACGATTATTATTTTTCGATACATGATGGAATCCTCCTTGACGAGGGTGCTGTGATGATCTGTTGTGACATTAATTGATGTTGCAGGCGGCATTTGCGGAACTTCTCGTGGCGAGACGATTTCATGTGAGCAATGCAATTGCCATCCTTGGCCTCATTCCTCTTGTCGCGTGCCCATTGTCAGATATAGTATATGGACGCAACGCTATCTACCGGGTCGGCATTAAGTATTGCGGTAGAGTTATTGGTCGAAGGGCCGGTCGCTTGATAAGTTGTGTGAACATCAGTCAGGACAGCTAGAGAAAGACTGGGAGAAGTTAGAGAACCCGGAGAAGGTGCAAGTCGTGTCCGAAGATGGGTCAAGGTATTAGGTAGACAACGAGAAGCCCGTTTTCAAGGACAAACAGCCGGTGCGGTGCGGCGATTCGAGTGATTTTGTGGGCTTAGTCATCTGGTCACTAAAAATGTGTTCCTCTCTGCCTCTGATCAGATTGGCAAAGACATGTCGCGCGGACGCCTTGTGAATGTACCGAGGGGCAAAATCTTCCCACACAATCGAGATAAAGTATTCGCCTTTTCTCGGAACTTGAACGCCCACGGTTTGTACCGATGATCTGTATCTGGCCTGGCCCCTAGCGTGACACGGCGCTCCACTCCAACTGGGTTTGGCCATGTGGTTGGCCTGCGCCATTGTTGAGAGAAGACCCAGATGAGCACCAGGAGCGCCGCGGCTTGATCCAGAGAGTGGCAAAGACCTACTGTAACGGCCAACATGCTCAGAGACGACTTGGGCCCGCTCCCTCGGGTGTGTGATCAGAGCCCCAACGAGTGCTTTGCACCCCATAAGCCCACGGCCGTCCCATTCCCGAGAAGAAGGTGGACTCTTCCAAAGGAGAAAAGAAACTGCCGCTGCCCTTCCGCCTGACGCATTCCTACAGACATTGTGGATTTCTGGCGCTTCAGATAGGAATCATTCCGACCTCGACTGTGCTGCTGGGAAGCATAACCGATGGTGCTAGCTGGCCAATCCATCCACCCGGGAAATGTGTAGGGCCAGAAATGGTCCGTAATGGGTTTATTTCCCGGCAAAACGTTGACACCCTGTCTCTTGGCGGGGCCACGATCGGTGGAGGCAGTTGCGAGGTGGCGGTGCTGAGATCGCAGAGTAGCACGACCAGCTGTCACAGGTGGGGTCTCTCAGACTCGGGCACAGCGCGCCCATTTGAGTATGGTGGGCGCCGAGGTGACGAGAAGAGAAGCACATCGGCCATAGGAGGTTGTATGTTTTCACAACGTACTCCATGTTTGTGAGAATCCCCTCGCAGGCTCTCAGTGACACACATTTGGGTCAAGAGAAAACCCCAAACAAGAAGGGTGACGTCTAGCAACTAGGAGAAACCATGGAGTCCTGAGCGTGCGCAGTCAGATATCGGTCAGAGCAATGAACCAGTATTGTTAAAATCTTTGCCATGCACACCAAGAGGGCGCAGGGAATACAGCCTCTCCCCAGGATACTACGCAACTTTAGAGTATAGAGCATTATGCCCTCGACAAGGGACTTCGCAGACAAGATCTCTTCTGGAATATCCCTGTGCACACCCATATCATCCCGAGCACGTGAATTGTGTCTTTGAGGTATGGACTTGCTGTATGTCTTTATTGACGCATCGTTGTCGAGAATGTTCTCCTCACTGCAATGTGTGCAGCAGTCAATGATGTGCAGATAGTACAGTACGTATGCTAAGTACAGTATGCACAAAAAAACACCTGAATAATCTAAAAAGGTATAAAATGAAGTGGGACATCCGGTGCGTACAACAATATTTGATACCGTGATACTGCCACACCCTCTACTCTTTTTCCGCACCGTGATCTAACAACAACTGCGCGATTTCGACCTGTTGGCTGTGGGTAGCTCTGTGGAATGCGGTATAACCGTCTTCGTCCTGGATGTGCACGTTGGCTCCATTACTAAGCAGCAGCCGCACAGCCTCGAGGTGTCCGAATTCTGATGCAAATACCAAGGGCGTGCAACCACTGGCGGATAGTGCGTTGATGTTGGCCGCATGATCCAGGAGGAGCTGGGCGACTTTCGCGTGCCCACTAGCTGATGCGATGTGCAATGAGGTCCAGTTAAAGTAACTTGACAATTCGGCATGCACATCGGCATTGTGCTGAAGCAGCAAAGATACGACTTCAACGTGTCCAACGCTTGATGCCGCATGTAGCGGATAGCCTGAACGACGAAATTCGGCAATGACATCGTCTGCGTGGGTGATGAGGTAGTCGGCCACTCCGCTGAACCCACACATCGCTGCATAGTACAATGCAGCTGCCTGCGGTGCCACGGCGGGGCATCTACGAAGCCAGTGGTTGGGGAAAACACTATCCACATCGTATACCCGAACCCATGCTGCAAAATGCGGCTTCCTTGGGTCGAATAATGATTCCATGGCATCTTGGACCCGTGGTGCCACGCCCTCATATTTCGCGTGTCTGACCCAGTTCTGAGCAGCATATGATGCCAAAGGAAATGGCTCGAGGTGATCCTCGTCCACATTCTCGTCCAACTGCAACAGCGTTGCGAGGCAAGCTCGCGCCAGGACAGTGTGGGCAGAATCCAGGACAACGTGGTATTGGCAAATGTTTCCAACTTCGGAACACCGAAGGCGGTCAGAGGTCAAGAATTCTTTGACCGAAAAGTGAGAGAATTGAACTATTCTTGTGTCGTGGTGCTCGATGACAGAGATCAAAGTCGAACACGTCGAAAGCACAGCCTCTTCAGCATTTTCGGGCCGCCAGTCTTCCATGAGGTTACATATCGCATCTGAGTCAAAATCGATTGCGAATATCTCTGCGAGTTCTTCAGCACGAAGCGGTCGAATCGCCCCAACCAGGCAATGGAAAAGCCGATGCGCATGCTGGCGCTTCTCTTTTGGGATTCCTTGTAGCGCCCGTTCGTATGTGTCATCTAGCGTCGTAGGGAGTTCATTCAAAGCCTTGCAAATGCTTGAGGGTATACATCGACGAAGTGTGTCCAGTTGGCAAAACACCCACCGAAACCTGTTCAGACTGTCAGTATCAATAACTCGAAACAAGTACCGTAACAGATGCCTTACATTCCACCAGCCCGCTCAGAGAGCGTGTTGATCACAAGTTCCCTGTCCCCTTCTTTCCATCTCCGCATTGCTCTGTCTGTCTGAACGAAGGAGCGAACGTAGTTATTGATATCTTCTCTTTGACCACCTTCCTCGTGAAGGGAGATGCGACGTGATGGCGATGTCAGGGGTTCAAGGACGGATTGTATGTCATGCTCGGGGCGACTTGTGATACAGAGGAATAGATTCGAATGCCACGACCCAACAAGATCTTCAACGAAATCTAACACCTTTTCGCGCGCCGATGGTGTTTCAGTGGTAATTGGACATTCATCCAGAGCGTCCAAAATGATGAAGATAGGAAGTTGTCCTGGGAGTTTTAGTATGTCCCAAAGGCATTTTGCGAGGGAGGCATTACTGGGCTGTTCGGAGCCATCATTACATGCAGTGTGCAAACGATAAAGAACGTCCCAGCAAGCGTGAGAGCTGCAACCGAGTTGGAAGAGAAGGGACGCCAACAAGCCGCGGATGTCGCGCTTCGAGGTGTCCTTATAGTCGAAGTAATAATATCCGATCAATGCCGACCTGGACTCTCGCACGTTCTTGATATCCTCGATAATGGCCGAGCTTATCAAGTATATGAATTCTCTATCACAAATACAGACGAGAAATCGCGTACCAAAGAATACTCTTCCCCGCGCCCGCTGAGAATTCGGAAAAGAATTAGCATGCATACAGATTGAGAGCGCAGGACAAGCTTACGATTGCCACGAATCCACAAGAGAGAGCCATTCTGCTTCCAATCCCAAAATGTGTTCCCTTGGATAAACCACGTTGCAGTGCCACGATGCTGGATTTCGCATGCAGTGTTATGATTGATGGAAGGATTTGGAGGAGAGAGCCATGATCGGAGTTTCTCTTTCAACTGGTTTCCTGCGGACGTATGTTAGCTTTGACTTTCAACGATGACACCGTTGGGAGTGACGAACGTTTGACCTCGTCTGTGACTATTTTGGCGTAGAATGGGATGTCAGCATGTACAAAGACGGACAGAAGAGGTTGCGTACCATCTTTGGTCGTCTTTAGGTCATGGTCAATCACCTTTACATTGTCACCGATATCCTCGGTGAGGGCCTTGGTCGCCTTTACATTGTCGCCGACATCCTCAGTAAGGGCCTTAGTCGCCTTTACATTGTCATCAATATCTTCAGTGAGCACCTTGGTGACTTCAACATTCCCATCCACGCGGTGCGTAACCTCCAAGTTCCGAACCACCGCCATTAAAGACTCTTCCTTCGTAAGCCTGTCCAGCTGCAAAACTGCGTCTTCAACGTCTGTCCTTCCAGCTAGCTTCTTCAGAATCTTCTCTGCACCATTGTTAGCCGTGGAAGAACGCCACAGCGGACAATCCAGCTCACTTATTCGCTTGTTCATCATTTCCTTGGCCGAAAGTGCGAGAATTGAAAGCACCTGCGACATGATCTTCCCGAGTAACTCCGTCATATCTCCCGTCAATGACATTCCAGTGTAACGGTTCAGACGTTGGAGGAACAAGTGAATGCGCTCGAAAAGGTGGATAAGTGCCTCATGGCTCGCCGCAACGTCCTTTACGGCCTGGGAATTGGGTGTCACACATATCCACGATAAGGAACTTTAGGAGAGACTTACGCCAAGGAGAACGCCGATGCCAGTAAAGATCGTTTTGGCAGGTGAGAACGGCTGTAAATGTGATGTTGGAGAGCAGTCATACCAAATGAAAGGAGGGGACTCACCAGACCGATCCCTTCTCCGAGCGTCGCCGAAAATGTGAATAAGATATGGACCGTTGGATCCAATACGGCTATCAATTTCTCATCGCCCCGACGAAATTTACTGAAAGCCTGGGCTTGTGTCAGAAGTAGGTCCGAGACGGCTTTTGAACTATCGCAGGCGTCGAGTTGGGCAGCAAAAGGATGTGTGTCAAGATGTTTTCCTGTCACCCTTGCGTACTCGGCTAAGGCGGCATTGAATATGGCGGTAAAGTTATCGGTCGAAGTCGAAGGGCCGGCTGATTGGTTGGTTGTAGACATCGGGACAACACGAGAAGAGGCGCAAGTCTGGGATGAAAGTGGGTTGAGAGAAGGCGTCGACAAGTAAGCTTACGGCAAATGGGCAGAGGGCTTTCCCAGTCCGCTCTCGATTATGCTCCATATGGACGATTCACACGGGGGCCGACACGCGCAAGGCGGGTAACACGACGCCCAAATACAGTATCGACCCCATGCTCTGCGCCCTTCCCCAGGCTCCTACAGCAAACTCTCACCCCGATGTTTTTCTGGCACCCTCACGCAACGTTCGACTTTTGGCACCACCACTCCCGACACAAAAACCATGACCCACCACCACCCTCATCCGAGTCGGCGGCCACCTCCTACGCTGCCAGCGCCCACGAAGTCTCTCTCGACGTCGAGGAGAATCCACAAGTGTTGTCCTCGTAGGCAGATGGCTCGGCGTGCTTTGCATCCCATTTGCGTCGCCTGTGCCTCCATCGTGCGTTGCGATTACTTTTCTTCCATACGCGATGGAAGCCTGCTGTGCTGATCTGCTGTTATATGTGTATTTGCAGGCGGCATTTGAGGAACTCCCCGTGGAGAGACGACTTCGCTTGATAAGTTGTGGACATCAGCCAGGACAGCCAGAGAAAGACTGGGAGAACCCAGAGAAGGTGCGAGTCGTGTCCGAAGATGGGTCAAGGTATTAGGTAGACGGGAGCCCGTTTCGAGGACAAACAACCGGCGCCGTGCAGCGCTTCGGGTGACTTTGTAGGCTTAGCCATCTGCTCACTAAATACGTGTTCTCCCTCTCCACCTCTGACCAGCTTGGCAAAGACATGCTGAGAGCGGAGAGACTTGTGAATGTAGCTAGGGACATGAATTCTCCCACGCGACCGAGATAAAGTATTCGCCTTCTCGGAATAAATGCCCACGGTTTGTACCGAGACTACCGATGATCAAAGATCACCTGCATCTGGCCCGGCCCCTAGGGTGCCACGGCGCTCCACTCCAACTGGGTTTTGTTTTGTGGTTGGCTTGCAACATTGTCGAGATAAGACCCAGATGAGCCTCAGGAGCGCCTGGTCCAGAGAGTGGCGAAGACCTAATGGCCAACACGCTCGGAGGCGATTTGAGCCCCAGCGAGTGCTTCGCACCCCATAAGGCCATGGTCATCCCATTTCCGAGAAGAAGGTGGACTCTTCCGAATGAGAAAAGAAACTGCCGCTGCCCTTCCACCTGACCCATTGCTACAGCAATTGTATATTTTCTCGGGCTTCGAATAGGAATCGTTCCGCATAATACGATGCAAATGGTCTACTGTGCCACTGGGAAGAATATTCGATGGTGCTAGCTGGCCAATCCATCCACCCGGAAAATGTGTAGGGCCATAAACGGTCCGTAATGGGTTTCTTTCCCGGAAATACGTTGATACCTTGTCTCTTGTGCCAGGCGGCGCCACCATGGAGGCAGTTGTGAGGTGGCGGCGCGAGATCGCAGGGTAGCACGACCAGCGACAGCTGGTGGGATTCTGAGGCATGGTCATAGTACGCCCATTTGAGCTTGGTGGACACCAGACGCAGAGGTGACGAGAAGAGAAGCGCATCGGCCATAGGAGCTTATCTGTTTTCACAAAGTACTCCATGCTTGTGAGGATTCTCTCGTAAGCTCTCAGTGACACGTATTGGGTCGGGAGAAACCTCAGACAAGGGTGACGTTTAGGAGCTGGGAGGAACCATAGATTCTTGAGCGTGCACAGTCAGATCACTGTCAGAACAATCAACGAGTATTATGAAGGTCGTTGTCGTGCGCACCAAGAGGGTGCGGGGAATACAGCTGCTCCGCAGGACACTCTATGATGCACCTTTTAGAGTACTATAGGTGCAGTCGTAGTGGTCAGAATTTGCTGCCAATGGTCAGGCACATGTCACAGTGACACATTTCATTCTCCGCCCAAAGAGTGGCTGAGGGGGCTGAACAGCGGCAGTTGACTGTCGAAGAGTGCACAAAGATGAACATCGATGAATGTCAACAAACAATTTCCATTATATGCCAAGTTATGAGTATTCTAGGACAAAGTATAGAAGAGTGTGCTTAAGTCTAATGTCCTCACATTAGTCTGGAGGGCCCCACCCCACTGCTGAGATTTTGGCTATAGTAATTTCCCCCATCATCCACTGGTAAGTCAGTGTGCTGCCGTCTAGCCTTGAACAAATGCATGAACTGTGGGTTTTGCACCAACTCGTTCTTGTGCAAATCAAGGTACTCCTTGATGCACTCTTTGAGGACCAGAATGGTGCCAGTTGTGTCAAGTTCAAGAGCACCAGCGAGGACAATGAGCTCCGAGTCATCCTTGAGTTTGTAGGCTGAATATGGGCAGTCCAAAATTTTGTTGGGTTTCAATATTTGCTGTTATTCATCCCAGAAATGCCCTCCTTGAGCCTTACTTCAAATCCTGGGTCTGTTGCACTTGGCTGTTGAGGAGCTCAGCGTATTCAAGGGATTGCACCTTACTGTAATGCACCGTCACAGCATTCACCACACACAGAGCACTTCCAATGGCATCACGTGCATGCTTTCTTGTCTTCAAAGTCCGCACTGGCAGACTCGGCAGACGTGACTAGAGGTGACACCCTCCAAAACATGGGAAACATCAAATACTCCGTTTCTCATCTGGAAAAAAAGATATCGGGCGATGGAATTGCATAGAATAGACATATGATGCAGTATCTAAGGCATGGGAGATGAGGAAGTGGGAGAAATAAGGTTTCTGACCATTGATGGTAATCTGACCACTATGACTGCACCTATAGTATATAATATTATGCCCTCGACATCGGACTTCGCAGACAAAACCTTGACCGCAATATCCTCTTGCACGTACATATCGTTCCAAGTACGTGAATTGTGCCTTGAGGTGTGGACTTAATGTATGTCTTCATTGGCATCATTGTCGAGAGTGTTCTATTCACTTCAATGTGTACGTGGTACGTATGCTTAAGTACAGTATGCCCAAAGAAACACTTGAATATCCAAAAAGGTATAAAATGAAGTGGGACATCCTGAATGGTGCATAGGACAAAATATTTAATACTATGAGACAACCACGCCCCCTACTCTTTTTCCGCACCGTGCTCCAACAACAACTGCGCGATTTCGGCATGTCCCCGCTTGGTAGCTTTCTGGAATGCGGTATCCCGGAATGTGTCCCGAATGTGCACGTCGGCGCCGTTACTAAGCAGCAGCCGCACGACCTCGAGATGTCCATTTTCTGATGCTTCGATCAAGGGCGTCCTGTTACGGGTGGATAGTGCGTCGATTTTGGCGCCATGCTCCAGGAGGAGCTGGGCGATTTTCGCATGTCCACTAGCTGATGCAAAGTGCAATGAGGTATAGTCACAGCAACCTGTCACTTTGGCATGTACATCGACATTGTGTTGAAGCAGCAAACTTACGACTTCAACGTGTCCAATGTTCGATGCTGCGTGTAGCGGATAGCCCGAACGACGAAATTCGGCGTAGACATCATCTGCGTGGGTGATGAGGTAATCGGCCACCCCGCTGAACCCACACACTGCCGCATAGTACAATGCAGCTACATGCGACGGCCGGCAGCAACTGTGAGAGGTGCCGTACAGGGGGGAACCAACATCCACATCGTGTACCCGAACCCATGCTGCAAGTTGTGGTTTCGTTGGGTCGAACAGCGATTCCATGGCATGTTGAACCCGTGCTGCCACGTCCTCATATTTCGCATGAGAGACCCAGTTCTGAGCAGCATACAATGCCAAAGGAAACGGCTCGAGGTGATTCTCATCCACATTCTCGTCCAACTGCAACAGCGTTGCCAGGCAAGCTCGCGCGAGAATAGTGTGGGCAGAACCTAGGGGAACGTAGTATTGGTAAATGTTTCCGACTTCGGAACACCGAAGGCGATCCGAGGTCAAGAATTCTTTGACCGAAAAGTGAGAGAATTGAACTATTCTTGTGCCCTTGTCTTCGATAACAGAGATCAAAGTCGAACACGTCGAAAGCACAGCCTCTTCAGCATTTTCGGGCCGCCAGTCTCCCATGAGGTTACATATCGCATCTGAGTCAAAATCGATCGCGAATATCTCTGCCAGTTCTTCAGCACGAAGCGGTCGAATCGCCCCGACCAGGCAATGGAAAAGCCGATGCGCATGCTGACGCTTCTCTTTTGGGATTCCTTGCAGCGCCCGTTCATATGTGTCATCTAGCGTCGTAGGGAGTTCGTTCAGAGCCTTGCGAATGCTTGAGGGCATACATCGACGAAGTGTGTCCAGTTGGCAAAACACCCACCGAAACCTGTTCAGACTGTCAGTATCAATAACTCAAAATAGGTACCATAACAGAGGCCTTACATTCCGCCAGCTCGCTCAGAGAGCGTGTTGATAACAAGGTCCTTGTCTTGATCTTTCCATCTCCGCATTGCTCTGTCTGTCTGAACGAAGGAGCGAACGTAGTTATTGATATCTTCTCTTTGACCACCTTCCTCATGAAGGGAGACGCGGCGTGATGGCGATGTCAGGGGGTCAAGGATGGATTGTATGTCATGCTCGGGGCGACTTGTGATACAAAGGAATAGATTCGAATGCCCCGACCCAACAAGATCTTCAACGAAATCTAACACCTTTTCGCGGGCCGACGGTGTTTCAGTGGTGATTGGACATTCATCCAGAGCGTCCAAAATGATGAAGATCGGAAGTTGTCCTGGAAGTTTGAGTATGTCCTCGAGACATTTTACGAGGGAGGCATTACTGGGCTGCTCGGAGCCATCATTACATGCAGTATGCAAACGATAAAGGACGTCCCAGCAAGTATGAGAGCTGCAACCGAGTTGGAAGAGAAGGGACGCCAACAAGCCGCGGATGTCGCGCTTCGAGGTGTCCTTATAGTCGAAGTAATAATATCCGATCAATGCCGACCTGGACTCTCGCATGTTCTTGATCTCTTCGATAATCGCCGAGCTTATGAGTATATGAATTCTCTATCACAGAAACAGACGAGAAATCGCGTACCAAAGGATACTCTTCCCCGCGCCCGCTGAGAATTCGGGAAAGAATTAGCATGCATACAAATTGAGAGCGCGGGACAAGCTTACGATTACCACGAATCCACAAGAGAGAACTCTTCTGATTCCATTCCTGAAATGTGTTCCCTTGGATAAACCATGTTGCAGTGCCACGATGCTGAATTTCGCATGCGGTGTTATGATTGATGGAAGGGTTTGGAGGAGAGAGCCATGATCGGAGTTTCTCTTTCAACTGATTTCCTGTAGACGTATGTTAGCTTTGACTTTCAACGGTGGCACCGCTGGGAAGTGACGAACGTTTGACCTCGTCTGTGACTATTTTGGCGTACAATGGGAAGTCAGTATGTACAAAGATTGACAGAAGACGTTGCGTACTATCTTTGGTTGTCTTCAGGTCATGATCAATCACCTTTACATTGTCACCGATATCCTCGGCGAGGGCCTTGGTCGCATTTACATTGTCGCCGATATCCTCAGTAAGGGCCCTGGTCGCATTTACATTGTCGCCGACATCCTCAGTAAGGGCCTTGGTCGCCTTTACATTGCCATCAATATCTTCGGTGAGAACCTTTGTGGCTTCAACGTTCCCATCCACACGGTGCGTAACCTCCAAGTTCCGAACCACCGCCATTAAAGACTCTTCTTTTGTAAGCATGTCCAGCTGCAAAACTGCGGCTTCAACGTCTGTCCTTCCAGCCAGCTTCTTCAGAATCTTCTCTACGCCATAGTTAGCCATGGAAGAACGGCACACCGGACAATCCAACTCACTTATTCGTCTGTTTGTCACTTCCTTGGTCGAAAGTGCGAGAATTGAAAGCACCTGCGACATGATCTTTCCGAGTAACTCCGTCATATCTCCCGTCAATGGCATTCCGGTGTAACGGTTCAGGCGTTGGAGGAACAAGTGGATACGCTCAAAAAGGTGTATAAGTGCCTCGTGGCTCGCCGCAACATCCTTCACGGCCTGAGAGTTGGGTGTCACACGGATCTACGATAAGGAACTTCAGACGAGACTCACCCCAAGGAGAACGCCGATGCCAGTAAAGATCGTTTTCGCAGGTGAGAACGGCTGCAAACGCGATATTGGAGAGTTGTCGTGCCAAATGAAACGAGGGGACTCACCAGACCGATCCCTTCTCCGAGCGTCGCAGAAAATGCGAATAAGATGTGGACCGTTGGATCCAATACGGCCATCAATTTCTCATCGCCCTCGCGAAATTTACTGAAAGCCTGGGCTTGTGTTCGAAGTAGGTCCGAGACGGCTTTTGAACTATCACAGGCGTCGAGTTGGGTAGCAAAAGGATGTGTGTCTAGACGTTTTCTTGTTACCCTTGCGTACTCAGTTGAGGCGGCATTGAATATGGCGGTAAAGTTATCGGTCGAAGTCGAAGGGCCGGCTGATCGATTGCTTGTCGACATCGGGATAACACGAGAAGAGGCGCAAGTCTGGGATGAAAGTGGGTTGAGAGAAAGTGTCGACGAGTACAGTGCGGCAAATGGGCAGAGGGCTTTTCCAGACCGCGCTTAATTATGCTCGATCTGGACCCGCCCAACTATCGACCCATGCTCTGCGCCCTTCCTCACGCTCCTACAGCGAACTCTCAGCCTGATGTTTTTCTGGCACCCTCACGCGACGTTCGACTTTTGGCACCACCACTCCCGACACAAACACCATGACCCGCCACCACCACCACCACCCTCATCCGAGTCGGCGACCACCTCCTACGCAGCAAGCACCTACGAAGTCTCGCTCGACGCCGAGGAGAATCCACAAGAGTTGTCCCTCGTACGCCGGTGGCTCGCCGTGCTTTGCATCTCTAGCGCGTCCATCTGCGTCACCTGTGCCTCCTCCATGGTGCGTCG
>Ga0307510_10004365_pt1 | contig 16642 bp, 20 predicted proteins | sample 12_EM_MG_FD_207224 | JGI IMG/M metagenome (GOLD analysis project Ga0307510, IMG submission 207224) | Populus trichocarpa ectomycorrhiza microbial communities from riparian zone in the Pacific Northwest, United States - 12_EM | ecosystem: Host-associated > Plants > Roots > Unclassified | place...
CTTAATTGAAAAATTGCCATTAATCATCGCATTTTTGATCTCATTATTCACACCATGAAAAAATAATGAGATAAATAATGAACATCAAAATGGCGTAAATAATGGGAACTTTGAAAGCCCCTAATATATCCATGACTATGAAATAGTAGGCGCTGATGATAATGCATCGATAATGTCCCGCGCTTGGACACGAGTTCCGCTTCATCACATTTGTCCCGTTTTGTCTTTTTTTTTTCTCATCGCCCAGACATAGACATCGCCAGTGGAACAAAATGTTTGATCGATAGATCGATATAGAGTTGCTGTCATGTAATGTTTGGTCGTCACAGCAAAAAAATTCCGGGCTGTCAATCGGAAATGAGTTCCTGGCTTTTGGGGATGCGGAGCCTTTCCGTGGTGTAATGCAGTCCCGAGATTTACGGTATAGCAATAATACGATCGATGAGTACACAATCCCTCCGATCAAATGTTTGAGTTTGAGACTGCCTGAATGGCCGCTCTGGGTGTCACGGTTTGTGGCTCAGTAGTGTGGTCCGTGAGACTGTCCACGTGTTCAGACCACGGACCTCGGCTTCACGCGCCGGAGCCGGAGTCAACAACTAGACTCGACTCGACCTCGCCACCCTCCTAACAGGCTGATTGAGTACTGTAACTCAATATTCTAGGCACTGTGTGACGTGTATCATAGCCAAGAATGTCCTCGGGGTCCCGCCGAGGTCGCAGCTCTAACCAAAGAACTGAATGGGAGGTCATTGAGATTGTCGCTGAGGACGGGAAGTTGTTCCAGGTACGGTGGGCCGGCAACGACCCCGAGACTGGCAAGCCCTGGCCGCTTGACTGGATTCCTAGCTCACACTGTTCCGCCGAACTCGTCAAATCTTGGGAACGAAAGAAAGGTGAGCTCGCGGCGCCTATATTAACTTGGACTCATTCACATACCGAATAACACAGCGAAGAAACAGGCGTCGCTTGCTTCAGTGCCAACTTCCACGCCGCCGTTGGCTTCAGGAGCTCGTGAACGACCGTCTGGGAAACGCAATGTGGCCAGTACCTCCGAACCTCCGGTCCGCTCATCTCGCAAGCGCAAGCACCGCATACTCTCTGGCTCCCCGGCTAGTACGGATGAAGATTCTGTGCCCTCCAGGAGACAGAAACTTACCAACGCTGTCGAGGGTGCAAACGGTAGTGACAGAGATGGCCAGTCCACAGAGCACGCTCACTCGCGTCCAAGTAAAAAGGATCGTCCTATCTCCAAGGCCTCGCTACCCCATCCCCCGCTCGAAGAAATAGAGATGTGGGTGCCGACTCCCAATGCAAAATTCGGTCCGCCAAAGCGAAAACGGGGGGCGGCAGGCGAACGTCAGGGTTCCCCTAAAGATAGGCCCAAATCCATTGCCCTTCCTGCTCGAACTCCCACACAACCGTCGGAAGCCCCACCTTCGTCACTGCGGCCGCCGACCCTCTCCGAATCCCAAATTATCGCGTTGCGCGAGGAAGAAGAGGAGGGATCGCAAACACTGTTCCCTGACTTACAGTTCCCACCGAGCCCTCCAGAGGACCGTGCCCCAAACTCCGCCCCGAGTGATCCCTTGCCACCCCCCGCAGACGATGCGGCAACCGAAGTCCGGAAAGCAAATTCGCTTGGTTTGCGGGAACAGTCGATGCGCCAGCCCTCTGAAGACGTACAGCCTTCCAATCCCGATGCTAGTAAGGCACGCGTCTCGGAGCCAAATGATCAGAGTATTCACATACAGCCTGATGCCACAAATGCCTCTATGCAAGGCGGGGATGCTACGAAGACTCTCAAGGGCATCACCCCGCTACCCGCCGCCTCTCACCTATCATTGACTAATCCTAACTCCTCAAGTAGTGCAGCAAAACCTCCACAGTTAGAGAAGCCTGCGCAGTCTGGTCCTCCATCAATTGAAAAACCCGGTGCAACATCCACCGAGCAACCCACTTCAAGGAACCCGCTGTTGCGATCTGGCAATGGAACGCTTGCGGAACGCCGAGCTTTTGAGGCCCGTGCGAGGTTGGATGAGCTACGGCGCGCTGCTTCAGGTTTTGGGGGCATTGCCAAAGGGCGTACTGGTGCCTTGAAGACGATTCAAAGCCCTGAACGCGCTCCGCCGCATGTGGTTCTCAAGCGAGTCATGGATGGTATCGCGTCCCCTAATCAGTCACAGATTACGGCCCCCACGAATTCCGGAAATGAAATTCCAAGGCGTGCCTCACCAAGCGAGCATCATGGAGTGGGCCCTTCAGCAGACAGGTCTAAGGAGGAAATGATACTCCGAAACAAACCGGACAATAGTGCCAACATCGATTTGCTTCACCAGCAAGACGATCTAGTCGCGGCGGACGTGCTTGTAGTGCGTGATGACGAGGTAATGACGTTAAGCGTCGTGTTGGTTATCGTCCTGATGTGATTTCTCCCTAGTTGTGTTCGGAGGACGAAGTTCCTCCGACCGCGTCAGACTCACGTCGAAGTCAATCACATAACCCGTCACCCGACGCGTCTCTGGGCAGTCAACTCGCGGCAGCGCTGGATCTTCTCCACAAAAAGTCCGAGGAGATCTCAGAGTTACGGGCGCAAGTGGCCTCACTACGTAGGAGGATGACTGATCACGATTCAAAGTTTGAGCACACGCAAGCCGATAAATCACTAAACGGCAAGGAAAGGACGGACTATCTAGCAGTAGAAGTCCAGACGGACCGAGATCTTGGCTATGATGCGGCTTTGAATGCGGAACGCGCACGATGGGCCGAAGAAAAAGTCGTCCTGCAGGGTGAACTCGACGCATTGCGCGGTGACAAGTCGCGAGCGTTGGCAGACGTCGATTTCTTCCGCGAGCAATACCAGAGAGCCTCCGCATTCGCGAGTACCACGCGCACAGAGAACGAAGAGCTATTGGCCCGGGCAACAGTCGCGGAATCCCAAGCTGTCAACGGCGTCGCCATGGTGCGCGCAACCTTCGACGCGCGGGTGGCCAAGCTCGAGGCCGAGGTCCGAAAGCACAAGGCGCTCTCGGAGATGCTCACCGAGCGCGCGCGTCGCACCGACGACACCGTCCGCTACAAGGCAGCGCTCATGCCCGAGCTCGAGCGCAAACTCGGGGAGCTACAGAGACAGTCCAGGGAGACGGAAGCGGAGCTGGAAGAGACCGGTGATGAGCTCCGCGCCGAGAAGAGGGCCAACGTCAAGCTGAGAAGACGGCTGGCGATTCTGGAGGCAAACGCGCCGGCGCCGGATCATGATGCGGAAGCTTCGCGTCAGCGAGAACCTGAGCGCGCGCTTTGGAGCGATGACGACTGGGATGACGAAGACTATCGTCCCGGTCATACCCCATCTTCGCCACCGAGGGCCGGCAGCGATGGATCGGCACCACAGTACGGGAGGGGTCATAGTCCCATCAATGTCAAGAAAGAGGACGATGCCCAACCTCCCGATGGCGAACTGGAACAATTGGCTTCTGTTGGCCCCGACGCGAGCGCGCAGTCTAGCAACGACGACACGGTCTACTTGTGCCGATGGAGACCAGGCGATCCGACGGGGTATTGCGACGCGGTTGTGGCCAGCAGACAGGTAAAGAATCTTACGCGCCGTTCATACGTGTGCTAATTCCGTTTTCAGGAATTAAACGAGCATGTGGTGTCTCACCACCTTTCTTGCCACTAAGTAGTAGATCTCCCCAAAGACTCAGAGATGGTCTCGTTGGGTGTGCTTCGTGCTTTGCTTACCTGCTAGCGAGGCATCGATCATCCACCAATTCCCTGGGAGTCATGCGTTCGCCACGGGCGCTTGTTCCTGACTTTGTTGGCCCGGGAGACTTTGGTGCTCCAGGCGACGTAGCAACTGCTCGAAGCTCGTGGTCCTGAAGGGTGGAAATGAGGGGCCAATTTTGTCGAGCGCAAAATGTACCTTTCTGCCTTACACTTCATCACAAGGGGAGATCCCCAGTCTAGCGCTCATCATGCACGTGTTGTGAGTAGGCCAGGTTTACCCCCCTATCGCAGTTAGAAACCAACTCGAAGCCTTTGTAAACAATTGCGATGAATAGTAACATCTCTTTGAGACCATTTGTGTGGCCAGGTGCGCCTCAATCAATGTTCATGCGTCCGTGCCAATGGTAAGAAGAGGCTACACCGTGACCGCACCAAAGGAATCCCGATAGCAAAGCGCTCCGCTCTGATAATTTCTGGAATGCATTCTCTTGATCCTCACACCGACCAACATGAAGGTAAGCAATAATATCAACGATCAGTTATTATGTTATTATCAGTGCTGCACCCAGGCCTTCCGGGGATACTCATCGGACCTTCCGGTCAAACTTTTCTGCCGTTAATGATGTATGACTACGATGCTTACTAAAATCCTACACGATATCCGGAAATCATCTGGAACTGGAAAGAGGATACAATACTCTTTGTACGAGTAGATGGGATGGTTACAGGACAATTCGTGTGACATTGCACGAAAAACTGCCATACGAGGAACCCGAGTCGGGTCACCGGTGACCACGATGGAATGATGGTCCAAAACAAGGAGGAAAAAGTCGCAGCGCGATCATACACTAAGTCTTACTATCCGCCTTTTCTCCCTCAGACATGGGTATCTGAGAAGATGTTTCTAACAGCACGCGTTTTCGAGCGGCCATGAAGAGAACGACTATAAGGGCGGTAGTGAAGACCAGGGTAATCCAAGGGAAAATGGCAAGAAGGACAACTAAGGAAGAAGTTAATGTTGGTCCGGAAAGTGGCCGAGAATGACCGTATGGCGTACCGGGATGTTGCGAACTATATTTGTCTGACTCTCCCGCCGCGGCAAGCGCCCCTTGTACAGTTTGCGGAGGTAGTTGCACGCCACCAAGGAAAGCATCCACCTTCGCCCGGCGGGTCGCTACGAAGGCAGTGTACGGAATCTGCGCGGCAAGAACCCATACACTGAAAAAGGTGAACATCCACGCCTGAATCTTCAGCGAGCCAGTGGCGCGATTTGGCCAAACTATCGTGACGAGAAGGAAGATGGTCGAGAGGAGGGCTAATGTAGCGCAAATGGATGTGACGACGACCCCGGATTGATAGACATCTGCACGAGGCGAAGATGAGCCAAGCATGTATGAACGACGAGAGAACGATAAAAGCTACCGTTGATATGAAACTGGAGGGTCACGCCTGCGGGTGCCAACTTCCGGAAACGCGTTTGCGTCTGGTTGGATCTATACGCGATCGGAATTAGTTGTGGGTCAACGAACGAGAGGACGATGGGCCACAAACTTGACAAGGGAATTGAGGCCAATAGCTCCGCTGATGATGCACCAAGCCGCAGAAAGAGCAAGGGCAACGATACGCTGCTTCCTCAAAGGAGAGTGACTATACATGACGCCGGGGAGAAAAGAGCCAGCCCAGACCGGGGAAAGGAGAGGGTATTTATGGGTGGGTGAGAATGGCGAACTCGGCGCGGAGTTGGGATAACATGTTCCACTCGTACGTGGGGTTGCCTACGCGAACCCACGTCTCAGCGTGTGAGAAGTCTGGTTTGGTATTCATACATACTGTATTCGTGCTTCCATACGCCTCCTTCCTTTTCAGGAAACTTCTCGGCGTTGGCACTGCAGGTAAAAAAAGGCGATGTTCGTTTGATGTCCCATATGATCTCTTTCATAGGTCACAAACTGCGGGTCCCGGATACGGCGATATCCCCGAGTGGACCCCGACAAGTGCCCCTTGGCTTTGCGGCCACATGCACGGACATGGCGGCGGGATGTTGTGGGGAAATCCCTTTCAAAGTCGCCCACGCGTCACTTGGGTCGTCAGGCGACAACCCCTCGCCGCGTCAGAAACTTTTCTTCTAAAAAGTTTAATGGACAAGAGGTTGCACGTGTCTCCGGAACCCCCGAGTGCCTGACCGCCGGTTAACTTGTGTGAGTTGGAAACCGAGTACCCTACATACTTCCGCGAAGCCCGGTACACGTCTTCCATCATCAGTGCTGTTCGCGACTCGCGAGATCGACAAACTTCCAGTTGATGGACCCTGTGCAAATAGCTTTGATATTCGGTCTGTAAGTGAACCGGCATGCGCGTTAGTTTCACATCATTCTTCTGCGCATAATCTGTGTTCCGAAGAAGAGAATTTGCTTACAAAACGGACTTCGATGGAGCAGCATGCGGTGTCAATTAATAAATCGAGGTGTGGGTTTTTCCATCAGCTGACTGTTACTCGTTTGTGGAATTCGTTCTTCGTTATCTCGTTCCTGGCGCGTGGGTAGTTGCAGACGATGGGCATGAGACCAGAGCATCCCAAGCAAGCTGGGATCCGTTCACAGAAAGTCACACGCCAGGTGTAATGGAGAAGTCAGAGAATATCCATGCAACATGGCCCGCCGCAATTGGGCATCGACATCAACGTTGATTACAGAGTTGACTAAGCTTAATTGGTTCCCTCAAAAGGACCAAAACGCCGAAGCACATGATACTAAATCTGGCCAAACAGTGTCGCGGTCTCTGGCTCCATATCCCGTACGTCAACACGTGAATTTCATTCACCCCTTGTAACATAGCTTTAAGCGACAAGTAAAACTGACGTTACCTTGCCAATGACGGCCACGCGGAAACTTCAACTGTGAAAAAAAAAGTTACTGTAACACCTGCGCCCACCAGATTAGCCCACCTTTGTTCGATTGATTACACCATGAGAGGGGTTGATCTACTACTTCCCCCGTACACCAGGTGCAGGAATATGTAGTTTCTCAAACGGCGAGAGTAAAATACATCACCGCTTACATGCGATGCATGGTCTGTATTCGCGCGCGCTCTGTACAAGAACAGTATGTGGTTGCCAACGCGCGCGAACATCAACGCTCACAAACGAGCGCCAAGTTCCGCATGGCTTGCGAGACCAGGACAACCTCCAAAATCGAACTACTGTACACGTCATCCAGACGCCTAACTCGCCTCCCAAATAAGGTCAAGCATCGGAACGCCCAAATCACGCCCCAATTCGAGTGCAATTTCAAACGAAATTCCACACTTGTACATGGGCGGCCCATCAAGGCGGTCTGGAGGAGAGACTCGGAACAGGAGATGTGCGGCAGCAAGTTCAGTGATCTTATCGACGGCGAATCAGCGCGAGCTCACGCGCCATCAATTGTGGGCTAAAACACGTACCGCTCCAGAGGTGTGTACGCGCATCAGTTCCGTCTCCGTATATTCTCCAGGCTGTGTGAAATCCGGGCCGATATCCCGTGAGTCGAGGTCGTGCTCTTCGAGCAGGGTAGCAAGGATCGCGTTCATTCGGTCAAGAGGGAAAGCCGCGGGGCCTACGAGACGTTGAGACAACTGACAAAAGGATGTTTTTTTTTCGCGTTCGGTTTCACCCTGCATCACAGAAGAGAGAACTCACTTTTGCAGGAGCACTTGTACTGCGTTGTGGCATCTTGCGCGTGCCTCCCCCACGCCGCTTTTTGGATCGCGTTTCGCGGTTTCGTGAGAACATGCGCATGTCCGTCCGAGGCGGATTTGAAGAAGCAAGGAAGGCAGAGAGAAGTATGTACTTTTGTAGGGTCGGTAGAGAGCGAGTAATCACCTCAGCGTTCTTATTGTCAACGCCGGGGCCCTCATTCAGATCGAGCATCCGACTCCACGCAAGGGAATGTGTCCGTCGGGGAAGGAGTGCTTCAAGTGCAGCACTAAAGCTGGGTAAGAACACTCGCAAAAGGCGCAAACGTACGTCCTCGGGGATGCTGTGAAACTCGGTCGCGCGCTTCTGAGCTTCCAAAACTGGTGCGATAAAGCTTGGCCATTGTGCCGCAGCGATGTAGGCAAGTTCGTGTGGGTCGCGCGTGAAGGGCGAGCAGATACTATATAGGGCATTGGTGTATTGTGCGTAGAGTTGCGCGAAAGCAGGGTGGTAAGAATGCGGCGCGGCGGAGAGGTCACCGTCAGTGGGGAAGCGAGAAGTTAGAATCCGGATCGTGTCTGTGGAGTGGCTGTCTTTAGCTAGTCGAGAGCAGGCGAACAAACAAGTACCTTCTTGTGAGAGTGGATTTACGGATAGATGAAAGGGGTCAATAGCCGCACCCAACGGCGGCTTGATGTCCTCCCAAGGGGACTGAGAGATGAATATTGTCTGTATATCTATTCTTGACTGAACTCGGTTCGATTAGCCAGTAGGCCAACTGATGGCGACTCACTAACTCGGCCAATCTAGTGAGAGGGACCAGAAGCTCAGGCAGCGACTCCTTGAGCCTCTCTGCACGATCAACGACCAAGACCATTTTCACGGCTTTTGCGACATTCTTCGCGCGGGCCTTTCCTCTGCCTTTACGTGGGGATGATTGTACTTCGTTTTCATCGCCGCGGAGCTGTGTTTCTAAAGTACGCAGGCCATGTAGGAACCCATCAAGACTGTCGTTGTAGCGCACACCACCGGCCGTGTCTCCGGGCCAATTTTCACATCCGTCCTCCCAGCGGGGATGCCACTTGGCCAGCCGGTTGAATGTGGTATCATAGAAAAGGCGCGGCGAGAAGCACGCGACTGCGTTGACCTGTGCAGCAGCGATGATGGGTATTGTATCATCGTCCGAAGCAAAGCACTTTGCGTCGATGGCGGACAAGGACAAGATCACGGTGTTGATGAGTGATGCGGTGGCGCGTGACGTTTGGGGGTCATGAAGGTATGTAAACGTAGGTGGACATGTCGTAATAAGCGTAATCAGTTGAGACGTGAGGGCATTGTTTCCTGGAAAGTTGTCTGAGATTTCTCTAGCAAGACAGTCGAGTTGTTCAAGGTAGCTTGCCATAACTAGGCACGAAAGGCACGAAACATCGAGCCCCTCAGATGTTGAGCAACCACGTGACTCTGGTTGACAGCGTTCTCAAGATGTAGGCGCTCGAAAATCAGGACACACTGAACACAATAACATTCATTAGACATCGATCCTTAACTTCCTTTTGGGTGTAGGGGTAGACACAAAGGAAGAGGGTAATCTGAGTCAAGCACAAATGGGCGCACAACGGCGATCATCACCGATATTTTACTATATCGGATGATGATCTCCGAGCTAGGACAACCTTCACCTCCTAGGTCTCGCCGGCCTCATTGTCCTATAACTTTCACCTCAGCCTCAATCTTTCCTCTTCATCATGTCCTGGCAAGGTATGTCCCATTCACCACACACGAGCCGCACGATTCTCTTATCCAAACGCCCGGTAGCTTACGTCGACACAAATCTTGTGGGCACCGGGAAGATAGCTAAAGCTGCTATACTAGGTCAAAAGGGTGGGATCTGGGCATTCACCCCAGGTTACACTGTGCGTGCGATAGACATGTCATCTTTCCCGTCATACCCATCCATTCACCTTTCGCAGCTCTCGTCGCAGGAACAAAAGGAGATTTTAGCCTCCTACGCCGACGTAGGGAAAACCCAGGCTAACGGACTCCGGCTGGCTGGGCAGAAGTTCTTCACTCTCCAAGCGAACGAGCGTAGTATCTATCTGAAGAAGGGGGTATGGTTCAAATCCACCTGATCGGAGCCCCCTGTTTCCTCACAGTCGCATTTTCAGGGCGATGGTGCGATTCTTGTGAAAACGAAGCAGGCGATCCTCGTCGCCGAGTACGCCGCGCCAATCCAAGCACCCGAGGCTACACCGGTGGTCGAGGCTCTGGCTGATTATCTGATCAGTGTCCAGTATTAGATTGCGTGGGGAAAGAGAATGTAGTTCTATTCTGGTTCTGAATGACATGAAAGATCTGCAAATTTCTATTCTACTTCCTACCTCAGTTCCACATCCCGCGATGTCCTCCTGCCCTGAGTATGATTGCTGCAGTCCCGTTTATGTAATCAAGCCGACAAAGCGATTATTCAACAAACTTAACTGGACAGTATTGATTGGTTGATCGAATAGTTCGATTTTCCAAATCATTCCCTTGCAGCCAAGTGATGACATCGGTATGGCCTACTACAGTGCAACTCACAGGAGAAGCATCACGCTCGCATTGCGTATTCATTTCAATGGGCACCATGGATTGAAAGTATCGACTACTACTCAAGATAACATCGAGTCGCTCCTTCCTTGGCTAAGGAGTACCCTCTCAAGCCTACGTCTACCGCATCCGAAGTCCCAGAACGTAATTAAACCCCATGAAGCCACAAGTGTTATCGACATGTACTGGGATGTAGAGATAGCAAGAGTGAGATGTCCTGTTCTCCTCTATCCGCCTTCAAGCACTGACCCGGATTGAACATGGACCATTGGCAGCCCATAAATTTATTGAATCAAGTCATTAGTCGGTGTCAAACGATGGAGCCCTCGGCTCTGAAAGAGACTTCAATGTAAAGACCGCTTCACCTCCACGTATCCCACCGAGCTCACGTTGCACGTAGTGGTGTCCTGATGGTGTATGCGTATTCACACAATCTACTTCTGCACGCACGCTAAAAGGACCGATTACGCTCACCCGAAGTTTTGAGCTTCCAGTGGACATGCGGGAGATTCCAACTTGGAAACAACCCGCTGTAGTGAGGCGTTACCCACTCAATGACACGACCACTGCCGGTCCCAGTGGGTCGCATCGAGCATCTGCCGAGCTCGAGGCTGGGCTGCGGGCAATATTTCAAAACTTTGGCCTCTCAATCCCAAATCCGGTCGAGGATCTCTCCCGTACGTCTAACTCAATTGGATTCGTTTCTACGTATTCACGTTTAGGGGCAGTTTACATCCCTCTGCTGTCGACGCATATTCAAAAGTTGCATGGTGTGGCAGCCGCGGAAGCCGCCGCGCGCGTGAAGGCCGAGGCTGCGCTCGCCGAGGAGCGCGCGCGTCACGCCCGTATTTTGCAGGACATTCAGATGGAATGCCGAGAACCGTTTGTTGTGCCTGCGTTGTTCGATGCGTTTCTCTCGGTCTCCCATATTGTTGACAGTATCGCGGATTCCTCAGGCGAAACGAGTAGGAGATAATTCGACCGAGTCATGTTGTACTGTATGTGACAGGAATTCATTAATGTTTGTTTATTCATTCTTTCTAGTGTTCGTATTCTCGTTGGGGTGTGAGACTCATTCCAAGAAGACCCGATCTGGGCTCAGAGGATCGATCCGCGGTTGGGTGCACAAAAAGGCATTGAGAACATCGTTCGAGTTGTCCAATTCCCACATCGCCGCCGGTTCACGATGACCTTCGCGACTCTACGCGCTCTCCAGGCCATTATTGGCGACGCTATTGACGAAATATATGCTGCCTACGCATCAGAAAGTCGTCCCCATTCGAGTTCTCTTAACTTTAATTTGGCCCCGCCTTCTCCCCCGTCGCCATCTCCTCCTCTTTCTCCTTCCAGACGACATCGTTCTCCTACTCCCCCCCTTCTTTCACTCTCTAATCACACCCTCTCTTCTGCATCACAGTACTCGTCCTCTAATACACCTATACAACCCCCAGATCGTGATGCCATTATCGACTTTCCAGACCTCAACTTTCCCGGAGACCCCTCATCCCCCGCCGAGCAACTAACTTCTCGTCCGGACGTCGCAAATGCCATCTCTCGCATTGTCGCCGCGTCTTCACAACTGGCTGTCGCCGTCCGCTCGCCATTTCTTACTATATGCGACGCTACCATGATCGTACGTCCTATTTTTCTCTGTTCTTTTCTTTTGTCCCGAACTTATTGGAATCGCACGCGTGACTCCTTCCAAAAGTACCACCTCCCCTCGTGCCTACGCTTTTTCGAGGCATCCCACATCCCGGAATTACTAAGCGCTGCTGGGCCTTCAGGTTTATCTGTCATAGAAATATCCACCAGCATCGGCGTAGACTCTGTAAAAATAAGTATGTCCTCACAAGCATTCACTTCTTTGTCCCTTTCGATTCCATCCACTGGCAGGTCATGTATTACGGCTACTTGCCACGCATCATATTATACGGGAATGCGAACCAGACGTTTTCGCACTTAATCGTATCTCCGCGCTTTTAGACTCAGGGCGATCATTTACCGAATGTCGTTCTGCGTGCGCCTTCCTTTCCTCCTGTGTTTCCTGTAAGAGGGCTAATTCTTCGGTCGTAGCCCTGAGAAAAAATACGACGCCGAATATGGAGCTGTTGCTGCATTTGCGGCCCTCAAGTACGCACCATCATCTCACCGTTCCTTCACTTACAGACCCATGCGTATACAGTACCGATGAGCTGTTCAAAGCATCCACATACTTTACGGATGCACTCCTGCCTCCTCTAGACATGAGTTTGAGGCGTTCCCCCGTCCCAGGCCTATTCCCACATTGCGGTGGTAGTATGGAGCCACCTGTCTCGGCCTCGTCCGGCGCGCCCACTCTCCTTCCTCCAATAACCCTTACATCTGGACCCGTGTCACCATCCACGCAGGGCGTATCAAGATCTCCTCTCGCTCGTGCACAGCCCGTTATCCGCAGACTGCTCTCTCGCCCTAAATTATATGGTGTCACTGACGACCGCCCCACCGCCGTTCCAGTCCCAGGCTCACCCCCACATCTACCTAGCCCTGCCACTGGTCCAGCACTCGCACCAACAGCGTTCAACTTATCACACCGCACAACCCTTCCATACTGGACTTGGCTCGAACAGCCCGAGAACAGTGCCCGGCTAGCGAGATTTGCCCGGGCCATGGCTGGTACAGGAGGATGGATGGTCTCAACAGATGCTGAGCTGTGCGGTATGCCTGTTTGAAAACAAAAGGCTCAGGCCACTAACATGCTGGGATAGCCTTTCCGTTTCCGGAGCTAGCAGATAGCGCGCTTGTCGTGGACGTTGGGGGCGGAATCGGGTCCACGACATTGGGACTTGCAGAACGGTTCCCGAAGCTACGCTTTATCGTACAGGACCGCGAGCCGGTGTGCAGGCTCGGTGAGGATGTACGGATTTCCTTTGCAAACCCTCTCGTGGTACTGATTGGTATCACATAGGCATGGCGTATTCACAGTCCCGCTTTGATTGAGTCTGGCAGAGTACGCTTTCAAGGTCCGTCTCAAGCAACTGCATATAATTTACGACGCTGACGGAGAAAGCTAGTGCATGACTTCTTCAGACCTCAACCACTGCATGATGGCGCTCTCAATCCAGCCGTGTTCCTCCTCCGTGTTGTCTGCCATGATTGGCCAGACGCACTCGCAAGGCGTATCCTTCTTCAACTCCGCCGCGCGGCCAATGAAGGTACAGCGGGCAAGAAACCAACGTATCTTGTCATTGGCGACCATCTCTTACCTTACGCGTGCACCAGTGCAAAGACTTCGGAACTCAGAGCTGAGGAGGGCACGGAAGCGTTGCGCGGTGCGCGCTGGCCCCTCCTCGCAAATCTCGGTGCAGCTAGCGCGAACGCGTACTGGATGGATATGACGGTCAGCCACCTTTCTTTGACCAAACCTTGTGTACAAACATTATGTACAGATGCAAGTGACTCTTGGTGGACAAGAGCGTACACTCCCAGAATTGCGGACACTTGCTGAGAGTGCTGGCTGGCGGTTAATACGCGTCGCCCGCGCCGAAGGGTCATTGTTCGCGCACGTAGTTGCTGAGCCAGGACCTTTGCCTTCCGGATCAGTACTGGGAACACCATTCCCTTCCGCATCAACTCTCACTTCCGAGGATGGGGAAGAGGAGATACCGCCAGCAATAAGAGAGAGGGGTGCGACGCCAGTGATGGATATGATGGGTGCTGCCAGGTCATTATTACGCGCTGGTGCTGGAGGAAAGAAGCCAAGTCAGGGAGAGAGCGTATGGGCGCGATGGATGCAGCGGAAATTCTATGCAGACAAGGACGATGCCCGTAGAGGACCAACCGGATTAAGTGACGAGAAGAGCGCACCCATGCCGTCGCAAGGAGGTCAAGGCCGTGGATTGTTGAAGAAAGTATCCCAATACTTTGTCGAGGGAGGTTGAGGTATATGTACGACCCTTCACAGGGAGGGGAGGCCACAGGTAAGCCATGGGCGGCGTGCAGGGAGCATCCAGAGATGCGGGTAACTTAAAAAGTATAATATGTATTTAGATTATTCTCTGGATCATTCCAGTCCCGAATCCTGTAGACCAGATTTAAGGGCAACGCATGGGGCACCGTGACTGCGCCCAAGCCCGTTGGATGTGACCAAATCCAACTTACTCTCTTTCTTTGATCGTTACTTTGGCTCTAACCTGGCCCCCACGGCGGAGGCGAAATGAGTGTGCAACTCTCCTGAGTGAGTACAGCGAAGGTGACTTTGTAGGGTGATGTTTGACGGTTTGTCTTTTTTGAAAGCGATATATTCCTCAATAAGAGGCTTATGTACCTATCTACCGAGAAATAGCCATATGGCAGGAGACGAGCGTCAGCCCCATAGGCACGCTGGAGCCAGACCGTGGGTCCGGAGTGAGGGAGAAAATGCATTTACGCACATCCCGGATGGGATAGTGTCACGGTGGGACTCAGGGCAAGTGGCCTACTACCCACTAAAACCTCACATTCATTATTCTTTTTTTTTTTTTTGAAAGCGTTTTATTATTCCCGATGTTTTAACTACGTAGTAGCTCATCTTTAATAATAAGTGAAAAGTGGCAGGAGGCTCTGAGCCAGCCCCACTTGATGCGCTATAGCCAGACCGGTGGTCCAGTTGTGAGGGCAAAATGTGTTTACGCACATCCCTGGTAGGGGATAGTCCAGGCTCAAAACACACGTTCTCCGGGTTGCGGATCCATTATGCAGTCCTACCCACTAAAACCTCGCTGTGGTTTATCCAATTTGGTGGGAGTCCCCTTTCTTTCTCGAGGGCTTGTTCCCAGGTGTTTACCACTAGTGTGCTAAACCCGTCTTTTCTTTTAACCCTTGTTGCGGTGATCTTATTGATAGTGAGTGTAAGGCCAGTAGAGGTGCTAGCCTCGGAATCGACCATCGCACGTGACGTTCGACCTGGTTCGGCTGCATAGCCTCTCGTCTTCTACTCGCAACCGCCTTGCCTTGTCCGCCTCGCCGCCACCTTTCTACCTTCCTTCTCGAGAGGATCGTCGTTCCCCCTTCAAGCCAACGCTCGTTTTCTGCTGCAACAACCAGCCTGCAAGTCCGCTAGCCGACGGTCATGATGGCGGTGGGGGTGGTGGTGGTGGGGGACCGCAAGCCGGGTTGCAGTTCATCTTGACGCCGCCGACGCCGGGAAAGTAGATTTAGACAGCTTGTGGGAAAATCTATGATAGCGATTTATCTTTTTAAGAACGTTATGATGATGCGCGAATCGGACATGTGGGTGGCACACTTTACCGTACGCTGTCCCGTGATGCAGAGAACCAATACCATGTGCGCTTTCGATCTGAGCCGGCTTGCGTTTCAAAACATGTGACGTCGATTGAACGAACATGCCAACTGCCAAAAAAAATATACCGCATCAGTTTCACATTTGTTTTGCAGTGGTGCACCAACGTAAGCCTCGCCTCTCAACGAGGCAAACTTGAATCGGGTTCGCTTCCTTGAACGTGTAGGAACTCTCCGGTCGGATGCACCGAGTTTCAGCAGGGGTACTCGGTCTTCCATTTGTTGTTGTAACCGGTGCATCTCAACTTGCGTTCCAATTCCCTTTATGTTTTTTATTCCTCCTGGGACGAGAGAGGACCTCTGTTTCACAAGACGAGACAAATCAGTCGTCCTACTTATCATACGTCCAGAGGCCCAACAGATCCCAAACTATCACAATCCCGCCGACAAATGGTCAAATTCGCGTCGCGTGGTTTGAGATTCTGATGGTGCAGGTCCGGCGTGATGTCATTGAGTGTCTACATCACGGTATTCGCATTATACATCAGATCATGGCGGGACAGAGGAGAAAAAAAAACTTTCACCTGCCGTCCATAGTACCGCTGGCAACGGTGGGTGTCCAAATCGCTACGAAAGCGAACAAGAGGAAAAAATTATGGCATCGTCAGCACAGCCAACCCGTCTTTCGAAGCTGAGCTTCCCCCGCTACACCACTAGTCTTGCGACCAGGCCGCGGATTCACCAGTCCCTTGCTCTTCACATACTCCATGCGGCGCAAGGCACGCATGTTTCTGACCACCAAAGGCCACCTGCTCGTATCATATCCTCTCAGACCCGGCGAACTCTTGCCGCGCTTCCGCTCGCTACCACATCTCCATTGATCTTCTCGCCAGCATGCACAAGCATAACGGCGCACAGGGTCCGCTCTCCGCTCCGATCTGGACCCCACGTCGTGTTCGAACTCCCCGTGTGAGTACCTATGACTCATCTCCTCTCCTCTGAAGGCTCAGTGACCCAGATGCTCTCATCCGTGCTGCCAGCGATCCTCACCGCATGCGACCGTTGCAACTACCAACGCGTGCTCGAACAACCCCGATGGCGAGCACGTAGCTCTTTGTAGCACCCCGCAAGGCACCACAAGTCAGGGATGGTTGAGCACGCATCAGAGTGCGGCCACATACAGATGAGTACTCACTTGGGACGGATTCATCGAGTAACTGGTACCACACCAGAGCAAAGTAGAGGGGATTTGTCAACTGTCATAGGAGTGGGAGAACGTTCACAACGAACACGGATCAGCTCGAGGAGACGGGTCGTCGCGGAAGGGCTGTATAACAAAGGATAGAGATGTGTAGGTTATTGCAAAAGTGTGCCAGCAGCAGTTTCAGGCCAGCCTGAAGT
>Ga0307510_10004366_pt1 | contig 16642 bp, 13 predicted proteins | sample 12_EM_MG_FD_207224 | JGI IMG/M metagenome (GOLD analysis project Ga0307510, IMG submission 207224) | Populus trichocarpa ectomycorrhiza microbial communities from riparian zone in the Pacific Northwest, United States - 12_EM | ecosystem: Host-associated > Plants > Roots > Unclassified | place...
CAATCTTCCTTTGGATAAAAAATCGTGTTCGATATTAATGGAGCCCATGCACGATCACAACAAGTATAAAAAAAAATATTCTGATTCCCTCATAACCTAGGGTTTCTTTCTGATATTCTTTGTCTGTCTCTTTTTGGGAGGGAACAGTTAATCTAGTGATCCTATCTTGAAGATTGAGTTATCCTTTATCCCAAAGTACAATCCATTAATTCCATTTAAAAAAAAAACTCCAAGTTTTGCCTTTTGAATTCTATTCTTAATCTTCAAGATCTGTAACAAAATCCATCTTTAAATATTAGTTGATGCTTCTATATATATATATATATACACTGCATAGTCTTACCCCAATATTTCACAATTCATTTAAATCTTAAGAAATTACACTAATCATCTTATATAATTATAATTTAGTTGTTTTTATACTATCTTTCATCTTTTAAAAAATTATAATTTATATTTTTTATACACGTCAAATAAATTAAATTGTAAAATAATTTAGGACGTGTAGCAAAACTTAGAAAATAAACTATAATTTTTAAGAACACAAAGAATAAATATAAAAACAACTAAGTTATAAAATAGTTAGATAATCTTCCCTTTAAATTTTTATTTAAATGAACAAATTAAGTAAGTAGGATTATTTCATAACCAATATCTTATTACATAGTCAAATCAAGTGGACAGCATCATTGATAGACACGACAAATATAATTTAAATGATGTATGTGAATATTACCCTACAATTAATATGGTGTGTATAGAAAGAGAAATTAATTTGATTCTGGTAACAAGGCAAGAAATTACAAAGAAAACCAGACAATTCAAGCTGGTAACCATACAATATTGGATTATTTTTATATTCGAACCATGTTGTATATATGTACCATATGTTAAGGGGACAATAAATAATAATAATAATAATTAAAAAAAAAGAGAATTAAAAAAAATGTAATTAAAAGAAGGAGCACTCTTTCTTAAATATCGTAACTTTTTTTTTCTTAATAAAAAACCCCTCAAGATTCCAACAAGAGCCGACAGAGGACCCATGAAAAAGAAAAACAGTAAACAACACTCAAACCATGGTGTTTTATTTTAATTTGAGAAAGGACTGGCTTTGGAAATTTTATTTTATTTTGAGTTTTTTTTTAATTAATTGTTTTTGTGGCAATTTTATTTTTTATTATTGAATTTTCTATTATTGTTTTTCATGTTTTTAAAACTCCGCATCAAAGAATTGCTAGCGATTACTACAATTCTTTTCTTTTTTAAAAATAGTGTAATTACTTACTTAGCCCCTGGCCCAAAAAAACATGAACAGCTAGTAAAGGGTGTTTATGTCTTTGAATTTTTTTAAGATTGTTAAACGACCTTTCGGCCCTTACAACAAAGGGAAAGAAAGTGGAGAACCCAGGGGCGATTGCGTCTTTTCATGTGGTTCTTTTGGTTGAATATCTATAGTTTATCAGTAAAGAGCATGATGTTAGCAGGAGACCGACACTTTCGTCAGATGAGATCTCAGGGTGGTTGTTAATATGTTTTAGTGTTAGAAAGAATCACAGGTGGTGATGGTGATCAAATGGCCAGCAATGCCCCACTTGGACACGTTGGGTTCTTGGGCCATCCTTACCTCTTCCATGTGGCCCTATCTTCCTCTCTCCACGTTCATTCTTTTCTTTTTTTTATTGATTGATATTAATTATTTCTTAGAAAATACTACTACTACTAGTAATCGTCAACGAATAATTACAATTTCATTCCAGCCACGCCAGGACGCACTGCCTCTGTACGAAATTGCAAGTTCAAGCACAGTTTATGGTTTCTATTTCCTTTTGATTTTCCCCATCATTCCATTCACCTTTCTTCTTCAATTTTCATTTCAAAGCTTCCATTTTTAATTTTATGGATATAAGAAGGTATATCCTTTTATCTTTCACTTTTGTTTTTTTCCTTCAATAATATCTCACTCTTTTGAATTATGCTTTCTTTTGGATTTGTTTAATTCATTTAAATCTGTTCATGGATAGGAAAATTGAATCATGTTATCAAAAGGGCTATTTGAATTTGATGCAAAGTGTTATATATTTTATTCTATTTTCCAGATTTTGTGCATAATACTGCTGGAATGATAGTTCTTTGTTCTTGATCTTGATCCAGAGAGACTACCCTTTAAACCTCTGATTTATGGATTTGGAGAGTGAAAGTCCTGCGCTTGAATCTGTTGAAGATAGTGAATTAACCACCACCATTCCATCCACAACCCCTGACTGTCCCTTAGATCATGGTGATGGTGATGGTGATGGTGATGGTGATAACAGTAAGATAAAGGCTAATGGATCATGTTCAAATGGGATAATTCATGACATGGGTGCTAATGGTAATGGTGATACGAATACATTGCCTCATGATGGAGAAGTTGAGGAAGGTGTGGGAAGTGAGCAAGTGGTGAATTCAGGGAAGTCACCGCCTTCAACGGCCATATCTCCTGCTGGAGGGTCACCTCCGACTAAGGGATTTGGCTTGAAGAAATGGCGGCGAATTAGGAGAGATGTTGTTAAGGATGCTAGTGTCGATGCAGATAACAGTAAAGTTTTGAAACGAGTATTCTCTGGTGCTGTGAATCCGGCTGAACCAACAAATTTAAAGCCGGTTGAGGTCATGCAAAACAGCGATGGTTCTTTTGGATCGGCTAATCTATTTAGAAATGTGGCTCTTGGTGATGCGTTTGTGACCCGTGGGTCTAGTTTGGAATCTAGATTTATGGTTGCATCTGCTTTCACTGCTGGCATGGATTCTGAGAATAGTGAGGATCGGAGTAGCAAGTCCTCAACAGCAGCTAGTGCTCCTAGGGTGAGGCATGACCTGCCCGCAGTGTCAGGGTATGCACGGGACAAGAACAGGGTGAAGAGTTTGAGTGGGAAGGGTGTGGGTAGTTCAGCTCAACAGGTTCAACAAGGGAAGGGATGGGTAGAAAACGGTAAGAAGCCTAGAGGAGAAAGGGTCAAAATCGAGAAGGAAAACTCTCATTCCAGCATGGAATCTGATTCAAGAAGCTCCAACTTTGTCTTTATGCAGGGTGATTGTTCTGTGACCAGTAACGGAAAGCAAGGTGGAAGGTCAATGATTTACGACGGAGAAAACAGCGATGAAGCCCATGCAGGTGAACAACAATTCAGCGGGGAAGTACATACTGGTTATGGGCAGGAGAATGTTGGAGAAGTTGAAGATGTTTCAGAAGATGAATTAGCTGCGGAAGCATCTTGGACAGATAAGGGAGAAAAAAGGGTTGATCACCGACCCTCGGCAGATCAGGATCAATGGGTTGAGTCTATACTTTCTCTCCAATCCGTGCAAAAAGCTCTTGAAAACGGTTGGTTTGACTTTCTTTTATCGGATTCGATAATCCTTTTTTTATGACGTGTTTTATATAGGCCATTTGTGTGCTATCATATATTGTATTGTTGATTTGCAGTTGTATCATACCTCATAATTTGTTTTTGCTATAGCTGTTTGGTTTTAGAGGTTGACAGTTTTTTGTAGATAGTCCTGTAAATGCTTCTTCCAGGTATCTATGTAATTGTTTTGCCTTTTCTCCTTATAGACACATACCTAATCGATAGTAATCAGCATTTTTCAGAAATGTAATTGTCAAATTATTGAGAAGCATGGTTCTTAGAAGGAAGAGCAGTAGCTCAGCGTACGTGCTATCAATAGGATTTTGGTGTTATTTTACTACACATATTTCAATTTGAAGGTAGAAAGATTTATATTCCAAGACTAATCATGTTCCTGCTGTTTATTCCTGTTACACATTCAAAGATTTGTATTTTGCTTCGTACTTGGTATAACTGGTTTGCACTAACTGGTTTGCACGAGGACATATGGTTAGCCAGTCTTTTCTTTGTGATGTAAATATTGATCTCACGCTTTAGGTTGTGTTCTAACAGGCTGAGTGTTTCTTTCTCTGTCAGTATCTGTTTTTAATTGGAACTTGCATCTTCAATCCAAAACACAAATGTTAGGGCAGCCAATAACAATCATCTCCCACTGGCTGAATGCTTCTTTCTCCCTTTATATCAATTTTCAATCTGGAACTTACATTTCAAATCCATTTTCTTTCTTTAGTATTGAGGAGGTGGGGTATCCATCGTTGGACTTGACTAATCCTCCACCAACCCAGGCCCAGAGCCCTCCCTGCAAGAGATGTGCCTGGCTGAGCACAGTCCTTAAGGCCTGCAGCTGATGGTCAACATTGGGACTTGCAGTCTGTGGAAGTCGAACCCTACTGTCCTACTGCTATTGTTTGTTTAAACTCCACTTACCTTTCTAATCTAAGAAAGCAGAAGTTAGGTGATTCCAGTAAAAACAATTATCTCCCTTTTATGCAATTCAGGATTTTTTCATCTGAGCCGTTTAATTGCCAATTACTTTGAAATTAATTATCGTTTTATATTAAGTGTTGCTTGGAAGCAAGATACGGGCTTGAATTACATGGTCATCATTTTGAAGTGGCATTCATAATGTATTCCAGTCTGGGGCACAAGGTGTTTTCGCCCCATTTTATGTATGGAATTGATCCATGTCTTAGGTAATTATGGTCAGTCTCCTAATTTGGGTCACTTGTCTGGTGTTGAATTGGTTCCTGGTGTTTCCCTTTTCCCTCACCTGTTGATACCTCTAGATAGCATTTATCCTTTCATTCAAGTTGTTGATGGCACATCTGTTGCATCAGATAAATTTGTTGTGGATGAAGACCTTGTGTCCATTTTCTGCAAGATAAAATGGAAAGGTAGTATGATAGCATAGTTAACTGAGTTATATGTCTTCTCTTGCAGAGGTTCAAAAATTGGGGGAGATCGGGAAGGTTAGCAGTGTAGTGGAAGATTCCTCTTTAGCTGATCCAGAAATCCATGAATCGAGCTTATCTGACAAGTTTGATTCTGAAAGTTTCAAAGAATCAAGTTCATTGGAGTTCCAAGTATTAAGCTTAACACAGAATGTAAAATACTTGGAAAGCAGCCTGGAGTTGACCAAGGCTATGCTCAAGATGAAGGAGACGGTGGTTGCTGAACTGGAAGCCTCCTTGAATGGTGACAAGTCACCGAAAGAAGAATCAGCGAGTACCGCGGAATTGCAACAAGAGAAATCTAGAGAGATTGAGAACGAGCTTGAGGGCCTTTTCAAGCAAAAGATCGAGGCTGAGATTAAGTGTCTGGCATTAACAAGGAATCTGCAGAAGTTGAGACTTGCTGCAGGTGATCAAATCACCCTATTTGAGGAACAACAGGCTCTGGCTGGTGAGCAAGTGCAGATGCTAAATAAGCTAGGAGAAGCAGAAATCAAGGCTGCGTCACTAAAGAAACAAGCAGAGCAGCTAGAAAAATACTGTGGAGATGTTTTAGGGACCGAAGAGGTGTTTAAGATGCAGAGCAAAGTATGTAAGGTTACTGCATGTTTTTTCATCCAGTTGATTTTGCTTTTCTTGGTTTTTTGGCTATTAGTGTTGCAGTTATCACCCTCTTCTGGGGTGGTTGCGCCCACTTAAATAAAACAACAGGTCTTTCTTCTCTGTCCATTCTCAACATCTGTAAGCAAAGATTGGATATCATATTTTCACGTAGAATGTTCTCTCTTTTTTGGGGTTGGAGTAGACGATGGGGTTGTAGTTGTAACAAAGTCTTTGATTTTCGTTGTCGCTCTTGTAATTCATTTCTTCTTATATTTCTGTTGAGTAAAGCTCTTAAGATGATAGGGTCTTTTTATCCTTTTCCTTTTCCTTTTGGTGATGCCCCTTTTATGAGTTGAAGCTCGGATTGTATTCAAGTTGATCATGTTTGATTGATAAAAACATGGTTCCAAGGGGGGAATTGGGATTTTAATTTCAGGTTATTCTGGTGTCGAATGTCAACCATGCAATGGTGTTGAATCCTTGGTCTCGTATAAATGTCTAAATGAAACTGATGGTGCTGCTGCTGCTCGATGACAGTGAATGGAGCTGCTTTCGTTAGGTTATTGTTTTTGTTCCTTCCTAGCAGCAAGGCAAATCGATCTTCTTGTTTTCTTCTTCTAGTTTCTTGGAAGCAAAACTATTAGTAGTTGGCTGGTGCTTGAAGCTACCTTAATTGCAAAGCCTCTAGTTTACCAAGGAAGTACAAGCCGAACATGCAAGATTTGGTGCATGTCAATGACGAGAATCAAATTAAAAATAGGTGCTTAGTTAGTCCTCCTTGAGTATCATAATTAAAATTTAAGTGTATACTTCTGGACTAGAATAGGAATTTAATACATTTTTTTTATACAGCTAAATATTAGTCGTTATATTAACTTTTCATTTTTAGTAAAAAGCTAATTAATTATTACTTGTTATATTCACCTAAAACTAAAACAATAATATAATTTCTAAAAAAAAAAGCTTAAATAATAGAAAATAAGCTTCTTACTGACCCCAGCGAACCTCTTTTGGTACTTCCTAATTCTTCTACAATTCCCTTCTGTTTCAAGGCTGCAATCGTCTGTAAGACTTTTCTCACTATCTTGATCTAAAGCAGCAGTTTTAAACTTATCTTATGAGGATCTAGTCTCAGCTGCATCACCATCACCATGAAATTCAAACCCTAATTCTGATTGTAAAGAAGAGAGATAGTATTACATGCCATCATCAATATCTTCTTTATCCTTTTCCTTCTTCTTGTATCAAAATTCAAGATGATATTTTTTTTTAAAATATTGAAACAATAATATATTGGATCAACCCAAGTTAACCCGGATTAACCTTTCGAATTCATGATCCGAGTCATGAGACCATAATAACCCTATATAAAACAAATTATGAAACTTGATTTCTAATAAACTTACTATTGAATGATGAAATGAAAATGTTAAGTTTGTCTTGTTGAATGGAGTATAATAGAAATGTTAAAGTATGTCATATAAAATGGTGACTAATGATAATGTCTGACTTTAAAAAAAGATCAATGTCACATAATATTATAGTTAAAAGCTGAAATATCAACCTCAATATTTACTGTCGTCACTTCAATATTTACTGGTATTACAATGAGAAATATTATATGCAGGCAGATCATTAATAGCATAACATAAGAAACTCTTAGACTTATTTTAGTATGATATTTCAGGGTTTTTTTTTTTTTTTTGCAATTTAATTTTGATATTTTTATTGATTAGAGTTTTTAGTACCTAAATATTAGGTGAAAATATTTTAAACAAGATGTTGAACAAGAAACTAAATATATTGTTTTTCCTAATCTTTTTAATTATTGTTGTGATACCGTGCGAAACCCTCGGCCATAATTTTTTTTAAAAAAATTATTTTGGAGCTTCAATTGAACATCACAAGGCAAGGAAAGGGAAAGATTACACATATTTAAGATGATCATCCGAACCTTAAATTTCCCACAAAAAAAAAAAGCCTCTCTAATGAACCACTATACAAGGTTTACACAAGTGAAGCACAATCAATTGAAGGCAGAACAATAAATCTAAAAGCAACATGGGAAGCTGGGATCCCAGTCATAGCCATTGCTGGCTGTGGCTAAGATGTAGTAGGCAACAATATGGCCAATGGATCCCCAAGCAAGAACATCAACAATGTTGAAACCAACTGGATCATTTGATTTCAGGAGGCTTACATATTCCTTGGCACGCTTATCTCCTGCCTCAAAGTGAGTCAAACCATTCTGCTCAGGCACTTGTTTTGCCACGTTCTCCCTTTGGAAGTTAAAGAACACAAACCTTCCCAAAAAGAGTGATACCCCTGTGCTCAAGCTTATGACCAGTGATGGGTTAAGCTCTGCTTTCACAGCTAAGCTCCTTTTTGGTGCAGCGGTGCTGATCTTGGAGAGGGAGGTGGTTTTGGCCCTGGTGAGGGGTCTAAGGCCTTGGAATGAGAGGTTGGATGGGGTGAGGTTGTGGTGGTTCTTTTGGATAGTGGGCGTGAAGAGCAGGCTAGAGGTTGCCATCGGTGGAAGTGCGCCTGCCTTGTGAGTTGAAGAGAGGCTTGGATTATGAGAAATCTGGAGATGTTGAGATTGTGCAATGGTGGATAAAGATCATATATTCCACTAGTGGTGGTTGAGATATAGAGTAGCCAAGGGAGATTATGTTGTGAGGATGGAAATGATAGCAGGAAGATTGTGGTTGGTGAGCTGGCCTTGCTTCATTGGTTCTTTGTGGATTAGAGATTTTTGGCCCTAAATGCGAATGGTGTCCCTGGAATTTTCACACCACTTTCATAATTGTCTAGCCTCCAAGGACAAGTTGTAAAAAAATTTGAATGTTTGCCCTAAACTTGGAATATCCCAAAATTAATATTGGAGATAAACTATGTTTATTATTTATAAAATAAACAAAGCTTCTTCTTCTTTTTTTTACATTTCTATTTGATTTTTTTTTTTTATCTCTGGTCATACAAACAGGCACTAATCAAGAAGCCAAAAACAAAACCTAGTCGGGTTGCCTTTTCTGCTTAATCAAATATAATTAAATAGACACTCACGTTCTCCCCAAATCACAAGTCACTGCTGTTCTAATCCCATCATCAAACTTTGGTATTGTTCTTAATTTGTTGATCATCTTGAACAAAAGTTATGCCGAGGTTACAAGAAACAGTTCCCTAATGGAAAATCATGTGTAGATCATACATTGCAAATTGCTACAGGATGAAAGTTAATTAATAAACATGTTTATAGAGAATTATCAGAATAAAGGATCTGCTGCAGATGCTACTACCAAATTCAAGGTGGTTGGTTGCTTATAAAGGGTTGGTCCAAAACCAGTAAGAGATCAAGTGTAAAGGAGAATTAGACACTCTATCGGTGCCTTTAGCCTAGAAGAAAAGGAACATAAAAATAACAATGAAACTGGTGAAAGGTAAAAGTAGCAGTCCTGATCATATGATCAGGAAGATGATTAATTGGACGTTTGTAGGAAAAGGTGCCATCAACGTCTTAGATTCGATACCAGAATGGGAGGACCTGAAAGGTACCTGTGCAAGGGATGTCGCCTTGTTGTTGATAACTTTCTACGTTTCGTCAAGAATTGCATAGCCCATATCAGAAAGCAAGTTCACTAGTGAATCTCAAATAATTAGGGGAAAAAAAGATTAGTTACGATCATTAATCTCCTTTTCACCTTGCAAATTGCAAAAAGGTGGAGCAGGAAACCAATCAGAAAGACGAGAAATCACAAGAAATAAGATCACTAAGACAATGGAAAGTGGAAAAAAGTTACAAAATGTCCTCTACCTGAAGAAGCAGAAGTTTGATTTCATTTTGTTGTTCGCATTGAATGTTACTTTCTAGCCTCCTGTACATACCCTCCTTTCTACACATCTTATAATAACCCAACAACAGTGGCACCAAGACTAATAGAACCACGAGAACCTAAAATTCCACAACAGCAATACATATACACCTAAACCTTATTCTACATTGTATGATTTTATTGTGTTCCTCAATTGCATCAAGGAAAAAAAAAACCATACCAACACACATATCTGCAGTCAACTCAAACAAAGGAGTCAAGGTATGAATAGTTCCGGCAACGGCCATACTCAAGGAGGCTACCATATGTGCGATCCCACACTCCAATGTAAAGAGCCTCTGTGTCAGGACTGAATGACACACCAGATATCTCACCAAAGAAATCAATCTCCTGCTCCTTTTCATACCCATTTTTTGCATCATAAACATGCACAAAATCTGCAGGCTCAGCCATTGCCATATATTGGCCATCAGATGTGAAACGAATTGATCGAATTGCACCAAGATTTCCCTTCAAAACAGCAACTGACTCGGACAGGTTTCGAGCATCCCAAATGCGGCATGTTTTGTCCTGGTTCCCAGTAGCAAAGGTGACCCCATCAGGATGCCACGCTGATGCAAAAGAGAAATCCCAATGCCCAGACAAGGATGCCACTGTCTGTAAGCATTCAAAACTCAGATTACCACGTATACTATGCAGAATTCATATTTGAAAAGTTGATGGCCAGGAAAGACAAGTACCTTTCCAGTGCTGGAGTCCACCAACATACCAGCTGGGTTGTCCCCGACAATTGTTAGAAGCTTTCCATCAGGACTAAGGGAAGTATGCTGCATACATGACACAAAAAACATGATATCACCATCAAATGTTTCTATGCATGTTCCAGTTGTTAAAGCAATCTGGCCTCAGCCACCCCTTCTATCTTGAAACGCAACAACTACATCATCATGCCTCCCCTTGCAAAAACATAACTCAAGAAAACAACATTTATACAATCAAGCAAAATAGACTCAACATTGCAGAGGCAAGGAAATAATATTCTTTATACAACAAATTGTCAGCATGCCATCAAATTAACATCATAAGTAGCTGATTCCCTGAATGCTTGATGTGTCATTCCTCACCCAGTGCCTAACAACCACTCGGTGAGGAGGCTAAAGATACAGCACTGATAACAGTTGAATTACTTCATATGGAGCAACCCTTGCAGAAAGATGCAACAATAAATTAAATCCCAATGTATGATCCAAGAGCAATAAATACAAGGCTCAGAACCAGTTAATCTAAGAAGAAGACCAGACATTTTAGGTGCAGTACTAATCTGTATTTGTGGAAAACAAAATTTAGATTTATTACTAAGATTTGATCTCCTCTTTCTATAAAAGGAATCCAACCTTTTATCTGGAAGGCCACTAATTCCATAATACCCACCTGCATGTGGTGATAGAGGATAAACTATGAGTGGCATTGTTAGAGTAATCGGTGCAAGAGTTCCAAGTATCACAAATTGTAGAGCATGGGTTACAAATACAAGAAATAACATGGCCAATAACCAAACTGGGTATTATTTACTCACATTCACAGGCCAAGGAAAACAGAAATGCTTTGAGAGCTGATATTTCTCCATATCAAAGTCTCTCACTCCACAGTCATTGTTTGAAGCAGTGAAGTGAACTGCACCACTGGCAATTTAAACAGCAAAGGTAGGTTATTTCTGCATTGAAACGTTATAGGCCACCATCAGTACAATAGAAAATAAATACCTTGGACTGTCATAAATCTCAACAGCGTTGGTGATGGCATTATCATCATAAGTTGTTCTGGAACAAAAGCTTACTCCAGGCCGATCTAGATGCTGCATTCCAGAAAAAAAAGCTTGATTGTTAGCCTTTGTTTGTTACTACCAGAGAAATCATTAAAATCAAATCTGAGAGGTGACATGATTATAGTTTCCAAAAATCTTAATGAAAAACTTTAAACTTCCAAGTGACAATACAAGCAGATAAAGTACCATCACCTCATACAAGTGGCATTTATCTACTAACAATGGTCTCTTACCTGTTTCAAGAAAAAGACTTGCAAAAGAAAGATTCTTGAACTTACCTTGCAAATAAGTTCTCCCTGGAACCCTCCAGCAACTAGCAAATTACCTTTTACTGCTAGAGTACTAACTTGAGTCTGTGTGAATCCTTCCAACAGACTTCCAGGATGTTTCTAGAAGACAGAATAAATTGATCAATTTCATGGAAGAAATCAAATCTAAATATCAATCTGCATCACAGCTAAAGAAAGTGTCACGAAAACTGACCTCAGTTGGTGCCACATGTCCAGAAACATCAAGAACATCGGACTTGCTGCAAGTTAAGGAGGACCAATGAGTGACAGAGAAATTTGACATGAGGTAGACATCATGCTTTGTTGTGGCCCAAACCAAGTTCCTCAACTGCATCACCAAAAATCACAGATAAATGTATGTCAGTCACTCAAAAATCACAATTACTTCATGCTAATCTTCACTCAATCATAAATCTAAAAATCTACTAGATGCTGACTCCATGATTTGTCACAATTTTCGCTGTAGAAAAAACTGGCTTCTCACTAACCTGAAAATGAAGAATGGTTGATTTGACAGATCTAGAATTTCGTCTAAACTCATAATACAAGCCCCCCTTTTTAGTAATTTTGCAATCCTGCATGCAACAAAAGAGATTATGAAACTGTTGAAGTAATCTTGCTGACACAGAGCACTTAGAAAAGAGATGAAATCAGAAATCACCTTTCTTGAAACTTCCCCAGAATGGGGTATGTTCTCATAGTTCTTGTATTGTTCTAGCCTTGTTTGCCTGTATTTCTCTCTAGTAACACTAAGCCTTTCCCAAGGAATTCCCTGGATGTCTTTTCCATTTCTAGCGTCGGCAGCAGACATGTCAGCTACTTTGTTATTCTGCAGCAGAACAACACAAAAATGCTACTTTCTCTAAACCACCAAGGTAACAGTGGCAATAATTGTCTAGGATTGCCTGTAAGAATAATGTTGTAGAGATCACAAACCGGGTAGTCATATTCATCAACATCAGAGTCTGAGCCCATCTCCCTAGCACGAAATTCTTCGTCCATGTCATCATCAACATCTTCCATTTCATATTCATCTGCCATGTATTCAGCATCATCCCCTTGGTAATGGGACATATTTTACTAATGATTCCACACCTACCCAACAATATCAACTCAAGCCAATCAGTCACGCATCAACAGGAACTAACATAACCACAAAGCAAAATTAACACAAAGACTAATTGCAGAATTTAAAAAATTAAAATGCTTGAAAAATAGTAAAGCTGTAGATTTGTTGTCTATAAGAAAGAAAGGATTACACAAATGTCCACATGTAAAGAGCACATAATTTCACACGTATAAGATGTACAGCAAATTTGAAGCAAAAAACTACTAAAACAGACCATCCAGATATATTTCCTCATATCCCATGATGATACATTGAAGAAACAAACAATAACAATCATTTAATCAATGAACAAGCTAGTTTTCACTGCTTGTTGGAACACAATAGGTACTTGAGGTGGAATTAAATGTTAAATAACCAATAACAATTGCGCTACGACAGACACTGACCAAATATAGCAAACTAATTCACAACAAAAAAAAATAGTAACACCCAGGAACCAGTAATTACAGGGTGGCACAAAAAAGAACAAAGAAATCAACCTATTCATTTAGGTTAACTATTAATCTAAGCATTCGATAAGTTAGGAATTACAGCATTCCATCACATCTCTCTAAAATGCATTAAACTGAAATTGATTAAAAAGCAATTAAATCCTACAAAAAAATTTCCAGGTTCCCCATTTATATTTTCAATTACTTGGTAAAAATCCAAAATTAGCTCATAATTTCTCAATTCCTAAACAAAAGAATATTACTAAACAATCCTGGTACCTGAAAATCGAAACCCCAATTCACCAAAACACAAAATGAATTTCAAAGTCCCAAACTTTCAACAAATTTCAGTAAGATTACGAGAAAAAATCAAACCCCAGCTTAATTACGATTACAAATACAAAAAGGGATCACAAACCTAGACCAGGAGAATCGATAGAAACCCTAAAGTGAGAAACTTTATAACCAAAAAACCGAAGAAGATGAAGAAGAAGGAATTGTGATAGAGTCTTGGAAGTCAGTAGCAAAATTGAGGAGCATTGAGATCGGGGAAGAGAAATAGGGCATGGAAATGAGAAATTGCACCTGCGTGTGAGAGTTGCAAATTTGGGGATTGGAGAAAGGAAGCTCCTTTTTGTCGATCTAGAGAGAGGAAGAATATCAGAGACTAAATAATAATAATAATAATTTAGGTGGATGGATTATTAATTGTTTGTTACCCTTAATTTAGTACTGTACTACTACTAAATTATGGTTTTATTGTTTATTTATTTTATTTGTGCAATGAGGACAAGAATTAATTAATTAATTTATAAAATCATAAATAAACAATTCATTCATCTAAATCTACCATGGCAATGTAAAGATATATTTTTACATGTCTCTAAGATTATCATAAAAAGTTAATTTTAATTGATGCATAAATTGACACAAGAATATTATTCTATATATAATGAATAAATAATTTATATATGCTCTCGAGTTATTGCTATGGAAAAACCTTTTATAGCACAATGGATATAAATAGCCTGATATAAAAAAAAATAGAAAAATACAACGAATAAATGGAATTTAACATCCAAATCAACAAAGTTTGGAAAATTATTACTCATAAGATTTGACTAATATTATTTTTTTATTAATGTGGATGTTCGGCTAATTTGCGCGTATCTCGACTAATTCCACGGGCCCTGAAGTTAACGACCATATAAGTTTCTAGTAGCCCTGAGGTTTGTGGGACTCAAACTAGTGACTTCTAAGAAACAAATATAGAACTGATTAATTGAGCTACATCCTTCAAGATTGATTTTACTAATATTTTTGATCGATGGATACTTGAATTCTCTCTCTTTATTTGTAACCAGATATAAATTGCACCCAGTTCATATAAAAATGGTCTGCCTAGGATCCATTAATTTTGATTTTATATATATATTGTCGAATTATATTGAAACATAGAAAATAGGAGAGTTTATTTTTATCTTTGTAAATTTACCACCGCTCCACCTCTATCCATCCCATAGCTTATTTGTCGAGATTGTGACTAAACATGGTACACTTTTTTATTCTAACTTTGTATGAAACAAGTAGATAATTTGCATATAAATTGAAAACCAATCCATCCTAAATGAATGCATGTTCTCACCCTTCGAAATTAGATGTCAATAGGCGCTACATTTTAAAAAAAATAAATTAAACGTAACAAGAATATATATATCATAATAAATTATTTTATATTATTATTAAAATCGGCCTAGGATATCAATCATGTAATCTTCTTATTTGATTTTTTTTAATCTAGTTTAGGCTTAAAGTTATTAAAATTAAATTACACGGGAGTTGCTTCAATGTACCTCAATTGACTTGGACAATTTAAAAATAACATACCCAATTAATATAAAAAATCCGATGACAAAATTGATAGGAAAAAAACTTCCTGGTCCAATTCCTTGACTAGTCTAGGTTGGAGAATTGTTGTGACATGAGTGACTTGAGTAGTTCAAAAACAACTTGAATAATTGTTAAAAAAATGAGAATATGAAACTATAAAGAAAAAAAAAAGAAAATGGTTAAAAAAAGAGGGGATTGAATTGAAAAATAATAAAAAAAAATGCTTAAGATGCACGTGAACTAGGATGTCATCTAAGGTAAGTCCTTAGCTTGGATTCAAAGAATTCCAGTTATAAATTTAGATGATATTTAAAAGTGTAGTTACGGTTATTTTTTAAAGTATTTTTTATTTATAAATATATTAACACGATATTTTTAAAAAATTATTTTTAATATTAGTATATATAAAAATATTTAAAAAATATTAATTTTTAATAAAAAATAAAATTTTAAAAAATTAATTTTAAAACACAAAAACAAATACGGTGATGATACATTATGCTTTCAAGGTGTAAAAAGTGAAGCCCGGTGATGATGCTTTCCAAGTGTATCAGGCAACGCTCCATCTCTTTCAGTTCAAAACTAGTTCATAATTAATGTCATAATTCTTAAATCATGACTCCAAGTTAAGAACAGTGTTCATGAATCTCTTTGTCTTGGAAATCATCAACCATTCATGTAAGAGAGTGAGGGAAAATCTCATGCATTGAATGAGAATCTCAAACATTAAATAAATGGATTTCACTCGTGGATTTTGCAAATCCGGGTTACTCACTCACCACTCATATCTGGTCATCCACGTGTCGATATCATATCCATCCACGTCAGTGTTAACTAGTCCTTCCACTTGCACACAACCACCTCGACTCCTCCTCCAAATTCACCTCCTTCTCCCTTCCTTCAGGCCTGTTTCCCTACAAAACGCGCAAAAAAACACCAAAAGCTCAGAACTTTCCCGCAAAACTCATTGAATCTCACCACCATGAATTGAAACAGCGAAGACCCATTTCTTCTATGGCGATGCTATTAAAGAAAGTGTGGGAATCGGTGTCGAACAGGGCGACTTCTTTCTCGAGTTCGAGCATTGACTCGGTGACGACTCCACTGAGTTACACAGAATCATCATCATCTTTGGGAGCTTTTGATCGGCTACCGATTGATGTGGTGTTGCAAATAGTGAGATTGGTGGGGCCAAAAGATGCAGCAAGATTGAGTGTAGTATGCAAGTCATGGAGACCACTTGTATCTGATAATCGCCTGTGGATTTATTTTCTTCAAAATTATCATGATACCTGGGATTCTGTATTTTTTGTTGAGACTCATCTCCGATCCGGGTATCCTATCCAGTGAGTTTCTCAATTTTCATTTCAAGCTTCTTTTTTTGTGTGAAATATATAATCATTGTTTTTCTGAGACCGTTAAACTATAGTAAAAGTGAAATGCTTTTCAATTATCGATTGCTTAGTTTTGGATGATTGAGTGATTTTGACTGTGAGGGAATAGAACTGGGATTTGTTTTTGGAGAGAGATTAGTGGAAAATGTGAGACTTGTATTGGAATTGGAAATTTGAAGGGTTTTTTTTCTATTATTATTTCTTTTAAAATATTTGAAATTAATTTGTGATTTTATTACAGGACATTCTCTAGTCCCATAACAGAGCTGTCATTCATGCGTATATATGGGCAAAGGGTGCAAGTCCCTGGTGCTGTTATTGTTGATGGTAAGCATTATATATGTAAAAAGGACTAATTCCATTGCTTAACCATCTTGATTAATCATTCTATTTAAACCGATATT
>Ga0307510_10004367_pt1 | contig 16638 bp, 7 predicted proteins | sample 12_EM_MG_FD_207224 | JGI IMG/M metagenome (GOLD analysis project Ga0307510, IMG submission 207224) | Populus trichocarpa ectomycorrhiza microbial communities from riparian zone in the Pacific Northwest, United States - 12_EM | ecosystem: Host-associated > Plants > Roots > Unclassified | place...
AGCGAGCAGCGCCACGGCACGCTGCGCGACGTGCAGGCGCGCTTGCCGGCCATCGCCGAGATGGGCTTCGACGTGCTCTACCTGCCGCCCATCCACCCGATCGGGCGCGTCAAGCGCAAGGGGCCGAACAACACGCTGGAGGCCGCACCGGAAGACGTGGGCAGCCCGTGGGCGATCGGCGCTGCGGAAGGCGGCCACAAGGACATCCTGCCGGCGCTCGGCACGCTGGAGGATTTCCGCGCGCTCGTCGGCGCGGCCGCGGAACTCGGCATCGACGTGGCGCTGGACATCGCGTTCCAGTGCGCACCCGATCACCCGTATGTGACGCAGCATCCCTCGTGGTTCCGCTGGCGGCCGGACGGCACGGTGCAGTACGCCGAGAACCCGCCCAAGAAGTACCAGGACATCTACCCGTTCAACTTCGAGACCGACGACTGGCGTGCGCTGTGGGGCGAATTGAAGAGCGTGTTCGACCACTGGATCGCGCAAGGCGTGCTGGTGTTTCGCGTCGACAACCCGCACACCAAGGCCTTCCCGTTCTGGGAATGGGTGATCGCGGCGATCAAGGCCGAGCATCCGCAGGTCGTGTTCCTGGCCGAGGCCTTCACGCGGCCCGCGGTGATGCACGGCCTGGCCAAGCTGGGCTTTTCGCAGTCGTACACCTACTTCACCTGGCGCCAGACCAAGCGCGAGCTGACCGACTACTTCAGCGAGCTGACGCAAGGCCCCGGTCGTGACTACTTCCGCCCCAACGCCTGGCCCAACACGCCGGACATCCTGCCCGAGCACCTGCACGGCGGCGACCGCGCGGTCTTCATGGCGCGGCTCGTGCTGGCTGCGACGCTGTCGGCCAACTACGGCATCTACGGCCCGGCCTACGAGTTGCTCGACCACGTGCCGCGCGATCCCGGCGGTGAGGAATACAAGGACTCCGAGAAGTACCAGTTGCGCCGCTGGGACACCGCGCGCGCTGACAGCCTCGCGCCCTTCATCGCGCGCATTAACCGCATCCGCCGCGACAACCCGGCGCTGCAGTCCGACCACAGCCTGCGCTTCTTCGAGACCGACAACGACCAGCTGCTCGCGTATGCGAAGCGCTCGCCCGATGGCGACAACGTCGTCGTGTGCGTCGTCAGCCTGGACCCGCGCAACCCGCAGTCGGGCTGGATTTCGCTGGACGCGATGATGCTCGGCATCGACGAGGAGCATGCCTACCAGATGCACGACGTGCTCGGCGAGCAGCGCTTCATGTGGCAGGGCACGCGCAAGTTCGTCGCGCTCGAGCCGTCGCGTTCGCCCGCCCACATCTTCGTGCTGCGCCGCCGCCTGCGCAGCGAGCACGACTTCGACTACTTCCTGTGAGCGCCCTGCCGATGAACGCCCCGACGCCCGCGCTCGACCTGAAGCAGCCCGAACTCGAGATCGCGGGCGACCCGCTCTGGTACAAGGACGCGGTCATCTACCAGCTCAACGTCAAGGCCTTCTTCGACTCCGACGGCGACGGCGTGGGCGACTTTCGCGGCGTCACGAGCAAGCTCGACTATGTGCGCGACCTCGGCGTCAACACGATCTGGCTGATGCCCTTCTATCCCTCGCCGCTGCGCGACGACGGCTACGACATCGCCGAATACGACGACGTGCATCCGCAGTACGGCAACCTCGCCGACTTCCGCGAGATGCTGAGCGAGGCGCACAAGCGCGGGCTGAAGGTCATCACCGAGCTCGTCATCAACCACACGTCCGACGTGCATCCGTGGTTCCAGGCCGCGCGCAACGCGCCCGCCGGCTCGCCCGAGCGCGACTTCTACGTGTGGAACGACACCGACCAGAAGTACCTCGGCACGCGCATCATCTTCACCGACACCGAGACCTCGAACTGGACCTGGGACCCGGTCGCCAAGGCCTTCTTCTGGCACCGCTTCTTCAGCCACCAGCCCGACCTGAACTACGACAACCCGCGCGTGCTGGAGGCGATCTTCAAGACGATGCGTTTCTGGCTCGACATGGGCGTGGACGGCTTCCGGCTCGATGCGATTCCCTACCTCGTCGAGCGCGACGGCACCAGCAACGAGAACCTGCCCGAGACGCACGACGTCATCAAGAAGCTGCGCGCCGCGATCGACGCGAACTACCGCGACCGCTTCCTGCTCGCCGAGGCCAACATGTGGCCGGAAGACGTGCGCGAGTATTTCGGCGATGGCGACGAATGCCACATGGCGTATCACTTCCCGCTGATGCCGCGCATGTACATGGCGATCGCGCAGGAAGACCGCTACCCCATCGTCGAGATCATGCAGCAGACGCCCGACATCCCGGACGGCTGCCAGTGGGCGATCTTCCTGCGCAACCACGACGAGCTCACGCTGGAGATGGTGACGAGCAAGGAGCGCGACTACATGTACCGCATGTACGCCGCCGATCCGCGCGCGCGCATCAACCTCGGCATACGCCGGCGCCTGGCGCCGCTGCTGGAGAACGATGCCGACCGCATCAAGCTGATGAACAGCCTGCTGCTGTCGATGCCGGGCTCGCCCATCATCTACTACGGCGACGAGATCGGCATGGGCGACAACGTGTTCGTCGGCGACCGCAACGGCGTGCGCACGCCGATGCAGTGGAGCCCGGACCGCAACGCCGGCTTCTCGCGCGCCGACCCGCAGCGCCTGTACCTGCAGCCCATCATGGACGCGGTCTACGGCTTCGAGGCGCTGAACGTCGAGGCGCAGGCGCGCGATGCGAGCTCGCTGCTGAACTGGACCAAGCGCATGCTCGCGGTGCGCAAGACCAGCCGCGCATTCGGGCGCGGCCGGCGCATCTTCCTGAAGCCGGGCAATCGCAAGATCCTGGCCTACCTCGCCGAGTACGAGAACGAGGCGCTGCTGTTCGTCGCCAACCTCGCTCGCTCGGCGCAGCCGGTCGAACTCGACCTCGCTCGTTTCAAGGGCCGCGTGCCGGTCGAGATGCTGGGCCGCACCGCGTTCCCGCCGATCACCGATGCGCCCTATGTGCTGACGATCGCCGGCTACGGCTTCTACTGGTTCCGGCTCGACGAAGACGCCGATGTGCCGAAGTGGCACCAGGAAGTCGTGCCGCTCGACGACCGGCCGGTGCTGGTGCTGTTCGATGGCTGGACCAGTCTGTTCAGCGACCGCGTGATGCCGTGGCGCATCAGCATCTCCGAGCGCATGCGGCTGCAGTTCGAGACCGACACGCTGCCGCGCCACATCGAGACGCAGCGCTGGTACGGCAGCAAGGGCACCGACGTGCGCCGCGCGCGCATCACCGACTACGCGACCTGGCAGCGCGGCGCCTTCAGCTGGCTGCTGTCGCTGGTCGCGCTCGACGGACCGGCCGAGGCATCGAGCTACTTCCTGCCCTTGTCGCTGGCATGGGAGGACCACGACGAGGAACGCCTGAAGCGACTGACGACTGGCGGCGTCGCCAAGGTGCGCCAGCAGGCCAGCGTCGGCGCGATGGGCGACGCGTTCTTCGACGAGGCCTTCTGCCGCGCCGTGGTGAACGCGATCGGCGCGAACGAGGTCGTGCCCACGGCCAAGGGCAAGCTGCTGTTCCGCCCGACCGCGGCATTCGCCGAGGTCGCCGGAGACGACGCGGCGATGCTGCCGGTGTCGCGCCCGCAGGCGCAGAGCAGCAACACGGTCGTGACCTTCGGCGAGGGCATCTTCCTGAAGGGCTACCGGCGACTGCGCGCCGGGCTCAATCCCGAACTCGAGATCGGCCGCTTCCTGACCGAAGTGGCGCACTTCGCGCACTGCGTTCCGGTGGCCGGTGCGCTGGAGCATGTCGCGACCGACGGCAGCACGATCACGCTCGCGCTGGTGCAGGCCTATGTCGCCAACCAGGGCGATGGCTGGGGCTACACGCATTCGTACCTGGAGCGCCACTTCGAGCAGTACCGCGGCGCGGCCGACACCGTGCCCGAGGACGCGCATGGCGGCCTGCTCGCGCTGATGCAGACGCTGGGCCACCGCACTGCCGAGATGCACCGCGCGTTCCGCCTCGGCGGCGGTGGTCCGGCCTTCGATCCGGAAGTGGCCGGCCCGCAGGACGTGGCCGCGGATCTGGCGCGCGCGCAGGCCGGCCTGCGCTCGGCCTTCGACCTGCTCGCAGAGCGGCTGGACACGCTGACCGGCGCAACCCGCGAAGAGGCCACCTCGCTGCTGATGCACCGCGCCGCGCTCGGCGCCCTGCTGGACGCCTGCGCTGCCGCGTCCACGCCGGGCCTGAAGACGCGCCTGCATGGCGACTACCACCTCGGGCAGGTGCTGGTCACGCGCAACGACTTCGTCATCATCGATTTCGAAGGCGAGCCGGCGCGCAGCTTCGAGGAACGCCGCGCCAAGCAGTCGCCGCTGCGCGACGTGGCCGGCATGCTGCGCTCGTTCAGCTACGCGCGCTGGAGCGCGTTGCGCCGTGTCGCGCACAACGCCGAGCAACTCGCCGCGCTGATGCCGCTGGGTCAGGCGTGGGAAAGCCAGGTGCGCCAGACCTTTCTGCATGCCTACGACGAGCGCATCGTCGACGCGGCCGCGAACGCCCCCGCGCGCACCGACACCGCGACCGGCCAGCTGCGCCTGTTCGAGATCGAGAAGGCGCTCTACGAACTCCGCTACGAACTCGGCAACCGGCCCGACTGGGTCAGCGTGCCCATGCAGGGGCTGGCCGATCTGCTGCGCCGACCCGAACCCGAACGCTGAGGAGCACCACCATCATGCAAACCGTCGACGTCCTGCTGGAGCCGGTGCGCGCCTTTCTGTCGCAGATCGGCTTCTTCGTCCCGCGGCTGCTGCTCGCGGTGCTGGTGCTGATCGGCGGCTGGCTGCTCGCGAAGGCGGTGCGCTTCGCGGTCGCCAGAGGCTTGCGCGCGATCAACTTCAACGTGCTCAGCGAGCGCTCCGGCCTCGATGGCTTCCTGCGCCAGGGCGGCCTGCAGACCGACACCTCCGGCGTGTTCGCCGTGCTGGTGTACTGGCTCGTGATCCTGGCGGCGCTGATCATCGCCTGCAACAGCCTGGGCCTGACCTACATCACCGACCTGCTCGGCCGCGTCGTGTGGTTCGTGCCCAAGGTGCTGGTCGCGCTGGTGATCCTCGCGTTCGGTTCCTACTTCGCGCGCTTCATCGGCGACACGGTGCTGACCTACTGCCGCAACATCGCGCTGCAGGATGCCGAGCTGCTGAGCAAGCTGGCGCGCTACGCGATCCTTGCGTTCGTCGTTCTGATGGCGCTCGACCACCTGAACATCGGCGGCGACATCGTGCGCGACAGCTTCCTGATCGTGCTCGCCGGCTTCGTGTTCGCGCTCGCGCTCGCGTTCGGCCTGGGCGGCAAGGACTGGGCCGCAGAACGCATCGAGCGCTGGTGGCCGCGCGAGCGACCCAAGCTGCGCAAACGACTCGACGACATGGACACCTGACCCCAACCACGAATGAAGAACGACTCGCTGATCACCGATGTCTGGCCCGGCCAGTCCTACCCGCGCGGCGCCACCTGGGATGGCGAGGGCGTCAACTTCGCGCTGTTCTCGCAGCACGCCGAGAAGGTCGAACTCTGCCTGTTCGACGACACCGGCCGGCATGAACGCCAGCGCATCGAGGTGCGCGAGCGCACCGATCACGTCTGGCACTGCTACCTGCCCGAAGCGCGGCCGGGTCAGGCCTACGGCTACCGCGTGCACGGCCCGTACAAGCCGGAGGAAGGCCACCGCTTCAACCCGCACAAGCTGCTGCTCGATCCGTATGCGCGCGACATCGTCGGCGCGCTGCGCTGGAGCGACGCGCTGTACGGCTACACCATCGGCCACCGCCGCGAAGACCTCTCGTTCGACCGCCGCGACAGCGCCGCGCTGATGCCCAAGGGCCGCGTGCTCGAATCCGCCTTCACCTGGGGCGACGACCATCGCCCGCGCATTCCCTGGAAGGACATGGTGATCTACGAGCTGCACGTGCGCGGCTTCACGATGCGCCACCCGGACGTGCCCGCCGCGCTGCGCGGCACCTACGCCGGCCTGGGCTGCGCGCCGGTCGTCGACTACCTCAGGCGCCTGGGCGTCACCACGGTCGAGCTGCTGCCGGTGCACGCCTACGCGAATGACCGGCACCTGGCCGAGCGCCGGCTGCAGAACTACTGGGGCTACAACACGCTGGGCTTCTTCGCACCCGAGCCGCGCTACAGCGCGTCGCGCAAGGTCAAGGAGTTCAAGACCATGGTGAAGACGCTGCACAGCGCCGGCATCGAGGTCATCCTCGACGTGGTCTACAACCACAGCTGCGAAGGCAACCAGCTCGGTCCGACGCTCTCGCTGCGCGGCATCGACAACGCGGCCTACTACATCGTGAACGGCGACAACCGCCGCTACTACGACGACTTCACCGGCTGCGGCAACACGCTGAACCTGCAGCACCCGCGCGCGCTGCAGCTCGTGATGGACTCGCTGCGCTACTGGGTCGAGGAGATGCACGTCGACGGCTTTCGCTTCGACCTGGCCTCGGCGCTGGCGCGCGAGGGCGGGCGCGTCGAGCACCTGTCGGGCTTCTTCGATGCGATCCGCCAGGACCCGACGCTGAACCGCGTCAAGCTCATCGCCGAACCCTGGGACCTGGGCCACGGTGGCTACCAGGTCGGCAACTTTCCGGCCGGCTGGGCCGAATGGAACGACCGCTACCGCGACTCGATGCGCGGCTACTGGAAGGGCGACGGTGGGTTGATCGGCGATGTCGCGAAGCGGCTCACCGGATCGAGCGATCTCTATGCATGGTCGGGCAAGCGGCCGCACGCCAGCATCAATTTCGTCACCGCGCACGACGGCTTCACGCTCAACGATCTGGTCTCCTACAACGACAAGCACAACGAGGCCAACCTCGAGGACAACCGCGACGGCAACAGCAACAACGTGTCGTGGAACTGCGGCGTCGAAGGGCCGACCGACGACCCCGAGATCCGCTCGCTGCGCGAACGCCAGAAGCGCAACCTGTTCGCCACACTGCTGCTCGCGCAAGGCGTGCCGATGCTGCTCTCGGGCGACGAGCTCGGCCAGACCCAGAACGGCAACAACAACGCCTACTGCCAGGACAACGAACTCGCGTGGATAGACTGGACGCCGAACGACGAGCGCACCGCGCTGCTCGACTTCGTGCGCCGCCTGATCGCGCTGCGCAAGCGCCATCCGACCTTTCGCCGCCGCTCGTTCTTCCAGGGCCAGGCGCTCGGCGACGCGGCCGCCAAGGACCTTGCCTGGCTGCGACCCGATGGCCAGGAGATGGGCCCCGACGACTGGAACGATGCGAACACGCGCTGCCTCGGCATGCTGATCTCGGGCGATGGCATCCAGGACGCCGGCTCGCACGGCGAGCTCGTGCGCGACGACGACTTCCTGCTGCTGCTCAACGCCCACCATGACGATGTGCCGTTCGTGCTGCCCGAGGGCGCGTCGCCTTGGCGGCGCAGCCTGGACAGCGCCGATCCGGCCAGCGGCTTCGATCCCGATCGCGACGGCGACATCGCCGATGCGGCCCCCGCCGCGTCGCCCTGCGTGCTGCATTGTCGCTCGGTGGTGCTGCTCCAGAGATCGGGCCTGAACGGATGAAGCGCGCGCACGCGATGCCTTTCGGTGCCGCGCTGCTCGCCGGAGGCGGCACCCGTTTCGCGCTGTGGGCACCGGGCGTTTCCGAGCTCGTGCTCGAACTCGGCGAGCCCACGCCCCGCCGGCTGGCGATGCGCGCCGACGCCGGCGGCTGGCATCGGCTGGACGTGCCCGATGCCGGCGCCGGCACGCGCTACCGCTTCTGCCTGCCCGATGGCCTGCGCGTGCCCGATCCGGCCTCGCGCAGCAACCCCGACGACGTGCACGGTGCGAGCAGCGTCATCGACCCGCATGCGTTCGAATGGCACGACGGCGAGTGGCGTGGCCGACCGTGGCACGAGGCCGTCGTGTACGAGCTGCATGTCGGCACCTTCACCGCCGAGGGCACGTTCGCGGCGGCGCAGGCGCGCCTGCCGGCGCTCGCCGAACTCGGCATCACCGCGATCGAGCTGATGCCGCTGGCGGATTTCCCCGGTCGATGGAACTGGGGCTACGACGGCGTGCTGCCGTTCGCACCGGATGCGTCCTATGGCACGCCCGACGAGCTGAAAGCGCTCGTCGATGCGGCGCACGGCCTGGGCCTGATGGTGCTGCTGGACGCGGTCTACAACCACTTCGGCCCCGAGGGCAACTACCTGCACGCGTACTGCCCGCCCTTCTTCAACCCGGCGCAGCGCACGCCCTGGGGTGCGGCCATCAACTTCGACGGCGCGATGAGCCGCACGGTGCGCGACTTCTTCATCCACAACGCGCTCTACTGGCTGGAGGAGTTCCACATGGACGGCCTGCGGCTGGACGCGGTGCACGCCATCCACGATGCATCGACGCCGGACATCGTCACCGAGATCGCACGCGCACTGCGCGACGGCCCCGGACGCAGCCGCCATGTGCACCTCGTGCTCGAGAACGACGCGAACGATGCGGCGCGTCTCGCACAGTCCGATGAGCAGACCAACGCCCCGCGCCCACAGCCCGCCAGCGCGCAATGGAACGACGACCTGCACCACGCGGCGCATGTGCTGGTCACCGGCGAGGCCGACGGCTACTACGCCGACTTCGCACCCGCGCCGCTGGCCGAGTTCGCGCGCGCACTCGCCGAGGGCTTCGCGTTCCAGGGCGAGCCATCCGCCTTTCGCGGCGGCGAGATGCGCGGCACGCCCAGCGGCCACCTGCCGCTGACCAGCTTCGTCTCCTTCCTGCAGACGCACGACCAGGTCGGCAACCGCGCGCTCGGCGAGCGCATCCATCAGTTGGCCGATCCGGTGCTGCTGCCCGCCGCGTGGGCCTGCCTGCTGCTGTCGCCGCATGTGCCGATGTTCTTCATGGGCGACGAGTTCGCCGCGTCCGCGCCGTTCCTGTACTTCTGCGACTTCGAACCCGAGCTGGCGGCCGCGGTGTCCGCGGGCAGGCGCAAGGAGTTCGGCAGTTTCGCGGCGTTCGAGTCGGGCGATCTCGTGCTGCCTGAGCCTGGCGATCCGGCGACCTTCGCGGCGTCCAAGCTCGCATGGGACGAGCGCGCGCACGGCGAACATGCGCAGACGCTGCGCCACATCGAGATGCTGCTGGCGCTGCGCCGGCGCCGCCTCACGCCGCGGCTCGCGGGCCAGCATGGTGGCGGCCGCTTCCGGCTGCACGACACCGCATTGCGCGTGAGCTGGCCGATCGCCGGCGGCCACTGGCATCTGCTCGCGAACTTCGGGCCTGGCGAGGTGGCCGGCCTCGCGCCGCCGCGCGGCCGGCCGGTGCACCATGGCGGCGTGATCGTCGAAGCGGGCAAGACGCTGCGCCTTCAGCACGGTGGCGTGCTGGTGATGCTGGAAGACGACGAGGTCGCCCGTGGCTGACGCGGAGCGGGCCCGCATTCCACGCGCCACCTACCGGCTGCAGTTCCACCGCGACTTCGACTTCGATGCCGCGGTGCGCGTGCTGCCGTATCTGGCCAAGCTGGGCATCAGCCATGTCTACTGTTCGCCGATCTCGCGCGCGCGGCCCGGCAGCACGCACGGGTACGACGTCGTCGCGCATGACGAGATCAACCCCGAGCTCGGCGGCGCTGCAGGCTACGAGCGCTTCAGCGCCGCGCTGCGCCAGCACGGCCTGGGGCAGTTGCTCGACATGGTGCCCAACCACATGGGCGTGCTCGGCGCCGAGAACCCGTGGTGGTCCGACGTGCTGGAGAACGGCGCCGCATCCGCGTTCGCGACCTACTTCGACATCGACTGGGACCCTATCGATCCCGAGCTGTACGGCAAGGTGCTGCTGCCCGCGCTCGGCGAACACTACGGCAGCGTGCTCGCCAGCGGTCAGCTGCAGCTGGACTTCGAACGCGCGACCGGGCGCTTCGTGGTGCGCTACTTCGAGCACGTGTTCCCGCTCGATCCCGGCACCTGCGCGCGCCTGCTCGCCGAGGCTGCGGATGTCGCCGGCGATGCGCCCGCGCGCCGCACGCTGACATCGCTCGCCAAGGGCTTTGCCGAACTGCCGCCGCGCGATGTGGCGCAGGCCGACGAGCTCGCGCTGCGCCGCCGCATCGTGCCGCTGCGCAAGGCCGCGCTCGCCGACGCGGCACGCGACGATGCCGCGGTGTACGCCGCCCTGTCCGAAGCGCTGGCACGCATCAACACCCAGACGCCGCGCGAAGTGCTGCACGCGCTGCTGGAACGCCAGGCCTATCGCCTCGCGTTCTGGCGCGTGGCCGCCGACGAGATCAACTACCGCCGCTTCTTCGACATCAACGAACTCGCGGCGCTGCGCGTCGAAAACGAGGCCGTGTTCGAGGCCACGCACGGCATGGCGCTGGATCTCGCGGCCAGCGGCACGGTCGACGGCCTGCGCATCGATCACCCGGACGGCCTGCACGATCCCGCGCAATATTTCGAGCGCCTGCAGCAGGGCTATGCCAGGCGCAAGGGCTTCGCGCTGAAGGCGAGCGACGCCGCTGGCCGGCCGCATCGTCCGCTGTATGTGGTGGCCGAGAAGATCGCCGCGCCGCACGAGTCGGTGCCGGAGACCTGGCATGTGCACGGCACGACCGGCTACCGCTTCGCGGCAGTCGCAGGCGGCGTGCTGATCGACACCGCGGCGCGCGCGCGCTTCGATCGCATCTGGCGCGGCTTCAGCGGCGTGGAAGACGACTTCGAGACGCTCGCCTACCAGGGCAAGCGCGCGGTGATGCGCAATGCGCTGGCCTCCGAGCTGACGACGCTGGCGACGCGGCTGCTGCGCATCGCGCGCGCCGATCGCGGCACGCGCGACCACACCTTCAACGCGCTGCGCGCTGCGCTCGCCGAGGTGGCGGCCTGCCTGCCGGTGTACCGCACCTACATCGTCGACGCGCCCTCGGCGCAGGACCTGCGCTACATCGACTGGGCCGTGGCCCACGCCCGCAAACGCAGCCCGGCGGCCGATGCCTCGGTGTTCGATTTCGTGCGCCGCTGCGTGCTCGGCGAGGCGCCGCGCGGCGCGTCCGCCGCGCTGACCGAATCGACACGGCGTTTCGCGATGCGCTTCCAGCAGTTCACTGCGCCGGTCGCTGCCAAGGGCGTCGAGGACACGGCCTTCTACCGCGATCTGCGCCTGGCCTCGCTGAACGAGGTCGGCGGCGACCCGGCCTCGTTCGGCCTCACGGTGCGCGCCTTCCACGGCGCCAGCGCCGATCGCGCGCTGCGCTGGCCGCACACCATCCTGGCCACATCGACACACGACAACAAGCGCTCGGAAGACGTGCGCTCGCGCATCGATGTGCTCTCCGAGATGCCCGGCGCCTGGCGGCTCGCGCTCGCGCGCTGGCGGCGCATGAACCGCGCCCCGGGTCGCGCGGCGGCCATCACGTCGCCGGCCGCGCCTTCAGCTGCCGCGCCCTCGGCCGCCGATGAGTACCTGCTCTACCAGACACTGCTCGGCACCTGGCCGGCAGGTGGCCTCGACGAGGCCGCGCTGCCGGCCTACCGCGAGCGCATCTCGCAGTACATGGTCAAGGCCGCGCGCGAGGCCAAGCTGCACACGCAATGGGTCAACCCGGACACCGCCTACGAAGCCGCGCTGACCGGCTTCGTGAGCTCGTTGCTGGCGCGTGTGCGGCCCAATCCGTTCCTGGCCGACCTGCACGAGCAGGCACTCGGCGTCGCGTGGTTCGGTGCGCTCAACAGCCTGACGCTGATGCTGCTGAAGTTCACGTCGCCCGGTGTGCCCGATCTGTACCAGGGCAACGAGCTGATGGACCTGAGCCTGGTCGATCCGGACAACCGGCGGCCGGTCGACTTCGCGTTGCGCGAGCGCTGGCTGGCCGACATGCAGGCCGACTTCGACGATGCACGCGCGCCGGCTGCGCTCGCTGCGCTGGTCGCCGCGCCGCACGATGGCCGCGCCAAGCTGTGGTTCAGCGCGCGGCTGCTGGACCTGCGCCGACGCGCCCCGGCGCTGTTCGAACTCGGCGACTACACGCCACTCGCCGCGCGCGGCGCGCGCGCTTCGCACGTCGTCGCATATCGGCGCCGTCTCGGCGAGGCCTCGGTGCTGGTCCTGGCCGGGCGTCTGTTCGCGCAACTCGGCCAGTCGGTGGGCCATGCGGTCGGCCAGACGCCTGTCGGCGAATCGACCTGGGGCGACACGGCCATCCCCGCGCCCGGACTGCGCGATGGCGAACGACTCGTGAACGCGTTGAACGGCGAGACCGTCACGGTCGAAGGCGGGCACATCCGCCTGGCCGATGCGTTCAGGACGGTGCCGGCAGCGGCCCTGGTTCCGGCGACCACGGCACCGCGTTGACGCGAAGCGCGGCGATCTCGCGCTCGGTGTCGACGAGTTTCTCCGCGAGGTCGTCTATGCGCTGGCTCGGCCAGGGCCGCGCGTCGTAGGAGGCCGAGAGTTCCTGCCGCAACTGGGCGTAGCGGCGCATCAGTTCGTCGAGGTTCATGGCCTGGGTGCAGGCAATATTCGCGCCTCGGGTTTACCCGCCTACCCAGCGCCAGATCGGTAAAACCTGCCGCACAAGCGCCACGCCTGCAGCAAACGCCTGGGTTCAGGTCGCGAGCGAATGCAGCGGTTTGATCAGGAAGGAATCGAAGCCCGATTCGAGTGCGCGGTCGCGGTCTTCGGTGCGCCCGAAACCGGTGAGCGCCACGTAACGCGTGTCGCGGTCGGCGAAGCGGCTGCGCAACACGTCGACGAGCTCGTAGCCGTCGAGGTCGGGCAACCCGATGTCGCATACCACGAGATGCGGCGACGACGACTCCGCGAGGCGCAAGCCTTCGGCCGCGTTCGATGCCGTCAGCACCTCGTTGCCGCCGAGCTCGACCAGCAGGCGCAGGCTTTCGCGCGCGTCGTCGTTGTCCTCGATGATGAGCACGCGGCTGCCGGTGATGGTGCGCAGGTCGGTCGCGTCGATCGCCGCGGCGCTGCCGCCGGTCATGCCGATGCTGCGAACCCGCAGCGTGGCCTGAACGCCCAGGCCGACGCCGGCGCTGTCCAGCGTCACGTCGCCGCCGTGCAGCTGCGCGACCTTCTGCGCGATCGTGAGCCCGACGCCCAGGCCGCCCTTCTTGCCCTGCAATGCCGGCGCACCCTGCACGAACAGCTCGAACACCTTGGGCAGCACATCGGGCGCGATGCCCGAACCGTAGTCGAGCACCGTGATCGAGACCATGTCGTCCGACGTGCCGACCGCCACCTCGATGCGCGCGCCGTCCGGCGAGAACTTGACCGCGTTGTCGAGGAGCGCACTGACCGCCTGCGCCAGCCGGTCGGGATCGCCGATGCAGCTGAGGCCCTCGCGCATCGTCGCGACCTCGATGACCTGCCCGCGTGATTCGGCCTCCTCGCGCACGGCCTCGACCGCGCGGGCGATCAAGGCCTCGATCGCGACGATCTCGCGCTGCAGGACGATCTTGCCGGCGGTGATCTTGTTGACGTCGACCAGGTCGGTGACGAGGCGCCGCAACAGGCCGACCTGGCGCTCGATGATCTCGCGCACCATCGCGAGCTGCGGCGTGTCCTGCTCCATGCGGCGCAGGATGCCGGCCGCGTTGGCGATCGGCGCGAGCGGGTTGCGCAGCTCGTGCGACAGCCGGTGCAGAAAGTCTTCGTGCCGCTTGTCGGCGAAGCGCAGCACGCGGGTGCGTTCGGCCAGCTTTTCTTCGAGCTCCTTGCGGTCGTGGATGTCGATGCAACTGCCGACATAGCCGAGGTACTCGCCGTCGCGCCCGTAGCGCGGCATGCCGGTGTTGAGCATCCATCGGTAGGTGCCGTCGCTGCGCATCAGCCGGCAATCGAGCGTGAACGGCGCGCGCGCCTCGAAGCTGGCTTCGTACACGCCGAGGCAGGCCTCGAGGTCTTCAGGGTGCAGCCCTTCGGTCCAGCCGTCGCCGCTCTCGTCGCCCAGCGTGCGGCCGCGAAACTTGAGCCACGAGGCGTTGAACCAGTCGCAGTGCATGTCGGCGTCGGCCATCCAGATCAGCACCGGCGCGGCCTCGCTGGTGACCTTGGAGCGGCTCTCGACCTCCTGGTGCCCGCGCGCCGCATCGACCGCGTTGGTCACGTCGCAGAACACGCAGAAGTAGCCGGCCGTGTCGGTCACGCCAGTGTCGGCCGCGAACAGGCTGGCATCGACCTGGCGCATTTCGCCATCGCCGGCGCGCACGCGCAGCCGCCGGTTCCAGCCTGCTCCCACGATCGGGCCGCCTTCCAGGCTGGGCGGGAGGTCCAGCCCGGTGAGCTCGCGGAAATCCGGGTAGCGCCCGTCGCGCTGCAGCCAGGTCGCCGCGGCATTGCCCAGCAGCACCTGGCCGTCGAGGCCGACCACCAGCACCGCGTTCGGGTGCTGATCGAAGAATGCGCAGGCCAAAGACTTGGTGAGGTTCATGATCAGCGGCCTTCAATGTGACGGGTCATGGAGACAGAAGCAGGCAATCGGCGCGCCTCGGCGGGCGCCTGCAGCCATTGACCTATGCAGGCCAGCAGCAGTTCCGGGTCGATGGGCTTGACGAAGTGGTGGTCGAAACCGGCCGCGTCGGCCGCGAGGCGATCGTCCTTCTGGCCATAGCCGGTCAACGCGATCAGCAGCACATGCTGCAGCGCCGGCGTCTTGCGCAGGCGGCGCGCCACCTCGTAGCCGTCGAGCACCGGCAGGCCGATGTCGAGCACCACCACCTCGGGCGCGAACACCTGGGCCACCTCCAGCGCCTTGGCGCCATCGGCGGCGGTGCGCACGCTGTGGCCTTCGAGCTCGAGGAACTTGCCGATGCTGAGCGCGGCGTCGCGGTTGTCGTCGACGACCATGATGCGGCACTTGCGCGGCAGCACCGCCGGCGCGCGCTCGGCCGAGGCGTCGTGGCCACGGACCAGACCGACGCACGGCAGGCGCAGCGTGAAGGTCGAGCCCTTGCCGATGCCCTCGCTGTGCGCGTCGAGCCGGCCGCCGTGCATCTCGGCCAGGCGCCGCGCCAGCGTCAGGCCCACACCCAGGCCGCCCTGCGAGCGGTCGAGCCCGCGGCTGCCCTGCGTGAAGAGCTCGAACACGCGCGGCAGCAACTGGTCGTCTATGCCCATGCCGTGGTCGCGCACGGTGATGACGGCCTCGCCGTCGTCGTTGCCGGCACTCAGCTCGATCACCGTGCCCTTGTCGCTGTACTTCGCGGCGTTGTTCAGCAGGTTGGAGACGATCTGCGCGAGCCGCGCGAAATCGCCGAGCAGCCACATCGGCTGTGCCGGCATGGTCACTGTCACGGTCTGGTTGCGGGCATCGACGAAGGGCTGTGCCGATTCGAGACTCTGCGTCAGCACCGCGTTCAGATCGATCTTCTCGCGCGCCAGCACGATCTTGCCCTGGCTGATGCGCGCGACATCGAGCAGCTCCTCGATCAGGCGCGTCATCTGCCTGAGCTGGCGCCGCATGATGTCGGTCGCCCAGCTGAACTTGGGATCGGCGGGCGCGATGCGGCGGATCACCTCCAGCGCCGTCATGATGGGCGCGAGCGGGTTGCGCAGTTCGTGCGACAGCATCGCGAGAAACTCGTCCTTGCGCCGGCTCGCCTCCTGCAGCCGCGCCTCGGCCGCGATGCGTTCGTCGACCTCGCGCTCCACGCTGCGGTAGAGCTGCGCGTTCTCGAGCGCCGGACCGGCGCGCTCGGCGAGCGCCTCCATCAATCGCCAGTCGGGTTGCGCGCCGCCCACGACCAGCATGCCGCCCAGCGTGCGGTCGCCGTTGACGAAGGGCCAGGCGGTGGCGCTTTGCATGGACTGCAGCGGCGACGCTTCGGCATCGAGACCGAGTGCCAGGCCGTCGAGTCGTGCCAGCGCATCGGCGGCCATGCCCACGCGCCCATGCTCGGCCTGCGCCGCGCTCAGCAGCGCGCGCAACGCCGGCGCGAGCCTGCTGCGTGCCAGGCTGCGCACGTTCGGTTCGGCCCCCTGCCCGGCGCTGACGACGAGCACCTCGTCGGCCGGCGCATCGCCTTCGTCCGCGGTCAGCAGCGCCAGCGGCGCGAGCGCCGGCACCAGCAAGGCGCCGAGTTCGCGCAGCACCACGTCGCAGTCCAGCGAGCGGTGCAGCAGGCGGCTCGCGTTCGACAGGAACGCCGAGCGCCTGTCGTTCTCTTCCGCGACGCGGCGTGCGGCCTCGGCGGCGATGAACGCGGTCTCTGCATCGGCCTGGCGCTTGATCTGCCGCTGCATGTTGAACAGGCGCACGAACACCTGCACCTTGCTGCGCAGCACCGGCGGCACCACCGGCGACAGGATGTAGTCGACCGCGCCGAGCGAGTAGCCGTGCGCTGTCTGCATCTCGTCGGCATACGAGGTGATGAAGATGATGGGCGTGTGCGCCGCGCGCTTGTACTGGCGGATCAGCGCGGCGGTCTCGAAGCCGTCGATGTCGGGCATGTTGACGTCGAGCAGGATGACCGCGAACTCCTGCTGCAGGATTTCGCGCAAGGCCTCCTGACCCGAGCGCACGCAGACCAGATTCTGGTCGAGTTCCTCGAGCACGGTGCGAAACACCAGCAGCTTCTCGGGCAGGTCGTCGACGATCAGGATGCTCG
>Ga0307510_10004368_pt1 | contig 16632 bp, 15 predicted proteins | sample 12_EM_MG_FD_207224 | JGI IMG/M metagenome (GOLD analysis project Ga0307510, IMG submission 207224) | Populus trichocarpa ectomycorrhiza microbial communities from riparian zone in the Pacific Northwest, United States - 12_EM | ecosystem: Host-associated > Plants > Roots > Unclassified | place...
GAGCGGAGGCCTGGTGCAGTGGGGCGACAACGATGTGGCGACGCTGCCCGAAGCGCGGCTGCGGCCGCTGCGCTCGCAGGTGCAGGTCGTGTTCCAGGACCCGAACCGTTCGCTCAACCCGCGCCGTCGCGTCGGCGATTCGCTGATCGAAGGCGCGGTGAATTTCGGCGCCACGCACGATGCGGCGCGCCTGCTGGTGGCCGACCTGATGGACAAGGTGCGGCTGCCGCGCGAAGGCCTGCTGCGCTACCCGAGCCAGTTCAGCGGCGGCCAGCGCCAGCGCCTGGCGATCGCGCGGGCGCTCGCGTGCCGGCCGCGCGTGCTGGTGGCCGACGAGGCGGTGAGTGCGCTCGATGTGAGCGTGCAGGCGCAGATTCTTCAGCTGCTGCGCGACATCCAGAGCGAGCTCGGCCTCGGCCTGCTGTTCATCACGCACGACCTGCGCGTGGCCGCGCAGCTGTGCGATCGGGTGATCGTGATGCACCAGGGCCGCATCGTCGAGGAAGGGCTCACGGCGGCCCTGTACGCTCAACCCCAACACGACTACACGCGCCGCCTGCTCGAGGCCGCGCCCGGAGCAGCTTCCAGATGAAAGTCCTCGTTGCCGGCTACCAGCACGAAACCAACACCTTCGCGCCGAGCAAGGCCGACTGGGCCGCGTTCAACCGCGGCGATTCGTTCCCCGCGTTCATTCATGGCCAGCCCATGCTCGACCAGCTGCGCGGCGTCAACATCCCCATCGGCGGCTTCATCGACGCGGCGCGCACGCACGGCTGGCAGCTCGTGCCCAGCAGCTGGTGCGGCGCGATCCCCTCGGCGCATGTCACCGAAGACGCGTTCGAGCGCATCAGCGCGTCCATCCTCGCCGACGTGGCCAACGGCGGCTTCGATGCCGTGTATCTCGACCTGCACGGCGCGGCCGTGGCCGAGCATGTGGACGACACCGAAGGCGAGCTGATCGCGCGCATTCGCCGCGCCGTCGGGCCCGATCTGCCCATCGTCGCGAGCCTCGATCTGCACGCCAACGTCACGCTGCGCATGCTGCGCGAGGCGGATGCGCTGGTGTCGTACCGCAGCTACCCGCACGTCGACATGGCGGCCACCGGCGAACTTGCGGCGACGCTGCTCGCGCGCCGCATCAAGCTCGGCCGGCGTGAGCCCATCGCGTACCGGCGGCTGCCGTTCCTGATCCCGCTGAACGCGCAGAGCACCTGGATGGAACCGGCGCGCAGTCTGTACGACGAGCTGGTCGAACTCGACCGCGATTTCAACACCGTGCTGAGCTTCTGCATGGCCTTCCCCGCCGCAGACTTCGACGAGTGCGCGCCGATGGTCTGGGGCCACGGCGAGCACGCGGAGCAAGCCGTGCAACGGCTCTACGACAGCGTGGCCGAGACCAGCCAGTGGCGCAGCGAGCTGCTCGATGCGCGTGAAGCGGTCGTCAAGGCGATGGCGCTGGCGGCGAAGGCGAGCGCGCCGGTCGTGCTCGCCGACACGCAGGACAACCCCGGGGCAGGCGGCGACAGCAACACCACCGGCATGCTGCGCGCGCTGCTCGAACAAGGGGCGGGCCGCGCGTTCCCGGGCGGCGTGGCGCTGGGCTTGATGTCGGATGCGGCCGCCGCAGCGCGCGCCGTTGCGGCGGGTGTGGGCAGCACGCTCACGCTCGCGCTCGGCCGTGCGGTGCCCACGTTCACGGGTCAACTCAGCGACGCGCCGGTGCAGGGCGAGTTCACGGTGCGTGCCGTCAGCGATGGCGTCGTCACGCTGAAGGGTCCGATGATGACTGGCGTCACGGTGCGCCTCGGCGCGTGCGCCTGCCTGGAGATCGACGGCGTGCTGGTCGCGGTCAGCAGCGGCAAGAAGCAGCTGCTGGACCGCGAGCTGTTCCGCCTCGTCGGCATCACGCCCGAGGCGATGAAGATCGTGGTGGTGAAAAGCTCCAACCACTTTCGCGCCGACTTCACGCCGATCGCCTCGCACATCATCGTGGCCAAGGCCGCCGGGCCGATGGCCGCGGACCCGGCCGATCTGCCGTGGACCAGACTCTCGCCCGCGACGCGAACGCGGCCCTGAGCCGGCCTGCGGAACAGCGTCAGATCACTTCATCGAACGCCACGCGGCTCGGCACATCGGGTGCGATCCACATCCGGCGCGAGCGCGTGTCGATGATGACGCCGGCCACGCTCTCCATGCGGCTCTCGATCGGCCACGCCGGGTTGGGCGAGCGGCAGATGCTCAGGTAGCCGTCGGACTCGTCGCGCAGAAACGCCTGCAGTTCGGCCATGCCGATGCGTGATCGACCCGCGTGGTTTGCCGCGGTCGCCAGGCGCGGCGCGCTCGAGATGGCCGCGCCCACCGGCGCCTGCTGCGGCAGCAGCGCCTCGCAGACGAAGTGGTTGGTATGCACGACCGTGCCGCGCGTCGGCTTCAACTCGGCCCAGCCGGCGGGCGCGACTTCGAAGCAGGCGACCTCGCCGTGCGCATCGGCGCACGGGATGTTGGACGACGAACCGAAGCCCAGCGCGGCCACCGCCTGCAGACGCACGCGCGCCTCGGCCAGCGACGCGCACGACAGCAGATGCCGCAACAGCGCGTGAACCGGCACGCCGGGGCGCTCTCCGTCGATGGTCGAGCGCACGATGTTCAGCCCGAGCGCGAAGCCCGCGTCGTTCAGGCCGATCTTCGCAAGCATGCCGGCTTCGGTCAGCGTGGTGATGCGGCGGCCCGCGGCGTCCACGGTCTTCAGCACGACGAGCGCGGCGCGCTGGCGGCCTATCCAGTCCCAGTTCTGCGCGAACCAGGTCTGGCCATCGGCGCTGGCTTCGGGCGCGACGCACATCGCGGTGCACTCGGACCAGTCCTGCAGGCCGGCCGCGCGGTTCGCGGCACTGGCGGCGCGCGCGCTGTCGGCAAGGTCGGGCGAGGCGTTGTCGAGGTAGCTCGCGGGCAGGATCTCGGTGCGGCAATTGAGCGCGAGGATGGCCTCGAACGGCTGGCCGCTGCCATCGGCGATGCCGCGCAGTTCGTCGACCAACGCGGCGTCGAGCGCCTCGATCACCGCCAGGTAGCGCATGGACCGGCGCGAGGCTTCGGACCAATCAATGCCGCAGGCCGCGAACAGCCGCGCGTAGGTGCTCACGCTGTGCGCGATCTGGTCGCGCGCGCCGCGGCCGCAGGCGATGCCGCGGTCGCGCGCGTGGGTGTGGGCAGAGATGTCGAGGATGGGGAACATGCGGCGCTTGGTGGTTGCGGTGAAGAGATCAGAACTCGGCCTTGTTCCACTTCTCCTCGAACGCCCGCCGCGCGCGGATGTAGCCGTTGACGCAGTCCATCGAGCCGGTGGTCTCGCAGTGCGAGGGCTTGCGATAGAACTTGGCCCAGGCTTTTTCCTTGCGATCGGCGGCGGAGAGTTCGGCCACGCGCGCGTCTTCCTGTGAGCGCAGCGCATCCGCAGCGGCCTGCGCCTTGGCCGCTTCGGCCTGTTCGAGCTGAGCCTGTTTCTGGGCCTCGCGCTCGGCGGCCTCGCGCTGCGCCTGCGCGGCCTGCAGCTGCGCCTGAAGCTCCGCGTCGCGCGCGACCTGCGCCGCGCGTTCGGCGACCACCTGCGAGCGCCAGTGAACCGCCGCCGTCACCAGCATCCAGACGATGCAGATGCCCACGATGGTCGCGACGAGCAAGGTCAGCGGGTGCGTCAGCCAGTGGCCGTTGCGCTGCCGGCGAAGCGCATTGGCGCGGCGAACCGGCGGCGCGTCGACCGCGTCGGCGGACGCACTCGCGCCGCCTGGCAAGGTGTCGTGCGTGTCCTTGGAACTCGGGTCGCGTTCTGGCTCGCTCATGGTGCGCGATTGTTGCCGACTGCCGCCGCGCGTTCCAGTCTTTCGCATCGCCCACTTGGCGCTGTTACACACGAGTGGTAACCCTTTTCCGGCCCCCTGACTGCGGGGTAGGGGGATTTGCGCTGCATGCGTGGGCACAGAATCGATTCATTGCCTCCCACCGGATTTCCAACGATGAAGCTCGTCCGCCAGACCCTTGCCTGCCTTCCGCTTGTCGCGCTGCCGCTCATGGCGCACGCCGATCTGGTCGACCACGGCGTGGACACCTTCGACACGCAATCCGGCCTCGAATGGCTGGACTTGAACCAGACCCAGGGCCTGAGCTTCGACGAAGTCTCCGCACAGCTCGGCGCCGGCGGCAGCTATGCCGGCTACCGCTACGCCACCACCGCGGAAGCTCAGAACCTGCTCGGCCAGTTCGGCCTGCCCATCGTTTCCTACACCGCCTATGCGGGCAGCCCGTGGGCACCCAACCTCGCCAGCTTCGATGCACTGCTCGGGCTGAACATCCACGGCCTCGGCCCCGGCTACGCGTTTGAAGCCGAGACCGGTGGCACGCACGATGGCTACCACGAGCTGTTCTACGGCTTCGACTCGGCGATGAACACCGCGATGAACGGCGACCCGAACGATGCGGTCGGCGCCGGCGATCGGCTCATCTCGCAGAGCGCGGAGGTGACCATCGGCTATGCGGGCGCGTATGCCGAACGCAACCTGAGCCACTTCCTCGTGCGCGATGGCGGCGCGGTGACCGCGGTGCCTGAACCGACGACCTACGCGCTGATGCTGGCCGGGCTGGTGGCCATCGGTTTGACTGCACGCGGGCGTCGCAGGAACGCTTGAGTCGGGCGAAATAGCGAGCGGCGGCGCGGCCTCGAGGCGCTTCAACTCGCCTCTTTTCGCCTCTCCTCGCTTCGTCTCGATTAAGGATGTGGCTGCCTGGCGGCGTGCCTAGGATGCCTCATCCACAGGAGGCGAAAACATGACCGTCGCCAGCCGCAACTGGGTCAAGCGCAACCTCGGCTTCGACCCGATCGATACGCCACCGCCGCCCGCCAGCTTCGCGACGCTCGCGGCGGCGGCAACGCATGCCGAGCCCGAGGACTTTCAACGCGAGATCATCGATTTCGACTCCGAAGGAACGGAAGGCGCTGCCTTCCTGGCCTTCAGCACGGCGACGGGCCTGTCCCGATTCACCGAGATCCCGTGGCCCGCGAAACTGGCGCCCAAGTCCGATGCGGTGGCCCGCAAGCTCAGCTCCGGCGCACTGCCGAAAGCCGACGTGCTGGTGGTCACTTGGACCGTGGACGAAGGCCACGCCTTGAGCCGCGTGCTGACGCCGGGCAAGGATTCGCGCAACGACTACGTCCCCTACACGCACAACTTCGCGCGCATCTCGAAGAAGATGCGCAAGGGTTGCCCGGCGCTGAACGCCAAGCGCCTGGGCGCCTACTGGACCGGCACGATCGCCAACAAGCGGGTTGTTTATTTCAAGTCCGACTCGCACCTGTCGCAGGACACCAAGGTGGCGCCCAAGGCAGGCGAGACCCTGCCCAACCAGGACCTGTGGCAACAGATCATCGACGAGGTGCAGCCGCAGATGGTCATCACCACCGGAACGGCGGGCGGCATCGGCACCGAGTGCGAGGTCGGCGATGTCGTCATCAGCCCGATCGTCACCTTCGACTGCCAGAAGTGGCTGAGCGCGGAGCCGTTCAAGGCGCAGAGCTTCAAGAGCGCTCCGCCCAACGTCAAGCTGTTGCCCAAGGCCAGGCAGTTGTTCAAGGCGAACGCCGACCGGCTGCCGCCGGACAACAAGCGGCCGCCGAAGATCATCCGCGGGCGGTCCGGCCCGACCTCGGTGCTGACGACGGACTTCTTCGGCTTCGACACCTCGAAAGACACCTACCACCTGCAAGGCAAAGGATCGGTGTCGGAGATGGGCGATGCGGTGCTCGGGCTGGCCGAGAGCCAGGCGACGCGCCCGGTGCAATGGCTGGCGGTTCGCAATGTCTCCGATCCGCAGATCAAGTCGGAAGGGACGCTGCGGCAGCAAGCCAAGGTGGCGGCGCAGATCTACAAGGGCTATGGCCGCTGGAGCACGGTCTGCAGCGCCATCGTCTGCTGGGCGCTGATCGCAGCCTGAGCCCTGCGCGCCAGAAGGGCGGTCAACGGGGTGACAGGTTCCGGCGTTGAACATTTGCGCAGTCGCACGCCTCGCGTGGCGGACTCGAGCAGATCTTCAAACCAGCACCAAGGAATCAGCACCATGAACAAGTTCAACTTCTCCACCGCCCTGGCCGTCGTCGCGCTGACGGGCGCCGTGCTGACTGGCAACGCGTTCGCGCAAACCGGCACCGCGGTCAAGGAAAGCGGCAAGGCCATCGCCGAGAAGGCGAAGGAAGGCAAGGAGTCGGCACAGGCCGCCGTGACCAGCGAGCCGAAGAAGGCCGCCCACAAGGCCAAGGCCAAGGCGCACAAGGCCAAGGCTGCGAAGCACGACGCGAAGGCCAAGGCCGCCGGCGAGCAGATCGGCAAGTAAGTCGGCGCGTCGTCCAGCCGGACGGCTGGCGCGCTCGATGGGGCATCAAGCGCAAGGCTTGATGCCCCGTTTGCTTTGTGAAGCGGGATGCCGACGAGCGTGGGTCGCGAGCGCTTCTCTACAATGATGTTCGTCCACACTGGCAGCCAACAGGCTGTCGGCGTGTTCAACCGCTGGGGGTGTTGGCAGGACCGCAAGTCGTGCCGACTGAGAAAGTCCCTTTGAACCTGATTGAGGTAATCCTCGCGCAGGGAAGCACGTTCCACAGGGTCTGCCGGCTATCGCTTTCTCGCGCCGGCAAGGGGCCTGGGCGCACGCCGACCTGCCACTTGCATGAGTTGCACATGGCACATTCTTCGTTCTCACGTTTCTTCTCGCGCACACGGCTTTGTTCGTTGCTGGCGCTGTCGCTGCTGGCCTGCAGCACGGCCCGGGCGCAACAACAGTCGCCGCAGCAGCCGCAACAACAGCCGCCATCCGCCGCCGGCGTAGCGACGCCGGCTCGGCACATGATTGCCGAGATACAGGTCATCCCTCGACCGGCCGGTACGGCGGACGACCGCTACAAGCATGTCGACGCGGCCATCGCCGTGATCCAGGCCTCCGGCCTGCACTACGAGGTGCATGGCATGGGCACGGTCGTCGAAGGCCCGCCCGAGAAGATCTGGCCGCTGCTACAAGCCGTGCACCAGGCCACGCTCGAGGCCGGCGCGGAGCGCACGCTGAGCATCATCAAGGTCTCCAGCGGGGCGCAGGCCGGCGGGCCGAGCGTCGACGACCTGGTTCGCAAGTTCCGGAAGTGAGGTGACCTTGAACGGCTGACGGCGCGGGTGGACAGCGACGCTAGAAGCACCCGCGACGCCAACGCGCCGTTGGCATGTGTGAACAGCACGTGCGCAAAGAGCAAGACCTCAGAACGGTGAGTCGGCTATACGACTGACTGTTCTGAGGTCGATGTGTGGTGGTGGAGAGGAGGAGGATCGAACTCCCGACCTTCGCATTGCGAACGCGACGCTCTCCCAGCTGAGCTACCCCCCCACGACGCAACTAGTTTAGCAAAGTCGCGGCCACGGGTGTCGATGCTGGCGCGGGTTCGCGTGTCGGTATAAAACCGGGTGCATGCCACTCAAACGCGCGCCGGACACACGCATGACACCACCATCGCCCGACTGGCTGAACGCCCAGTACAACAACCGGGCGCGCATCCCGGAACACGCGGAGATCTTTCAGCGCTGGGCCGCGGCCTCGGCGTTGGCGCGCGAGGAATCGGCGTGCATCCTGGATCTGCTCTACGGTTCGTCATCGAGCGAGACGCTGGACGTTTTTCCCAGCGACAAACCCGGCGCGCCGGTGCTGGTGTTCATCCACGGCGGCTGGTGGCGTTCGCTGGACAAGCGCGATCACTCGTTCGTCGCGCCGGCGTTCACGCAAGCCGGCGCGATGGTGGTCGTGCCCAACTACGCGTTGTGTCCGGTCGTGAGCATCGAGACCATTGCGTTGCAGATGACTCAGGTGCTCGCTTGGACGTTTCGACACGCGGCCCAATACGGCGGCGATCCGCAGCGCATCGTCGTGGCGGGGCACTCGGCCGGCGGGCATCTCGCGGCGATGCTGTTGTGCTGTCGCTGGAACGAGGTCGCGGCCGACCTGCCTGCGCAGCTCGTGTCGTCGGCACTGTCGATCTCCGGCTTGTTCGACCTCGAACCGCTGCGGCGCACGCCCTATCTTCAGGCCGATCTGCGGCTCACGCGCGAGTCGGTCGCACGCTTGAGCCCAGCCGCTTTTGCGGCGCCGGCCGCGCGTCTGTTCGCGACCGTGGGCGCGCTCGAGAGCGAGGAGTTCCTGCGCCAGAATCGGCTGATCCGCGAGGCCTGGGGCGAACACGCCGTGCCGGTGTGCGAGACGATTCCGGACGCGCACCACCTTGATGTCATGCACGCGCTGGTCGACCCGCACACGCGCCTTCACGGCCTGACGCTCGACCTGCTCGGATTGGCGCCGACGTCGGCACCCTGAATGCACCTGTCGACGCTGGCGATCGGCGTCAGCGTGCGGCCATCTCGAACGCGCGACTCCACGCGAGCTCGATGACCGGGCTGTGCGTGCCGCCGCGCAGCGAGCGCACGGCACCGAGGCCGGCGCGCCATTCGCCAAGCGCCGGCGTAGCCCAGCCGGCCCACGTCATGCCTTGCACCAACGCGCCACCGCCGGCCTGCACGCCGCCACCGCCCGCAGCCCCTGCGAGCAACTCGGCGCCGACGCGCCATGCCGGGCTCGGCTGCGTCACCACGCCGAACCCGACGAGTCCGATCGAATAGGCGCCGGCGCCGCCTGCGAACGCGCTGTGCGCCTGGCCGCTCACGTACACGTGCTCGCCGAGGTAGCGGTTCAGCTTGAGGCCGATGGTGTCGAGCGCGCGCGTGCTGCCGTCCACGCGCTCGCGTGCGGTGTGGTGCTGCCATGCGCCGACCCATTCGGAACGCACGGTGGGTGCGTCAGGCCGGCCGCGGCCGTCGAGGTCGGGCTCCAGCGACATGCCGAGCCAGACCTGCACCTGGCGCGCGCGCAGCGGGCCGCTGGTGGCGCGCACGTCCCCATACTCGCCGCCCATCGTCCAGCCGGGCGCGACGCGCCACGCCATCGTGCCGCTCAGCTTGGTCATCAGGCCGCCGCCCGTCGGCACCGAGCCGCCGCCGCCAGCGCCCACGCCGGCGCGAACACCCACGCGCCAGCCGGGCAGGGTCGTCGGTGCGGGTTCGATGCTGTAGGCCGCGGTGCCGAGGATCTCCATGTAGCCGGCCGCGTCGCCCTGCGCTGCGGCAGCGGCTTCGATGCCCCAAGCTATCTCGCTACCGATGCTGCTGCCGTCAGGGCGGCCGCGCTTCTCGGCGCGGGCGCCGACCAGGCCGATGCGGCGGCCATTGCCGTCAGTCGTTCGATAGCTGCTGAGCGTGGCCGCCATGCGGTCGAAGCCGAGGCCGCTCGCTGGCTGCTGCGATGAACTGTTGCCGGCGTCGACACCGCCGCCATGCAGAAACTCGCCGCGCCACGCCATCGTCACGCCGAGTTGGCTGCTGCTGATCTGCCCGCTCGGAAAGCGCACGCTGGACCACGACACGCCGAGTTGCGCGCGCGGGCCGATGTCCTTCAGCAGCGTGAGGGCCGGCCGCAGCATCAGCCCGCCGCCCACCGGCGCAGCGGCGCCGCCACCGCCGCCGGCATACAACCCTGTGGCCAGGCTCAGGCCAGAGCTCAGCTGCCAGCGGCGCTGCAACTCGATGCCGCCGACGAAGAACCCGCCGCGCTCGCCGCTGGAGGCGCCGTACACGGCCGGCCCGAGCCACCAATCGGCGCCGACGCCGAACAGCAGGCTGCCGCCGACCAGGCCCATGCGCTCGCGTCCGGGCAGGTGCACGGTCTCGAAGCCGAGCGTGGCCAGGGTCGGCAGCGACTCACCGCGCGCCGACGTCGCCGCCAGCCCCAACAGAGGCGGCAGCAGGGCGGTGACGAAGGGGATGACGCGCAGGTGTTGAACGGCGAGGGGAGTGCGAAGTCTGATCAAGGTCGGCCTGGGCGTGAGGAGGTGGCGCCATGGCGCGATGGCCGGCATTGAAGCATGCCGCGGGCCATGGTTCGACGAGCCCGACGGGATAGACCGCATTCTATGCGGTAGATAGTTAAACTCAATCGAAAATGACTTGTATATAGCTTACTATTAACTCCGTTCTGACGCTTCTCCCTACTTTCACCACCTGCAAAGGAAGCAACCATGTCCCTGATCAACACCCAAGTCCAACCGTTCAAGGTCCAGGCATTCAAGAACGGCAAGTTCATTGAAGTCACCGAAGAAAGCCTGAAGGGCAAGTGGTCCGCGCTGATCTTCATGCCGGCGGCGTTCACGTTCAATTGCCCGACCGAAGTGGAAGATGCGGCCGACAACTACGCCGAGTTCCAGAAGCTGCAGACCGAGGTCTACATCGTCACGACCGACTCGCATTTCGCGCACAAGGTGTGGCACGAAACCTCGCCGGCCGTCGGCAAGGCCAAGTTCCCGCTGATCGGCGACTCGACCCACGCAGTGACGAAGGCGTTCGACGTCTACATCCCCGAAGAAGGCCGGGCGTTGCGCGGCACCTTCATCGTCAATCCGGAAGGCGTGATCAAGACCGCCGAAGTGCACGACAACGCGATCGCCCGCGACGTGAAGGAAACGCTGCGCAAGCTCAAGGCAGCGCAGTACGTTGCAGCGCACCCGGGTGAAGTGTGCCCGGCCAAGTGGAACGATGGTGCGAAGACGATCACCCCGTCGCTCGACCTCGTCGGCAAGATCTAACGATGCACCCGGTGGCGGCATACGCCACCACCCGCCGGGCGGGTGCTCGGGCCGCTTGAGGCGGCCCGGCGCTGGCCCGAGCCCTCACGTCATAGCAAGGAGCTTCACGATGTTGGACACGAACCTGAAAGCGCAGCTGGGGGCTTACCTCGAACGCGTGAAGCTGCCTTTCGAAATCACCGCGTCGCTGGACGACAGCGCCGCGGCTCAGGAGATGCACGGCCTGCTGCAGGACATCGTCTCGCTGAGCGACAAGATCACGTTCAAGACCGACGGCACCGATGCGCGCAAGCCGTCGTTCGCGCTGAACCGCGTCGGCGAGGCGCCGCGCATTCGTTTCGCGGCGATTCCGATGGGCCACGAATTCACCTCGCTGGTGCTGGCGCTGCTGCAGGTTGGCGGCCATCCGCCGAAGATCGAGAGCGAGCTCATCGAGCAGATCAAGAACCTTGACGGCGACTTCCGCTTCGAGACCTACATGTCACTCACCTGCCACAACTGCCCGGACGTGGTGCAGGCGCTGAACCTGATGGCGGTGCTGAACCCGCGCATCACCAGCGTCGTGATCGACGGCGGCCTGTACCAGCAGGAAGTGGAAGCGCGCCAGATCCTGGCCGTGCCCATGGTGTTCCTGAACGGCGAACACTTCGGCCAGGGCCGCATGGATGTCGAAGAGATCGTCGCCAAGCTCGACACCGGCGCAGCGGCACGCGATGCCGTCAAGCTCAACGCGAAGGATGCGTACGATGTGCTGATCGTCGGCGGCGGCCCTGCGGGTGCGGCGGCGGCGGTCTACGCGGCGCGCAAGGGCATCCGCACCGGCATGCTCGCCGAGCGCATGGGCGGGCAGACGATGGACACGATGAGCATCGAGAATTTCATCTCGGTGCTCGAGACCGATGGCCCGAAGTTCGCCGCCGCGCTGGAGCAGCACGCGAAGCAGTACGACGTCGAGATCCTGAATCTTCAGTTGGCCGAGAAGCTGATCCCGGCCGCCGAGAAGAACGGCTTGATCGGCGTGCAACTCGCCAACGGCGCCACGCTGAAGAGCAAGACCGTGATCCTGTCGACCGGCGCGCGCTGGCGCGAGGTCAACGTGCCGGGCGAGAAGGAGTACCGCAACAAGGGCGTGGCCTATTGCCCGCACTGCGACGGGCCGCTCTTCAAGGGCAAGCGCGTCGCGGTGATCGGTGGCGGCAACTCGGGTGTCGAGGCCGCGATCGATCTGGCCGGCATCGTCGCGCACGTGACGCTGCTCGAGTTCGGCGACCAACTGCGTGCCGATGCGGTGCTGATCAACAAGCTCAAGAGCCTGCCGAATGTGGTCATCCACACGCAGGCGCAGACGACCGAGATCACCGGCATCGATGGCAAGGTGAACGGCCTGAAGTTCATCGACCGCGCAAGCGGCGACGCGAAGCAGGTGGCGCTCGAAGGCGTGTTCGTGCAGATCGGCCTGGTGCCGAACTCCGAGTGGCTCAAGGGCACGCTGGAGCTGTCGCGCCACGGCGAGATCGTGGTCGATGCACGCGGCCAGACTTCGCTGCCGGGTGTGTTTGCTGCCGGCGACGTGACGACGGTGCCGTTCAAGCAGATCATCATCGCGACCGGCGACGGCGCGAAGGCGGCGCTCGGGGCTTTCAATCACCTCATCCGCAGCTCGGCACCGGAGGCGGTGGCGGCCTGATCCGCTCGCTCAGGCGTCTCCGATCAGGCGGCGGCTGGCGCGTTCCGCGTGACGCGCCAGCCGTCCAGGCTGTAGACCAGCAACGCGAGCCAGATGAAGGCGAAGCCGGTGAGTCGCGCGGCCGAGAACGGCTCGCCGAACACCGTGACGCCGAGCCCGAACTGGATCGTCGGCCCGATGTACTGAACCACGCCCAGCGTGGCCATCGACAAGCGCCGCGCGCCTGCGGCGAACAGCAGCAAGGGCACGGCCGTGATCGGGCCGAGCGCGATCATCCAGACGTTGGTCAGCGCGTCCGCCGCCGGGAAGCTGCCGCTGTCGTTGAGCATTGCCCACCCGAGCACCAGCAGCGCGATCGGCGCGAGCAGCATGGTCTCCAGCGTGAGGCCTTCGAGCGCGCCGAGCGCGGCGATCTTGCGCAGCAGCCCGTAGCCGCCGAAGCTGATCGCGAGTTCGAGCGCGATCCACGGCGGTCGCCCGGCCTGCACCGTCAGCCACACGACGCCGCAGGCCGCGATTGCGAGCGCCAGCCACTGCATGCGCCGCAGCCGCTCGTGCAGCAGCGTCACGCCGAGCAGCACATTGACCAGCGGCGTGATGAAGTAGCCCAGGCTCGCTTCGAGCACATGGCCGTGCTGCACCGCCCAGATGTAGGCGAGCCAGTTCGCGGCGATCATCAAGGCGCTGGCAGCAAAGGCCGCGAGCACCTTGGGCTGGCGCAGCACCGGCACGAACCAGCCCCACTGGCGCCGCCACGTGAGCACCACGCTCAGGAACAGCAGGCACCAGACGACGCGATGCGCCAGCACCTCCGGCGCCGCCACCGTGGTGACGATGCGGAAGTACAGCGGGAACAGCCCCCACCAGACGAACGCAAGGGCGGCGTAGACGAGGCCGGCGTGCAAGCTCGGGTCAGCTCGTCTTCTTCAGCAGCGCGTCGGCGTATTGGTCGCGCAGCCGGTTCTTCAGCATCTTGCCGGTGGCGCCGAGCGGGATCGCGTCGACGAAGATCACGTCGTCCGGCGTCCACCACTTCGCGATGCGGCCCTCGAAGAACGCGAGCAGTTCGTCGCGCGTGAGCTCGACGCCCGGCTTCTTCACGACGATCAGCAGCGGGCGCTCGTCCCACTTGGCGTGCTTGGCGGCGATGCACGCGGCCATCGCGACCTTGGGGTTGGCCATCGCGATGTTCTCGAGGTCGATCGAGCCGATCCACTCGCCGCCGGACTTGATCACGTCCTTGCTGCGGTCGGTGATGTGCATGTAGCCGTCGGCGTCGATGGTGGCGACGTCGCCGGTCGGGAACCAGCCGTCGACGAGCGGGTTGCCGCCTTCGCCCTTGAAGTACTCGCCGATGATCCACGGCCCGCGCACCAGCAGTTCGCCCGACTGCTTGCCGTCCCACGGCAGCGACTCGCCGTTCTCGCCGACGATCTTCATGTCGACGCCGTAGACCGCTCGGCCCTGCGTGGCCTGCACGGCCATGCGCTGCTCGCTCGTCAGGCCCAGGTGCTTGGACTTGAGGATGGCCGCGGTACCGACCGGGCTCATCTCGGTCATGCCCCAGGCGTGGATCACCTGCACGTCGTACTTCTCCTGGAACGCCTTCATCATCGCCGGCGGGCAGGCCGAGCCGCCGATCACGGTGCGGCGCATCGTGCTGAACTTCAGGTCGTTGGCCTCCACGTAGCCGAGCAGACCTTGCCACACGGTGGGCACGCCGGCCGACATCGTCACGCCCTCGGTCTCGAACAGTTCGTGCAGCGACTTGCCGTCCAGGCCCGGGCCGGGGAACACCAGCTTGGAGCCCATCATGCAGGCCGCGTACGGCAGGCCCCAGGCGTTGACGTGGAACATCGGCACCACCGGCAGGATGGTGTCGCGCGCCGAGCAGTTGAGCGCGTCGGGCAGCGCGATCGCGAAGGTGTGCAGCAGGGTCGAGCGGTGGCTGTACAGCACGCCCTTGGGGTTGCCGGTCGTGCCCGAGGTGTAGCACAGCGACGAGGCGGAGTTCTCGTCGAACGCCGGCCATTCGAAGCGGTCGTCCTGCGCGTCGAGCAGTTCCTCGAAGCACAGCAGGTTCGGCACCTTGCTCTCTTTGGGCATGTGCGCGCGGTCCGTCATCGCGACGAAATGCTTGATGGTCTTGACGCGCGACGCGATGGCCTCGACCAGCGGCAGGAAGGTCATGTCGAAGAACAGCACCTGGTCCTCGGCGTGGTCGGCGATGTAGACGACGTGGTCCGGGTGCAGCCGCGGGTTCAGCGTGTGCAGCACCGCGCCCGAGCCCGACACCGCGTAGTACAGCTCCATGTGGCGGTAGCCGTTCCAGGCCAGCGTGCCGACGCGCTCGCCCGATTTCACGCCGAGTGCCGCCAGCGCCTTGGCCATGCGGCGCGAGCGTGCTGCCATCGCGCGGTAGGTGGTCCGGTGGATGTCGCCCTCGACGCGGCGCGACACCACCTCCTGGTCACCGTGGTGGCGCTCGGCGTGAACCAGCAGCGACGAGATCAGCAGCGGCTGCTGCATCATCAGACCGAACATGTGTGTCTCCGTGAGTGGGGTAATGCGTCACGAACCATTGTGACGCAGCACCCGCCTCCGGTGCCCTGTGGGGAACGCTAGTGCGAGGCGGTGGCGACGCGGTGGCGACGCGGTCGCGGCCGGGCGCTGGCCTTATCGGCTCAGCGCAGGTCACCGTCCACGTAATACCAGCGCTGGTCTTCCCGCACGAAGCGGCTGATCTCGTGCAGCCGCTGGGCGCGGCCGCCGAGCTTGCTGCGCGCCACGAACTCGACGTTGGCGTGATCGGCGTCGATCACCGTGTGGCGCTTGATCTCCAGCCCCAGCCATCTCAGACCGGCCTCGTTCGGCTCGATCTGCGCAGGGCGCGTGCTCGCGTGCCAGGTCGCGAGCAGGTAGTCGCCGAGCCCGCGCACGAATGCGCTGTAGCGCGAGCGCATGAGGGCTTCGGCGGTGGGCGCGAGCAGGTGCAAGGCGCCGGCGTGGTAGCGGCCGCAGCAATCGGCGTAGTTGCGCGCCGACTGGCACGGGCAGAGGTCGCTCACAGCGTCAGTTCCCAGATCTCGCCGACCAGGTCGTGGCCGAAGCTGTGGTGCGCTTCGCTCTTCACCAGCACGTAACCCTGCTGCCGATAGATGCCGCGCGCCGCGAGCAGGCAGGCGTTGGTCCACAGCATGATCTTGCGGTAGCCCGCGCGGCGCGCGAAGCGGTGGCATTCGTCGACCAGCCGCGCGCCCAGCCCGAGGCCGCGCGCCGAGGGTTCGACCAGCAGCATGCGCAGCTGCGCCACGCCGTCGATCACGGCTTGCGTGGTCTCGTCGCGCGCCTGCACCAGGAACACGCTGCCGGCGTTCGCGCCGTCGCGCTCGGCGATCCAGCAGGCCTCGCGCGCCGGGTCGAAGCGGTCGATGAAGTCGGCGGCGATGCGCGCCACCAGCGCCTCGAACTCGGCGCTCCAGCCGTACTCCTCGGCATAGACCGCGCCGTGGCGCGAGATCACCCAGCCCATGTCGCCGGGACGGTGGCCGCGCAGCAGCAGCGGCCGTGCGCGCGCCGCGGCGGGATCGCCGAGCAGCTGCTCGATGCCCGTCATGGCCGCCAGCAACTGCTGCTGCTGTGCCTCGCTCAGCGTGGCGAGCAGCGCGCTCACGTCGGTCTGCGAGCGCGTGTTGATCGGCGCGAACGCACGCTTGCCGGTGGCGGTGAGGCTCAGGTGCTGGTGGCGCGCGTCGTCTACCGCACGCGCGCTCTTGATCAGGCCGCGTTCCTTGAAGCGGCGCAGCAGGCGGCTCAGGTAGCCGGCATCGAGTTCGAGCTCGCGCGCGAGTTCGGTGGCGGTGAGGCGGTCGCGGTGCGCCAGCTCCCACAGCAGCCGCGATTCGGTGAGCGTGAACTTGGAATCCAGCAGGCCTTCGTGCAGCACCCCGATGCGGCGCGTGTAGAAACGGTTGAAGCGGCGGATGGCTTCGACGCGGGTGAGGTCGGGGGTCGTCATGGCCCGGATTCTTCTGCAACAAGTTGCCAAAAGCAAGTGATAGATTGCCGTTGGCACGCGTTGGATTCCGGGCGCTTGCGTCGGGAACTGTATGAACGTACAGTGTTCGCATGGACTGTCTGCCACCCACCGCTTCTGCCGCCGCCATCGTCGCGGCCACGGTCGCGGCCGCGCCTGCGCCCGTCCCTGCATCGGTGCTGCGCCCCGAAGCCC
>Ga0307510_10004369_pt1 | contig 16630 bp, 13 predicted proteins | sample 12_EM_MG_FD_207224 | JGI IMG/M metagenome (GOLD analysis project Ga0307510, IMG submission 207224) | Populus trichocarpa ectomycorrhiza microbial communities from riparian zone in the Pacific Northwest, United States - 12_EM | ecosystem: Host-associated > Plants > Roots > Unclassified | place...
CTACGCGTCGGGCTCTCCGCGGCCAACACCCACGACAGCCAGGCCCTGAAGCCGATGCTGTCCCATTTCCACATGGGACACGAATCCCACGCGGCCGATTCCAAGCCTCAACGCCTGCACGCTGACAAGGCGTACGACGTGCCTCACCTGCGCCGATGGCTATGGGGCAAGCGCATCGGCGTCCGGATCGCCCGCAAAGGCATTGACTCCAGCGAACGACTCGGCCGGCGCAGGTGGGTCATCGAGCGCACCATGTCCTGGCTGACCGGCTACCGCCGCCTCAACCACCGCTACGAACGGAAACCAGGCAACTACCTGGCCTTTCTCGGCCTGGCATCCGCCCTCTGCTGCTACAAACGGTTCCTCAAACTGACCATGTAGGACACGGTCTAAACGGTCCGTCCGCTGGGCTTGCCCTGTATACGGCGCCCGCACAAGACACAGAACACATAACCGCGCAGCCGGTAGACCCGCTTGGTCTGCGGGTGCCGGTTCGCCCCCACGGCGCCGCGCGAGCCCCGGCGGCGCTCGGCGACCTGCTGCGCCCGCACGAACGTCTCCAGACCGACCAGCGCCTCGTGCAACGGTGCGGTGGACCACACCCATTCCTCCACCGGGTTGAGGATCAGCCACGTCAACCGCCTGCCCCCAGCCGCGCATCGACCTCGAAAACGGTCGGCGGCACGGGCCGAAGGCATGTGGGAGGTTGTCACAGGCATGCGCGCAGCCGGCGCAGGCCCTCATAGACGCGCTCCGCCGGGATGGCGCCGTAGCCGAACATGAAGCCCACCGATCGGGGCACGGAGGTGGCGGCCATGCGGGACAGCGGATCGACGGCGACCCCCACGGCCAGGGCCCGACGCGCGATTGTCACATCGGCGGCCTCTCCCGCCCGGTCCATGGTGCCGACCGCCCGGTGAGCCGTGCCGTCGCGCAGCAGGGCAGCGATATGCAACCCGGCGGCCGAGGGAATCAACGTCAGGCGATCGGCGAGATCTCCGGCCAGGGCAGTGGTGATCCGCTGGCAGCGTTCGGCGTAGATGACCCGAAGCCGGCGGACGTGCTGGGCCAGCAGGCCCTTGTCGATGAAATCCGCCGCGGCGGCCTGCATCGGCAGCTCCGTGTGCAGGTCGTTGACGAATTTGGCCTTGCGCAGCGCGGAATGCAGCGGCGCGGGAGCGATGAGGAAGCCCAGGCGCAGGGTCGGCAGCATCACCTTCGACAAGGAGCCGACATACAGCACTCGCTGGTAGGGGTCCAGACTGTGCAGCGGCTCCACGGGGCGGCCGCCGTAGCGGAACTCGCTGTCGTAGTCATCCTCGACGATGATCCCGTTCACCCGGTCCGCCCACTCCAGCAGAGCCAGACGACGCGGCAGGGACATCGAAACGCCCAGCGGGTAGTGGTGCGACGGGCACAGGTACACCAGCCGCGCCCGCGCCGGGATCGCGTCCACCACCATGCCCTCGTCGTCCACCGGCACCCCCACGGCCCCGGCGCCATGCGCGGTGAACGCCCAGCGCGCCGGCGGGTAGCCAGGATCCTCCACGGCCACCGTGTCGCCCGGCTCCAGCAGGACGCGCGTCACCAGATCGAAGGCCTGCTGGCTGCCGCTGGTGACGAACACGTCGGTGGTCTCGGCTCGCACCGCCCGGGACACCCCGACATGTCGGGCGAGTGCCTCGCGCAGCCCGGGATGACCCGCCGCGTCGACATGGATTTCGCCGCCGATCGCGCCGGCCCGCAGCTGCCGGGAGACCAGGGATCGCCAGCTGTCGAACGGGAAGTCGCGGACATCGGGGACCACACCGCGAAAGTCGAAGGCTGCCCGTCCCGCCGGCGAGACGAACGGGGGCGGCAGGCTGTCCCACACCGGGCGCGGCCGTAACGGTGAGCCCGAGTCCTGCTTGCGCCCCGGCTCGGCCACCGGCACCCCGCCCCGGACCCGCGTGCCGGCTCCTGCCCGGGAGGTGAGCAGTCCTTCGGCGACCAGCCGGTCGTAGGCACGCCCCACCGTGTTGCGGGACACCGCCAGCCGACGGGCCAGTTCCCGGGTCGACGGCAGCGCCTCGTCAGATCGGAGCCGGCCATCCAGGATCGCCTCTCGGATTTGCCGGTAGACCTGCTCGGACAGGTCCCGCCGCCCGGTGAGGGTCACATGCAGATCCACAATCCACCACCGGTGGCCTGGTCACTGTCTACCGATGGTGAGGGAAGCGCGCATGGGCACCCTCCTTGCTCTCACCCGGCAACGGACCAGTGACGGGTGGGCCTGCTGCCGTGACGGGCTGTCCAGGAGAGCATGCCAGGCACCGCGGCGGCCGACGGCGATGATCAGACAACTTGGCGCGCGTCGGCCGGGGTCCGAGGAACGCGCGGGTACCGGCCGTCGTGGCAGGCGGGGCGGTCGTGCGGGACGGTGGAGTGCGCGCCGGCCAGGTTCGCGCCGGTCACCGAGCCATCGGCAGTACGCGGCGACCCGCACCGCGGCGTCCTTGCGGCCCGGACACCCGCGATGCCCCCGTGACACCCTGCCCTGCCGGCATGACGTCCCCACCTGCGCCGACACCGCACCGCCCGGCCGGAGGACCGGCGAGGTGCGGCCGGAGACCGTCGGTCGCTTTCCGGGACCGTTATCGATCCGTGACTGTCCCGCGAAGTTCCACCGGAAACGGACCTTCGCGCTGGCTTCCGCCGATCGTAGGCTCACCGTCGCCAGGGCAGCGCAACGAGCGCCGTCCACCGCTGGCGATCGGCGGTGCTCGTGCACCCAGGCGCGAGGCGATGAACCCGCCCCTGCACCCCGGCGGCCAACCGTGGTCGCGTCATCGAACTGGCGGGGCGCGTACAGACGCCTGACCGGCCGAGATGGCCGTCCACACGACAACTGACGTGGTCTGGCCAGAGCCGGACCAGCGCGGGGCCGCAGGCCTGCTTGGACTGAACGGGGGCTGTGATGCATGACATGCTGCTGCTCGACGACCGGCGGACCGCCGCGGCCTATGGCAGGGACCAGGGCGCGGCGACGGGCAATCCGTGGGGCACCCGGCCCGCGACGGGAGATTGGCGGAGTATCGCCGAACCCTCGCAGCGACGAGCGCGCAAAACGCCTCCTCGGCCCCCGGTACCCCGGCCGCTCCGAGCTGAGAGCGACCGGCTCATCGGTCGGTGCGCACGCACCAGAGGCGGCGTCCACGGCCGGCGCCCACCACCCGCCCACCGGCCGGATCGCCCGATGCACTGCGGCCGATTACCCGGCCTCGCCGTCGCCGCGCTGCCCGCCGAGGCCCCGGCCGCCCGCGCACGTCGAGCAGAACACGCGCGGCCCCGGGCAGGGGCCGGGCGGGTCCTACCCGGCTGGTGCGGTGCTGCTGCCCAGACGGATGCCGCACCTGGCCTGCTCCCGCACACCCGAACAGGCCGGGACCGCCACGTCGGCGTCAAGAAGCACGCAGTGCAGACCTCAACGGTCACGACCTCAAGGAACAGTCATGCCTGACATCAGCCGACGCACGATACTCAGGTCCGGCGCGTTCACCGCCGCGGCCGTGTTGACCACCCGCATCGCCGGGCAGCCGGGCGTGGCCCGCGCGGCCGACAGCGATCTCCAGGTCGCCTACAACGACCTGGTCATCACGCCCCACGCCCCACCGTGGCCCAGCCTGTGGATGAGCGGCTACGGGTGGGGCAAGCGCAGCAACAACGGCGCGGTCGCCCGGGACCTGCGCGCGCACTGCGTCGTCTTCCACGACTCGGGCAGCCCGAACGTGCTGCTGCGCCTGGACGTGGTGGGGATCCCCCGCGATGTGCACCAGGAGATCAGAAGACGGGTGGTGGAAGAGGAGCAACTGGTCGCCGACTCCGACTTCATGATCAGCGTCAGCCACACCCACTCGGGCCCGTGCGTCGGCGACACCCACCTCGACCCGTTCATCATGATGGGCCTCGATCCCGCCGACATCGACGCGGTCAACGGCTCCACCTACATGCTCATGGACGTGCTGGTGGACCTGGTGCGCACCACCGTGCAGGAGGACCCGGCCGACGCGACCCTGCACTACGGGGTGGGCCAGGCCGAGCTGGGCAGAAACCGGGCGGGCTTGGACTGGGTGCTGACCGACGTGCCGGTGCTGCTGGTGCGAAACGGCGACAACGGCGATCCGTTCGCGGTCCTGTTCGGGTATGCCTGCCACCCGGTCTCCCGCGGTATCGACTCCGTTTTCGACAGCGACTTCACCGGCGCCGCCGCGGAGATCATCGAGGACCGGCTCGGCATCATGGCGCTGTTCTTCCAGGGTCTGGCGGGCGATCAGGAACCGGTCGGCGACAAGGGACCGGGCCTCGTCGAGGAACTCGGCGACGGCCTGGCCCAGGCGGTGATCGACGTCGTCGAGCAGGACGACCTGACCCAGGTGACCGGCCCGTTCCGCACCGCCATCACCGAGGTCGACCTGCCGCTGGCCCTCGATCTGACGGACGACGACGTGGTGGCCGACCTGCGCGACCGCTACCAGGAGCGCCTCGACGACAACGGCGCACCCGACTATCTCCGCAGGCACGCCCAGGTGATCGTCGACCGGATCGACGCGGGCGCGTTGGAGGCGTCCATCCCCATGCCGATGCAGGTGTGGCACGTGGCCGGGCTCACCATCGTCGCGCTCGCCCACGAGGTGCTCAGCACCTTCGACCTTCTCATCCGTCAACTGGGCGAGGAACTGGGCGTCGGCAACCTGTGGATCATGTCGTACGCGAACGAGACCCAGTGTTACGTGGCCGCCGACGACAAGCTGTGGATCGGTGGTTACGAGGCCGGGTGGACCGACGACCCGTCCATTGTCGGCGATGGCACCAGCACGATGGTGTACGGCTGGGCGTCACCGCTGCGGTCCTCACCGCCGGGCACCGACCCGGCGGCGCCGGACGCGACCGAGACGGTCGTCCTCGCCGGCTGCCGGGAGCTGCTGACCCAGGTCACCCGCGACACGCTCTCCCGTGCCCGCACACGCTCCACCTGACACACCCCCAGACCCGTAGTGGCGCCGGTTTCCCCCGGCCGGCGCCACGGCGCCCCCCACCCCCACACGGGGTCAGGAACGACCGATGACCAGAGAGGAAGCAATTCCATGCGCGTCGAACATGCGGCGCTGTCGGTGCTCGTCACCGCCAGCCTCGTCACCGCCGCAGGACCGGCGGGTGCCGCCGCCGCGGGCCTGGAGTGGGTGAGCGTGGACAGTTCCGGGGCCGACCTGCCAGGTCTCCACAGGCATGCGTCCATCAGCGCGGACGGCCGGTTTGTGGCGTTCGAGCCCGGGTTCGTCCGCGACCGGCTCACCGGGACCACGGTCCAGGTGAACTTCGACAGCGCGGGGAACGAGGTGGTCGCCTCCAGGCCGCAACTCAGCGCGGACGGCCAGTACGTCGCGTTCGCGACGTCGGCCAACGGGTCCGCGGCGTCGGACAACCTTATATACGTGCGGAACCTGCGCACGGGCACCTCGACGCTGGCCAACGTCAGGGCCGAGGGCACACCCGCCAATCACCTCCTCGGTTCGATCCGCTTCTCGATGAGCGGGAACGGGCGGTATGTGGCGTTCTCCTCCGAGGAAACCGGGGTGGTGGCCGGGGACACCAACAAGTCCACCGACGTCTTCGTGCGGGACCTCCAAACCGGGACGACGACCCGGGCCAGCGTGCGCCCCGACGGCTCGCCGACCAGCGCCAACAGCTTTGTCGGGTACTACGGCCAGGCGCTGAGCGACGACGGCCGGTTCGTCGTGTTCTCCTCACTCGACACCCAGTTGGTGAGCGGGGACACCAACGCCACAGGCGACGTCTTCGTGCGCGATCTGCAAACGGGGACGACGTCGCGCGTCAGCCTCGGCAACGGCGGTGTGCAGGGCGACGGCGCAAGCGGAACCCAGGTGACCGGCGCGCTCAGCGGTGACGGGCGGACCGTCATGTTCGGCAGCCGCGCCAACAATCTGGTGGAAGGGGATGAGGACCCCGGTACCGATCTTTCCTACCCGGACCTCTTCGTGCGCGACCTGGAGGCCGGAACCACCACCCGGGTCGCTGCCAGCACCGAGGACTACTCCATCCACAGCGGCGCGCTCAGCGCCGACGGCCGGTACGCGGTGTACGGCACCCTCGGCACGGGCCAGGACGACGTATACCTGTACGACCTGCGGACCGGCACGGCGACCACGGTGAACGTTCCGGCGGCCGGCGGCGACCCGGTCGGATACAGCTATTACCCCGCGGTCAGCGCGAACGGGGACGTGGCCTTCCAGTCCGAGGCGGCCGGTCTGGCCGACGGTGACACCGGACGGTCGTCCGACATCTTCGTAGCCCCGCACTGAGCCCGGTCGGCCGCCCCGCCGCGGTCGGCCCTCCATCGGAATCCTTTCCCGAACGGACACCCAGAACCGGAGAACTGTCATGCCCCTGCCTAAAACACGCATGCGCACGCTGCCGCGACTCGCGCTCAGCCTCGCCGTGCTCACCGGCGTGTGCGCCGTGCCGCTGATAGCCGCCCCCTCCCCCTCCGCGGCGGCCGGAAGCGAACCCACCATCGGCCGGATCGCGTACACGGAAGGCGATCAGCTCTACGTCAAGGAAGGCGACCTGGACGCCGAGCCGATACAGCAGGACGCCGACGTCAAGGAGTTCCAGATGGCCGGCGACCGGATCGCCGTGCTGACGACGGATGGCGCGTTGCTGGTCAAGGAGGGGGATCTGGGTCCCGGATGGCAGACCGTGGACACGGATTCGGTCACCGACTTCCAACTGGAAGGGGACCGCATCGCGTACACCGAAGGTGATCAGCTCTACGTGCGGGAGGGCGACCTCGACGCCGAGTCGATGCTCCAGGACGCCGACGTGAAGAAGTTCCAACTCGTCGGCGACCGTATCGGCGTGCAGACCCCAGACGGCGAATTACTCGTCAAGGAGGGGGATCTGGGTCCCGGGTGGGAGACCGTGGACGCCGATTCGGTCACCGACTTCCAGATGGAGGGGGACCGGATCGCGTACGCGGAGGGCGATCAGCTCTACGTACGGGAGGGCGACCTGGACGCCGAGTCGGTGCAGCAGGACGCCGACGTGAAGAAGTTCCAGCTCGCAGGTGACCGCATCGGCGTGCTCACCCCGGACGGCGAACTGCTCGTCAAGGGCGGCGACCTCGAACCCGGCTGGGAGGTAATCGACCCCGACTCGGTCACGGACTTCGCGCTGGCGGGAGACCGCATCGCCTTCACCGAGGGAACCGACCTCTACGTCCGGGAGGACGCGCTCGACTCCGAGTCGGTGTTCCAGGACAGCGACGTGAAGAAGTTCCAGCTCGCCGGCGACCGGATCGCCGCGCTCAAGGGCGACGAGCTGCTGGTCAAGGAGGGTGATCTCGACCCCGGCTGGTTCACCGTGGACGCCGACTCGGTGACCGACTTCCAGCTCCTGGCGCCCAAGCAGTTCAGCGACAACCTGACCGTGTCCATGACCGACCTGAAGAGCATCTTCGGCTACCTCGGCGCACCGTCCGACGAGGCGATCATCAACGAGGGGCTGGAAAGGCTCAACGAGGAGATGGACAACGGGCAGATCAGCGCCACGATCCCCCGCATCGCGGCCTGGCTCTCCACGCTGCACCGAGAGAGCGGCTTCCGCTACAACGCCGGAGAAGCCGGCAACACCAGCAACTACCGCAGGCGCGGCTACATCCAGCTCACTGGTGTCGCCAACTACACGTCGGCAGGCAACTTCTTCGGTCACGACTTCGTCGCGGCGCCGAACGACGCCGCCTCCCTCGACTGGAGCGCCGCGATCGCGCGCTGGTACTGGACCGTGGCCCGCTCCACCACCAATCAGCACGCGGACAACCTCGACATGGGCGCCGTGGACCGCAACATCGGCTACGCCCCCAACCCGGCGGAGGACTCCCGGCGCTGCACGGACTTCCAGGCCGCCCTGCGCTACTACAACGACGGCCAGCTGCCGCCCGGCCCCATCAACTGCGTGCGATGACACCCCACTCCGGATGCCCGGGCATCCCGACCGAAAGGACTTCCATGATGCAGCATCGGTACCGCTTCGGTGGCCTGTCCAGACGGCTGCTGTCCTGCCTCGTGGCCGCCCTGCTGGCCCTCGGCCTCACAGTGGCCGTACAGGCGGGCGCGGGCAGCAAGGCCGCCGCCGCCGACTGCGAGGTACTCGCCCCCGGCGCCGCCGCGCAGGCGGAAGACGCGGTGGAGCAGGCCTGCGGGCTGCTGGGCACGCCGTACTCCTGGGGCGGCGGCCACGCCGACAGCGGCCCCGGCCCCACCTTCGGCCTGTGCGACCCCACGAACGGCGCACCCAACGACTGCCACGTCAAGGGTCTCGACTGCTCCGGCATGGTGCGCTACGCCTACTACCTGGCCGTCGGCGACGACATCATCAACGGGTCCACGAAAACACAGTGGCAGACCTCACGAGCGGTCGCCCGCTTCACCGCCGGCGACGGCTACGACGCCCTGCTCCCCGGTGACCTGCTGTACTACGGCACGAAAGCGGAGACGATCCACCACGTCGCCATGTACCTCGGCGGGGGATACATCGTGGAGTCACCGAACTCCGGAGCCGTGGTGCACGTGACCACCGTGGGCTCGCACCACGACTACTTCGGGGCCATCCGCCTCTACCCGCCGGGCAGCGGCGGCCCCCAGCACGCGGACGGCTGGGACCGCATCGCGTACACCGAGGGCGACCAGCTCTACGTCAAGGAGGGTGACCTGGACGCGGAGCCGGTGCTCCAGGACGCCGACGTGAAGAGGTTCCAGATCGAGGGCGACCGCATCGGCGTACTCACCCCCGACGGGGAACTCCTCGTCAAGGAAGGCGACCTGGAGCCTGGCTGGGCGACCATCGACGCCGACTCCGTCACCGACTTCCAACTCGACGGGGACCGCATCGCCTTCACCGAGGGCGATCAGCTCTACATCCAGGAAGGCGACCTGGACGCCGAGCCGGTACTCCAGGACGCCGACGTGAAGAGGTTCCAGATCTCCGGGGACCGCGTCGCGGTACTGACCCCGGACGACTCGCTGGTGGTCAAGGCCGGCGACCTCGGCCCCGGCTGGGAGACCGTCGACACCGACTCGGTGACCAGCTTCGCCCTGGAGGGCAACCGCATCGCGTACTCCGAGGGCGGGGACCTGTACGTCCGCGAGGACGACCTGGACTCCGAGTCGGTGCTGCAGGAGACCGACGTGGACCGGTACCAGCTCTCCGGCGACCGCATCGCGGTGCTCAAGGACGGCGAACTGATGGTGAAGGAGGGCGACCTCGGCCCCGGCTGGGTCACCGTCGACACCGACTCCGTCACCGACTTCCAGCTCTCGGCCGACCGCATCGCCTACGCCGAGGGGCAGATGGTCTACGCCCGTGAAGGCGATCTCGACGCCGAGTCGGCGCTCCAGGACGACACCGCCGACGCCTTCCAGATCAGCGCCGAGCGTGTCGTCGTACTCGAAGGGGACGCCCTGTACGCGAAGGAGGGCGACCTCGGCCCCGGCTGGGAGACCATCGACACCGACTCGGTGACTAGCTTCCAGCTCGGCGGTCACCCCTGCGCTCCGGTGTCCACGACATAGCTCCCCCCGTCGGCCGGCAGCCCCGACGGCCGGATGGAGCACTCGGCGATCCATCCATATCCGCACGCAGAAAGTCAGGATTGTGACAACTTTCTCCAAGTGCGCGAGCCGGGGCATCACCTTGACGCCAGCAGGGGCCCTGATGAGCCGTGGCGCTCTCATGGGAACGGCGAGCGCCGCCACGCATGAGTCCCGGACCAACGTCGCGGTGAGCTCGCATCCCTGCGTCCCCGGCGGTCCCACCGCCGGGGACGAGACCGCGCACTGCGTCGTCCTCTACGACGCGGGCAACCCGAACGTGCTGCTGCGCCTGAACGTGGTCGACATCCCCCGCACGGACTTCCAGATAGGAGCAGACAGTGACGACCCGACGCCGGCCCGAGCGGACCGCATGGGCGATCCTGCTGGCGGCAGCACTGACCGCGGTCTCCGCGGTCGCGCTGCCCCAGCCGGCGAGTGCGGCGCCCGACCTTCCGCTGACCGGGTGAGACACCTTCCGGTACCTGGACCAGTTGCCCCACCTCAACTCCGGCGAGCACGCGGCGGACGAGGCGGCGCAGTTCTCCAGTTTCGACCGTGACGGCGGTAACCTCGACGGCGGCACGAACGACTGCCTGCCGGGGTCGGGCGAGGAGTGCCTGCTCGCGGAGGACCATGGCCCCGGCGAGATCACGTCGATCTGGTTCACCAGCAGCACCAACGGGGTGAAGGGTGACGTCAGCGGGATCGGCGGCCTGCGCATCGAACTCGACGGTGAGGTGGTTGTCGACGCGCCACTGATCGACGTCGTGAACGGTGAGCTCGGCGCGCCGTTCGAGTTCCCGCTCGTCGCCGACTCCGACCAGAGCTCGGGCGGCGTCTACATCAAGGTGCCCATGCCCTACCACGACTCCATGCGGGTCGTGGTGGACAACCACCCGGGCTACTACCACGTCGACCATCGCCGGTTCTCCTCCGCGGCCGGAGTGCCCACCTTCGACCCGGCGGAGGAGGCACAGGACGTGATCGACATGTTCTACGCCGCGGGCGACCAGGATCCCAAACCGGCGAAGGCGGGTGCCACCACCACCTCCGCCACCATAGACGTGCCGAACGACCGGCCGATCCCGGCGGTGCGCCTCGACAGGGGCCGTGTGATCACGCAGCTGCGGGTCCGCCTCCCCGATGAGGCATTGACCGACGACGCGCTGGCGGACCTGCGCCTGCAGATCACCTTCGACGGCGAGCGGACGGTCGACTCACCGATCGGCGAGTTCTTCGGCATGGGCCTCGGGGACGATCCGAGCAGTTCGCTGATGTTCCGCTCCGGCGACGGTTTATTCACCACGTGGTGGCCGATGCCGTTCACCGGCACGGCGACGGTCACGGTGGACAACAACACGGACGACACAGTCTCCGACGTGGAAGTCGAGACCGTGTCGGCACCAGACACCGAGCTGACCGCCGCGCTGCGCGACGGCACGGCGGGATACTTCAGCACGGTGTCCAACCGCGGCGACACCGTGCCGGGAGAGGACTGGAACTTCGCCGACGTCGAGGGGCACGGGAAGCTCGTCGGCGTCACGCAGGCGATACGTGGCAGCAACCCGGACCTCTCACTCTTCGGCCGCGACTACCTTGAGGGCGACGAACGGTTCTATGTGGACGGTTCGGCGACGCCACAGCTGTACGACAGCGGGACGCAGGACTTCTACGAGGGAGGTTGGTACTTCATCAACGGTGAGTACAACGCGCCGTTGACCGGGAACCCGGCCTACGAGGTGGCCGAGGACGGCTGCGACTTCCACTGCGCCAGCATGTTCCGCCTGCTGCTGGCGGACGCGGTGCCGTATGAGGAGTCGTTGGGAGCGGGCGTGGAGCACGGCCTGGTCAACGACCGCGACGGGCTCTACAGCTCGACCGCCTGCCTCTACGCACGACCCGATCCGGCCGCGGTCCGCACCGACGCCCTTGACGTCGACGACGAGGACAGCCTCGCCGAGCACGAGTACTCCGACGGCGACGCCGACCAGTACTCGATGACGTCGGTGTACGAGGGTGACGACGACACCAGCGAGATCACCGACGGCGTCCGCGCCACGATCGAGCCGCTGACCTTCGTGGTCGCTGTCGACCCGAGCAACGTGGGCGTATGGCTGCGCAGCGTGTCCGACCAGTTCGAGGCACGCCAAGAGGTCCAGGTGACGATCGAAGGCGTCGACGTCGGCACGTGGCTACAACCCCGCGGGAACTCCGGACAACGGTGGCTTGAGGACTCGTTCCCAGTCCCGGCGGAGCTGACCGCGAACCAGTCGCTCATCCTGGTCACCTTGGCCCCCGGGGACGGGGCGCCGCTCTGGACGGCCGCCCAGTACTTCGTGGACAGCATGCTGAGTTGACCCGCCGAGCCAGCTGAGGAGGCCCGAATGCCGAAGGCATCCAGACCTCCTCGATGGTCTGGGTAGGAAACGCCTCCAACTCAGTACTCGGTGTCGACGTGCTCGGCACCGGTGGTGCGGCAGGCGTTGACCCGAGCGCTGACCTCTGCCGGGCTCACTGGCACACGAGCGGGTCGTCTCCCGCCTGTCGTCGACGGCGAATGTGGACGTCGACGGGATCCGACGGATGGCTCTGCTGGTGCTGCCGTACCGGGGCCGGGCATCCGGACCGGGACACCTATGTGTCGTACTTCCACTGGAACCCGCCGGCCGTCCATGTGCACTGGGCCGGCCAGGCGTGGACGGCTCGCGGGGCCTTCGGCGACGGAAGGGTCCGCACCCACACGGGCGACCGGCGGGAGGTCGAGCTGCTGTTGTTCGTCAAGAAGGCCGAGGCCGTCGAGAGGGCCGCCAACGAACTCCTCGAACCGCTCACCATCCAGGAGACGGCCACCGAGGAGGCGGTGGAGCGGATGACGGCCGCGGCCGGACTGCTCAACGTGGTGCACCGGCTGTTCGCCGAGTTCACCCGGCTTCCCGTCGAGCGCCGGGTGACTCCGGAGTTCTTCACCGACACCTGGCGTCAGTAGACCAACCACTGGGAACCGGGTGACTTCCCGCCCAGCGGAGCCGCCGACGTCGAGTTCATCGCCCGCGACTTCCTGCTGGGCATCGACGTCCCCGACTACCCCTCGTACGTACGCCGCCTCTACCCTGCCCTCGTCACCGACGGCCAGGAACTGCTGACCCGCCTCATGGGCCGCAGCCCCATCCCCGACCAGCTCCTGGAACGCGTCGGCATCACCCCGGCCGACCTCGACCGGGCGCCCGCAGAGGAGCTGTTGCGCATCGCGGCCAAACATCCCGAACTGGCCGCCTGCTACCTGCTGCTGGCAGAGTCCACCAGGCTGGCCTCCGCCCACCTGAACTTCGGCAGAAGGTTCGTCTTCGACCTGCGGCGCTCCCGCGACGAGGACGGAATGCCCGACACCCCCGTCATGAGCAGCAGGATCGGCAGCACCGGGATCCGGGAAACGTTCATGGACGAACTCAAACGCGGCCGCCGCGGCCACCGCCTCACTGCCCTCGAACGGGTCCGCCGTCCCGCCCTCGCCGAGATCGTGGCCATGCCGCAGGCCCCCGCACCGGCAGACGTCGTGACCATCGGGACGCAGCACGGGGCAAAGCCGCTGTGCAAAATCCCTAGATCGCGCCGCGCGTCCTCATGGTCCTCGATCAGGTGAATGCAGCTTCGCCCCACTCGCCCGGGGCTGGGTTCGGCCTGATCTTTGAGAACGAGGTGGGCTGCCGCACGAGCGGCCCCGGACAGTTGGAGGACACATTGAGTGACGACAAGATCCACATCATCCCCGCCGAGGAACAGAGCGCCGAGGAGGTCGCCGAAATCCTCACCACGGTCGCGGCGGCCCAGGGACTGGAGGACGAGGTCTATGTCGAGGGAGACCAAGTCATCGTCCCGCGATCGCTCCACGTCACATTCCAAGGGAACGCAAGGTCTTTCCCTCCTGTGAACCAGAACTACGTGCTGCAGGAGCCGGTCCAGCTGTACAACCCCGGTACCACCGCCGCAGAGGGTCAGCCCATCGGCACGCTGGGGGTTTCGACGTGATCGTCAACCAGTCGGCGTAAGAGCGCGGCTCGGAGCCGGCACGCCAGAGGCACATGGCTGCCGCCGACGCGGCCCCTTGATGTGCCGGCGATCGGCGAGGGCGGTCATCGTGCTGGTCTCCCTCGAAGACCTGGTTGTCTCGAAAGATCAGCCGGTGGCCATTCTTCTCTGCGGTCATCAGCCGGAAACCCGAGCGAACCCCTGGATCAGGGCGAACCCGTACACCCCCTTCCATAGGCCAATGCGGGGTGCGCGTCATCTCAACGGCGTCGGACGGCGCCGCGACCAACCGTCGGACGCCTGCCGGGAGCAGCTATCGAAACCTGTGCCCTGAACCGCGTGAACGCCCGTCCGAGTCGTCCTCGCGGTCTTCAGTCGTAGAGCAGAGCCGCCGAGGGGGTGGTGGCAGTGCGCAGGCCAGGTGTGGTGTAGGCGAGGTTGAGGACGACGCGTCGGACGCCGGGTTGTCGCAGTGGGGTGACGCGGTGCGCTGTGGTGTCGCTGCGCAGCAGGTAGGCGTCGCCGGGCATGTGATGGGCCCTGCGTGCGAGGGGGGTGTCCAGCTGGTGGAGGCCTGCGGCGCGGGGGACGTACTCCAGCAGCCCTCCGTCGTCGGGTGTTGCGGGGGCCTCGGTGAACAGGACCAGGGCGAGCGGGTAGTCGTCCACGTGTGCTCCGTGGGTGTCGCTCTCCTGGTGCAGGATGTTGAGTACGAAGCGTTCGGTGAGGGCGGGGGCGGGCACGGCCTCCAGGCCTGAGATGTGACGCAGCAGGGCGAGCAGCGTCCGGTCCGCTGCCAGCCGGGGAATCAGGGCGGACTCGACGGCGATGGCCTGTCCGCCGAGCGTGGTCATGCGCCGCGGGGAGCCGTCCATGCAGGCCATCGCGAAGTCCCGCCGTTTCGCGATCTTTTCGAGCCGCTGCAGCTCTGCCCTGAGCTCCGACAGGTCCTGCCCGGCGAGGAATCCGGGCAGTCTCACGTATCCACAGCGCGAGAACCAGTCCGGTAAGTCATCGGTGTGGGCGGGCCAGGCGGGCATCGGCGGCATCCCTTCCATTCCCATCCTTCCGGTCTGTTCCGGAAGGATGGTTGACGGTAGCCGCCGAGGCCGGAGGGTGGAAGACGGCCTGAACAGGGGTGATGCCAAGAGGTCGGGTACGCGGGGGCGGCCCAGCCGTGTCCTGCCGGTTGTCACACTCCGGGCCGGTGCGCCGATACCGGAGAGTCCTGGCGGAGCCGGAGTGATGCGTGGCACCGCCCTCGGTCGCGCCGGGATCTCCGACACCGCACGCGGTCTACGGCCACATGAACGAGAGGCGCCCCAAGGTGCTCACTGTGGGGAGGCCGGCGGACAAGCCGACCTCCCGGACGCCGCGATGCGCGCGACGACGTGGCCCTGCGGTCGCAGCACACCGCGAAGTCCGGCGCCGCCCCACAGCCGGGGCGGAGCGGACGGACGGCGGCGCGTGTTCAGGAGGTACCGATGCCTTCCGGGGCCACTCACACCGGTCCGGAGCCGTACCACCCGAACGTGTGAGATCACCGCCGAGTCGATCACCTGCCACGCCCCCGGAGCGCCCAGCGGAAACACACCCCCCGCACTCCCCGAACCCGGCGGGAGCATTGGCATCCTCCCTGGAGATCCCCATCGACCTGCGGTTTCATCACGACCCGCACGGCCCTCCGGGGCAGCTCCACAGGGTCCGAACGCGCCGGAGGCACATGCCTCATGCGTCAAGGGAGCATCCCCGGCCGCCCTGTTGATATCCAGTCGAATACGCCCTCGCGAGGTTCCCCCCGGACCACCAGCGGTCATCCTCCGTAACGGATCAACTACGCACCGCAACAGCGCGGTTGCGGGAACCTGAGGAGAAGCACATGGCAGTCTCGACCACACCCGGCACGAACTGGGGAACCTGGATCAACCTGGAAGGCGACATCTACGCCGAACCGGCGCCGGTCCTCAACGCGGACAACCGGGTGCAGGTCTTCGTGCGGGGCGGCAGCGACACCCTGTGGAGCCGCTGGGAACAGCGGGACCGCGCGTGGTCGGCGTGGACCCAGCACCAGGGATCGCTGATCGCGGGCACCCCGCACGCCATCCGCGGCAAGGACGGCAAGATCCGGGTGTTCTACCGCACTCCTGGCAACGCCATCGAGGTCATCACCCAGAACGCCATCAACGGCGGCTTCGCCGCGCCGCAGAGCATCGTGACCTCCGTCGGCGGCGACCCGGTCTCCGTGCTCAACGCGGACGGCCGCATCCAGGTGTTCTTCCAGGGCAGCGACGGGGCCCTGTGGTACGTCCGCAACCAGGACCTCAAGTACGAGACGTACGGCAAGCCCACGTCGCTGGGCGGGGGCATCTACGCCTCCCCGTCACCGGTTCTGGACGCGACTGGGCGCGTGGTGGTGGCCGTCAAGGGTGGGAGCGACACCCTGTACACCATCCAGCAGCAGGCCCCCAACTCCGCCGACTCGTGGGAGGCATGGCAGTCCAACACCGCCGGGGTGACCAGCAAGCCCACGGCGCTGCTGGACGCCGCCGGACGCGTGCAGATCTTCTACCGGGGCAGCGACCAGGCCGCCTGGTGGGTCGGGCAGACCGACGACTACGAGAACTTCAAACCCTCGGTGAAGATCAACAGCGGCATCATCGACCGCCCGACCGCCGCGCTCGGCCAGGACGGACGCGTCAACGTACTGGTCAAGGGCAACGACGCCGCCCTGTGGGTGGACGTGGAGAACCAGGAGAACGACAGCGCCTACGGCACCTTCCAGTCACTGGCCGGAGTCATCGGCACGGTCCACGTCAGCCCGGTCATCGCCAACAGCGAGGGCCTGCTCTACGTGTTCACCCAGGGCTCGGGCACCGCCAAGGACCTGTGGCTCCAGCGCCAGAACTGGGCGTAGGCACACACCGGCTGTGGCGCCGGTCCTCCGGAGGACCGGCGCC
>Ga0307510_10004370_pt1 | contig 16628 bp, 10 predicted proteins | sample 12_EM_MG_FD_207224 | JGI IMG/M metagenome (GOLD analysis project Ga0307510, IMG submission 207224) | Populus trichocarpa ectomycorrhiza microbial communities from riparian zone in the Pacific Northwest, United States - 12_EM | ecosystem: Host-associated > Plants > Roots > Unclassified | place...
TGCGCCTGTACGACCGACAATCCCGATACGTTCGCCGCCGTTCACGTGCATACTGAATCCCTTAAGAACGAGTGGTAGACCGTCCCGGTATCGCATCTCTACATCGCGCATTGTGATTTCACCGCGCTCTGGCCAAGAGGGTCGGATAGCTCCCTTATGCAGTTCGGCTTCGGAAGGTAGTGAATTTCCATAAAAGTAGACTCTTTCCGTTGCATTCATTGCGTTTTCAACTTCCGCTAACTGGCGAATCATCCACTGCATCAACATTACAATCTGAAGGATGTATGACAGCACAACTCCAGCAATACTCGGATCAACGCTAAATCGGGATGTAACCACTAGAATCGCTGTCGTAAAGACCACTGGAGGAAGGTAACATGTGTTAACATGAGGCTATCAATCATCGTTGAGGGGTTGAGAGACTTACACAAGTTGCCGATGACGTCCACTCTTAAGCCCAACCACCTCTGATTCGCGAATGTGATAAAATATGCTGAGTCCATTCCATCGATCGCTTTTTGAACCTCGGCGATGAACCTGTCTTGCAGGCCGTATGCTCTGATACAAGCCACCCCTGAGAGTGCCTCTCCAAACTTTGCGAATACCACGGACCTTAGAACAGATTCATGCCGTTTGACCTCACGTGCGGAAGCCCGATAATAAGATGCCGCAAAAATAAATCCAATCGCCAATGGCACTAGCGCGATAGCAAAATAGTGGAAATAAACAATGATGAGTATGAGAACGGATGATATACTTGACAGAGAAAAAAAATACATTCTCATGGCATCCGTAAGATTATTGTCCATTACATCGACATCTTTAGAAAAACGGTTGACAATCCTACCAATGGGAGTGGTGTCAAAGAATGACATCGGAGCTCTCAAAGTTGATTGCATGGCTTCGTGCATGAGTACTTTACTGCTTTCCGTGCCGGCAATAGTAAGTGCAAAGGAGAAGGCGAACATGAAGAGGCTTTGTGCGACACCAAGCGCAGCGAATATCCCTATATAAGTGGCTCGAGAAAGCCCGAACTTATCACTTATCCACCAACTTAGCCAAAGTGTCGTGATAATATTGCAGGTCTGGGAGATGATCAGGAGAAACACAACTCCTGGGGCGACTAGGTAACTTCCAGAGGCCTTGATATATGCTTTGTATACATTCCAAGGGACGCTCTTAACAGCCCTCTCCTCAGCCTGCATAAGTGCCTTTGCCTGCGGTCCGTCATCTTTCTCACCAAAATTGTCGTCCCCGGGCCTTCCTGCCGCCGCCTCCCCAATCTCATCGCCCCCAAGAGGCTTTTCCTCTGCCTCTTTCGACTCCGTTGCGATTTCGCCCATCATTCTCGCAAATCCTGCATTAGTCTCCATCAGCTCATTGAACGTGCCAACAGCTTCTATCCGTCCAGCCTCCATCCATACAACCCGGTCCACCCTGTTGATAACATGCAGCTGATGAGTTGCAAGGATCCGGCATTTATCTTTGAGGAGTCCGCATATGGCCTTGTCGAATAGATGCCTGCCAACATGAGCATCGACGGCAGACAGAGGGTCGTCCATCAACACGATATCGGCATCAAAGTAAATTGCTCTAGCAATATTAAGTCTCTGCTTTTGTCCACCGGAAATTGTGATTCCGCGTTCGCCTATCTCTGTTAGGTCGCCGGAGGGTAGCATATCCAGATCTTGCTGCAGCGCGCAAGCGCCGACTACATCTGCGTACCAGTCCTCTTTAAACTCACGCCCAAAGATGATATTCTCTCTAACAGGGGCATTTTGTATCCATGCATACTGTGGGCAATAGGCAACGCGAGACCCTCGTCTGATGTTCCCGGAGGTCTTTCTCATATCACCGGCCAACGCAGCTAACAGTGAACTCTTGCCACTGCCAACAGAACCCACAATGGCAATTAGTTCCTGGTGGCCGACATGGAGGTTGATGTCTTTGAGGGAGAAGGGCTTCTCCGCGGTTGCTATGGTGGGGGTGCCTCCGGCCCCCAGTTCGCCATCTCGTTCTCTTGCGGCTTCGTCTATTTTATCCTGTTTTTTCTGACGTTTCTCCTCTTTTAGTTCACTTTTGGTCTTGTCCAAATCGTGTCTCTCCTCAGCCTGCACAACCTCCCAGGTGAAGTCCGCATCAGAAGCCTCAATAGCGTAATCCGGGTTATCATCGATTACGAGTTCATCTCCTATCTCTTCCGCGATATTCCTGCATCCGCTGGATAGACACCCAAGCATCAATTGTCTGGGCAATGACCACGGGAAGAACGTTGAGAGGCAAACGAAGGGCGTTGAACAGGGAGAGTGACGAGAATATGGATGCGGGGTCAAGACGATTGTCGGTAAGGGAATATGTGATGAACGCTAGCATTGAAGCAAAAACGGGAAGACTCATCCCGACAGCATTTATTCCGGCTCTCACCCCTAGTAGGAACTGGACGGCACCAATTTCCTTACTCCGGAGCGATTCAAGTCTCTGAAGGAAACTTTTTTCCCATCCAAAAAACTTGACAAATCTCACGCCTAGAAGGATCTCATGGGTCAAGCCTACTCGCTTATCGGTAACCTGATTCATAGCTCTTCGACGAGCTGCCAAAACTTTGACCACCCATGACAGCACCGGTGCTCCCGAGACTAGGAGCGCAAATCCTGCAAGAGCAGAGTACGAGATATTGATGAGTAGTAATATCAATGTTAATATTATCTGAAACGCCGAAGTCCATAATAGATGAAACCAAGAAGCCGCCTGATCAACTCTATATGAATCTGTGCTCATTAAATTGACAACCCTGCCATTGGACCAACCAACTCCTTCTCCGTCGCCCTTCTTATCCTTCTTATCCCTCTTCTTTTGTTCGGCAGTGGCTTCTGCATCGTTCATGTTATTCCGACTCGATGTGCCACCGGCCCGCGCTCTTCCGGAGATCCTCAACGACTTGGAAAATATCAACCCGATGAGCCCGGCCCGTGCTTGGCCGCCAGCTATCGTACTGTGGTACATGAAGTGATTGTTGAATAATGATCCAAGCATTTGCATGAGAGCTAGGCCAAATGCAAGGGCAATACCTCGACCTATAGGGGGCCCAGGCGTTCCCCGTTTGGAAGCGGTATACGCTTCAACTGAAAATCGAATCAGATATCTGAGACACTTTGGTTAGTAGGCATACGGATACCAGGACCAATGAATCGCTGGTCCGAAGGATGATGGGTTACACACTTGAGCACAAACGGCGCCGTAACTAGCAGAGAATCGGCGGCAATCCTGCAAAGCCCACCAAACCAGAATTCCCGAAAGAAGACCTCATTTAGAGACCATAGCAACGGATACTGATCGCCCCGGCTTCTCCTTCGGTCAAATGAGGCCTGAAGCTTATCCGTAATGACCGTTGAACTCCGATTGGGTGCCACTAATGGTATATCGGCTGACTCAAGCGGTCTTGAATACCCCACTCTCATCAACGGCCCCACCCACGCGAATGTAACCCTGCTCAGAAACCCCGCATCTGCTTCCTTGCTAGCGGACATCTGGGTTGGGACTGGAGGCATAGGTCCCCATCTTAGGGGATTGAACTGGCGTTCCTTCCGCCACCAACTCTGCTTTGGGTTCACTCCCTCGCCACCTGCGGTTTCCTTCTGAAAGCTTCCACCCGTTACAACCTGGTCATCTGAGGAGGGAGTGATGGACCGTGGGGAAAGCCCACCGAGTTCCTTGGATAATGCCGTCGGTTCGTTTTCGAGCACGGGGACGCTTGCAGGTACAAGAACATCATGCGGAGGAGCTTTCGCTTCCCCTCCTAGGGTTGGGGCCGCCACCGTAACGGTTCTTGAAGAGCCTAAACTCTACAAAAAAGCAATAGGACTGGGGTTGGGGGTCGGAGGATATGTTGCTACCAAGGAGAGTGCTGGCAGTAGCGAAAGGTATGATTGGTCTTGCCCTGCGAAAGCGAAGGAAAAGCACGAATTATGACTAGTTCGTGCCCAGGTTGGATATATCCAGCCCAATGAGGAATTCGGATTGCTTAAAGGTTCGGGGTTGGTTATCAATTGCCTTCGTCTTCAGATGCTATCCGGGAGGCTAGAAAAACTAGTGCCCGAGAAAATAATGCAAGCCTAAGGGCTATAGTCGCGACTAACAGCGAGATCCTTGGTCGGCCAGGGGCCCGAGCTGGTAACAGATCTGCCTCAGTTAGTTTGGACCCCGAGGCTCGATCAAAGATACTCTTCCAATACCGTACTGCAAAGACTCACGAAACCCACTAGCAGATGATCAGCAATCAGTCCGTCAGCCCACGATAGGTTCGGTTTGACAGGTGAACAGAATTGCGGGTGCCAGTATCGGCCAAGGAGATCCAGTTGGTGACCTTATACCATGCCAGGGAGAGGCCAATCCTTCTGAGGAGTATCTGCCCATGGGTCCGGATATTACAGGGTTGGCAGAGTTAGTAGGGTCAAAGAGCCCCTGCTGCATGCGGGGAAGGCCTAATGGCACGAAGAGGGGAAATCGGCAGAGAAAACGGGGGAAAGGCACCGCAACAGTGGGGGCCGGGCTGCTTAGAAATTGAACGATGCAGAAGATACTGTAGCATGTCGGCCGACAGAGGGGAATGGAGTTGGCAAGAGCTGAGTCTTTGGGTTCGCCGACAAGCACAAGCGTAGGAGCGCCTTTTCGAGCATGCCTAGATGAACTGGGGAGATGCGGGGAATAACTCTGGACTTGAAGAAGCAATATTCCTTTTCTGATAAGAGGAATTGCAGGTGTCAAGTTCCAGGGTTGTAGTCTCGATAGAAGGTGCACTCCGGCACAGCCGTTTGCCGAAAGTTCTGATACCCCTGCTGGTACAGTGACAAAATTTTATAGCGAATGTATCATGGCCCTGTTGGGTTACTATACCAGCCCAGATGCCAGAACTTTTGGCACGCGCCGATTAGGCACTGTACCGTACTAGTACTAGTACCGTACCGGTTCTATACTCGAGTAATGCCGTAATCAAGCAACGGGCAGATTGACGCTGGTGCAGCTTTTCTTGAACCTGCCCAATTGTCGCTCTCCATGTTTAAACTGTGGTGAGTGGCGTTCTTCGTGCCCTCCTGTTGGCTCGGGGTCCTGAGATCCGCTTTACCGGCAGCTCGCTTCAGCTCCAAACCCATTTTTGCAAGGTTATGGCGTTTGTGGATCCCTTGGAGTGTCTGAGATTCGCTACCAGAAGGCTAGATCCAGATAAGTCAGCAGCTAGCTGTTTAAGGTTATAAATTCGAGCTTTTTAACCCCAAAGTGACTCAGCATTATCGTAATCTTGACCCGCCAACGAATCACAGCACTCGAATGACGCCAATTGAGGATCAGCATGCTTGGTCGCGAACCCCCCCCGTTCCTGACACTCCAAGAGATAGCACTCTATGATATCACATCAGGGGTTGCTTAGAATCTGAGAGTCGGTGGTCGGGCATTTCGTCCGACTGGAAACAAGAATGGGGCTTGCTGAGAAGGATTCGCCGGGTGGCCAGTGTGCGTTCTAGGACAAGTGCTCGAGTGCTCGTAATAGGTGAGAAATATTGCACACTACCCGTACCGCACTCGAGTACGAGTAGTCTACCCGAGTACCCGTGCCCAGACACAGAGATCAGGGGTATATTGCTGATTATCTGTGCGTATCTAAACTCCCATGCTAAATTGGTGCACTTGTATAGTACTCGAGCGTTAGGGTACTTCTTACCTGTTTGTACTGTGCTGTACTACTACCGGTAGCAAAGTACCGGTACTGTATACTCATCGAGTACTGAGTGTTCATTTGAAAGCCTTATTCCCGAATTTGGCCAAATTAGTTCTTCTTTCAGCATTGGGGAGAAACTGTAACCTACTTTTTGCGTATGAAGGCTGTGGGGCGGAGGGGATGCTTGTACCCTATTACCAGCATAGTGGATATCTCGAATACAATGGGTAATTTGAACAGGTTGGGGATGAAGATGTTTTGCCGTGCAAGGAAACTATTCATTCAGGGGAGATCCTGGTGGTCTGCCATACCGTATTTACAGGAATGATTGAGCCTCGCGCTAAAGACGTTCAAAATTCCCTCTCTTGGATAGGGAGCCAAAGCACTGCGAAAGCTGACCACCTAAGCCCCAGCTTGAGACAAAAAAAAGAGCAAAGAGGTGCGGGACCTTACCAGCAAAGGCAACTCCAACGTCCTAGCGCGAGGCTCAATTATTCCTTGGTAGTATTAGTACAGTACTCGCATACTCGAGTGCAAGTGCTGCGCGTCGGTGTCATACGGATCATGATGCCAGTCGGGTCACCAGGTTTCACGCCCCATAGTTCTCCCTCAAAGGCACTCCACGCGGCTTAACCATGGAATGCTAGTGTTCCGCACTCCGTCGGCTTGATGCCAGGAAGCAGCCGCATTTGCTGTTTGGTGATTGTGAAGTCGGTCCTGTTGCGCTTGCGGAGTACTGGGACTCGAGTACCCCTATTTGCTTGACTTGGTGAAGCGGGGCCAATCACCCAACTGCTCCAGGGCATTGGAGAAAGCCTCCTGCTGCATCTTCGCCCTTCACCCGTGATTCAGTGTTGGCTCCGCAATGCCAAACTCGAGTTCAAGTGTTGCCCATGGTCCTCCCTCGTCTTGTATTTTCAGCAAGGCAGCCTAAATTCGTTCCTCCTTCTCCCATTTTGCCAACCTTCTAGGTTTCTTACATACCACTTTGGGTAATGGTATCCTAATTGGGTACTTTTTTACTTCGGTAGGATACAGTTTAATATATCCACAGTAAAAGTACTCGTACACGTGTAGATCAGGCCATTGAGCTGACTCAGCGTTTGAGACATCCAGCTCTCCGGTAATATCCGTGGGCCACTTGAGTACCGGTATGATACTTGTATGATACCATACTTTGATGTGTCTGCATCAGGTCTGCACTTTCCAAGTCTAGTAGACGGGGCTTAACTACTGGTATGGAGACTTTCGTAGGTTGGCCGTGCGCACTCCCGCCATCATCAAGCATCTCATCGCGCGAGGGATCCCTCAGGTATGGAATTCCGCTGTTAGCCTTTACTTACCTACGGTAGTCGTTAACCGGGGCTCCAGGAATTACGATAAACGACCTTTCGTCGTGGGCATTATATGCGGAAACCCTTTTTTGTCGGAAATTTCCTAATGTCTTTGCTGTAGTATTCATATCGCGAGAATTCATAATACGCTGACGCGTAGCTTGGTTTCGCGCCAACTCGAGAATCCAAAGGAAGTCTAGCCATATTATTAGTATGGGTATGGCATCCTCGGGCACTTCAAGCTCCTGAGTAATGATGGTCACTTCGGCTTTGGTGCTGTCCCCAGACGTCCCTTACATTGGGAATTTCAACTCAGATTGGGAGATGTACTGCAAGGCACAACTAAAAGACCGACCCGGCACGAGCTCCTTGCTTGTTGTGCTTCATGAGGCAAAGCTTAAACCGTCTGCATGTTCTCACAGGATTTGACCTCTGGTGGTTATCGTTGAGATAAGCCCGTCTCTATTGACAATCAACCCTTGCAACATTGGCTCTAGATAGCCATGAGAATGGACAAGCATACCAAAGCATGTTGTTATGTTTACCCCTCCAGCATTCCGGGAGGTACTCCCCTACTTGGGCTTCCATAAATCTCATAGGTTTCCGCTCTCTCTACCCCCACCATTCGATCATTCGTCTTTTTTTTATATCTCCTACAGTCGCTCTTTAAGAATCTTTTCATTGCGCTGTTGCCAGGCTGCCCTATACACCCCCGTACTTTTTATCATATCCGCCCATACCCAAGCCATGCACCCTACTCTCCTTGCCATCTTTGCCTTTCTGAGCGTCGCCGCCGGCACTGTTAGCGCTGCCGACAAGAAGCACGACGACCGGTATGAAAACGATTGGGACTACGGCTATGACGACACCCCAGCGGACTATGAGTATGGGTATGGCAAACCCGAATACCCGGAGAACAAGCCGGAGTACCCAAACCACAAGCCCGACTACCCCGAGCACAACCCCGAATATCCGACCTACAAGCCGGATCAGCCAACCCACAAGCCCGAGTACCCGACATCCTCCGCCCCGCACACCAGTGTCATCTATCCTGTCGCTACGTCCTATGCTCCGAGTACCAAGACTGAGATCCATCCGGTCGCTGTGACCGCGACCACCAACCAAACTCGCACGCGCACTGCCACCAGTCTGGCGTACAGCACTTGTTATGAGACTGCCTACGCTTATATCTGCAACACAGGAATGTGCAAGAAGACCTACAATGTGACCGAGCACTGCCCGACCGCATGCCCAACCTACCGCCCCAGCACATATGTCCCCCAGCATTTCACCACCACAGTCACAGTCTGCAACCACTGCGGCCCTCAGCCAACCACTGTTACTCTTACATATATGCCCACAAACGCCCCTCATACCTCCATGCGTCGGGAGAATACTACCACATCAACTAGAGTTCAGACCAACACCCTCACGTTCACTTCTCGCCCGGTTTCCTCAGCTGGCTGCGGATATGATTGCCCGCCCACCCATATCCCTACCTATCCGCCTTCCACTTCAACCTACAAGCCCTCAATGAACGCTTCCAAACCCGCGGTGCCGACTTATACCGGTGCCGCTAACACCGTTGGTGCCGGAAGTGCCGTGGTTGCCGGTGTTCTTGCCGCAGCCGTCATGTTGATATAATAGGGTGGAAACAGGGGTTAGCATTCCACCGCTTCTATTCATGAACTCATAACTAACCCCACCACGCCAGACGGGCACAGAACGCAAGCTGGGAAGAGAAGGGAAATGATTGGTGGAGAGTTGGACAATTGTTTCCAGTGCTTGATCTGGGCTCTGTTTTCCCATGATGTACGGGGATGCATCTCTTGGGCTCTTGCCTTCCCCGGTCCCTGGTGTCGGACTAATCTTATCTACTGTCGGTTGAGATTTTAATGGTAATTACCGATTATTCTTTGAGTGCTGGTTGCGTGACAGTGTTACTGTGAGCTGTGAATATTTAGTGGTTGTAAGATGGGATGGGCGAGATTGCGAGTAGCTTATCTATTGGCAACCAAATAAGGGGCGAATGCTGAGCAGTATTGTAAATGATCGAGACCTTCGAGTATTAGGATATGCCAACATGAACCAGCTAGAGTGACTAGTGGCCGAGCCCGAACACCCCTCGGGATAAAAATCCTACAGCTGAATCTAGCACTCGCAGGGTCGGGGCGGGGGGCGGTGGATTATTAAGTGCACACTTTAATCATGAAATTTAATAATTACCCTGGTGCATGTTTTTTTTGCCGTCGAAGTAGTTTCCAGACATCTTCCTCTTTTCCCCTTGCTCTTTTCTACATATCATATCTAGACTTGAGTGCAGTCGTAGGGCGTTGGCTAGGGTTTCGGTTCTGTCCAGAAAATAGCCCTCCCTCCCCGTTTTAAACCTTCCTAGCCAACCTACTACTTGATTTTGGCTCCCTTCCTTCTCTATACAAGTGCAAATGCACTCATCTGCCTATGTGGGAACCCGGCAATGCAGCTCCAAAAAAGTCGAGTGAGAGCGGATGATTAACAAGATCCGTTATTTATATGTAATGAATTGCTGTGGGACTGGATTAATGTGTTAGGGGCTTGGGTTGGCATGTCCGTGAATGGCCAGACAGTAACGGTCATAGAATATCACCCAGTCCAGTTGGTAGGGTAGATATTGCCCAATTCGCCCCAACAAGTGATAAACACGGTCTTTATCTGATAGGCTCTAAGGGGGTGGGATGTGAAGTTAGAATCGAGGGAACTGGCTTTCTCGGTTACCATGTTTGCCCATATATACCAAAGCATCCGTGGAGTACCAAATAAGGTGGGCTCAAAACTTGAGCAGTGGAGGTGCAAACAGATTGAGAGCGAATGAAACCCACATGCAAGTATACAGGAATGCAAAACAGGATGACTGTACCATAGCAGTGAGTGTGATGGGATTTTAGATATGCCCAGTCAAGCCTTCGAATGGGTTAACCTGAGTGAAAAAGGGTGGACCTGACCTAGCTTAACTCAAGGGAGAGTAGGTTTACTCAAAAAGCCCGTCCGGTCAATGGATAAAAGAGTCGTGCAGTCCTAGTTTTATCCACTTATACCTATAACTCTAACTCTCTCAGAGTTGAATGATGGAATGGAAATAAAAGAAGGCATTTTTTTTTTTAAGTGCTCTCTTATGATCCTCTCTTTCTATGGTGTTAGAATACTTTGAACTAGAACGTACTTGACCTTTGCCTAAAAAATCCCTCCCCTTGAGCGCGCATATTCGGTAGTATAACTTTACTTACAAGAATCCAATTAACAAGTTGTATGGCATGATCCCCCTCATTGAGAATTTCTACAGTATTTTAAACAGCTATCTGGCAGCATTACTAAGGTCTACTCTCTCCACTTTTGTACCTAGGTAGACTTCTACCCGTTTCTCATAATAACACCGGCTAGAGGCATCTAATCAACAGGCCAATTTCATGACTAGCCTCCCCTCCCCCATCGAGGTACCTAGGCTATTCTAAGGCTACCCTGAGTGCCTTCCTGGCGCTAGCACCGGGTCTATTCCTTTCACTTTTGTGCCTGGGCGGGTTTCTAGACCTTTAGCTATATTTTGAAATAGCCTAGGCTCTAGGCATCCAATTAGCAGGTTCGTTCCACACTATAAAAACAGAGTTGCTGTATGCTATGAGAGAGTTGCTAGGAAAGCTGTATCTGGTCATGTCTGGGGTTTCTGAATGCAAAAGGGCTATACCCAGACAAAGCAAGTATGAGTGGCCGTATCCTTCTTGCAAGTTTCTGTTACGAGAGTTTCAAACATGAGATGCACAGGATCAGCAGAACGCAAGACATTATTTTTTACTGACATAGTTTGATGCTTTGACCCCCACCTATTCATAAAACCGGACTGACTATGATTTCAGTAGTCCACAAACTTCGTTCGTCTAGGGATCTGCACGTTTATTTCCCACTTCCTTTCTTCCTCCTTCGAGGCCTCCCTATATCAGAGCCCCCCAACATCTAACAAACTCGCCCGTGGATTTATGTACCAAACCTATCGGCAAAGAAATCGCTAATCACCCCCCCGGGTCCAAAACCGCTAAAACTTCATTCAACCAATCTGAATTATCTACAAAATCGTCCCCCTATGCAAAGCCTCTTCATCTCGCCTTGCAGCGCCCGCTTGTGTCACCGGGTCCTTAAGTTAAATGTCTCCTAGCCCCCCACTTCCAGTCCCGATACGACGTCCCACATCTTCAGACTTCACGTCGCTACAGGTGGCTGATTGGGCAGCTCCAGATTCGCCTGTGCCTTTCGGTATTATTCTTCTTGGAACAATCGACAGGATGCGTATTTGATGCCCTTATCAAGGAAGCCCCAAAGCCTGCTGCCATACTTCTTCGGCCCCCGGGGCTTCATCTTGCGGGTGGCTTCTTTGGTGGGGTGAAAGGTGACGGACATAGTTGATATTAATTCACTGTCGCAGTACTGATCGACCATTCCAGCGTTAGTCAGACAAGAGCATGCCTTATCAACAGGAGGGAAGACACCTCCCCAACCTGCTCGAGTACAGTATCTTGCTACAAAGGTGTTATCCTCTGAATCCGTTTCTAGGCTTCCGAGTGGCCCTCTCGAGACCGAAGATGAAACGCAATTTAATCTCAGCTCACAAGCGTTGGCAAGCCCCACCAACCCCAACTAGAAGATCCCGCTCCAGCACGACTAGCTCCCTTTGACCTGGGGTTCGCAAGGAACCTGCTGAGTACACCAGTACATGAGCACCGGAAAAACTCGTTATCCAAGTATATCCAGCACCGGAGATCTCTAGCTCACCACATCATCGAATCACAATAGTCTTAGCAGAGCGGGTCAACAAAATAACGAATACCAGTTAATGAGACCCAGCAAGCTCTGCTTCTCCGAGCTATACCTCGCCTAGAAATCTCGGATTGCGAATGCCAAGGCTCGATAGCCGACGGTGGATTGAACGGGTTTCTACGATGCGGTGCCGGTGATACAGATCTGCCAAGACTGGAGCCGCAATCGATAAACAACCTATCATTCCTAACTAACCCCTCGCTTTCAACAAATACCTCCGACCACTCTACCACCAACGGCCAATTGCGGAGGATAAAGAATTGCAGCAATGGACGCCCCCCAAGCACTTCCGATAGACTGCCAGCACGTGTTTGACGCTCCCAAGGGCCCGGAGCACTCGCCCTATCGTGGATTTGTTGCTGGTGTCTTTTCCGGTGCAGCCAAATTGACTGGTAAGTAGCCCCACCATACTAGACTTGTGAACTCTATTTGCTGATGACTCTATACAGTCGGGCACCCGTAAGACTTCTCTCTTTTATCAAATCCCTCCTGTCTATTCCAATTGACCTAGATGCAGGTTTGACACAATCAAAGTACGCATGCAGACTTCAACATCAGCTAAATTCAAAGGTCCCCTGGACTGTCTCTTGGCGACAGTAGGGAAGGAAGGATTCAGAGGACTGTATAAGGGTGCAACTCCACCACTTGTCGGCTGGATGTTTATGGATTCGATGCATGTGTCTTCGTCCCCCAATCTCAAAGCCCTAACTAACGAACTTCAGAATGCTAGGTTCACTTGCTAACTACCGCACGGCCATCAAGAGCAAGTTTTACCCTCACCGCGACACCCTTCCCTCTTTCGGCCACGGAATGGCTGGTATCCTCGCCGGGTGGACAGTGAGCTTTATAGCAGCACCCGTCGAACACGTTAAAGCCCGTTTACAGATTCAATATAACGCCAAAGGCTCCAAAGCCGGGGTCAAGTACTCCGGGCCAATCGATTGTACCAGAAAACTAGTATTCACCCCTTCACATATCAGCAAATCCCAAAAACTAACTTCCAGAGGAAAAAAGCTCAGTAATCACGGCATCCGGGGTTTGTATCACGGTCTCGGTGCAACCATGCTCTTCCGCACATTCTTTTTCTTCTGGTGGAGTTCCTACGACATCATAACCCGCCAGCTCGAGCAAAAGACCAACATGACCCCAATGCTGGTGAATTTCTGGGCAGGCGGGCTAAGTGCGAACCTATTCTGGCTCTTCTCTTATCCATCCGATGTGATCAAACAACGCATCATGACGGACTCGCTTGAGAACCGTAGATTTAAGAACTGGCGCGAGGCCGCCGTCGCTGTCGGAAGACAAAACGGAGTTCGTGGCTACTGGAGGGGATTCATGCCCTGCATCATGAGGGCTTTTCCAGCGAATGCGGTTGCCTTGGTTGCTTTTGAGGGGGTGATGAGGCACTTGCCGTAGAATATTTCCAGGTTTCAAGACTTGATTGCTTTGGTCTCTGCTTGGGTTTCCTTTAGCTACCAATATCAGCTTATGCTTTGTCTTCTCGGCCCCATCCCCCCTACCCCCCCCATTACCTACGCATATATTACGGCTTAGAGTCTTTATATCCCTAGATATATCTCGTTCGCCTTCATTAGCAGCCCAGTGTCCTTCTCCGTCTTCCCTCTCTTTTTTTTTTTTTCTGTGTGCATCTAGATTCACAACTTCTTCCTTGTGATTAGCGCACGGGGTTCGTCCCTCTGATTTCATGTCCTTCCTATTCCATGTACAGGTGTTCGGGGTCACAGGAGTCATCGCAGCACTAGGATTGTCTTTGTTATTAGTTACTTAATGTGACGCCAGATACCCAGCCAATCAATCAGTCAATTTCCACCCTGTTTACTCTACCCCGCTCGACAGACGCATATCTCGGGTTACAGGAATGCAGAGCCCAAGTATAGCTGGAGTATTAATCACCCTCCAGCGCGCTATTCCCGCTACCCATGCCTAATATTTGCAGTGCTACTTACAACAGACATCCCTTCGGTTGATCTATCCCAGAACCTCACACACATCTAGGAAAAAACGATAAATGCGTAAGGCTATAAATCTTGATTGCAGCCCGGCCAGCAACCCCTCAAAGACCCCTCACCATATCAGGGGGCTTTTAGGTCGTTTTACCACTATACCCTACATGTTGGCAACTCTATTCGTCCAAGTGCCCGATAAAGTACCAGGCCAGAGACACGGATACTATCACAAGCAAGGCAACACAACCCAGTTCGACCCCCACTATGGCCGGAATCACTATATCCCACCGCCACTGCGAGCTAGACTAGTAGGTGCTGAACGAAAGTAGAGACAATGATTGAACCGGAGGCTTCCATAGAACGAAGCGAAGTGAGCCAAAAGGAGAGAAATTTTGTATCCAGGGGTTGAGTATTATATCGTCATAGTAAGATTCCCTCTTGAAAAGGAAAGAAAAATCAAGGAAGGGGAATTCATATGAAAGGGAATACCCCACTAACAAGTGGCTCCTACCACCGCCCACGAGTGCGGATATCTCCAACAGTAATCAAATCCCCCCTCCACCTCCCCCGATACCCTTATGAAAAAAATTACCCCCCACGAATAGCAATCTTGAAATCAGAGCCAACGGCACAGGGAAAAGAAAAAGGGGGAAAGATATGGCAAAAAAAAAGACCCCCTCGCACCATGACAAACACCGCACCCAAGCTCTATAACACAACCAACCTACCACAAGGCGGGGCATCAACTGGCAAAATCGGCGGTAACTTCACCATAGCTGTGACGGGTAGTAACTAGTCAGTGAGCGAAGACTTTCGATTAGGAGCAGGTATAACTCACCGGACGCCATCAACCCTCAGCTCGAAGAGGAGTGCTGCGCTGAGGACTGACATTTCCATTGTGAAATGCAGCCCCTCGTATTCTACGTCCTTGCTGTTGCGGCCCTTTGTGTAGAGGGATTTGGGCACAGTGGTTAGGTCTGAGCGGAGTTTGCAGACGGTTGTGACGGCTAGGCAAATGTTAGCAGGTGGCCTATCGGGGCATTTCCAGGAGGGGGGGTTACTGGAGTCTATGGATTTTGGCGGGAACGTCTCCTGACAACAAACTAGTTCGTCCACGAGCACCCTGCTATGGTGGTCTTCAAAGGTGATATAGAACGGGAAAGATATACTCTCGTCTTCAGACATTTCCGTTCCCTACAAAATATTAGTCCCACAACTTTCTAAACCACACCAGCGCAACAAACCTTCGCAATATACCACTTAATCTGGTTCTCGGCGAGCCACTTCTCTCGCGTAGTGTCCCAGTATTTGTGCTCTTCGGAATGGATGTTCTCATCAAAATACTCCCAGTACTTCACACCATAGTGGTATCGTGATTTACGGGTTTGTACAATTGTCTCCATTCCCCGGATAACTGCGCCACGGACCACCGCAGTCCACGAGTCGACGGGTTGAAGCACCACATCCGGGTTGTCTTTTGTCGATAGAATATCGGCATACTTATTCTTTAGGCGCATAAAAAGGTATTCTGATGAACCGAACCCACCAACAAGCAGAATGCTCTTCAAGGGGATATTAGCGTAAGATTGCATATACATCGACTAGCATGAATACCTTTACTTGTCGCCCCTTAGATTGCACAGCAGTGATCTGACCATCAACCAGTCTCACAACCTCCTGGATGACAGGCTCAAATATCGCTTGGACTTCCTCTCTACACCCTAAATTAGCAATACCCAACCCACTTCACTAGCCAGATCCCTACCTAGTGACCGTCATAAACCCGCAATCGATACCACGAGCTTCATCGTCTGGTAATCCCGGAAATTGAATTGGGAATACCTGCAACTAGTTAGTGACCTATTAGAGCTAGTAGCCTCGGATGACCCCACATCTTGGTCTTCTCCGTCAACAAACACCCTCTTTACATATTCCTCCCATGATTTCAGGGCAGCAATCTTGGTCTTCTCTTTCATGGCATAGTACGCAGTGGAACCCAGCCGTTCCTTGACGAAGCTCTCGAACCGACGGTTCAAGAATGCAGAGCCACATAGCTCACCTTTGCTACGTCAGCATTCTCCCAGTCGGCAGGAACAACAAAACAGACCTGTCCCAGTGACACTCTCTTTAACCTGCAGTGGGTCTGTTTGGAGGATTTCATACGAAATCAAATCCTAGACAGGTAAGTCTCACTTTATCAAATGTGAGGGACGCGACATACCACAGTCCCACCCCCAGCATCACAGACCACAAAACAAGAATCATCCGTAACCTATACAAGCCCCCCAATAAGCAATAACTCCCCGTACCCCACAATCAGCACCAAACCCACCTGCAAATTCTTAGGCTGCATGGTCTTCAGTGTGTATATAGCCGCAGCTTCTGGTTCCGAGATCAATCTAATCTTGCACGACTTGGCCATGCCCGTCCCTTCTGCCGCCTGGAGCGTCGCATTTTTCGACCGGTCGCTCCACACCGCCGGGCATGTGAGAATAAACTCGATCCTAGTATTATCCACAAACGTGCTTCCGAGCGCTCGCGTCAGCGTAGTGATCGTGTGATCGTATAGCATCTGCAAGTAATCCCTAACGACATCCTGCACGGTTTTGTCATGCTGTCTGAGCTGCGCATAGATGTTGGGCAAAGAGACAAAGTCCGGAGGGCGCAAGTTGGGATCTAGGCATAGCTTGAAACACTCGATGCAGTTTTGGAAAGGCTTCACTTGAAAACCCCATTTTATGCCGTCCTTCTCGTACGCAATCTTCGACGGGA
>Ga0307510_10004371_pt1 | contig 16626 bp, 6 predicted proteins | sample 12_EM_MG_FD_207224 | JGI IMG/M metagenome (GOLD analysis project Ga0307510, IMG submission 207224) | Populus trichocarpa ectomycorrhiza microbial communities from riparian zone in the Pacific Northwest, United States - 12_EM | ecosystem: Host-associated > Plants > Roots > Unclassified | place...
AATTTTTTTAAAAATAAAAAAAAATAACAAACAGCTCTCAATCGATTACGCTGCATTCCAAAATTTTAATGCTGTTGTATCAAATTAGAAAATTGAATATTGACAATCAATCCACATAACTGGCTTATGGCTAGATCCATTAGAATTTGCCCATTTGATATTAATTTTTCATGATGTACGGACAATTTCCCTTTTCCTCAGGATTTTTTTTCTTTTAAATGCTACCAAAAACGACAGCGTGCATACAAGGTTCTATACACACAACCGCGCGCGCACAATCTTAAACTTTGAAATGCATGATCTTCATTTCAGATGTGTTTATTTAAATTTTATTTTATTTTTTTTACTTTAAATTAATATATTTTTTAATATTTTTAGATCATTTTTATGTGTTGATGTCAAAAATAATTTTTTTTTTTTAAAAAAATTATTTTAATATATCATGAAATAAAAAACACTTTAAAAAACAACCGCTACGAGACTATCAAACACACTTACCAGCATAGTTTTGAAACCCGACCCGGTGATCGGGTCACGGGTCAGATGGGTTGACCCAGGTCAACCCAGAAAAAGACTGCTTTTTCTTCTCATCTTTCTGATATGTCCCCCAAACAACAGGGTTCTTATCCTCTTTTGAGTTCGATGCTTGATTTTTGCCCTGCTTCGGCGCGAGGGCCCAAGAACGCTGGAGACGTAGCAGACATGTCCCAAGCAGAAGGACCATGCCCGGAAACCACAGGTGGTGTGGAAGACTGGTACCCAAACAGAATTAGTCGGAAGTGAAAATAGAGAGTCCTAGAAAGAGAAAGTCAAGGGTGAGGAAGGAAAAAGGGGACCCTAGTCTGGGATGACAGAACAGAGAGAGAAAAGAGGTGGAGAAATGTTTTGATCTGATTTGAAAAAAAATTTAAACTTGAACGGATCCAAAAATTCCTCGACTCTGTAAGCCTTTTTCTTATCTCTTTCTTCCTTCTGATTGATTGTTTCCAATCACTGTATATTATATTATCAAATTGTTGCTTAATAATGGCTTCATCTGGTAATCCAAAGCAGCAACAACAAGGAGGTGGGGGAATAATAGCGGGAGGAAGAGGTTTTGATTTGAATAAATTGTTCAAGCCCTCTTCTTCAAATCGTATGAATATAATGCAACCCCATATCCAACAAGAACAGCAGCGGCAGCAAGGTCATTTTCCATCTACCAATAGTAACAACGACATCGTTTCACTTTTTTATATATATATAAAAGGTTGGGTCTCAGCTGGGTTTACCCGGGTCGACCGGGTTTCGCCGGGCCAACTCCCAGACGAGTTTTTACTTAGACCCGGACCGGTCCCAGGCCCGGGTCGACCCGCCGGACCAGTCCAGGTTTCAAAACTATGCTGGAAGCATTTGTTTTGTACAGGACACAAAAAGTTGTCCCGGGTATTAAACCTGAAACCGCAGAAATATTGTATCTTAAATTTTATCACTGACATCTCAAATTATGATTACATTATGTATTATACAAGAGCTTGAATTTTCAGCACCGGTTATGATAAGCATATGACTTCAGGGACATTAATTAGGCTCTCGCTAAAATGTCCTTACGATAGGAAAAAGAGTTCGGACAATTTTCAGCTGAAGAATAGACCCCACCAGGATCTGTATATCCACATTGATGCATGAACATGGCACTTGGCCCAAGTTGGTTGCCACCTAGTCCACCAAGGCATGGCCATAAGCATGGAAGCTCGGAGGGAGAACAAGAAAGCAATTGAATAAACCGAAGGTGAAGACAACTTGTGTGCTGGAACAAGATTCAATTATTTATCTAGTTTATGCAATCAAACATCCTGAAGGAATGTCGTGCCCTTTGTCCAATACCTTGTTATCATATGATGAATTCATGTCAGAACACCGAGATATACATCAGAACTTACGGATGGAATTGCAAGCAGCAGCTTTCTGCACGTGGCATCCAAAAACAGACAGTTGAATAAGCATCCTTCGCAGTGCTTGGTTGAATCGGTGTCGTCAATTCACAAAGCTTTCCTCCACATGCTCATCTTTTCCAAGTCTAGAGACTAGGCTATCTTGGGATATAACTTACAGGTAACCTTTTTCAGCTCGGTTAATATGCCTACAATGGAACTGAGTTCAAACACAGGATATTCACATATGAAGTGAAAATTACTTACTTTAAGATCACTGTGCACCGTGCAGGTCTTTACCCTTCTACGGTTCCATGTAAACCACCAAAAATAAGATGACCAGTCACTCGTAGTGCCATCGATGTCTCCATTCTACCATGCACAAGCTCCTTCCTGAGCTATCAAATTACTTTAGGGTGGATGTAGAGAATTTGAACCTGTAATCACACGTAATGGAGCTTCAGCAGCGTCCCCGAATTCAGGTCCCAAACCATATTAACACTTGAGGAAAGGAATAGGAGGCCTACCAAGCACGGAAACCGTTCTCCTTTATTTTCATCTTTGCACCTGACCGTACATAATCGAGTAAGACTTGACAACACAAGATTCTCCTCGGAGAAGACAGGAAGATTAAAGAGAACAAGTTTTTAAGGCTACCAAGAGATACGAAAAAAACAAATTTTCATGGATGCCAAGATGTGGGTCAATGTTACATAATTAAACAAGACAATCGACAAAGAGTTCATATATAGTGGTTGCCCAGATAGAAATAAAACAATAACGAGGACAGTGTTTCTACAGAAAACCATGTGGCTTTAAACTGCTGCAATGCAGAGGCCCCACCAACTAAAGGACAGTGTACAAGATATGCCATTCTTGCATCCATTGAACAGCCTGTAAAGTACTTTCACAGCAGCAGATGATGATTATAACAGCAATCAGTTAATCTGTACAAACTGTTAATTATTTTCTTGCCCGACTAAATGGAAAGGATGCAGCAGGTCAAAACTAAAGATCCTTAGTCAATGAAATTCAATGTCAAAAATTTCATGTCACATAGCAAAACATTTCTGAACCAAATGTTCAGCGCCATAATTCCCATGTTTCTATTCATGATTGCTTACAAAAAGGCTTAAAAATTAAATCAAGAGACTAAATTGGTCAGGAATAAAGATAAAGAACATAAAAACCCAGGATTATGTCAATCCAAGAGCAATAGGGACCAGAATTGAACACTCAATATATAACTCAACGTGGTTTAATACCTTCAAAGTCTTCCACAAAGCAACCTCAGTTGGATACCCGAGAGTTTTAAATGGCTACAGTGGAAATTAGTTATGCAAGGATACTTGCAAAGTTCATGTACGCTTCAGTAAAATAAGTGAATTAGATTTGACAGCACAATTATACCCCATGATCATAACCTTAAATCAATCTTCCCACCTTCAGTAACACTTAACCTGTGTTTAGACTGCAATAAATGGGGACTAGAAGGTGGTCAGCAAGCACCCTAAAATAAGACATTTATAAAGCAGGAAAAAGCCACTGTTCAGAACAAATGTGAGGCCCAAAAATTAGGAATAACACACCATTTGTGCTTCAAGTCTTCTTTGAGAAACTGAGCTTGGCCTGAGACATCCCAAATCCACACCAAATACTTCAACGATGTATCCATAACATATTGTTCATGGTCACAAAAGAATTCATGTGGTTGGATTGATACATACTAAACTGGTGTAATATATGTAAGCAAATCCCTGAATCAGACAGTTATAGTGCATTAGCAATCGCAATAAAATGCCATCAATAAAAGAGATAAATATGGATGAGGGTTAACTACAAAAATGCCCTTCACCTATTAGCTCATTAACAATGTTACCATTTACCAATTCACGGAATCAATTTTGCCCTTGATGTTACCAAATGTTTCAATGTCACCCTTTCATCCAGTCCCTTTTAAAATAGTTGATAGCACTGTCAAAATACTCAACATGCCATGGAGGCGTTTCATTAACGGGAAAAAACTGCCAAAAATGCCCAGATTGCAAGTGGGTGATTTTGGGTTTTCTGGCAGATCCATTCCTCGTGAGTTTATGAAACATGCACATGACAGGTTAGTAATATGATGACTTGTTAACTATTTTTTATAGAAATTAGAAGAAAAGGTAACATTGAAAATGTTTGGTAATGTTTTTGGAAAATTTGGTTTCTCAAATTGGGAATGGGCAAAATCAGAAATGAACAATAGGAGAGGGGTACTTTAGTAGTTAATCCTAAGGATAATCTTTGAGAATACAGTTAAGTTGATCTCAACAGATTATACCACTTTGAATAAGTTCGGAAGACCACTTCATTTGTACTCGTTGCTGAGATGCTTAAATATCCTTGAAGTGACATTCCGGTATCTCTACTTTTGCTTTGTGAATCAAGAGAGTATGCACAGATACAGAAACTCTTTCAAATCAAAAATCAAGCAGAAAAAAATATATACTTCTGCATGTGTCTGTGGTACTAATGGGAAATCATCAATCAGTCAAGCTGATAAACTCGTTTAATCCAAAGCAGCATTCTTAGAACTCCTAAGAAGTCTTTTCCACTAAAAAAAATCTGAACTCATCTGAAACCAGAGTTTCCAGAAATGCTGGTAGCAGCCTAGTATAGAGCCAGAAGACGTCAAGGAAACAAAAGGTGAAAAGAAAAACTCGGGGGCTTCAACTGATACTGTATTTCAACATCCATTTCATCCCTCGGAAAAGGGAAGGAGAAAGAAAGCACAAACAACTGTATGCTATATTTTGTGATATAAAACTCAATCTTGATGTTAGAGAGGAGCCCAAGTGGCCCTATACAGAAAATTCTTAAGCAGCTCAACCTGATGACAAACTCATTTTAACCTCATGGAGTTCGCGCAAAAAAGGAGCAACTGCAAAAAAAACCATACAACTTAAGGAATTTTTAGAAAGGGCATGCAACCCCAAACAGAGGAAATGCAAATCATTAACTTCTATTCCTAGACAACTCACATCCCCGAGGCATATAGTCACACGCATTTTGATAAGCAACACAGTTGCAGTTGCAGCAGAACTAGGTCTTTTCTCCATGAGCTAGACGTAGAAGTTGGGTTGTGATTGGTGATGGTGGTTATGGAATTTGTGGTGATAGAGAGGATAACAGAATGCATTCAACGACATTGGTCTGTGGGGGAAGTAGATTAGAAGTCAGGTGTGTCCAGGATTGGGTTGTAGCTTCGGTTATGAAAATGATTAGGGGACATCAAAAGAGCACTGGGAATGAGTTGAATGGAAAGAACAAAAATTCAAAAGGCATCACTAAAAGCACACAAGATACTCAAATTTAACTCCCTGTCATTCGTTGGGGTTTTCTCTTTAGCAATAGGAAAGGGCATTCCAGTATTGCAAGGAGAGATTTGGCAAGACTTGAATGTCCAAAAAGTTGTAATGATAATGCTAGAATACGCTTGTAGAACTTAGTTTTTTGCATTCTACTGTTTGCAGAACTGTTACTGTTCTCCAGAAAGTGGAACATGTTAAATTGTGTTTTATTAAATTTTTTAAAAGCTCTACTGTATAGTAGATAGTGCTATTAGGTATTGTGAGAGCGTTCCTAAAAGGAAAAATGGATAGAACCACAAATTAACATGCTAGACAGAAGACTGTCAAAAACCTACAACTACCTAGGAACACTGATGGCTATGGTATAAATTATTGCCAACAGGCCACATACGAATAGCAGGACAATTGTACACTTGAATTTCTTGAATTAGGACAGAATAGCAGGACTTTCTTATTGACTTGACTATTCCTCACGGTTGTTATAGGCTTAAAGCCACTGCTCGAAATCCTCCCAGCACTGCCAAAATCCGTTGAGTTTTTAAACATTTCCTTCCAGAACAGAGTTTGAGAAATAAAAATAGTTCTTGGAGTCTCCCAATCTGAGAGATTTAGGATTCACATCACTGAGATGGAATATCTCTATGATATCAAGTGTCCTTAGAAGCTCTGCGACAGAGCACAAGTAAAAGAAAAAGGTTTACACAGCAAGACATCATAAAGTGTTTGGTTTCTGTTAAGGCTTGACTATGTCGCGACATAGCAAACCAATGTTAACCACAGGCTTAACGATCAACGTCTTGGCTCCTTAAACTGCATAAACCACACTCACACTTGAAACAGAGACAATTTTTCACATCCCAGCAAAGTTCCATGTACACGGCTAAGCATAACTTCCTGCAATACATGTGGTGTCCCTATTTCTTTTCTTTTCTTTTTAAATGTTTCTCTTTCAATCATTCCCTTAACAGTTTAATTGCATATGAACTACGCTACACAGAATCCAACTTTATAGACACGAGACAGTTTTTCACGTCCTAAGACACAAATTACAATTCACGATCAGCATGATATCTCAATCAAATCTATAGCAACTTAAAAATTAAATCTCATCTATCACAAACTCAAAACATGCCCACATGTAAAACTATCATAGTATATCACATAATCCAAACATTACCTTATCAAAATACACAGGCAAGCAATCAAGGGGTCATTACTTTACTTTATCAAAATACACAGGCAAGCAAGCAATGGGTCAACTTACTGAGTACGTCCAATCAAGTTACCTCCCCTCCACCATTCTCAGCAGCATTTCAAACAACCTAGCGTTGAATTCCCCTTCATTAACCTTTAACATTCTCGACAGTGGCATCTTCAGTCCATACTCCACCAACATTCTATGCCTAGGCTTAATCTTCCTCTCAAGACTGAACGAAAAGAACTGCGGAAACTTCTTAAATTCCTCCAAATCACCTTTTATTTCTCTCACAGAGTAATCAAGTTTAGGCCCCAAATTCCTGTCCATACTAAGAGTCAAAATCCCAGGTGCCCTCACAGCCATATTTTTAACCTTCCTAAATTCAATCTTACCCGTCAATCTTCTCTCCACGTTATAAACAAGCGACAAAGTAGTTTGATAATTTAACTTTTGGAGACCCACAAAGCCCTAATCTTTTAGAAAAACAAAAGCAGGCCTTAATTGATGAGACAAACTGGAAACTAACAATTTGGGACAGCGATTGATTGGCCTAGAGATATCATGAAATGGGATTTCGACTTCGTTGAATAGGAAATCAAAGACAGGGTAGAGGTGAGGAGGGAAGGGTACGGCCAGTGGAGGCCCATGGAGGAGAGGCAGTTTACGGTGGGGGCCCATTTAAAGAGGTAGCGTTTGATTTTGTAATTGGGCTTTTATGTTTCTTGGGTTGTTGTATCGTCTTTTTGGGCTAGAGGTTTTAATACACAGTATTTGTGGAATGGACATTCACAGCAAATTTCAATTCTAGTATTTTCTGTAATCAGCTTGGAAAAAAAAAAACACAGCCCATCTTTATGAGAAGGTTAATCACACGGTCACGGATCGATTGAACTCAGTATGACTTCCATTTTAAAATTTTTGAAGCTGTGGTGTTATTCTTCAATTGTTTCATTCAAAGTAGTCTTTTGAAAATTATTTTTTAGATTTTTCTATATTTGTTTATTATTGTAAAAGTTGATAGAAAAAAACACTTTTCAATTACAAAAAATATTTTTCTTTTATTTTGAACGAAATATATTTTCAAAAGCTATGAAAAATTTAAAAATATCATGTTATTTGTTGATTATTTTAAATTAAATTTAATTTAATTTTAATTTGTTTATAAATCAACTTTAGTTCTTATTCTTTTAATTGATATTTGTTTTATTTTAGATAATTTAAGAATATATATATATATATCAATTTCATCCTTTTTGATTTTTTTCTATTAGACTTGACTCTCATTCTTTTAATAAACTTGAAAAAAATAGAACACTGATAAGTTACTTTTTATCTTATTTTTCATAGTATAGTTAAATACTATAAAATGTTTTTTTAACTTTTTTTTCCATAACGTTGTCAAAAAAAAATATAATTTACTTTTCAGTAAATTAATTTTTTATGAAGACCACTTTCTAGAAAAAATTAAATTTCAGCAACATACAGGGCCTTATGTTGGAGGGGAGATGCAAATAAATGGTTGAATTATGTCCCTCTCTCTTTATTTTAATGTATATCTTCACCTTTTTCCATGTATTTAATCGATAATGTGGTAGATAATATTTTTATATAAAAATATTTAATTGAAAATATATTTAAATAATATATTTTTTAAATTTTTTTATACCAATACATTAAAATTATAAAAAATAATTAAAAAACTTGAATTTAATATTTTTTTAAATAAAAATATTTTAAAAATAAATTAAATCACAAAAACAAATACACTCTAGAATTAGACTAATAAAGCTGGCCCAATAGTAAAATAATGTACTCCCTTTTTTAAAGTTCACATGCTAAACTCTATCCATTCCACAATTAAAGCACGCCTAGCAAGCAACAAAAGAAACAAAGAAGGTAAATAGGACATTAACATTTTTTTAAAAAAATACAGTATTAAAATTATTGAAAAATATATATATATATATATATATATATAAAATATTAATTTAATATTTTTTTCGAGAAAATATAATTTTAAAAACATTTTAAAAAACGAGTTTAACTGTAAAAACAAATACAAGCTTCCCTAACGATAAAATAATACACCCCCTTTTTAATCATGACAGTTCACATATTTCCAGTAAACATTAATTTCTTATTAATTTAAATTTAAATATATTAACACATAAGAAATCTATATATTATAATCATAACAATACTTTAGATTATATTTATTTTAAGAATTTTATATGAAAAAACAACACACTTAATATAAAAAAATGTATAATTTCAATGCATTCAATATCTGTCATTTTGTTCAGAACGCTTTCTTGCCCTATTTCCGTCTTTGTTGCCTTTTTTGGGCAACACAAATTGACTCCTGGGCTTGATTGTTATTTTAATAGAGCTTGTTTTTAAAATCATTTTTTAATTAAAAATAAATTAAAATAATATATTTTTTTTAAAATGTATTGATATGAAAATTAAAAATAATATTTTTTAAAAATATATATATATATATATTTTTAATTTTCTTAAAAAATACTTTTAAAATATATATATATATATAAAAAAAAAAGTAAAGAAGAGGTACAGATTGAGACGGATAGAATGAATAGTAGTGGAGTGTTTTTTTTTTTTCCGAGGTGGTGATATGGCGTAGGTTATTGTCAAGTTTTTTTTGGTTGGTTTGAAGCTCTCGGGGGAAACTTACTGACGATCCCGACCCTCAAGCTTCGTTGGGTGACCGATTTTGGCGTTCACCCGGTCATGTCATGCAATCCTATCATATATGCAACCCCTTCTCTCTCTTCTTCTTCTTCCTCTCTCTCTCTCTCTACTTTTTCCTGGTTCCCACATTTAAATATTCTTTTCTATCATCCAAATTCCACTCGTCGTTTGATTTGCTCCTTGAGGCAAGTTTTCTTTCTTTCTTTTTTTGTTGTTTCTTTCCCCCCTACAACTCATCTCTTCTTCGTCAGAAAGACAGAGAGAGAGGCAGGCAGATACGTAGATTTTCCTCTTTCTTTTCATTAAGAGGAAACTGGGCAGTGACTGTTTCATTCTTTTGTTTTGTTTGGCAGTCACAATAGCTAGCTAAATGGCTTAGTTCTTCTTGGCTGTTTTATTTTTTTTCCTTTTTAAATTCCCAGTTTCTTCTTTTCCTACGATCCCATTTCTTTCCCTTTCTCTCTTATGTCAAAACTATTGCTTTCCATATCTGCATTTGTTTTTTGATCAACTTTCATTTGTCAAATCTCTTGTCTGGTCTTTATGTACTTATTGTTTTGATACTTGATTTCGGTGCATTAGGTATTAAAAGGTGTTTAATCATGATAAATTTGCAAACTTTCGAGGATATTTTGATGCTAACTGATGAAAAATTAATACCTGGTTTGAAATACGTGCTTAATGTTGGAAATTAAATGCTGAAATGAAATTAGAGGTCAGTGGAAACTCTGAGAAACGTGGAATATTCTAAATAGGCTTTCAAATCAGGGGCATCTTTTGATGGTTACATGGCGATGTTAAACGTGCAGGATGGGTAGGGTGAAGCTAAAGATTAAGAAATTGGAGAATACAAATGGACGTCAAGCGACCTATGCCAAGAGGAAACATGGTATCATGAAGAAGGCTAATGAGTTATCTATACTATGTGACATAGACATTATCCTTCTCATGTTTTCACCAACTGGCAAGCCTTCGTTGTGTAAAGGAGCAAGCAGGTACTGTCATTAATGCCACGCTTCCACCTTTTTAGAGAATTAAAGTGAGCGAGTGAACTTTAAGCTTGCCTATGAAATTTCTTGCTTTGCATCTTTTCGGGAATTTCATTGCATAGGTACAGATTCAACTTGATTTTCGCATGCATGTGCGATCCTCAATATATTTTTGCATATCAGTTGTGTATCTGGTTGAGGGGCAAAGGAGTATATTAAGGTTGTGTGGCCTCTAGGGCGTCATTTTATATTCAATAATCATGATCACTTTTGTTTGTCATCATATTTTGGTTCTCACCGACGTTAACAATTTTGAATAATTTCCTTCCTTTTCCTTCTTTAGTAGCATCGAAGAAGTAATTACAAAATTTGCTCAGTTAACACCACAAGAAAGGGCGAAGAGGTATTGTGAAGTTTTCTTGCTTCATTTTTTTAGTCCTCTCATGCCTGCATTGAATATTTATCAAATTGGAACTAAATTGTTCTTTTATTTGATTGGAACAGGAAGTTAGAAAGCCTTGAAGTAAGTCCTTGGATCCTTGTTTACGAGACTCCTCTCTCTAATATTACCTCTCATCTGCTCTTTTTTTCACTTGGTTTTGTTGATGCAGTTGTCATTCTTTTTGGTTATTATTTTCTTTTTCTTTGAGCCTATAGGCACTGAAGAAAACTTTTAAGAAGCTGGACCATGATGTTAATATACCAGAATTTCTTGGTACAAGGTATGCGCTTGTTGGTGTTGACACATTTCATTTTGCGTAGCTTATAGGCTGACTATGTTCTTTAAACGTTATGTACTAAAGTTCTTGAATCCTGTGCTTTTTGTTTCAGTTCTCAAACAATAGAGGTATGGGTGCAAACTAGTTTATCCATTGTTAAATACGACATCTCAAAACTCTTTCTTGTGTGATGATGGATTGTACCATATCCTACAAAATTGCAATTTTGACCAGGACCTGACTAGCCAATCAAGGCTACTGCAGAATCAACTATCTGATGTGCACAAGAAGCTGAGGTGAACACGTCCAAATCTTTGAATGTAGAGTTCCTTTTCATGATCTTATGAATGCTGTGGGTGGTCACCACCCTGGACTAATCGTAAGTTACTTTGAGTTTCTGCAGCTACTGGACCAATCCAGATGAGATTAGCAGCTTAGAGCATCTAGGGCAATTGGAAAGTTCACTCAGGGAATCACTTAATCGGATTCGATCACATAAGGTATGCCTATTCTTGTGGTGGATTTCATCTGGAGAAAATATATTACTCTCTTTCTGCATGTTATTCAACAGCTCCTATGTTTTTGATTTATAATTGTGTCTCATCTTTGGTCAGCTTGGGCAGTATCGATTGAATGTGGGATTAATTAGGATCTGCATGTTAGCCTAGCCTGTCTATGAGAAAATCCATGAGCCTACCCAGTGTAATCCCATAACATTCTTTTTTTTTTATGGATAATGAGGAGGGCAGCGAGAATAAGATGATTTGACATCTTAGTCAATTTTCTAACTAAATTGGATGGTTTTGAAAAGGATCAAATATACAAGCAATGCTACCTCCCAATGTTCAGAGTATTCAAGTGTTCTTTGAGTAGTAGAGTGAAACAAAAGCCAGCGCTGCAAAACTTTGAGTCAATTTAGCGGAAACAATCTATCAGGCCTTGAAAAGAAAGCCTATGAGCTAATTATATCTCTTCACTATCCGTAACAGTTTTTTTTTTACGTTTTAACAGAGTTCCTTTTTTTGCCAGGAACACCTGGGAAAACAGCATCTTATGTCTCTAGAATGCCATAGTCAGGTAACAAATGACTTTTATTTGAAACAATGGTTCCCTGATGGTATTACTGTGAATATTCACTGGAAGTTGTTACCTAACTAATCTTGCTTGCAGTTTCAGAATGCGATGCATGTACCTTTTAGAATGGGTGTGGAGCAGCAGCTCCCACCTATTTCATGGATTCCTAACACCGACAGTCAGCATATTATGTTACCAGAGGACCCAAATCTGCTTCCCCATAGGTGAGTGAACCAATTAAAGGAAACTTCTAATCCCATTGCTAAAATTATTTTCCTACTGGAAGATCATGTCTGGGCTTGCTCTGCCCATGTGTATAGATAAACACATGGAAAGAGAGTCGGGGATTGAGGCATAGTGTAGGATCCATAGAAGCATTTTATATTGTGCAGGATAGGACACAAATATACGCAGAAAAGGTTACAAATTAACAATGTACCTATGCATAGAGGAGTTTAGAATACCCCTTCTGATGATGTGCTCTTAACTAATTGATTGAATATCTTTTTTAAGGGATGCGGAGTGCTCTGCAACCACCTCTTTTGGGAGTTATTCTGGCTACTTTGGCGCGGGGAAAAATTCGGAGCTATCTAGTTCTGGTCAAGAAAGTGGTATGAATGGTATTCTTGATGAGTTTAATGGAACTGCATCACTGAGGCTGCAGATGGCTGGGCAGTACCCTTACCTGCCTGGGTCATACAATCTAAATTTGTTGAACGATTCAAAATTCCAACCTGCAGCAGAGATGAAAACACAAAAAAGCCCTGAGGATTTTCATGTTAATGGAAGTTTTGAAGCTCCTAAACCTGGGTATGACTCCACCCCTTGTGGTTGGGCTTCTACACCAGGATCGTGCGCTGTTACTATGTTTGATGACCATTTGTATTCTCAGGTAAGTTTTTTCCTCGTTTCTGGTTTAAATAAGCAGATAAGTAATTTTTTTTCCCCTTATATTTCACATGGGTCATCTATGAACTGATCTGAACCTTTTGACCGAGTTAGCGATTGCTGGAATGAGAAAAAATATATGTGGAGATGTGGATATACGTAACCATCCTCCATTATGGTGTTTACTAAGGAAACAATCATCTAAAAGCTTGTAATATGATGCCCATTGGAATAATAAACGGTCACTTAAAGTTCATCTATAAGATGCAATTAAAAATATAAGAGCTAGAGTATTACCTCATTCAATGCTTCCATTCAATCTAAAGTATCACCCATAGGCGATAGTTTGAGCATATTACTAGATGACCAATGTGACCTTCAACTAGGCTTTACCAAAATAAGAGGCGGAAATTCTTCAAAGTATTTACCTATTTGAGTGATGTTTAGCCTGTTTGCTGGGTTAATTTAGGATTTGAAGCCATTTTATATTATGTAGCTATTTTTTTATTATGGTGTGTTAGGGATCCAGGTGTTGAATTTCTGTTCTTGAGGTGTGTTTTGACTGCGGTAGCTCATTTCAGTACTATTATTTTACTTTAAAGTTCTCTATTTTCCAGGAGAATGCCACATCAACATTACAGAAGCCTTGAATTGAGATTTAATTTTATTTGATTCAGATAGTATTGTTTACATTCATTATGGTGGAGATGTTTATTTCAGTAATAAGAGAGTGGATTTTGGGATTCAATTATTTCAGGAATATTTTTATTGTTGTTGCATGCTGCTCCAGTAAGAGATACCTTGGTTAAAATTGAGTTGCACCTTTGGAATGCACTTCAAATAGATTAAGTTCTCTATTAGTGTAAAAAAGTACTGAATCTATATTGGTGTTGCCACCCGGCTATGGTCATAATATTAGTTGCTTCAGATCAGGTCAAATAGATTAAGTTAGTGTGTGTATTGCTAGATTTATCTTGCCCTACACCTCAGTTAGAAACGCAGACGGCGGACTCTCTAGGTAGAAGGTGGTATAAGTGGGAATCTATTGAAAAACATGCAACATGCAAGTCATGATTCCTCGCACATCCCTATTCCTTAAGAGTGCTCGGTCTTCAAGTTGTTGGTCCTATTGCAAATTTTGATGCTCTTATTCTTGGATTTCTGTTGTGAGTTATAAGAACCACTGATTTAGTCTTTTGATAATGGTGAGATCTCATTTTAGAGCAAAGATTGTTGAGTATAAGTTCCTCTTTGAATCAGCTATATTAAATTGCTTATCGTCAGGTCATAAATTGTTATCGTCCAGCTTATTGTAAATTGAAACTGATTTATTTTTTGCAGCAACCACACTGAGATTGAGGGATGCAACTCTTCAGTCAGTGATAAGTTGCTGGAGAGCTTGGTCACATTTTTGTGAAATTACCTGTCCTCTAAATGACGATATTGAATTTGCTATAGGTTCGTAGCTTTTCAACAGCGAGAAGAAGCCAGCGAATACATAATATCTATACAGCTTGATATCAGCATAGGAATTCCCTTATGCTGGTAACTTGTTAGAAAGAATGGTGCTTGATTCTATCAAATGAGGCATTGTTTCCAATCTTATGTATACAAGTTGTAGGTTTTACTTAAATTTAAGCTTTCCCTGTCTAAACTCTGGCGAGACGAGGTCACAAAGGGCAGGCGGGCTGCCGCCCGCATCCTGCCTTGGTGTGTCCTGGAGATGTATATTGAAACCATATAGCAATGTATATTAAAACCATATAACAACGCATGTAATTTAAAACAACTTCTGTGAATGGAGTTCTGTAAGCAGTTTGATACCGATTTTCCGCACTGATTTTCCTCTTATGTTTTTTTTTGTTATTCTTACCTTCACCCCGATGAAACAAGGCATCACCATGTTCCCCTGCAACATTTTCTTCCAGTATACGCGAGAAACTGGCCTTGAGAGCACAAATTCAATTGCCTAGAACCCAAAAATGGATGGGCTGTAGGGACGCAACCTGAACATGGAGCTGCCTGTTAGAACATCTCAGTGAAAGAGATTGAGATTTCCCATCTAAATGATATCGCTTTATATGTATTGCACGGTCACTTGACAGCCATATTAACATGCATCCAAAATTCCACTTGATTATAAAAAATAAATTTTGATACACTAAGTTATAAAAAATTGCAAAGTATAACCCCTTAATATATTATCATATTATATCTGAACTCATTTAAATTTGAGAAACCCTACGCTTTTTCCTTCCCTGTAATTGCAAGAATCATATCCATGATTAGACTGTTTCAACTGCAAGCAAAGCAATTATTCAACTCCAGCATAGGAATGCCATCAAAATCATGTGAATAGAGCGATTAAGTCACAATCTAGGCAAATCTCTCCACGTAGAACACCATGACAACCCAACTACCAGATCAAAGGTAACAACGTCCTTAGTAAACATGCACACAGCTCAGCTAGATATTGATATATGATCGTGAGATTTGACAAGAGAAAATTAAAATGCCCAGAAAAACCCAATCTACAGTAGCTGTTCTGAACCATTATATAAGGTCATAAGGGAGAATTTCACGGTTTGATGAGACCCTAGTATCTTGCATTTTTAGATTTTCTTTGATTTCTATATATAGCTGTCAGAGAGGAAGAAAACCACACAACACTGATATAGCGTTTTTTTAAAAATTAATACATTAAAATTATTAAAAATCAATAAAAAATATATTTTTTTTCAAAATAAATACACTTTTAAAACACAGAAAAGCACTACGGCAAGCAGCTTGATTGTTTCAATACGTGGATATTCAGGACCAACATGAAAAGGTGAAATTCTCTCTTAATGTGATCACATGCATAGGTCTTGTCTTACGATCGATTCATAGGCAATCAATCCACGTCTGTTACTGTTGTTGTTGTCTTTTGATGTATGACTTGTCTATGAAAACGAAGTTTCCCTTTTGAATATGAGGGTTTTGTTTTTAAAAAAAATATATCCAAGGTGAGATTTTGAAAAAAAAAAAGAAAAAAAAAAGGAAATCGCACAGCTTGGATAATTTTTCTACCGCGAATTGCGTAATTAATAAAAATTATACTCCTAATACCGTAATCTGATAATATTTAAAGGGTTGAGGGTTGAAAATAAAATATCAAAAAAAGATGGGAGTAATACAACTCTTAAAAATAAAAAAAATAAAAAAATTAAAGAGTTATTCGACTGAGTAGCACAGTCTTTACAAATTGCGTAATTTCTAATAGCTTGTTGCGCTATTAAATGCTTATTAGCTGCGTTCTTCTTAATAGCACAACTATACCAGTTGTGCTATTTTTTAATTTATTTATTTATTTATGCTACACTATGGCCCAGTGGGCCTTTAAGGATGGCTATGCCTTGACAAGCTGTCCAGCACTTCATGCTCTGTTTATTTCCAAGAAAATGAAACCATTTCCCCTGACCTGCTACGAAATAAATAAATATAAGATTATTTTTTAGTCAGAAAAAATGGTAATGTCTTGAGAGGAGAGAGCATATATTGTTTCTAATTAAAAAAATAAAATAGAAAAACGCTTCCAAATGTTATATGTTAACATTATCGTTCATTATACTTGTGATTGGGTTTTCATGGTAACATTTGAAGTTGTTTTTCAGCTTATTTATCAAAGTACAAACATGATAAAATATAAATGAGGTCTGAAATAAAATTAAAAGACTCTTTTATTGTATAACAACGTAACAATCTTACTATTAAAAAAAAATAACAACCACCAAAAATTAT
>Ga0307510_10004372_pt1 | contig 16625 bp, 12 predicted proteins | sample 12_EM_MG_FD_207224 | JGI IMG/M metagenome (GOLD analysis project Ga0307510, IMG submission 207224) | Populus trichocarpa ectomycorrhiza microbial communities from riparian zone in the Pacific Northwest, United States - 12_EM | ecosystem: Host-associated > Plants > Roots > Unclassified | place...
GCCCCTGCCCCGTCTCGAACTCTCCATCACCGCCTTGTGCACCTCGTCCTCGATCTGATTGACGTCCGCGCCCCAGTTCAAGTTCCCGAAGCGAAAGACGAACTTGTCGGCCGTGGCGGCGCGCGTCTGGAAGCTGACGCCAAAGTGGTACAGATCGATGTCGCGGGGCGCGATCAGAAGCCAGTGTTCGTTGTCGATGAGCATCTTCTGCAATTGCAGGTCCGCGCCCAGCGCGCCCTGTGCTGCAGCGGGGATGTCGCCCGTCGGCGTCTTGAGGAACGTGACGAGCGGGCACGTCGAGGACGTCAGCACGCGGTGAATGTACTCCCACGGCTCGCGCGTCGCCCAGTCCTCGATGTCATCTACCGCCAGCTCCGTTTCAGCGCGTGAGGGCGGGCTTGGCGTCATCTCTGTACTGTCGTCCATGACGGTGGCGCCAGGCAGGGTCCCGGGCATCGATGACCGGTGGCGACGTTTGGCGGATGCATGGGACAGTTTGACTCGGGGAGGCCCCGGCGCGCTGGGCATGTTGGGCGGCGTAAAAGGATCTTGTAAAGGTGCGACATTGTACGGAGTCCACTGCGGACGTGGCGTCCCAGGACTTTCGGAATGCTGGAAAGAACGCGATGTGAAGGTAGGGGCCGAGGGCATCGGTTCTGTTGTGTGGCCACTTGGAGGAGTCGGTTGCAAAAGGAGAATACCCCTTTTCTGATTCGGAACCGCATAATGTCGTGCTAGAGCGTCGAATTCAGGGAGCTCGTTCCACACAGACGAGGGATGCGTACCCCTGGCGTCGCCGGTAAGAGTCTGTTGTTGCAAGGGCAGCGCTGATTTGGACGAGCCCTGTACAAATTCGGGCTGTGGGTTGAAGGAAATCGGAGGAGATGCGGGATTCAGGAATGTGCCAATGCTGGGCATATCACGGTCCGAAGGATGGTGTTCCGGGGTGGAAGATGAGGATGAGGAGTCCAGAGCGGTGAAATAAGCCTCGGAGCCAGGGCTTGTAGAGCGGGTCTCGCTCTCATCAGCGGCACTTGAGCGTGTAGCGTCTCCTCGCCCGGGATTTCCTCTTCTCTCGAATTGCCCCACCCGAATGCGCATACCACCCACAGCAGGAACTACAACACTCGGTTTCCACATAAACTCAAAAGGGGGCTTCGCGACTTCCCTTACGGGCTCGCGGACGGTGACCGGACGCCGAAACTGTCCAGGGTCGAGTTCTGTAAAAGGCAGGAATCCCTCGATAGGATCCATATCTTCGACGGGGACCATGCGATCAAGGACGTGTGGTTGTAAGCTCTTGCGACGGGGAGGATAGTTTGGCGCCAGGAATGGGTTTTCGTTCTCGCACGAGCGACAGGGAGTCCGCCGACTGTCTTGCAAGGACATACGGAGAGGGCGGGAGCTCCTCACGGGATCCACGGCCATCTTGTGGGACGATCGCCTCGTTTGGGCTTGATGGTACGGCCCCGCATCTTCTCGGGTGCGCCGTCGATTTTCGGGGCGGGAGGATCGTCTCAAGGGTGCCACCACACCCCCGGGCTGGGCTGAGCGCCGCAAGGCGATGTAGTGTCGCTGTGGTAGCTGCCTGTCGGGGGCAAGTAGGAGAGGATCTGGGGATTCGCTCCGGAATGACGAGTCGGCGTATTCCGAGAGTGCCTCTTGCAGAGCAAAAACACGTCGATCTGGACACGCGATTGTTGTGGTGTGCAGGCTCATGGGCTCACGACAGAGTTCGCAGAGAGGGTCGGACATAGGGAAATCACCTGGGCATTCGTAAATGCCATCTTCCCGAACGTGAAGGTCATGAGCAAGGCCGCAATCGCTGCAATTGTCATCGGTCATGGGAATAGAGGGCGTTGCGCGTTGAATTTGTTAAGAGGGAAACAGAGTGGGCCAGTAACCAGTACCAGCGAGGTTTCGAGGATGGATAACGGGGAGAAAGATAAATTGTATTGGGATAGTCATTGTAAGGTGTTAAGAAGAGAGGACGAAACAAAGCCTGACTTCCTTTTAAAGAACAACCACCGCGAAATACCAAATTTGTACAAGACAACATAAAATCGCGTTCAAAACATAAGGAATCCTCATGACAGCGTTGCCTGCACCACGACCAGGCTTGCGTTCCCTTCTACCACAACGAATACGGACGCGACGTCGCCGAGCGTGTTTGAAACTTCGGAGGCCAGCGAGGCACCGCGCTCAGTAACTAACTGCTGAAGTTCACGCTTATGAGACTCAACAGCCATCCGCCTTGAGCGTCCTGCAACCACCAAAAGCGGTTTGGACGTCTGAGAAGCTTCGCTGCTAGTCAACTCCAGCATTCTATGGAGAGGTCGGGCTGCCGATTCGGTTCGGAAGGAGATGCGCGACATGGCCACACGAACCTCCGCGCTGAAGGACGAGTTCGTAGATGTGACTCGATCCCACAAAAGATTGTCTGCGGTGTCCGATTGCATGCGAACTTGCGTCCCTAGTGGGGAGTACACCGTGTTAGGGAAACCGGAACCCTGCCCATGCGTCAGTTACTCGTCATAAATGATGACAGAAGACTCACTTCGTCGTCAGGAACGGCCTTCTCGCCAGCAGAAGCCAACGACTCCTTCCCATCGGAGTCCAGCTGGCGTATACGCACGACGGTTGCGCTAATTGCTCCATGCATACATAACTGGACTACGAAGGAGAGGGCGAGACGATCGTCTGGTCCGCCGAAGAAAGGGAGGAAGATATGAGGATATATGGTAGAACCCGAGTCGGTCGAGAGTCCACGATCGATAAACAGAGCCACGTCTGACGCGCTGCTTGCGAAAACTCTGCGAATAAATTGCGAGCGAAGAACGAGCGATGCACTCTCATCTCTCCCTGATGTCTTGGAGAAAAGCGAGTCGAATGGACTGTACGATGGTGCTGTGTGATCGCTGGTCGAAGCTTCCGCCGTGTGCGAAGCCAGCAGCCAGGGGATAACGATCACTTGCGATCCTCTCGCACGGGCGTGATCGACGACCTGGACAGAGAATTCATCATTGCTGATCACTGAAAGAAAAGCGGTCATTGAGAAGTGATTAAGGCGTCCAAAAGTCCGGAAAATGGACAAGACAGGATCGTTGCGAATCAGTGTGTCAGTAGCTTGCGACCTCAGCACATCAGATGTGCGGTCTGTCAACCCCACAAGCCGGAGGGCATCTACAGAGATGCTGCACTTGTTGGAGAGGTCAGTGATAACGGAGCTTTCGAGAGATGAAGCCTTTTCAATGGACGACTTTTCGACCACGTTCGACCTGGGTGAAAGAGGGTTGAGTAGTTGGGTGAGAGTCATCGCAGGAGGGAGATGCTCCATGCCGTCAAGCACGACTGTGAACTTGGAACGTATAAACTCATCAGAAGGGGCGGCTGGTCCGGTCCCAGAGACAACCGCCTTCTCCCCCGATGTGTCAATATGAACGCGATATTGCGGGGGATAGATAAGGATGGTGAGAGGAGTTGTGATAAATGTCAACACCAGGGCGTGCAGAACAAACATGGAGAATACCCGCTGATCGAGGATACCGGCCTGAAGACCGACGTTGAGAACGATGAGCTCGACGAGACTAACGAGTATCGTAAGCACCGATCTAGTCTGTGAATTGCTGAACATACCCTTTGCAAGCCATGAGCACACCAACAGCACTCGACTCTCGCAATGTAAAGCCAAAGGTCTTTGCAGATACGGCACATGGGATAAACTTGGCCAGGAAAGCGACAACGCAGATTAAGATCGTGTAACCCCATGTGATACCGTTGTCCAGAAGGCCGAGGTTGGTCCTGAGACCAGAAAGAGCAAAGTACTGTTTATTCGATTCATGGTGAGTGTGTGATTCAGAGCGAGAGCCGCTGTGAAAATGAACTTCACCTGAGGTATAAGTAGGAGAGTGATAAAGTCTTCTAACTTCTCAACGACGGAAATGGCGAAGCCATTATCTTTGGGTATGATTAGCCCGGCAAGAAAACCACCTAACAAAAAGCCAATGAGTGCTACGAGAGTAAAGGTGATCAACAATAACTTGCCAAAAATGGCATGGATGCCGATAATGTCCGTGAAGAACGCAGAGATAAGAACGAGGACTAGGGTAACTGTCATCATGAACGCTGTAGGTTCTCCCTTTTCCAAACTGCCTGTCCTTCGTGCAAGCCACTTGAAAGCCCATTTCACGGGGAAGAGGAGGAAGATGGTGTAGCCGACACCAGTCAGGAGCACATAGAGCGCCGTGAGGCCCGTGGAGGCATTTACCAGGGCAACGGTCAGAGCTAAGAGGACCCATCCAGTCACGTCATTGCCAATGCCCGCGGACAGAACAAGGACGCCGACAGTAGTGTCCATAAGCTTGACCTCCATGAGGATACGACACAAGACAGGGAATGCGGTGATGCCAACCGCGACCGCGACGAATAAGATGAAGTAGCCGTAAGTGACGTCGGGTTGGACAAAGTTGTTATAAATGGGTACGGCTATTGCGGCGCCCAAACCAAGGGGAATGATGAGACCAGCGACAGAAATGGCAAGGGATGCCTTGGCATTTCTCCTGGCAATGCTGACATCCACCTCGATGGCGACGATGAAAAGAAAGAAGACGATACCAACGGTGCTTGTGAGACCGAGGACATGAAGAGAATTTGTAGGGAAGATCGTGTTGGTAAAGTTGGGAATGCGCCCCATGACAGTCGGACCAAGAATGACGCCGCCGATAACCTCAGCAATGACCCTGGGTTGGCGAATCCGAGAAAATAGGAGAGAAAGCAGCTGAGTGAATGCGACGATGATGACTAGTGAAGTGAACGCGTTAAGAGTTTGAACATGGTAGGGAATGATAGCACTGGACGCACCCGTCTGAATCACCCATAAGACGAACGGGTCATTAATATTATAGGTAGCAGGATTGAGGCCAGTGAAGACGCCAGCCTGGGAAAGGAAGTTGGACTGGAAGAAAAAAATAAGGGATGAAATATACGATACCTGATCTGGGGCAGCTCTGCGAAGGACGACGTTAGAGACGTCCATGACATCCCGAGAGAATTGACCCATGGTGAAGGGATTCGGGGAGAAGAATCGCCTGAGGAGCGGTTGAAACGGTGCTCCATCATAAAGGGACGAGTGACAGGCACAGTTATTATTTAGTAATAGATCACTTGTGGCGATCTCCTTGGCATGATCAGGTGACCGAGCTCTCGTCGGATTTCGTCGTCGTCGAGGGATTCACTTCACGGTAATGTATAAGTTACTAGTAACCTATCTCTACGGTCCGTGACCGTCGGTCTCTCACGCCCCACCAAATATATAACTAGGAGAAGAAGGGGCGTTAAATTAAACATCAATCGCCACTCCACTACTGTATTGTTATCCGTCACCGTGGCGGAGCAAGACAAAACAGGGACCGGATCATATATGGCGGAACCAGCGACCTGACCTGTTCCAGTCTTTCACAACTCCGAAGCAAACAAGTCACAGGTTCGCTAATGACGATAAGACAGGCACCCAGCACGGCAGATCACCTAACATTCCCAGCCCATATTGCAGGTATCGACGGGTGTGACTTTCTTTCTCGGCTCGTGAGGTCATCATCCTTCACGAGTCTGAACTGCAGCCGCGGCAGCCTTGCCAAGTGCAACTGTCAGAACCATTTTACGTACAGAGCAGAAAGCGGAAACAACCCACCGCAGTGAACGCACTCCACCACCGTTCCAGCACGCACCTGTGCTTTGGGAACGCGACAAATGCATGTCGAACCCTGATAGTTCATGTCCTAATAGATCGGTCTGAATGAGAGCACCAGGTAGCCAGCCCCGCTGGTACTCGCCTTTGTTTGAATACAGCGAAGACAGCAAAGCTTTTCGTATCCGGTTTTCTTCCATTTTGCAATCAGACTTTTGGAACAGTGGTAGTGATCAGAAGGGCGCGATCTGGTGGGGGTCAGGCACTAACTTTGCGTCTCCATATTTCTCTTTCAAGAGCCAGTCGTAAAGCTCCTTGCTGATCGCCTCCCGTTTGTAGTAGAGCTCATAGATGTACCTTGAACGGGCATGCGATATGCGCATGATGGGCCAAAGGGATTCAGACTTGCGCTTGCCCTCATGGGATTCATTCTCGGCATCGCGCATCTTTCTCGCATAGTCATCAAGGATCTGGGAAGGGGTGTGTTAGCGAGTGTCATGTTACCGTGAAACAAGCTGTCCCAACAGGTTCAATCTCTTCGAAACCTTCAGGGGCTTTCTTGGTGCGACTGGTCTTGATTTTTGGCATGATGGGGATGAGCCTATGAAGGGGTGAAAAGTGACCAACCCCGTTGACTCGTGACTCGTGATGGGCACGTGAAGCCCAGACAGCGCCCAAGACACGCCGGTTCGACTTTTGCAACGAGGCAGCCCCCATTCCGTTTTGCCTTAAAACCCTCTCCCTCCCGACGAACCGACCCCACTTCAGAGACCTTTCTTGACTCGTGGAACACCGCCTCCATCGGAGGCGCTCATCTCTCACCATGGGCCTCGTTGTCCTTGCTTTACGCTGCTACCTAGTCTTCCAGAACGCCTTTATCACCTTCAAAACTCTCAAATTACCACCGCCCTCGTCTCGAAACAATGGACAACCAAGCATTCGGGCTCTCACGCAGAGAAAGCGCGATTTGAAAGGGTGCATGGCGATCTGGATTGTTTGGGTGAGTCGTGTGACCTTCGGAATCTGGACTAAGTCATGAAGGGGCTCGCCCAAGTGCTGCCTAGCTCTTTATGAATCGTTCTTGGAGGGACTAGTTTACATTTTCATTCCTTTCTACGACGAGTTGAAATCGGTCACCCTCATTTTCCTCATCCTAACTCGCGCCCGGGTATGTACCATTTCTCCATTCATCTGAGCGCTGTTGATATGTTTTTTCCCAGAGTGCCGAACCCATTTACCTCCACGTCATCCGACCCCTTCTCAAACCCTATGTGTCAACGCTCGATGCAGTCCTCAGCATTGTTCACAACCTCGGCGACTTCATTCTCTTGCTCATATCTCTTCCCTTCAATGCCGCCATTTCATGGTGGTATGGATCGTCAACAGATGAAGATCAGGCTGGCCTAACCGAGGCGGATTCTGAGAGCGTCAGAAGCTATGGAGATGAACAACCTGCCCCATCGAACAGGCGTTTGGATTACCACGTCCGTCATGACACTCGGGGAGCTTCATCAGCCAATGGTCACATCATTTATCCACGCGGCGCATCCAGGGAGACAGGAAAGTCTTCGGACACCCTACTTTCCCAATTTTACGCACCTTCAGCCGCGTCGACACAAAGGCACGAGATCTGGCATCCCCCTCCCTCATCACATGAAGACGTTGACGAGGATTACCCCGGAAACGTCCCTCCAGTGACAATGCCAGATCCTCGGGTAACTTCCCTTGCTGTTGATGATTGGTCAGCCTACCCCCCGATTCCCTCGGCATATCCCCCAACACCCGTGCATCCAACCCAGATCAACATGCCAGAGCCTGTTCATCCTTCCCAGTTTGGTATCATCCATGAGGAGGGAGCTGTCGCAGATAACGACCAGAACGACGGAGCACGGCAGGGTTTTGGGCGGTCGCTCCTGCCGCCGCGTGAGCCCCTGAACCCCGGCTCCGATGGTGACTTGAGCGACGAAACTAAAAACCCCGGGGTTCAAATACAAGAAACTCGTTATGTAACTTCGAGCGATGGTGATGATGACATGGAGGATTACGAAACCGAGGAGGACTCGTTCGACGTTACTTTCCAGACCCCCAAGCATCGACGCATCCTTCGGGCTGTGCCCATGGGCCGTGAAGTTTCCAATATCTCCATTGTTACCGAAGCTACCGTGGCATCTTCTGTGCATAGCGAGGCGACGGGCTTAACAACAGACCATTACGGCTCCTCATTGCGCACTGCTACCATCACGGCCTCGCGTAGCACTTCGACAGGCAGCTCGAGCGCTGCGGGGGTGAAGAGGTCTCTTCCCAATTACAAAATCGGCGTCCGCCCCCGTATACGTACCACGGACTACAGGAGCCCGAGAAAAGTGGTTCCAACGAGAGGCACAGGACGCTTCTCCGCTCTTCCTCGACCTACTTCTCTCAAGCCCCGACGTGGTGGAACAGCATCCGAGGACACGTTGGATGATGAAGACCTCAGGGATGCTGATGTTTTCCAAGGAGATAATGCATTGCTGGCTCGGAAGAGACGGCGCGTAGTTTCCGTGCCAGCAACGAGACAAACCGTGGCCCCTCGAGTTGCTATACGCAACGCACGGAGCGTATCCCAATCCTCCGAACCCAGGCCAGTCCAAAACAGCAGAAATTCTCGTGGTGCCAGACCCCCGGTGGTCACGAAGACCTCGTTGCGAAGTGTCAATCCCCGCACAACCAAAGGCTCCGCTACGTCGGGATGCACTGCCTCCCCTCGCAAACCTCATCAACCGGGGAAGAAGCGGGCCGCGCCCACTTTCCGACCGTGATCCTCACCTCATCATCATCAGTTTTGACCCGCTATCGCCTTGACACGTCTCATCGAAACGGATTCTGGGTGTTCCAGAGATTTTTTTAGACTTGCTCGACATATCATGTAAAGTATGGCTGTCTCATCGCATCATCTCATTCCCGATAGTCCGAATGCAAAGTTGTCCTATTCTATTTCATTTTGTTGGGACGGTAGAGTGTAAATCTTGAAAACCTGCAAGCGGTGCTTCATTCTGTTGATTCACCGCGTCCTTGTGTGACGGCTAGGATGCAATGAGGAAGAAATGAACTGTGCCTGCTGTGTTGCATTGAGATGCGAGACAGTTGGGGGGAAGAGTGGGGGAAAGGACAGCAATTTGGACACGGCAGTGGGATGCCGTGTCGTGTACGCCGAAGAATCACCGAAACGGACTGGTGTGGCACCTAAGCGTGACTGGACCTCTGGTCCTCATTTGTTCATCTCAACGAAACAATTAATGCGCTCGTGGTTCAACAATACCACCTGATACATTCTCTATCATCTTAACATTTAGACGATCAACAGTATGTCAAAGCGGTGCAGCTGGGGGAAAAAAGCCCATTGTCACCAATAGGACGTCTTTTCTCTCACATCACGCATCTCTCTTGCCGTGCACGTCCGCCGATTGTTCGCGTTTCACGCCGTTGTATTCGTTGATGTCGCGATGTCCGTGCGTCGTCACACCGTTGCCACCCCCACTGCACTCGCCTGTGTGATGCCCCCGCTCTGACGTCCTCGGTCCTTTGTCTACCGCTTCTTCTACCTCTGGTCAATAGGGCGATGGATCTATTCGCAGCCTTTGTGATGTGGCCCCACTCAGCGTTCCCGAGACTGCCGACGCTGGTTTGCTACAAAAGCCAACGTCGGGGTGCAACCCATGGCTCGTCAACTGCTCTCGACGGCATCTCCTGCAAACACCCAGCATAGTGCAACTAGCTACTACACCCCCTCCCATCCAACCACATCGAGTCTCAGTCAACCTTTCGAAAAAGTCTATACGAGATGCAAGCCGCCTCCAAAAGAAGCCAAAAAACCCAGGTACGGGCCTAGCATTCGAGTCTCTTACCGCCCGCCACGTCATGCTTATCCCATCGATATCTGTAGAGCGCTGGCACACAGCCGCAAATGGCAAAGTACTGCGGTGCATTCCGGACATCTCCCAAACCCCAACAGGCTTCATGGGTGGCGCCGGTGGTTGCTCCTGTTCAGCCCGATTTCGTAGCAAGGCCTTCGGAATACCGATTCGCGTCTAGAGCCCCTGTCGTTCGTCGCTCTCCATCTTCGAAGCATGCCGCAACAAAGCATCCAAAATCAAACACCGCGTACCACGGACAGTCGTCGGTCTCATCCACGAACGGAATGCCGAGCGCACCATCGTATGCTTATCAGAACTGCGCACTAGCGCAGCGATACTACGATCCGAGCAACCAATATGACGAATTCTTGGCCACCTTCCAACACCGCATAGATGGTATGACAGGCCAAAGAGGAGGGTGGGGTTTTTAGAGCCTCTGGGGAATCCCGAAACGTTTGCACTTGTTGTACATTAAAGCATTACATCACTTATAGAGGAAGGACATGATAGTGTACAACTAGATCTAGAGTCACTGTATCCTTACTGTCGTATCTGTATCTCACATTTTGTATATTTATTTTCCACCTAATTTTATGTCACGTCATATAGATGGGACTTATCTAATTAGACCTATTGAGCTCATATGGGCTCTGGAGCCCTCCACTGTAATGAGGCCCTAGGGCAAGTGCCCCATCATCACTCCAGCTACCACCTGGGGCCACACGACAGGCAGTAACAAGTCCCAGATAACAGCGGTTTCTAATGGTGAGTTCACTCACATATTGTGATATTTGGCGCCGTGTAGCAACGTTTGGGGACCATTCCGTTCGTGACGTCCCACGCTCCTCCTGGCGTAATCTTCAGGTCCACGTGTGGGTGACTCTTGTGCATCTTTGGCCCACGCCGTCAGAGGTCCCATTTTTCCATCCCTATTCCTTCTATCCCATCCTGTCGTCATGCCTGGTTCACGGCTAAAGAAGCGTCCATCCGTTGACACCCCCGTTTCTTCACAGTCCAAACCCATGCATTCTCCATCCTCTCCCGAACCTAAGCTGCGAAGCCCCCGTGAACCTTATCCAATGCCGAGCAGTAATCCTGCCAGTCAGTACACTCTCATGGAGAAGCTCGGCACGGGGAGTTTTGGTACTGTGTACAAGGCCATGCACAACGAGACGAAGCAGATTGTTGCCGTCAAACAAATCGGTGCGTCTTCTGCTTCAATGCCTTCTCTGCTCATCCATCATTGACGGCATCTCTACTTCCTGACGGTCCGTTCACTCTTTTTGATGCTCAGATCTCGAAGATTCGGACGACGACATTTCTGAAATACAGCAGGAAATCGCCAACTTGGCTCAGCACGAGTCAGATTTCGTCACTCGTTATTATGGCTCCTTCGTCGTCAACTACAAGCTCTGGATCATCATGGAGTACCTAGCAGGTGGCTCCTGTCTCGACCTCCTCAAACCAGGCGTATTCTCGGAAGCGCATATAGCCGTCATCTGCCGCGAACTCCTTCTAGGTCTCGACTACCTTCATGGAGAGGGCACAATTCATCGTGACATAAAAGCCGCGAATGTCCTGCTCTCCGCATCGGGCAAAGTCAAGCTTGCAGACTTTGGCGTTGCTGCCCAGTTGACAAACACGCTCCGCCACACCTTCGTCGGTACGCCTTTCTGGATGGCCCCAGAAGTCATCAGGCAAGCAGGATACGATGCAAAGGCGGATATGTGGAGCTTAGGTATTACTGCCATCGAAATGGCCAAAGGGGAACCGCCTCTCTCTGAGTACCACCCTATGCGCGTCCTATTCCTGATCCCCAAGGCAAAGGCCCCTGTGCTAGAGGGTCCCTTTTCATCGGCGTTCAAAGAGTTTGTTTCACAGTGTCTGACAAAGGACCCGGCACAGGTATGTCCTCACCGTGCTCTTACCGGAAGGTTTGTCGACGCCCCTATCAGCGGCCAACAGCAAAGGAGCTCCTTCAACATCGTTTCATACGGGGCGCGCGCAAGACATCTTATCTCACCGAGTTGATCGAGCGTTATCAGGGGTTCCACCCCTCGCGTGGACACACGACTCAACCCCCCACACGGACTAGCATCGCGTCGTGGGACAATGGAACCCTGAAGAGCGAATGGAACTTTGAAACCATAAGATCCACCGCTGCCATGGGATCCTTCCGTAACATGGCAAAGGATCTTGTGCAACCTGGCTTAATCCCGGATGAGGACGAGGAGGCTGTTTCTTTATTTGGGACAGCAGAGGATGGGGACTCTGTAAATACGGAAGCCGCAACAAAGGGAAGCGATATTCCACTCAATCCGGGCGGAATTGGGTCGGAAATTTCGGCGCAACAGGCTACCGTTGTTGTGCGGTCCCAGTTGGCATCCCCAGATGGACATGTCGTGCCAAAGGAGGAAGCTGCTCTGTCGGACACGGGTCCACCCAATCCAACAGATGCGAGCGCCAACCCGGACCTCGGCGCTCCGCCAGCATACGTGCGGACCCCAACGACGCCAAGACGGTCATCGTACGCCGCGCGCACAGCCTCGAATGGCACCGTTGTACGAGAAGCTGACTTGGGAACTGGAGTGGATACGATACGCCCTGTGAAGAAGATCGACACCACCGGTTCGTTGCGGTTGTCATCCGAATACGTGGGGAGCATGCGAGCGCGAGAAGGTAGCAGCGCAGGATCTGTGCCGACATCCCCGACATCACCCATGAAAGATAAGTCCTCTGCACACAGGCGTGCGGCGAGCGATGCAGCGAAAGCGGGACGGTCGCTTGTGGACGAAATCGTTCTTCCGACGTTAGAGAAGGTAGGTTGTCCCGTTAATCCGTGCTGTGCCAAGGGGGGGCGCCGTCCAGTGGGACTGATCGGAGTCAATGACATTTTTTTCTTTTTGGCAGGCCATCACAGACGATATGGATGCGCGTGAGATCGAATCACTTAGCATGTTGTCACGTGGCTTTCAGGAGCTCAGGGATGTTAACCCTGAACTTTCCTTCAACGTGATCCTTGACATCCTTGCAGGGCTAAATGAGTACGCAGTCCCTTTCTATTTTCAGTGCCCCTCCCGTCCCTTTTTCGCTGATGGGTCGCACGCTTTCCTTTTTCCTATCAGCAACGCGGCTGTACGGCAACACGTACAGACTTCCAGGGGACTATTGCCCCACCGACGCGTCACTCGAAAGAGCGAGCTGACGAATCGCGGGCTCGTCGTAACCGAGGTCGTCGAGGACATTGCGGGTACCTCTGGCGCGATCACGTCACCCTCGACCCCTGGTGCGGAAAACGCTGCGGAGCCCTCGCCCGTCAAGCGATCACCCATCGCCGAGCTGTTGTACATGCGTTGGCTAGAGGGCCTCAAAATCAAATGGCCGAGCATACTATCATAGACCCGTCACGAATCACGAATCCTCGCCTCGTCCACATGGCCTTCCCCTACATCAGAAGGACTCCAGCACACCTCCGTTGCCTGGTCTCATCTCGGCGTACTGACATTTCCTTCCAACCCCACTCCATCTCCTCCTCACCCCGGGCCGTCCCTCACTCGCGGCCCCGTACTTTGCGGCATATTAGAACTCTGTCTTGTGTTTCTCACCAGGCCTATTATTTACCCGATCATTCATCTAACATTTTTACTTCCATTCAACCCCAGTTCAGGCCCGTCTTTTTTTTTCCTTCATTAACCCCTTGACCTAAACCTGACTGCTATCGTACGCGCCGCCTGCTCTATTCTCGTTCCGTTCCGAACCCATTTTCCTTTCCCCTTCCCCTTCCCCTCACTTTCATTTCTCCTTTTCTGTCCTTCCCGCCGGTTCATCCCCTCGCGTGTGGATATCACGCGCAGCGTTACGATCTTTTATGAAGACAGTCACGAAAGTTGGAACAGTTCTTTCTTGTATGATCCCAGGAATGTTCTACTAACGAATTGAGCAATCAAACACGAACAATTGAAAGGCGACTCGATTTACGGTTCGGATCAACGCGTTTCTCTGCACATACTGTAGGCGGATACCGATTAAGCCACCCCATTTACGAATAACTGAGGGTTGCGCTTCGGCGAACACACGCCGATGCCGTTGCAGCGCTGATGGACTTTGTTCCTGGGCGCTGTATGTCCCGTCCGATGCGACTGGCTGGCGCTGTCACTCGCAGAAGCGGATTGAAACGACCGTCATGTGTGGACATCCGTGATAGGTGGTGAGTTGGACACACGACACAAGGAAAAAGGCACAAAAGCTCGAGTGCTTAGGACTGTATGTTGACGTTGACGGTTGACGCTGGCATGACGTGGGACCTGTGATTGCAAATATAAATCCTCCATTTACGTCCTCAATTCTATAAAAGGTGTATATAGTCATAACGTGGCGCATCACGAACATCAAAGTAATCACAACCATAAAAGAAACAACCTTAAGTCCAGTGTGAGTATGAAAAGGTATGTATATGCATGTGCTCCCAATGTTCATTCAACTGAGAGTCCAGTAGGAGGGAGTCCGTCTGGCATGGGAGCGGACAATCATTAGTTAGTAAATGTCGTAAACAGAGCGTGCGAGCATCGCATAAACTGCATGACTATGAATGGAATCGCAGGGGTGATGATGTGCCAAGAGCCAAGAGCCAAGAGACGACTCAACCGTCAAAGGGCAGCGATCACAAATTCCCATCACCCTCGTGATAAAAGACGGCGTCCGGCTACATTAGGCAAAGGCTGGACGCCACCGCCAGCCCAAGTGACAACAGGACAGCGATCGGTGATGAGCGTAATCCCGGCGCGACGCCATTCTGCTTGGCACCACTTGCCGGGCTTGCGCTGGCCTTGGAGGCGTCTGCTGTCGAGGTAGGACTACTCGTCGGACTGGGTGGCGTTGATGTACTTGAGGTCGATGGAGCCGCAATGAGCCCTGCACCGCCGTTGCCACCTGCTGTCAATGGAACTAGTGTCGGTGTGCTCGTGTCATCAGGAGCATTCTGATACGGGCTAAGACCCTCGATGGTGGCCAACGACTTGAGATTCCAGTTATACTGCTTGATAAGCGGGAAGGCATTCATAAAGGCCTGAACTGAATCTTTGGAGAGTTCGTGCTCAAGGATGACAAGGCCAGGATTCTGAGTGCCTGAAGTATATTTTTGAGAAAAGGCACAGAGTACGAAGATGTGAAGGTACCTGAGAGCCACTGCTGCATGTTGGTCTGAATCCCTTGGAGAGTGGGCCCGCCATTCTGTCCCAGTTGCCAGTCCCCGGTGCTGAAGCAGGATTAGGACACCAAAAGACGTGATAAAGTAAACAGAGGACGCACTCTCGATTCCAAATGACAGTGGTCAGACCGAATACCTCCTTGGCGATGGCGGTCACGCGAAGGTCCGTATCACCGTAAGGAGGACGCCAATAACGGGCAAGCCTACCCCCGGTGGAGTTGTAGATCACCTGAAGCGTCCAACCCAGTTGGGCAACGACGTCGGCATTGGACAATGCGGTCATGTGAGGATGGGTCCACGTGTGCACCGCGATATCATCCTGGTTGGTCTGGAAGGCCGTATTGAACTGGTTCCAATTGTTGATGATGTTTACCCCAATAAAGAAGTGGGTCGCCTTGACTTGATTCTGTCTAAGGAATGCATAGAGCGCATCACCTGGCTGCACACCACGTGGGGGTAAGGGATCAACTTCGGAGGAAGCACACAAGCACCGGGGGAAATCGACGTACTGGAAGGGGACCATCGTCGAAACTCAGACCCACGACACCTGCGGGCGCGTCATAGATGGTACCGTTTAGACGACACCCGTACGTCCAGGAGCAAACTTGGGGACTACTCGGGTTAGTGCCAGAAGGGTAAACGGGGCTGGCGTTCGGATTTGCTTGGGTGGCCTGTGGGATATTGGGGATTTTACCGGCCTGAACGGCAGCGCTGAGGGCGTCCTTCCATGCTTGAGGCATCGCGTTCGAATCCGGTGTTCCAGCCGGATACGCGGCAGCCCAGCTTGAGGAACCTACTTGTGGAAAGCTAGAGGAAGGGGTCGCAGCCTGACGTCTGAAAAGGGCATGTGCAGCGTGATCATCGTCGTGAAACCAGCGATCGGGCAGAGGGCTCCGAGCGACATGAGCATGATCGTCAACAGAAGGGATAGCAGCGCCGTGAACGGAGGGGAGGACGAGAAGGAGGAGGGGGAGGAGGACTGTACCAGCGAGAGGGAAGGACAGCATGGTGGGGAGTCAAGCTGGTAGGGAGAACGTCCGCTCGTAGCCATGACAGGTGGACGAAGACCTTTTAAGTCCATGTTGGTTCGAGCGTCAGACCAAAGAACCACGAGGGCCAGAGGCGGTGGGCAATGTCAAAAAGCTCTTCCCACAATTCACTCTAGAACCGAGTTACCGGATCCCGGCTGTCTCTCAATAATCAACTTGCCCTAATGCCGTGGGCACTTACCGACGTGCCCCTTGGCCCCCCTCATCCCCCGCTTCTCATTGATCTTCTCATTTTTCTTTGCCTTCTTCTCGCACATCCTCGCGCGTTACAAGTCCAAAACGGGTCAGAAGGGGTGGCTTTTGTGCGCACAAAGGTAGGAAGAACAGTAGGGCCGCCCGTCGGAGAAGGGCCATGCCATTACTACCATGTGCTGTATTCGGATAGTTGACAGCGTTGAGACATGCCCAAGCCCGACAACAAGAGAACACATCAATTCGCTGGCGATCCTTTCTTGGCCTTTCTCATCTCAGAAATGGTGAAAAAGGTGCACAACTTCTATAAATAAATCAAACTACGTACAAATAGGCTTGATCCACAAATTCAGATTCAGATTCTAGTAGAAAATGCCCATAAATTTTGGCGCAAACCCTATTTTTAGTACCCGTGCCTGAGAAATAGTGCCGTTCGACCCCTTTGGATCTGCCGAGCTTAGTGGTGCCTTCTGATTGGTGGAATGGAAAAACTCCTCGTATGACACTGTAGCAACCAGGAATCTTACCAAGTGCATGCACCACGGGCAACCTGTCTGTGGAACGCTGTGCTCAGCTCAACAGAATAAAGTGTGGGAAAA
>Ga0307510_10004373_pt1 | contig 16624 bp, 17 predicted proteins | sample 12_EM_MG_FD_207224 | JGI IMG/M metagenome (GOLD analysis project Ga0307510, IMG submission 207224) | Populus trichocarpa ectomycorrhiza microbial communities from riparian zone in the Pacific Northwest, United States - 12_EM | ecosystem: Host-associated > Plants > Roots > Unclassified | place...
CGACCACGGCGCACTTTCCTTGTAGTTCTAGACCCTTTGCTAACTAATGGCGTAGGAGGTGGTCCCTTTGTTAAAGTCCTTTATAAGTTTCTAGATGCTTGGTGCTGGTACAACACTAACCAGTGCTCGGCATCAAGTAAGCACGGGCCGGGAGAATGAAAAAATAGAAACCTCCCAAAATATTGCTAGCAAGTATACACTCTATTTTGCACCTCCACTACCAGAGGCTTAATAATCCAAATCAATTTGGGCACTCCGAGTGATATCAAGGGCATCAACGTGAGCATCATATCGGACACCTGGAATTTCTTAGAGCCTCTGGTCAGTGGCCCGGTGCGCGGGACAATTCACAGCGCTGTAGGACACAGCATCCCCACGAGTCATGTCATGCCGCTCCCAGTAGATAGTTGTTACTTTTCTTACTGCCATAGACTTAGCGCCTAGCTTCCCAGTTTCAATTACTGGCAAAAATTCCGACGCAACCGGCATTCCTCCTGGAAATAGTAAGGGATTTTACCCGAAACAATGGCACCGGTGCTAAATCACACAAATACAACATTAGCTGCCGTATGGTTTCCTTCCGGATATAATTTTCAAGCAATGGAGAGCCTCAAAAGAGCCTCCGGAACCGAACCCGACCAGGTAGACAGTCCAACCGTGGCGCCCCCTGCGGCTGGGTTGGCACTCGCGTATCTTGATTAAGCGCCAAATACCGTAACAATGTGCTGCGCACTCAGCCGAGAATTTCGCCCACCTCAGGCAGCTAAACCAAGGGCGTGGGGCCACTAGTGTCAAACCCGGAGCCGTGGAACTCATAAGGGGAGTAAGAACAAGGTAAGGTACCGCTTGCCAGAAAGAAGAAAAAAATCATTTCGCCTTGCGCGGCGGACTCATACGGCCCTGCTTATAAAAAGGCTTTGTAGCATGAAGAAGGCCAAGACACTTCATGTTTAAGTGAAAGTATAATATTAAGGCTTGAAAATTATGAAGCATCTAAGTGTTAAAGTACAAAAGTCTATGGGTTGAAAAAGAAAGAGAGCGAAACTAGTCTAGGTTAGGGGAAAGAAATCTTGGGCAATAAAAGCATACAGTTGTAAAAATGCCACCTTAACACCGACCATCCAAAAGTACCAGGAGAGAAGTTCTAAATCTAAAGAAAATAAAAGTAAAAATGAAAAATGAAATAGAATGAAAACATCCAATCGGACCTTATCATGATAGTAGGGACGCATAAAACACCGGACTCCCGAATAAGAAAAGAATATACGAGAAAGTAAGAATTCAAGACATTACGATAGTACCCAGAGATAACTTACCCGCTCATCGGCGGAACTCCCCACCGCCCTTTATCAGAGACAGATATACTGAAATGAATAGCTCTCTCGAAATATTGTCAAGGCCCTTGGCGGGGCCGCCATTCTTTCGACCTCAGTAAACTGTGCGATCAGAACCCCCGTAGGGATCCCGGCCAGTGAATTGGGCAGGCATATGTTTGCTCTCCAATTGACGAAAGAGCCATTATTGCTGCGCAAAGTGTTTGTCGATGCCGGTATTCTAGAAGTCAAGATTTGTACTTAACATGGAGTCCGGGCCTCTCACTTTTGAGGGGCAATAGGGCCCGCGGATCGAAATGAAAGGGTGTGAACGGCTGGACGGGCGCGAAGCTGATGACGAAATATATCTATTATGACGGCCCGGAAATATTTTGTTGCTTGAGGTGCTCCATCTAGTCGAGCGATTATACTCATAATACCGGCAATCTGGATAGCCACAGACTCCTCCTTGAACTCCTCTTTCATACCTGGAAGCTCCGCTACAGTTACCTTCGCCATTCCCTTTGAGGCCATCAACGTTAGCTGAAGTGATCTAAGCTAAAGACAAAACTGAAGTCCCCCCATCCCTGAAGCCAATAAATATTTATGATTCATAGCATTGTGTGAATCACCCTAATGAGTCGGAATTCTACCTTGCGAACACAGTGACAGTGTATACTTCCTCTCACAACCACATCCAGTCCACTTCACCACCTTGAAATGGCACATCGCTTTACTCGGGCTTTTAGTGGTCGTAGTCTCGGAGACTTAGTCGGTGATATGTGGAAGCGGTATTTTCGGTGGTAGGGGCTCTCGATATAAAGCTGCAACAAAGTTCGAGTTGAGGCGGAAGAGGGTATACAATCAGAATTGAGCTTTGAGCAAATCGGGTCGAAAGTTAAGAAGCGCGTATCTTCGTGGTATCGTGTTGGCCAATGTCTGGGAATGAGTATAGGGCCGAGGGGCCCATGGGCTTTTATTATACGAAAGCAAATAGAGGAAGCTTTAGGTTACTGTTCCCAGAGTAGCAGACGTCATTGAATATCTCCCGGCACCAGTATGAGCTCGGGAAAAGTGTTTTTTTTTTTGAAAGGGTGGGTTTAAGCTGCCTGTCGGTGGCACCAGGGCACGGGGGCAAGATGAAGCAGTAGATGGCATGGCCCATGTGGTACGGTACGCCTTATGATCTATTCCCCGGATGCCTCTGATCTAGATCAAACAAAAGCGTTGAAATCTCGATCCGGGATCGCCCCCCCCCCCCAAGGACGTGATCCCCGGCCAAGCTAAAATGTCATCTCGAAGGGCAGCTATCAGATAACCCAAAGGAGCCCACTTAACACTACCGCTACTCCACGCTCCCAGGCCACACAGGGCAGTGGTATTTGCATTTGAGCCCCAAACGATCTGTTTATGAGGGAAGGGGGGTTCTTCGGCGTATAAACCGCGCCTTTGGGCCGAACCTGGCCAAATTAATGCGTTAGCTCAACCCCAAGCTTGGAGCACACTCTATCCCCCTTGTGGCTGGGTTTTCTAGAATGAAGCCCCGCTCACCAGCTCCCATGCAATAGCTTAAAGACCGAGATTAGCCTCTCGTTACCAGGAGTGAGGGAAGAACCTGAAATTTCAATAATGAAATGATGGGGCCAGCTTCGGAGCCTAGAAACGATAGCCGCGATACCTTCCAGCCAGAACACCCCACCCGCAGCTCCTACTAGCTAACATTTAGACACTTCTCAACCTACATACCCCACACATACATATGATAAAGCATGGTCAGAATTTTAAACGGCGTCGGTATACGGCAGCCCCCCCGACCTTCGACGACAGCACACAGAGTTTCTACCAGTGCGGCGTTAAGCCGCCAGCCGCACTTGATTAGCCGCCAACACTCGTGAGCGTCAGCGCCATGGACAGGAGCTCAAATTTAACGGGTTCAGGAGCCGATGAAAATCAGCTGAGATGCGGGTTAGCACAGAATATTACGGAAAGAGACGAAAGAGCAAAGCCACATGGAAACGTCAAAGAAAACTTCCGCATAGGGTGGAATAAACGCGCTGCTTCTTGTGTTCATTGGTAGACCAACCGCGATTTTGTGAGTGGATCGTAGTTAGGTACTCCATATTCGAGGCTACCAGGGAACACAAAATATGAACTCTCAGCCCCGCCTTACCCGCTAACGTCGGCTATCGTGTCTAATAACGAGTGCATATCCAACGGCGTGCCAATATCTCCCTCCCCCAAGTCGCTCCCGGGCTGATTTTCACGAAATCTAGCACTGAGACCGACTCGTTGATTATGACAGCACATCTCCAAAACCCACCCGCGGCACAAGAGCGCCGCAGCTTCATGAGTAGAGTACAAGCTGCTAAAACCCAGTACCAAATCCAAAGAAGCTGAGATAGTTGCCTAGGTAATTTGAGGCAGAAAAGAATTAGTCAGAGTTCCCCGAAAGATGGATAACAAAACCATCACAAGTGCCGTCATGTAGGGGACCTAACGGTCCACAACTGCCCCCGCAACAACCACCACCACTAAGGCACAATATTTTTGCCGCCCCGCTTTCCCTTGGCGAAATTCATCCGAGAAGTTAGCCTGAGGCTTATCTTTCGCCACTCAGGTACAAAAAGGCCGAGTGTAATTTCACGACCTCGGAACCGCCAGCTCAATCTCGCATTTACGGTATCAGAGAAGCTTGAGTGCGGAGAGCACGGGCGGGACCATTAACCAAGAACCAGTAAAATACCTTTGCGCGCCAAACACAAGACTGTATCAGGACGCCAAGCCCACCGAGCACAGTAGAGTAGTACTTGTACGGCGCTACTGTGGAACAGAGTTGACTCAGACCCTAGTATTCTAAATTTTAGCACCAGCTCCCTTTCCCACTGTTTCCGGAGACGCCAAATTGAAAGTACCCCACAATATCGCGAATGCTTTGCTCCCAGCCCCCAACCTTGCCCTCAGTTTCCATATCAGAGGGTGGACCAATGGACGTTCATGCAGCTCAAGAAACGCTGAGACCGTTTCCATCGTCCAAAGAGCATTCTGATGAGAGCACAGCTAGTGCCAAGAAAGGCAAGGGTATATAAGGTAAGTCCTATGAATAGTTATGTTATCCGGCGCCGTTACCAGCATAATGCGGTGTCCCGATACTTATGCAGCCCTTCAAACGACCCGAAATCGTTGGCTATTGTAGTGTCCAAGGGTCACCATTCCGGCTGGACCAGTAAGGTCTCTTGAGTCCGACTCCTCCTTAAACCCCCAAGAACCCCAGCGAATCAAGAATTAGCACTCTGAATTCTCATTATTAGTGCTAGGGCCAGAGTTATTCTATAACTTATTGTACAATCAGTTGATATGATGCTGTACAACATTGGTAGGGCTGAAGGTAATTTAATATTCAACATAATAGCCGATTTTTTTTCATGCCATCTCTTAAACCCTGGAGCCAATAAGCAACCCCCCCTAACCGGCCAAAGTCATCAGGTTGGCCGCAGACATTTATTTTTAATGCTAGAATGCCATTCTCTGAGCTCTGCCTCTTCCTTATCCGCTAAATATCCATGGCCGAAAATCCCCTGGCTCCGTTCAAATAATTCACTTGGGGGAACACTTACATTGGCGGCGATACTTTTTCCCGACTATTCATACTTGCTTTAATAGAAGGCTGAATCCGCCTGAGTAAATACTCTCTCACGGCCTTTCGAACCCTCCTACAAGTTCGAGTCCCCACGGTGGTGGGATCTTCAGGGGCTGTCTCAAAATAACCCAAACATTGAGAGGCCAACAAAGGACCTATCGGCAATGACCCGAATTCCCCAGTAATTGAAATTCCTCAGGTCTGCTTCCAGGCAGATCGCTGAGAGGTGGCCAAGCGTAAGATCTTATAAGGCCCGAACTCTCCTCAGCCTCGCAAAGGGAGAAGAAAGCCTTTCCTACCAGCTATCCATAACGGCTTCGCTCCTAAATATCAACTGTCCAACCTCCATATTCATTCTTGATGAAACTTGGCCTCTGTAATTCCAACTAGCTTGCCCAGTCAAGTATACCCGAGTGCCACTTTGAGAAGAGAAACCGTCAGTCAGATACGACGCCTCGAAGTCCATATCGGTAAACCCCCCCCGCTTCCCCGAGCTCCTTGAGGACTATGCGGCCTGGTAGAGCTGTTTACCTCCAACCGGGATCTTTATCCAGCTAATTTTCCTAGTGACTGTTTTATCCTAGATCGCTTTTCAACCAGGAAAAGAAAACGACATCACCTACAATAGGCAATAGATCCCTCTCCAGTAGAGACCAAATTCTAGAATATAGTGCCCTAGATTAGAGGTATCTATCTGCTTCCATAAGATACCTCAAACCCCTCTCTCGCCATATACCCTACTCCCTCCAGCTAGCTGTAGCGTGCCCATAAATCCAACTAAACGCCTGAAGAGTATCATTCAACCAACCAGTATTTAAAAAAGACTAGGATCGAAACATGAAGCAAGATTCCGTATTGAGGTTGTATGATTCATAGAGGGCCCGAATGGGTCTCACCACAATACAGTTCCTCTTCCACCAATAACTCCAAAGAGACACATGCTCTGAGAGAGATGCATCAAGCCACACCAGTGATCAATCGTGGACACCGAAAATAAAAGTACTGAGCAAGGCTCCCATATTGGCGGTCGCGTTGAATGTAGAAATTTTGAGCGGGCCCCGATATCGAGCTTAGGAAGCACCCCCGTTTGTGTTGCTTTATCTCCCCCGGATCGTAAATGGGTCCGAGATACCATTTGATCCAAGGTACCTAGTCGGGGGGTCCAGGGGCCGCATTCTCTATATATTTATCCAAGCACCAGGTCATTTATTAGCGGTGTCTGTATTTTGGCAGCACAAAAAAAGGGATAAATATCCATGAACAGACAAATTCCGTCTCACGGTGCACCCAGGAGGTCACCCTACCCTTCTAATCTATCAATGCTCAACAAGACCTTAACCCACTAACAGACACACATACCTGTTGCATCGCGGCTAGCTGTGCATCTACCAAGGGGGAATGGCAGTCTCTCGATAAGGGGGCGCTATAATTCAAGGGATCGATCAGAAAGACGACAGATGTAGAAATCGGAGGGGATGCGAGACGGCCAATAAATAAAGTCTTGTACCGTGCTCTATCGTTTCCTCCACAGTTGATAACCCGTGTGAGGATATGCCTGCATTCACGCGCCTACATAAGGCCTCTATTATACTAGCGTTTGTCAAAGCATGCACATTCAGACACCGAGACTTGCCGCCGCAAGCGCGAGCCAATCCAGAGGCCCCCTATCCTTTCGTATACAGTAATCAATGCCCATTCACTATTCCGCTAGGAGAAAAGATATTTGCATACTAATCCCAGTGGATAGTCCATGGGGGGTCAAACTATCGACTGTGCTATCATAGGGCCATCCTTCATGCTCTCAATATCTAACTTAGAGTGCATGTACTTCAAGTTAAGAGTCTTCGTCAAGACATTTATGGGGAACTCCTCCATTATCAAAAAAGTTCGTGCTCCCCGCAAGATATATATAAACCCTGCCATTCACTTCCTTCTCCCTTCTCCATTGGGGCTTTTGCCGCCCAATTGGGCTCAACCTCCATTCCCCCCCTACACTACCTTTAGCAGAAACGGAACCAAGGCCTCATGAAAGCACACCGGATCTCCTTTTACCCAAACTCTCTTCGGCGGCTTTAATGGAGACTCCATCGTATGCCAGAACCAATGACAGGCTAATCCACTTAGTTGAGAGTGATGCTTACTGCCAGAGGACCCGTCCATCAAAACTTGAGTGAATTCACCCCTGAAACATTGTACTAGTACAAGCTCCAGTGTTATGGAACACCCCCCAGAAGTATACCACACCCGATTTGTTCACAATCTCCTCCCTAACAAAAAAGCTCAATCACGAAATTACCTAACTCAGTGGGCGCTTCTATTCCCTCCTAGCCGGCTGCCCCGGTCACCCTTAACCCCTCCATTTTGTAATTAATGCCGCTTACACGCAACGCGCCACTTCCACCCTCATGCCCCACAAAGCTGAATTGACCAGAAAGGGTTTGAGGAGACTAGAACACCCATTCTCTAGGTTTCTTATAAACAGCATACCAGGCGGTCAATCAAGGGGGTGTCCAGCTGATGATGATGCTTGCCGGAAGACCCGCAAAGAGGATACAAGGCAGACCCAGCTCGAGCCAGCAACGACCGTTACCAGTGTACCCTCGTATCTTTAGGTCAATTCCAACTGCGATCCACAGCCAGTTTTTTTAAAATTTGAACTTTTTCTGCCCGGCTCAAAAGACCCTCGTCACCCCGAAAAAAGAAGAGTGCTTCCAAGAAAAGTCTCCACACAGATAGCTAGTCGCGATCTGGTGTCCGTGGTTCTTTGAAATATTTTCTCTTTTTCTTCTTCTTAATGATACCGTTCACAATACAGGCACCTACGACAAATCCTGGTCCTCGGAGCGGCAGATCGTGTGGCTTGACATTAAACGCCTGTATTCCAGAAGAACAAATCTGACTGACCAGAGCAAAACCCTAGGCAGGTAAGCTGAAGCTAGCTAAGCCCCAGCCAAGATTATGCACATGTCCCACCGACCAATTAGGACTAGTTTCAGCCCGACTCTTTAAAGAATGAACGACACATCTGTATCTACTTAAATTCACGAACTACACAGCACTATGCAACTTACCAAAAAGCCTGATCAACCCTTTCATAATGCATCTAACCAGCGATCTTTCTTCCCTTATTCCTACATCTAACAGCGATGAGGCATCCCTAGAAAGCAGGGCTGAATAAAAGAAAGAAAGCATAAAAGAGGAGAAAAGCAGAATCAACAGATATCCAGGGTTATGTCGTTGGACCGAAGGCAGGTTCTCGTATAAACCCCCAAAACAGCTAAAATCCACCCTCGATACCGTGCTGGATACCCACCCTTGGCGGTAAGTTTACAGATTTCTAGATTCCACCAATTTGGGTGATGACCCTTTTAATTTGCGGAAGACATTCGTTCTCGCAACTTTCGACCGTTTCCTCAGTGTAGCAATATAGCCAGCAGTCTCTAGAAAACTTGTTCTGCCGTGGGGTATCAGATAAAGGCGAACGCCCTTTGGAGGGGCCAACAAGTAAGGTACCGTAGTGTACCGCGCCCCGGCTTATTATCCACAATAATAATTCGGGCGCCTCGACAACAGAAGCAGAGAATACAGTACACTTAAAATCTTATATACTTTTCTTTATCATCAATGACAGCCTTCATCCTCTTAGGCATGCTCCTTGCCAGTCCGTCAAAACAGTCTGAATCTGGTAACTCTCAGAAGTGCTCGATGATATCCCAGATTTCTTTGCTCAATGCCCAACCTCGACTTCACCCGCGTCCAAACAGTACGGTGGCTTTGGAGGCACCGCCCTCTTTATCTACTCAATTTACTTGCATTCTGGCACCATAGAGGCTAGCCAAATAGCCTCGTCACAATTTTATAGGCTTCTCCTATCCACTATGTCCAACCCTGTAATGTCGTAATTGTCTCGAGCACAAGTATTATAGTCTCGGATCCCCCATACCACAACCCAGTATCAAAGGCCAAGGGCAATGTGATAGACCAACCCTAAATCCCTACAGCACTTACCTTATCCCCTATCCAGTGGGTACAGTCTGTAAACACCAATTCCCATTGCGCCCGTGCTGTATTAGGTTGAGAAAATATCATGCCTTCTATTATCACCAACATTACCGCGCGAGCTCGAGCACCCCCTAAGGAAAAATGAACTCTAGCATACTCCATTTTCTCCTCTGTTCCTCTCACCACCGATCCCTAACGAAAACCCCACCACTACAAATATCTCAAAACCGAACCCTAAGCATTCACCATAGATCCGACCTTTGCTCCCCCTGACCCGGCACGATAGTCTGCTCCGCCAGGAGTGTTATCATAATATCATACCTACGTAGATCTACTAGACCTCACCCCTCAGCTTCAAACTGCAGGCTCCCCCCGCGATTTCAAATCAATTAGCAGGAGCCAAGTTGGTCCAGCCGAGATTCAATTAGTGCCGGTACGACACGGTATCCCCAGTCAATTGACAACCTAATCCAGATCCCACAAGCGGTACTGTACCGTACTGTCAGGCACGCAGTTGGATTCGTGGGTGATTGCGCGGCAACTCACAAATATCGTGTACCATTGACGCGGTGAATTCGGTAGTTTAGAGGGTAAGCACAAGGGGTATTTAAGGAAGGGAAAAGTGCACGAAGGAAAGACCATCACGAAACTACAATAAACCATCCACTTGTATCACCTTTTTTCTTCTCTTTTACCTCCCTCCGCCAGGTCCTATGAAATGGTGATAAACGAACCGGCATTTCCTTTCTCTTTTTCTCTTTGAACGCCGGCTTGATAATATTTTTCTCTTTGCACCCCAGAGTTGCCACTCCCACCCAAGAACTCCAGTATCCGGAAAACATCCGACAGTATCATACTGCACCACAACCTTACGGAAACCCAATACCCCGCCCCTACAAACCTTGCCAAGGTTTTGATGGAAATGGACAAAAAAAAAGTACAGTATGATATCATACCTTTGTTCCCACCGCATCACCTTCAACAAGTATTCAAGTGTTGGACTTTGTAGAAGCTTAAGCTTGCACCCGCCAGTCCTGCATCCCGCTGAGAATTCCCGAATACAGCAGAACTTACCGCCTACCCCGCCGAACCCGCAGGGCAGCAGGCAGTTACAGCATTCCAAAAGATCTATCCAAAAGATCCCGGGTGCCACAGTTCTCCCCCACCAGGCATAGAATATCAGTGGATCAACAAGCGTCTCCACCAATGACGAAATGCCTCCGAAATCTCAAACCCCAGTGCTCTTCTGACCTAGATACTAGCCAAAGAAATAAAACCCAAGAGCCCAGGATCTGGAGGGATCGGAAGGTTAACCCGTGGCCTCGAAGAGCCATCTACTACTCCAAGTTCCAACGATCCCCACCATGGCCAGCTAGTCGTTTAAACGGAACTTGACACCCACCGCGATGTCCAGAGGATGAACCCTGAAGACTCCGGCAAACTAGCGAACTTATGCTGTACCGCGATTCCCGAGTGGACTGATTTGTCACTTTGCAGGTTCTTTCTTTCTTTCTTTGTTAAATCCGCGATTTATTTGTAACCAGTACAGGAAAATCATGACAATCACCCCGAGGTATGGCCTAGATATTTCTTTGCAGATTTTCCGGCTCCTTGTACCGTATAGTACAGTACAGTACTGCACAATCTATCGCCGATCATCATCCGAGTGCTAACGCTTACTGTTATCACTGAGAAATGCGAGTGCAGTAAGTTACTCAGTACACTCGTGTCCAAAAAGTGCTCGCTGATCTAAAAGTACTCTAGTAGGGCTTGGCGGTAACAGAGGTATCATACCAGTACTTGGGTAAGATTCTGTTTTCTTATATTAAGTAGTCTATATTCGGCTCATCCGCAATTTCTCTTAAGGGGGAATAAGGATTCGCAAGGGCTGGGCGTTGATGAATATGCGACCTTTTTTGGTCTTCTAGACTATGGAGCATCTTTAATAGACCCTATCGTAGTACTAGTACAGCATACTTCCATTTTCATCGCGCATTCGGAATCAGGTAATATTAAAGATTTATGTCTTAATACTATGACCAAACATGGCTAGTAGCAATTTCTGCTCCTTACATCATTTATTCTCATACCAGGCCAAGCTTGTTCTCTTTTATTACCTCTTAGTTCACACACAGGTCATCTCCACACCAACATTGGTTTCCCATTTTGGAAGAGCCATCACGAACCCACAGAAAGTATAGTGTTCATGCTCCTTGAAAGATTGCAGTGAACGGTGCCAGTAGCCGGTGAAGCTCATGTATGGGAATCGACTAACACTTGGGAATTTATTGAACCGTGCTTGAAAAGTGGCATCAAGGCTACCCTCAGCAAGTAAATAAACACCTTCCCTCATCCTACCGTCACATCACAGTTGCTGTCACTATTTTCATAATGATCATTATTTTCACTTACCATCAGTTACATTATCCTCTTTGTATTAAAGACATCAAATCTTCAATATTTCAAATAATTCTGACACACCTTCTGGTACTTTTATAGCAACCGTATTCCGAATACACGATGAGAATAGAAGTAAATACTTCTGCTACTGCCAAGCCCTACTAGAGTACTTTTGGATCAGCGAGAACTTTTTGGACATGAGTGTACTAGCATGGAGCAAAAAGTGATCGGAAAAAAAGTGGTTGGTGCAACACCACTCTTTTTCCGATCACTTACCCCCACACCCAAGTACTGTACTCGAGTATAATACCCGAGGAGGCGGCACTACTGCATCCTCAAAATTAATGAAGAATGGCACGTATCACTCCCAGCATACAATCCTAACCTCGACAGCCTCATCATAAGCGGTCCGACAAATCCTGTGCCAACTTAGTACTGTGCCGCACATGCTCAAGTCAGCACAACATCTCACAACACAACATCAGTGAGCCTCACCCGAGTCTGGACCCTCCGGGGGATGTGGGGAAACAGAGCTATCACTTTTCCCTGCCCAGCGGAGCCGCCGGTCCGTTAGATGCGATATCAATCTGCATGAAAGCAGCAGATCTCAATACCGGGAGAAGAGATGTGGCCCCAAAGAGAGTTCAAAATTAGGACCGAGCTTTTGAGTGCCCTTCGAATAGAGTTCATAGTTCCCGCATGTAGCGAGGCCCGGTACGCTACCGTTATCCCACCCCACCGTGTTCAACTACCATTACGCTAAACTAGCGTGGACTACCGCCGTACGATACCCTTACTACAGAATCGAGGACTTGACGGTCTCACCCGCAGCACACCGATAGGTGATTATCTCTTGACTCCGAGCCTGAGAAAAACGGTTGGGACACAACAACCTGTGATACAAGCAATGCTCCATCATGACGTGACACCCTTCTGCAGGACCTTTCCGGATAAAACTTCCGCCTATAAGAACCCTCTCTCCAATCCTCAAATTCATACAGACTCCCCCCCTCCCTCCCCCCTCCCTTCCCTCCCTCCCTTCCCTAGAGATTGTCTTTTTTCTGAAAAAATAAAAAAAGGGACCCAATAGCCCAGATCTCTATAACCAATTCCTCCTCTCTTTTAGCATTAGGTGAGATGTCCGGCGACGATCCACTTTTCGCCCAGTATCTCACAAATCCCCGTTCCAGGCAGGTGCAAAGCCATCTTGTGGACTCCTCCGAAATATCGTTATCAGAGGCGTTGTCGCGGCTTCTGCCGAAGCAAAAACAGCAAAGGCATCATCTTCACGATGAATCGAGAAAGTCTCTCACCGCGACGAGTCAGCCTCTAGCAGATTCGCATTTAAGCCAGCTGCCGCCATATTCCACCACGAGCTCAGCGATCGATAGATTCTTTGTGTGCCAGTCGGCTTTGCAGCACCTATATTTTGCGGAGGAAGGTGAAACGAGGAAGATGTTGAAGGAGGTCTATGCGAAAGAGTGCCAACTGTTGACTTTGTGTGAGCTCTCCGCTACAGCTGCGGTAGGGTGCTCGTGGGCGGACAACATTCCAAAGGAGACGCACGCAACATTCTTTGATACGGTTAAGGCTCACTTGGACCAATGCTTGGAGAAGGACGAATTGAAAGGGATGAAGATACTCGCTCTAGCGGCATTATATTCTATGTCGGAAAAGAAAGTGTCAAGCTGGGGATATGTGTGTATGTTTTTCCAGGGAATACGCCCCCCTTCACGATTATGGATTAACATGGGTCGTAGGTAAGGCATTACAGATCGCCCACTCCAGAGACCTTCAGCTCGATACACGGCCAAACCACATGACGGAGGCGGATTGGGTTGGGTATCGAAGATTATGGCGGACCTTACTATTTCTAGAAAGGTTAAACCAATCCCGCCCGACCACCCCCCTCTGTGCTAAATATTAGCAGCTTCCTTGCCACTTCCTTAGGCCGCGCACCCATCTGGAGCGCGGCATACGATACAATCGAGCTTGCGGAACCGGTTCAGACCCCATACCCAAAGACCCCATGGGTTATTTACTCACAGGTACACAGGAAAGAAGTTTCGATGTCCAAAATTCATCCCGACGAAATTCCTTGCAAACGGAGATTGTGAATATCGGGCTATTAGCTAGCAGGATCCTCAAAAGTGTCTTTGCCCCGCCCGTTATTGACCTCGAATTCGTGTGTGACCACATGGCGAAGCTAAAGCTACGATATGACAACCTACCGGAGACTATGAAACTAGGTAGATCCGGGTTAGCTCCGGGAGACAATTTGGCCGACACCTCGTTGTTCACCCTTCACATGGTGTATCTAGGGACTGTAATACTCCTCACACGGAGAGTGCTGGTGGAATTGGCAAGTGGGGCCGGAGGCGCCTCATTCGAAGGAAGCACCGGAGAGGCATTAAGCCTCGCAAAGACATGTTTATCTGCAGGGAGGCAGACCTCAGAACTATTAGGAGATCTATATTCACATAAAGACCTTTTCAAGAACTGCTGGGTGACTATGTGAGAAACCATTCCCACTCCTTGAAGCAAACAAACGGAGACACACAGTCCAAAGCACGAAAACGAAATAAATAGCTACAAACACATCTAATGAACAACCAAGCCGAATAGATACTCATCGTTCAATGCTAGCCTCATCCTACTCTTCTACACCGCCCAAAAAAGGACGCTCGGACAGCCGTATCCCCAATACCAAGAAGATCTCGGTGCGGCCGCTCGATGCATCCGCATAGTGGAATACTGCGCAGAGCACGATGACCTAGCCAACTGCTACCTTAGACTGCTAAAACCCTTCAGACAAGCAGCCGGGGACGATATCGACACAACATCCTACCGCACACCCTCGGGCCCGAGCGAGTCCCCCGAAACTAGCGACTCGTCTTCGGAAGATGCATCCCCGGAGTCCTCGGGGGTTGCGGAAATCAGCGCGGCCGTAAACCTGGCATTATCATCATCATCATCACCGCACCCGCACCCGTCCACAGAACCGCCGCGGATGCCGCCAGCCATTCGCAGTGCCAAAGGGCTCGAAGCCCGGCCACAGGGGCCACCGCGGAAATGGATCTCGGGCGGCCCCTATCACCAGCACGTAAGTCATAACCATAGTGGCCCTTCTTCGAGGAACATTCCACCAACGAGAAAGCGATCCTGCAGCATTCAGTCAGAGGAGGCAATCAAGAGGCCTAAGCTATCAGAACAGCAGTTGGAGGCTTTTCTTAGGAGGGCTGCTTGAAACCCTTGCTACAATATCTATCACCTTTCTTGATTCCTCCTTCTCTCTCCTACTCGCTTCTCTTCCGCTCTATTCCTCTTTTCTCACCCACAAAAATTATCTAGGTATTTCTTTTTTTTCCCCTGACCTCCCCGCCTAGCCTCGAAATTACCCCTCTGTAGTTAAATTAGATTATCATACGATTTCTATCCTCTCAAAAAAAAAAAAAAAAAAAGAACAAGCCTCTCTGCACACCTCACAAAACCTACCTATCTCCCATGCCCCGATCCAATCTTCTGCTCCGTACCCCATCATTCTCCCCCCCTCCCCCTTCGCAGCCGACCGACCATCCAATCGCCCGAGCATACCGGCAATCACGAACAACCACGCAGCGCACATACCGGTACGAGCACAGCACACCTCACCCCATTCTTTCCAAAAAGAGAAGAGAAACACCCACACACACCCACACACCCCGCAGCCAAAAACCCGCCGATCATCCGCTCACTCCGGCTATCACATCCGACCGGCCGACCGTCACAGATTGCAACGGGGGGATTTCCCCCGGCCATCGCCAAATTTTCCCGGAAAGGAAAAGATGCGGAAGTGCGGGAGGGCTAACGTCATGGTCATGGAATATCACCCGGGAGTCCATCTGTGCCCAAAGCGCATCCCAGGACAGGGATGAAGGGAGATAGACGCTCGAGCAGATACCGTAGGGGGGGGGGGCTGGCTACCGTAGTCTAACCCCGGTTGAGGACGGCACTCGGAATAGGGCTGGGTTTGGAGTGGTTGGGTGGGGTTGATGGTACCATAGAGAGAGATACTCCAATAGCCCGGATGAGAGCCCCGGGACGAGTGTAATGATAATACCGGTACTGTGCATCATGAGATAAGTTGCGGCTATGAGAGTGGTGTATGTCAACTTTTGAGGCTTTTGTCAGTTACGGTGATCATGGTGGAGATATACCGCATATCGAACTAGAAGGTCTAATCTATCGAACTACTAAATGAGGGTCTGGTCTCCCGTATAACTATACTCGTACAATCCTCTACTATGCGATACCAAGAAGCGATAGAAGTTAGGACGGAAAGAGTTTTATAAGCAGAACACGCATTAGACTTATGACGCAATACAATTTATGATACCCGTATGATATGGCCAATATTATGATAGGGTGAATTTTTTGTTTTTACAACTTCGGGCACTGCACTGCGCTGCGTTGTGTTGTGTTGCCTTACAAATTCCCGGTGTGTGCACTTTAGAGTACCAACTCATACGTCAAGCTCAGGCTATTGTACATCGCAGCGATATTTACAAAGGTGACTCTGTAAGCGGTATGACACACTGCCTACTAGAGGTAATTATCTCCCTCCTTTTTTTTAATAAAAAAAAACTCCAAAGCGGAAACCCCGTCGGTCGGGAGCCAAGTTCTAGGTGTTATGCGGTAGTTATGCCCACTGCCAATGATTCGATATCGACGATCTGGACAACGTTAGGTTCGCGATTTGCGATTACATAAGGGTTGGGTAGATGGGCGAAAGTAGGAGGAAGGAAAGAGGGGGGTGATGATTAACCTCTTTTACGGCTTCAACGCTTAACACTACCGGTCCCTCATCGCCCACACAAACGGAATCTTCAATTCGTATTCCCATGCCCCGGAAATGTTTTGGCCATTGCAAATCGTCAGGGACGTACACGCCCCTGCCCATATGCCATCAGCCTACAGCGATCCCAACCAACCGGCCCGCTCGCCGACGGGCATTACTAGAAGGGAGACTAACGGTTCAATAGTAACACACTGTCCCGCCCGCAACTTCCGGCTCTTGGAGTAACTTCCACAATCGTGAATATCCAACCCGACGTAATGTCCCACATGGTGCGGGAACAACACACCACGTAATCGAGAGGAAGTCAGGTCGAATCCAAGTCTTTTTAGTTCGGATTCTAGCTCCATTTCTGATACTTCGTGGATTTCGTCGAGTGATATGCGAACGCCCTCACGACAGAGGGATATACATCGCTTTTGCACATTTAAAACGGCT
>Ga0307510_10004374_pt1 | contig 16623 bp, 14 predicted proteins | sample 12_EM_MG_FD_207224 | JGI IMG/M metagenome (GOLD analysis project Ga0307510, IMG submission 207224) | Populus trichocarpa ectomycorrhiza microbial communities from riparian zone in the Pacific Northwest, United States - 12_EM | ecosystem: Host-associated > Plants > Roots > Unclassified | place...
CTCGCGCAGAGCAAGAAGGCGGCGTAGGGCAGTAGCGACCCCATGCGGCGCAGTGCGAAACGATGCGCCGCACTTGGATACGAAACAGCGACATTCGGCCCTTGCGGAATGGCCGAGCGATAGCCACATCAATGGGATCGAGTTTCGGCCGAACGAATTGGCCTCGCCGCTGACATGCGCGCCTGACTGACGACCCTCCCTCCAGATCTCGACGACACCGACCGCGCTCCTGAGTGTGGCCAAACGTTTATCTATCTTAAAGGACGATCCCAATGACGACGGGAACTGTGAAGTGGTTTAACAGCCAAAAGGGTTTCGGCTTCATTCAGCCGGACCAGGGAAGCCAGGATGTTTTCGTTCATATCAGCGCCGTTGAACGCGCCGGCATGAACACCCTCAACGAGGGGCAGAAAGTTTCCTTCGAAATCGTTGCAGACCGCCGGTCCGGCAAGTCTGCTGCTGAGGATCTGCGCGCAGTTTAGGCTGCCGCAATCGATTTGATGTTGCTTTGACCACGGATGTACTGGCAGAGCCTCGGATCTCTCTCGACCCGCGACCGTTATTGGCCGCGGGTTTTTTGCGTCAGCTGCACGTTGGTGCGCCCATCGAAGCGGCTGAGGCTCTGTCGGCCTTCCTCGCCGCTGCCACTCTATCGGCAAAATGGTGGCGTTTAGCGCAAGCATACCCATATACATTTCATGACCAGTTGGCAGAAGTCGACCACGCGACAAGCACCCAAGACGAAGGCCGAGCTCCGCCTGATGTTGACCGAGGCGGTCCGCAATACGCAGCCGAGTTTTAAGTCGAAGCGACTGTCGAAAGCCGGGAAGATCGCGCCCGGGACCGCTCCTGTCGATGTGGCGTCCGGGGGCGCCACGCCGGTTCGCTGAGCCCGAGAAGGAGCTGCATGCGCAAGTTTCTCCAACCGACCGAACAAGAGCTCAAAGAAGGGCCCCAGGCAGTGTCGTTTCAGATCGCGAATGGGAACGCGCGGCAGAGCTGTGTTCTACAGACCAATCTCCCAACCAAAGTGCAGGCACAAAAGTACCTTCTCGCGAATTGGCCCGCCGTCGAAAAAATGGCGCGCGACGCTCTCGCGACGGGAGCCGTTGAGGACGGCCAGATCAAGCTCATCATGGTGTGAGCAGCCGAGACCCGACGGCGGACGTTAAGAAGCGTAAGAGATCGGGGAATGCTGGCGGATGGCTACGACGCAGCGCGCGGGGCTTCCGCATCACGGCGGAGAGGCGGCGGGCGACCATGTGCGCCGTGCGGAGGTCGATTTCCGCGATTACCACGATGACCCCGTCGTCCTTCTGCGCGCGTCCATCGGCGGCGGTGGCTAGGAGTGGAAAAGCGCTCCGCTCCCGAACGGGTTGAAGTGGGAGGACGTTGGCAAAGGCGGTGACGGCGGCTATGTCGCCAAGAAATAAGATCCGCCGGCTCAGTGCTTCGATGCCTGGCGATACCGATCTGGCGCAGTTCGCGCAGAGCAAGAAGGCGGCGTGACCTCAGAAGGAGCCGTCTGTCGACTTGGACAGGTCAGAGTACGCTCGTAGTTCCTCGCGGCGAGCTTCGAGGGCCGGCTGGACCACCGCAAGTGCGTCGCTGCCGGCGACGAACTGCCTGGGCGGATCGTCCATCCCTGCGATTTTGACCAAGGCGTCGCCGAGCCTGGCCGGATCACCTTGCTGGGCGCCGTGGTAGCCTGACCACATGTTTTCTGCGGTGCCTTCCGCGGCGTAGTCTTCGATCGTGCTGCCGGCATATTTGGCGTTGTGCGCATCGAGCAGGTCAGTCCGGAAGAATCCGGGCTCGACTGCGACGATCTTGATGCCGAACGGCTCGACCTCATGGGCCACCGATGCCGACAGGCCTTCGACCGCGAATTTGGCGGCGCTATAGGCCCCGCAATGCTTGAAGCCGACGATACCTGCGAGGGAGCTGATGTTGATGATCCGGCCGGATCTCTGCTTGCGCATCACCGGAAGCACCGCACGCATCATGTACATCACGCCGTAGAAATTGGTCGCGATCAGCCGCTCCATTTCAGCCGTGCTCAACTCCTCGAAATTGCCGAGCAGGCTGTAGCCGGCATTGTTGACGAGAACGTCGATGCGCCCGAACGTCCTGATCGCCGCGTCGACCGCAGGCTTTGCCTGTGCCTCATCGGCGACGTCCAACTGGACGATTGCGAGATTGTCGCCTGCGACCTCGTTCAGAGCATTGCGGAGTTTGGCGAGGTTGCGGCCGGTCGCGACCACGCGGTCGCCGGCTTTCAGCGCCGCCTTGGCGGTTGCAGCGCCGATGCCGCTCCCGGCACCCGTGATGAACCAGATCTTGCTCATGTTCGGCTCTTGTTTTCGATGTTGAAGGGCAGCTGGCGCAGTGGTTTGCCGGTCAGCCGTGCGATCGCGTTGGCGAACGCTGGCGCGAGAGGCGGCAGGCCGGGCTCACCCATGCCTGTGGGCGGCTCCGCGCTGGGCACGATGTGGACGTCGAACTCCGGCATGTCGGTGATGCGCGCCACGGTGTAACTATCGAAGTTGCTTTGCTCGACAACGCCGTCCCTAAGCGTGATCGCCGAACCTGGCAGGCACATCGACAGGCCGGTGACCGCAGCACCCTGCACCTGGGCCTCCACGGTGCGTGGGTTCACCGCCAGATTGCAATGGACCCCGGCGGTCACGCGGTGCAGCAGCGGCCGGCCGTCCTTCACCGAGGCTTCCACCACATAGGCCACCACGGAATCGAAGGATTCGTGCACGGCCACGCCCCAGGCGCGGCCCTCGGCCAAGCGCGTCTTGCCGTAGCCGCTCTTGTCCACCGCAAGTTGCAGCGCGTCCCTGTGGCGCAGATGCTTGTCGCCGAACATCCGCATGCGATAGGCGACCGGATCCTGCTCTGTCGCACGCGCAATCTCGTCGAGCACCGTCTCCATCACGAAGGCGGTGTGGGTGGAGCCCACGCTGCGCCACCACAGCACCGGCACATTGAGCTTGGGATGATGCACGGTCAGGCGCATCGGCAGCGGATAGGGCTCGCGCATGCCTTCCGTTGCCGTGCCGTCGATGCCGTTCTTCACCTGGAACTGCTCGAACACGGAGCCTGTGGTGATGGATTGGCCGACGATGACATGATCCCAGGCCAGAATGTTGCCGCGCTCGTCGAAGCCGACGTGGGCGCGGTGCAGATGCATGGGACGGTAGAAGCCGCCGCGCATATCATCCTCACGGCTCCACAGCGTGCGTACCGGAGCGTTCAGCCCGGCGGCACGCGCAGCCTTCGCGATTTCGCAGGCCTCGACGACGGTGTCGCTCGTGCTGGAGAAACGCCGGCCGAAGCCGCCGCCTGCCATTTGCACATGCACCGTCACCTGCTCGGGCTTGAGGTTCAGCACGCGCGCCGCCGCGCCGGCGTCGAGGCCCGCGCACTGGCTGCCGACCCACAGTTCGGCGCGGCCCTCGGTGAGGGCAATTGTGCAGTTCAAGGGCTCCATCGCCGCGTGGGCGAGGTAGGGGAATACGAACTCGGCTTCCAGTTGCCGGGGCGCTGTGGCGAGCGGCGCCATATCGGCGTCGAGCTTGCGCGGTCCGGGGCGGCTCGCCAGCTCGCGATACTGGGCGAGCTGGCGTTCGCTGTCGACCTTCTCCACCTTCGCGGTGTCCCAGTTCAGCTTCAGGGCGTCGCGGCCCTGCGTGGCCTGCCAGTATCCGTCGGCCACCACCGCGACGCCTTCGGCGCCGCCATCCAGCGGCACGCGCAGCACGGCCTTCACGCCCTTGACGGCGCGCGCCGCGCTGTCATCGACCGCGGCGAGGCGTGCCCCGAACACCGGCGGACGCGCCACGACGGCGGTCAACTGACCGGGCAGGTGCGTATCGATGCCGAAATCCTGTCGCCCGCTGCTCTTGGCCCACGCATCCAGGCGCGGCGTGGGGCGGCCGATGATGCGAAAATCCTTCGGATCCTTCAACGTAACCTTCTCGGGCACCGGCTGTGCCATGGCGGCTTCGGCGAGTTGGCCATAACCGAGCTTGCGGCCGCCGGGGCCGAGCACCGTACCGGCCTGTGTTTGCAGCGTGGCCATATCCACCTTCCAGCGCGCCGCGGCGGCGGCGAGCAACATGGCCCGTGCGCGTGCGCCGAGCTCGCGATACTGCGAAAAACTGTTCTTGATCGAATGCGAGCCACCGGTGAGATGAATGCCGAACAGCGGATCGACATAGGCGACATCGTTGGTGCCGTGCCGGCTGCGCACCAGACTCCAGTCGGCGTCGAGCTCCTCCGCCAGGATCATCGGCAACGCGGTGTGCACGCCCTGGCCGAATTCCAGCCGGTTGATCGTCACCGTGACCTCGCCGTTGCCTGCGATCTGGACGAAGGCCGACGGCTGCTGCGTCGGCTTGAGGGCGCTGGCGGCATTATCACCACCAGCCGTCGCGCCTATTGCGAAGTGAGGAAAGGCGCCGAGCGCCAGGCTGGTGGCGCCGGCCAGCTTCAGGAAGCTGCGGCGTGGCAGCGTGGTCGTGGTCTGATCCCGCTCCAGCATATGCTGGAGCGCGCGCGGCAATTCGCTGTAGTCGATGTTGGGCAACATGGCGGCTCCTTCAGGCGAGCGTGCGGGCGGCGTCGGCCACCGCGGCGCGGATGCGGACATAGGTGCCGCAGCGACAGATGTTGCCGGCCATGGCCGCGTCGATGTTGTCGGTGGTGGGTTGCTGGCCAGCGGGAAGCGACTTGAGCAAGGCGATGGCGCTCATGATCTGGCCGCTCTGGCAGTAGCCGCACTGCGCCACGTCGTGCTTGACCCAGGCTGCATGCACGGCGGCACCGACACGGTCGCTGCCATCGGTTGCGGCTTCGATGGTGGTGAGCTTCCTGCCCACGGCATCGGAGATGGGCGTGATGCAGGAACGAATGGCCTCGCCATCCAGATGCACCGTGCAGGCGCCGCATTGGGCGGCGCCGCAGCCGAACTTGGTGCCTGTCAGCCCGATGACGTCGCGCAGCGCCCAGAGCAGGGGCATGGCAGGATCGGCATCGATCGTGACCGCCCGGTTGTTCACGATAAGCTTCATCAATCCGCTCCTTGCGGCCTGTCGCGCAGGCCGAGTTGGTCAATCAGGCGTGCCGACATCTCGGCTGCGTTCGGAACCGTCGGACGGTCACGCCGGCGTCGTCTCGACCGGCGCGCTACCGGCCCGCTGACAGCCAGATAAACCTAGATGCGGATTTCGATTAGTCGCTATAATCCGCTTAAGCTTATGTATGTGGTGCATAAATGAAGCGCGACGATCTATATGACCTCGCCGCCTTTGCTGCGGTGGCGGAGCAGGGCAGCTTCACCCGCGCGGCGGCCGAGCTCGGCATGTCCCAGTCGGCGTTGAGTCACGCCATGAAGGCGCTGGAGGAACGGCTCGGGGTGCGGCTGCTGTCGCGCACCACGCGTTCCGTGTCGACGACGGAAGCGGGCGAGACGTTGCTGCGTTCGCTGCGTCCCGCGCTGGACGAGATCTCCTCGGGCGTAAACGCGGTCGGCGCTCTGCGCGGCAAGCTGTCCGGCACTGTCCGCGTCACGGCAACCAGGCACGCGGTCTCGTCCGTCGTAATGCCGGTCCTGCCGCGTTTCCTTGCGGCCCATCCCGATATCCGGGTGGACATAATCGTCGATGACAATCTGACCGATATTGTCGCGGAGCGGATCGACGCCGGCATCCGTTTCGGTGACATCGTCGAGAAGGACATGATCGCGGTGCGCATCGGGCCAGACATCCGGATGGCCGTCGTCGGCGCGCCCTCGTATTTCGCCGACCATCCGGTGCCAAGGAGTCCGCGGGAGCTCGCCGGCCATCGTTGCATCAACTACCGGCACGTCAGATCGGGTGGACTTTACGCCTGGGACTTCGAGGAGAAGGGGCGACCGTTCGAGGTTCGCGTCGAGGGGCCGCTCGTGTTCAACAACGCCGATCTGACTCGAGAGGCCGCCCTGGCGGGGCAGGGCATTGCGTATGTCTACGCGGATGAGGTGGCGGCGGACGTCCGGGCCGGGCGGCTCAAGCGAATTCTGGACAGATGGTGTCCGACCTTCCCTGGCTACTATCTCTATCATCCCAGCCGGCGGCAGACGCCTCCCGCATTGGCGGCATTCATTGGCGCGCTCCGCTACAAACCGTAAGCCAGGAGACGTGACCCGGCCCGGCACTTGCTCCAATGGCAGGCGTGGCCGTTCAGGACTTCGCGATACCTACGACGCCGCCCGCGACGCGTCGGCCGACAGCCGCGCCAGCAGCGATCTGGCCGTATCTGACGGCGACAGTGAGTCCACGCTGACCACGGGATCGCTGCGCATCTCGTGCTTGCCGTTCGAGGTGTGCCGCATCACCGCCGACAGACGGCGGGCGATCATGTGCGCGGTGCGGAAATCGGTCTCCGCGAACACGACGATCACCGAGCCGTCCCTTTCGGCTGCGCCGAAATCCATCTGCCGCATCAGGCGGCTCAGGATGCGCGCGGCATCGAGCTGGGCGCGGGGATTGTTGGGATCGAAGGCGAAGCGCGCCACGGACAGGCCGCCGCCACGCGCCAGCGCCTGCTCGACTGCCTTGGCAAAATCGCGGGCAAAGGCTTCGGTCGTGAGCAGGCCGCTGCGCGGATCGAGCCAGCCGCCGGCGTCGATCGAACGCAGCGTGCGGCTCAGTTGTGCTTCCATCGCGTGCTGGCGGATCAGCGGCAGCGCGTTGGCCGCGACCTTTGCCGGTTCGCCCGGGATCAGCTCGAGATTGGGCAGGTCGTAGCTTTGCGTGAGCTGGTGCGCGGTCAGGACCACGGGAAGGCTGCGGAAGCGGGTGTCCTCGGCGAGCACAGTGAGGAAGGCGTCAGCGACGCGCGGGGTAAAACCTTCGGCGAGCACGACGCCGTCGATATCGCGGGTGTTAAGGTGTTTCGCCGCGGCCTCGATCGAGAGCGCGCCGATGACGCCGACGCGTTCGCCGAGCGCGACGGACAGCGCAGGATAAGCCGCCCCGCGGCCGATCAACAGCACGGTGGCATCGCGCGACGGATCGGTCCCGGGCAGCGCGGCTTTCACTTCCGGCAGCCGGCGCAGCACGGTCGCATGAAGGGTGCGGACGCGCAGCGCGGCGCGCAGCCGCGCGCTCAGGCGATCGGGCTGGCCGCCGCGCGAGGCGAAGGGCAGGGCGTTGTGGGGCAGCGTGCCCGGCGCATCCAGGGCGACGAAGGGAAGGTAGAGCGATTGATCGGCGATCCTCCGGGCGAGCAGCGCCAGATACGGCTCATGTCCACTGGTCATCGCGGCGATGACCGCGGCCGGCTGCACCTGCTCGACCGCGCGCGATGCGCTGGCCCAATCGGTGTCGACCACGGGAAAGAGACGGGCCTCGTCCAGCGCCGCAACGATTGCGGGGCGCTCGGCATTGGACACAAAGAGGATTGGGCCCGCCTGGGACATTCGGAAACTCTGATCACGCAACAGATGCCGCACAATCTAGTTTGGCCGCCTTAATGCAGCGTCAACGATGGGAGCGAAAGTGCTCTCAAACCGGTCCGGAGCGGTCGCGAAAAGCCTCGACCATCAGGGGGTTAAGCCCGAGCTCGTTGAGCGCTTCGCGGGCGCGGGCATTGTCCTGGGCCCGGCCTGCGAGCCGATGACCGGAGAGGCGGTCGGGCAGCGCGGTGAGCAGGGCACCCTGGCCGAGCCGCCGCGCCCATTCCTGGAGATCGTTGGAGAGGAAGCGATAGCCGCCGACCGCCATGATGCCGGAGGGCGGCGCGGTGATGCAGATCGCGCCGCTCGGGCGGTCGAGCCGTGCAGCAAAACCGGTGTCGACATAGTCGCGCGGCGGCTGCGCGATCAGGGTGTCACCGACCGGCTGCGGCGGAGCGTAGGCCGCGATCGGTACCATCGGGCCGCGCAGGCCGAGCGTGCCCTTCGGGGTCAGCAGGATTTCGCCGGCGATCGAGGAGCCGGACTGCTCGCGCGGGGCGCCGTGCGGCCCGGGCATGACAGGCACCGGCATGCCGTCCTCGCCGCGGCGGGCGCCGAACAGGCCGGCCTCGCCGAACAGATAGACGTCGGTCAGCGGCGCATGCGGCGAGGTCCAGGCCTCGCTCGCCGCCACCTGCTCGGGCGCGCGCCACAGGCCGATGACGTTGCGCAAGGTCGGCATCCGCGCCGCGAGATCAGAATCGCCGAGCCGCAGCGCGAGCTGCGCCGGTGCGATCAGCACCTCGCATTCATGCTCGTTGATCTGCTGCTCCAGCACGTCGTTCTCGAACGGATGATGCAGCGCCAGCGTGCCGCCCGACAGCAGCCACACCGCGAGCGAGGAGGCTAGCCCTGCGAACGACATCGGCGTGAACGCCGCCATCACGGTCGCGCCCTGCCTGATGTCGGCTTCGAGCGACATCGCAAGCCCACCGGCGATCAGGCTGAAATGCGGCCGCGGTACCGGGCGAAAACCTTCTGCCGTGACATCGAAGGAGATCATTGCCGCCTTGCGGCCGTCCTGGATCACGGCGCGCGTGGTCCCGGGTGGACGGGCCAGCACGTCGTCGAGCGAGGCCATGCCTTCGGGCAAATCGGTGCCGAAGCCGCAGACATGGCGGATCGAGAAAGCCTCGGCGGCGGCATGCATCGCGAGGTCGGCATAGCTGACGCCGTCGACCCTGCTCATGGTGACGATGGCGCGCGCCGCGGTGCGATTGAGCGCGGCGGTCAATTCCGCATGGCGCCACAGCAGCGGCAGCACGGCGACGACGAGGCCGGCGCGATGGGCGGCGAGCACGGTCAGCGCGAACTCGACCGTGGCAGGGAGCTGGATGGCGATGACGGAATTGGCCGGCAGGCCCGATTCGACGAAATAGGCCGACAGCGCCTCGATGGCGGTATCGGCCTCGGCATAGGTCAGCCGCCGCGGCTGGTGCCCGGTCACGCGGGCCTTGTTGAGGGGATCGAGCAAGGCGGGCGTATGCGGCTGCCGCATCAGCGTGCGCTGGAACAGCGTGTCGAGCGTGGGCGAGACGGCTGGCTGGTTCACGGCGTCACTTTGCTTGACTGGCTCTAAGGCTCACTCTTCGACCACCAGGTCTCCGGCAGATAGCCGGACAACGCGGTGGCCTGTGGCCGTTCTATCCGATTCCAGCGCGCGATCCATTGCTCGGATACGTTAAACAGGGGGATTGTATAGAAACCGGCAATCAAGGCGCGGTCGAGCGCACGCACCGACGAGACGAAGGCCGTATGATCACGGGCCTCGAGCAGGGCGCCGATCATGGCGTCGACGGCGGGATCCCTGGCGCCCATGTAGTTGCGGGTGCCCGGATTGTCGGCGGCCGCGCTCCCCCAATAGAAATACTGCTCGTTACCGGGCGACAGCGACTGGTCCCAGCGATTCTGGATCATGTCGAATTCGTAGGCGAGCCGGCGCTGGTCGAACTGGACGGGATCGACCGCGCGCACGCTCGGCTCGATCCCGGCGCGCTTGAGGTCGCGCTGGAAGGCGAGCGCGATGCGCTCCTGGTCGCGGGTCGTGACCAGCATCTCGAAGGTGAAGGGCGCCTTGGTCGTGCGGTTGCGCAGCACGGTGCCGTCGAGATCGTAGCCGGCCTCCGACAGCAGTTTCAGCGCCGCGCGCAGCGTGGTGCGGTCACGGCCGGAGCCGTCGGTGACCGGCAGGCGATAGCTGCCGTCCATGATGTCGGGCGGTATTTGCGCGGCGAACGGCTTGAGCAGCTCGCGCTCGCGCGCATCCGCGGGCTTGCCATAGGCCGACAGGTCGGAGCCTGCGAAATAGCCGGCGACGCGCGCATAGAGCGAGAAGAAATAGTTGCGGTTGACCAGCTCGAAATCGAACAGCAGCGTCAACGCCTGGCGCACGCGGATATCGGCAAAGATCGGACGGCGGGTGTTGAAGACCAGGAATTCGGACGGTTGCGGCACGCCCGGCTTGACGGTGTCGCGGATCACCTCGCCGCTTCTGGCGGCCGGAAAATCGTAGCCGTCATGCCAGCGCAACGGCTCGTGCTCGACGCGGAAATCGTACAGGCCGCGCTTGAAGGCTTCGAACTGGCCGTTGGCCTCGCGAAAATAATCGAGCCTGACCTCGTCGAAATTGTACAGCCCGCGATTGATCGGCAGATCGCGGCCCCAATAATCGGGATTGCGCGTGAGCGTCACGCTGGCGCCGGGCTTCACCGCGGTGACCCGGTACGGGCCTGAGCCGATCGGGCCCGTCAGTGTCGTCTCCTCGAAGGTTGCGGCGTCGACCGCATGCCTGGGCAGGATCGGCATCAGGCCGAGGATCAGCGGCAGCTCGCGGTCGTTGGCCCCGGTGAGGTCGAATCGGACGGTGAGGGGATCGGGCGCTTCGGCCTTGGCGACCTTGCCGTAGTACTGGCGGAGGTTCGGGCGGCCGCGGTCGCGCAAGAGCTGCCAGGAGAACAGCACGTCCTCGGCGAGCACCGGCTTGCCGTCGGAGAAGCGGGCGCGGGGATCGAGGCGGAACGTGACGAGGTTCCGCTCGTCGTCGGTCTCGACGGTCCTGGCGAGCAGGCCGTAGAGCGTGAACGCCTCGTCCTGGCCGCGCGCAAGCAGGCTCTCGACCACGTAATTGCGGATCGGCTGCACCGCCAATCCCCTGACGATGAATGGATTGAGGCTGTCGAAGGTGCCGAGAATGCCCCAGACCAGCCGGCCGCCCTTGCGGGCATCGGGGTTGGCGTAGGGCATGTGAGTGAAATCGGCCGGCATCGCCGGCTTGCCGTGCATGGCGATGGCATGGGCCTCCTCGGCCCGTGCGCCGCCTGCCGGCAGCCCAAGGCCGAGCGTAAAGGCAAGGACGCAAAGGCGGATACCGGGGCCCTCGAGCAGGCGCTGGAACATGAACATCGACACACGGTGATTCGAGGACCGGCTACCTTGAATCCTATCACAGGGAATTTGACTGAACGCGGAGTCCAACGCGGTCAAAGACGGTTGTCGGCATTGATCTTTTCGTCGGCCCCGCTTAGAAGGCGGGCAATCGCGCAAGAGCGCCGAGCCGTCACTTATCCGCCTCAATTGACGGGGAGAGAGCCGCACCCAAGGCGGCTAGGTTCGGGCGCTTCCGAGCGGTTCGGGCACTTCCCGTTCAGAAAGGGTTTTCCGCAATGAATTTCCGTTACTTGGCCGCGTCCGTCCGGCCGCGCGGGCGACTTCTCGCCTTGTTGACGGCGACGGCGTTGGCCGTTCCGTTTGCCGCCGAAGCCCAGACCCCTGCGCCGGCTCCGGGCGCGCCCGCTGCGCCCAAGGCGGCCCCGAAAGCCGCTCCGAAGGCTGCCCCCAAGGCTCCCGCGCCCGCCGCCCAGGCGCCTGCCCAGCCAGCTCCCGCGCAGGGCGCCCCGGCGCAGCAGGGTGCGGCCCAGCCCGCGGATCAGCAGATCCAGCTGATCTACGCGCCGTGGACCAAGTTCTGCCTCAAGGGCCAGGACGCCAATGCCAAGCAGGTCTGCTTCACCGGCAAGGACGGTCGCATCGAGACGGGCGTGCCTGTCATCGCGGCCGTGATCATCGAGCCCGAGGGCGAGCCCAAGAAGATCCTGCGCGTCACGCTGCCGCTCGGCATGCAGCTCGTGCACGGCACCCGCATCATCGTCGACAACAATGCGCCGCTGCAGAGCCCGTACGTGATCTGCTTCCAGAACGGCTGCATGTCCGACTACGAAGCGACGCCCGAGCTCATCGCCAACATGAAGAAGGGCCAGAACCTCGTGGTGCAGGCGATCAACGCCAACGGTGCGCCGCTGACCCTGCCGCTGCCGCTCGCGGGCGAATTCCAGAAGGCCTATGACGGTCCGCCGACCGATCCGAAGGTGTTCGAGGAAACCCAGAAGAAGCTCCAGGAAGAGCTTCAGAAGAAGGCTGACGAGCAGCGCAAGAAGCTCGAGCAGCAGCAGGGCACGCCTCCCGGCACACCGCCGGCGGGTCAGAAGTAAGCGGGTTCGCAGAGTGCGAAATGGAAAGGGCGCTTCTTTCGAAGCGCCCTTTTATTTTGCCCATTCGTGATCTGACGTGCTTGGGACGATCGCCGGTACCGTGACTTTCATCACTGAACGAATGTGCTGGCGGGTGAATGAGAGATGATAAGATTGGCGGTGGCACTGCGCGTGCTCAAGAGCACGCTGGTTGGCAGGGGGCGCAAATGGGCATCTTGGAGTCCCTCGGCAACAGGCCGGGGATATTTTCGATTGTAACGGCGGTCGTTTTCTCGGCCTTTTCCGGCGCGGCATTGGCTGCCGCCGAAAAGGAGCAATCGTTCACGCTGTACTACTCGCAATGGACGAAGGCTTGCATTGAGGCCAGCGACAAGGACCTCGGCGGCTGCATGACGGCAATGGAGGGGCGCAACGACGCCGGCAAATTAGCCGTCGCGGCGATCTTCGCGACGCGTGCCGGCAAGCCGGTGCTTCGTATCCGCTTGCCGCTAGGCAGCCAGCTCGTCCACGGGACGAGAATCATCGTGGATGCGAATCCGCCTCGCCAGGCGGCCTATATTGGCTGCACCCAGGACGGATGTCTTTCAGACTACGAGCTCACGCCGGAACTACGTGCCGAGCTTCAGCGAGGACAAAAGCTGGTCACGCAGTCAATCAATGCGAGCGGCGCGCCGGCCACTGCGCCGCTGCCGCTCAATGGTCGCGACGATGCCGCGAACGGTGCCCCGAAGAGCCTTTCCGCAATCGGGCAAAGCCAGGACGAAATAAAGGACAAGCAACCGACGCGTTCCTTTCTCGCTGATCCTCGGCAGTTTCTTTGGCCGACGGTGACGGCGACGGGGTCGACGCTCAATCCCTCTCTGACCTACGTGAAATGGACGAGGTTCTGTCTGAAGGGCAAGGATGCAAACGCCAAGCAGGTCTGCTTCACAGGAAAGGACGGACGTATTGAAACCGGTCAGCCCCTGATCGCCGCTGTCCTGATCGAGCCCGACGGCGAACCAAAGAAGATCCTGCGCATTACGCTGCCGCTCGGGATGCAGACGTCTTACGGCACGCGGATCGCCCTCGATGACGGTGCACCACTGCAAAAGCCTTATGTCATTTGCTTTCCCAACGGCTGCATGTCGGACTACGAGGCCACGCCCGAGCTGATTTCCGAACTCAAGCGAAGTCGGAGCCTTGAAATACAGGCAACCAATGGCAATGGCGCGCTGTTGAAGTTCTCATTGGCGCTGGCTCGTGGCGAATTCGCGAAGGCAAACGAGGGGCCGCCGATTGAGCCCAAAGCGTTCGAGGAGAGCCAGAAGAAGCTGCAGGCGGAATTGCAAAAACGGGCCAAGCCGGCCGAGCCGAGCAAAGGTCCGCTTGTTCGCGATCTGCCATGGTCTCCTGAGAACGCGGTCGCCGAGGCTCCATCCGTTAACAAGCCGTCGCCTTCGGTCTCCCTTGTCCGACCCCAAGGTCGCCGCGTCGCTCTGGTGATCGGCAATTCGCTCTATCAGAACGCGCCGCAACTTCCCAATCCGTCGGGAGATGCCGCCGCCGTCGGCGCCGCCTTGCGCGCCGTCGGATTCCAGTCGGTCACCGTTCTCAACGACCTCAGCCGCGAGGGGACTCTCAACGCACTTCGCAGTTTCGCGTCCGAGGCGGCCAACGCGGATTGGGCCGTGATCTATTACGCCGGCCACGGCATGGAAGCCGCAGGGATGAACTATCTCGTCCCGGTCGATGCGGCGCTGAAGTCGGATCGGGATTTGAGCATCGAAGCGGTGTCCCTCGAGCAGGTCCTCAACGCCGCCGAGCGCGCCTCCAGCCTGCGCCTCGTCATTCTCGACGCCTGCCGCGACAACCCCTTTGCCAGCCAGATGAAGCGAAGCCTGACCGTGGCCTCCCGGTCGGTCTCGCGCGGGCTCGCCAGCGTCGAGCCGGACGCCGGCACGCTGGTTGTCTACGCAGCCAAGCACGGCGAGACGGCTTCGGATGGCGATGGCGCCAACTCGCCATTCGCGACTGCCTTCATGAGCAATCTCAAAAAGCCGAACATCGAGATCCGCCGGCTGTTTGATTACGTCCGTGACGATGTGATGGATGTCACCAGGCGGCAGCAACAGCCGTTCACCTACGGATCGCTGTCAGGACGTCAGGAGTATTTCTTCGTTGCGACGAAGTAGGGCCGGGGCCTGGCTCAGTTGAGCGACGGGTTGCGCGGACGATAGCCGCCGGCCTTGTCCTTGATGAAGATCTCGGCGACCTGGGAATGCCGGACCGGCTCGCCGGACTCGTCGGGCAACAGGTTCTGCTCGGAGACATAGGCGACGTATTCCGATTCCGCGTTCTCCGCGAGCAGGTGGTAGAACGGCTGGTCCTTGTGGGGCCGCACCTCCTCGGGGATCGACAGCCACCACTCCTCGGTGTTGTTGAATTCCGGATCGATGTCGAAGATCACCCCCCGGAACGAGAAGATCCGGTGGCGTACGACCTGTCCGATCTGGAATTTGGCGGTCCGCGTTTTAATCATCTCCCGTCGATAGACCAGGATTGTGGCCGATGCTAGTGCCCTGATCTGGAATTAACCTTCGCTTAAGGGGTGGATAGCCCCCAAGTCTTCAGAAAAAACTTCACCAATGGCCGATATCCTCAATCTGGCGCTACCTTATTTCGGTTTGATCTTTGTCGGATTTGCCTGCGGCAAGGCCAAATCCCTGCCGGAATCGGGCCTCGCCTGGATGAACTTCTTCCTGCTCTACGTGTCGCTGCCGGCGCTGCTGTTCGCGATCATGTCGAAGACCCCGTTTGCCGAGTTGAACAACCCGCCGTTCCTGGTCGCGACCACGCTGTCGACGGTTGTCGCGTTCACCCTGGCGCTGGTGGTTGGCAAGGTGCTGGGACGGCTGACGCTGCGCGAGGCGACGCTCGCCGGGCTCTCCGGCGGCTACGGCAATATCGGCTATATGGGCCCGGGGCTGGCGCTGGCGGTGCTCGGGACCAAGGCATCGGCGCCGACCGCGCTGATCTTCTGCTGCGACAGCATCTTCCTGTTCACGATCGTGCCGCTGCTGATCGAGCTGTCCGACCGCGATCATCCCTCGATCGTGCACGCCTTCGGCGTCGTGCTGAAGCAGATCGTGCTCAACCCGCTGATCATGTCGGCCTGCTTTGGCGCGGCCGTCGCCGCCCTCCATATCGAGCTGCCGGTGGCGCTCGACCGCACCATCACCTTCCTCCAGAACGCAGCCGCGCCGACCGCGCTGTTCGTGCTCGGGGTGACCGTTGCGCTCCGCCCGTTCGACCGGGTGCCGTGGGAGGTGCCGGGCGTGGTCGCGGTCAAGCTCCTGATCCATCCGCTCACAGCGTTCGGCCTGATGCTGGCGTTCGGCCCGTTCGCGCAGCCCTGGGCCGCGACCGCCGTGCTGATGGCCTCGCTGCCGCCGGCGCTCAATGTCTTTGTGATCGCCCGGCAGAACGATGCCTGGATCGAATCCGCATCCGTCGCGGTGCTGCTCGGGACCTTTGCGTCCGTGGTCACGCTGACCACCGTGATGTGGTTGCTCCAGACCGGGCGGCTGGCGTTTCCCTGAGCGGCTTTACCTGCGCCAGGTCGGCGTCAGCCCTTCGCGCATCGCAAGGCGCCGAAGCGGGCCGATGGCGCCGAGCAGGTGCATGCCGACGGCGCGGACCGGCTGGAGCGGCAGGAAATCGTTGAGCAAAGAGCGGTTGGCGATGTCGATCGCAAAGGTGCGGCTCAAGATGTCCGGACGCCGCGCCCGGTTGTAGCGCTTGAGCACCTCGTCTGCGCCGGGGTCCTGGCCGGATGCAATGGCCTCGCCCGCGAGGCGCGCAATGTCGGCGGCATCGCGCAGGCCGAGGTTGAGCCCCTGGGCGCCGATCGGGGGGACCACATGGGCGGCTTCGCCGATCAGCGCGATGCGGTCGCGGCCGAAGGATTTCGGACGCTCGATGGCGAGCGGGAACAGGTTGCGTCCGGGCTCGACGCTCATGCGTCCCAGAATGGAATGCGACTGCTTCTCGATCGCGGCCGACAGCTCCGCATCGCTCAAGCCGCGCAGCCGCTCGGCTTCGGCAGGCGCCGAGACCCAGACGATGCTGGAGCGGTCGCCGGGCAGGGGCACGAACACGCAGGGACCGTGCGGCGTGTGGAACTCGGTCGAGACATTGCGATGCGGCCGCGCATGGCCGACGTTGAAGGTCAGCGCCGTCTGCGTCAGCTCGCGCCGCGTCACCGCGATGCCGGCAGCTTCCCGGCACAGCGAATGCCGGCCGTCGGCGCCGACCACGAGCCGGGCCGAGAGGAATTGCGCGGAGGCGGTGCGGATCGCGACATCGTCGGCTTCGATCAGGACATTCTCTGCCTCGTCGTCGAAACGGACGATCCCGGGCAGCTCAGCCGCGCGCGCTTCCAGCGCCAGCATCAGCGAGCGGTTGTCGATATTGTAACCGAACGCGTCGAGCGCGATTTCGTGGCAGGAGAACCTGACCTCCGGGCTGCGGAACAGCCGGCCGGTGTCGTCCACGAGGCGCATCACCTCGAGTGCCGCGGCCTTGTCCTTGCAGCGCGGCCAGACGTCGAGGCTCTCCAGCAGATCGACGGAGGCGCCCAGCAGCGCG
>Ga0307510_10004376_pt1 | contig 16618 bp, 17 predicted proteins | sample 12_EM_MG_FD_207224 | JGI IMG/M metagenome (GOLD analysis project Ga0307510, IMG submission 207224) | Populus trichocarpa ectomycorrhiza microbial communities from riparian zone in the Pacific Northwest, United States - 12_EM | ecosystem: Host-associated > Plants > Roots > Unclassified | place...
GCTGCGGTGGTTGACGCCGGGAACGCGATGGACTTGGACGATGATGACGGTGCGACATGCACGCGTATGGCGCCGTCGATCACTAATGAATCCGTTTTTCACAGACATATATGGTACATCAAGTCCCGACCCATTACCCTCTGCCACGACTGCGCCATCGGCGAAGACGCGGTCCGTGATCCATCTCTCACTATGCGACTCGCTTCCTGCGTATGGGCCAATTTCCGACCTGACGTTCTCCCTCGCGAAGAATGGGGTAAGCCCCGTGCGGCGCTATCTTTGAGCCACCATGCTAATATAAACTGCCCCGTGTTCGCCTTGCTGCAGGACCGCTACGTGCCGGAACTAGTCACAGCAACAGGTTCCGGTTCACTAGGGGGTTTCACCCTCTTCCAGGTACCGTTCTAGAATTCCTAACCCTGTCACCCAATCGCAAGCTCACAAATCACAATATCACACTTTTTTTTCATATACAACCCGAACCCCAAAGCGTGACCTTCCGACCCGCACGAAGCGCAAGGTGCACGCGATCGGCGGCGCACGTGGCGTGTGGTCCCTCGCCATACGAACGGCTGTCAAGGTCAACGGTGTGCCGTACGACCGTCCCGCGAATCCATACCACGCAGAGAACGACTCCTTAATCCTAGGAACCGACGCTATCCCGTCCCCGGGTTTCTCGCGTGTGAGCATGTCTCCTCTCTCCTTGAACACAGCTATTGAGCTTACGCGGATCTGGGGCAGTTTGGGGCATGCAGTACCAAGGGAGACATTACGATCACCACTCGCGTCCAGGGCGTTACTGTCGGTGCCTCATCATTCTTCCAAGGCACCGCTATTCTACATGTGCTATCAAACGCCATCCGCGTACTCGAACCAGGTGTGTTACATAAGCCCTCTTGGCCATCCCGCATTGCAAGTAACTAATGTCATTCGTGCGCCAGATGGCACGGAGAGGCAGATCATTAAGGACATGGAAGGTAATAATCAACGGCCTAAGATCAAATACTGTTCCATCTGCGACCCATTCGTTTTCATCTTGCGCGAGGATGATACTATTGGCCTATTCATTGGAGAGCCTGAGCGTGGAAAGATACGGCGGAAGGATATGTCACCCATGGGAGAGAAAGTACGTGTCTCGCTACGTATCTTCTTTCTCAGACACTGATTGCCCTGCTGAAGGCCTCGCGCTATATCGCTGGTTCATTTTTCAACGATACAACTGGCATGTTCAAAACTCGCTTAAACGAGAACGCACTCGCAGCGAATGGCGACGCACAGCCTGCTACTGCGACTCTCCAAGCCGCCATGACTGCCGGCCAAAAGACGCAGTGGCTCATGTTGTGCAGGCCGCAGGGTGTCGTGGAGGTCCGTTACGTATCATGTGATACATTCCATCCCCTCTCACGTTTTCGTATAGATCTGGACCCTCCCCAAATTGACTTTGGCATTCTCGACCACTGCAACTGCATCACTTCAGAGCCTTCTCGTCGATTCATTTGACCCACCAGCCTTGTCTCTTCCCCAAGATCCCCCGCGTAAACCTCAGGACCTTGACATTGAGCAGATCCTGGTTTCTCCCATCGGAGAGACGGAACCCTGGCCATACTTGCTGGTATGTCTGCATTTGAGATAAATATGCCGCCTTCTCTGACATAGGCCCCAACTTTAGGTATTTCTACGATGTGGTCAACTGGCCATCTATCAAACGCTCCCCGCCGAGCCCAGCTCAGAACCAATACCGCCGTCACGGACCTGCACGCTTTCTGTAAAGTTTGTCAAAGCGTTCTCGAACGCATTCGAACTCCAGCACCCGGAGGAACAGGAGACTTCCGCGCTTGCTGAACACCGACGCATCTCGCGACAATTAATTCCGTTCACCACATCGCCAGCACCTGACAAGACCCTGTCGGGCGTGTTCTTGACGGGAGAGAATCCGTCCTGGGTCGTGCAAACCGACAAGTCGAGCGTCAGGACCATTCCTTCCGGGCATGCTGTCGTGCATGCCTTTACTGCGACATCCCTTTGGGGTTCGAAGGGAGATTTCTTGGTATATTCTGATGAGGTAGGGCAGATGGGTCTTGTATTTCAAACGACCATGTCTAATCCGTCTCGTCTTGTTAGGGTCCGACGCTCCTCGAATGGATGCCACATGTTGACCTGCATATGAGCATGCCTTCGCGACATATACCCCAGGGGCGATCGTACACGGACGTCGTGTTCGAACCGACATGTGGTTTGTTGGTTGCTGCTTCCCTCACGCAAGCCAAATTCGCATCATATGATGAGGAAGGGAATGAGACGTGGGTCCCAGACAGTATGTCCCATTCTATATATATCCTATTCCTGAAGTACTTAGGCGACTTTTGAGCCCCCAATGTTTCGTATCCGATGAGCGACTCCTCAGCCCTCGAGTTGTTTAGCTCCGATTGCGTTGCGATCGACGGGTATGACTTCGTTTTGTGGATACTCTGTCTTTTCCCTTACGAACTTGTATCCAGATACGAGTTCGCTGCCAACGAGTTCGTAAACTCACTCGCATGCGTGCCTCTGGAGACCTTGAGCACCGAGTCGGGACACAAAGATTTCATCGCCGTAGGCACGACAATCAATCGCGGTGAAGATTTGGCCGTCAAAGGCGCTGTACGCTTCCGTGATCCGGAACATCTTCGCCCTCTTCTCATCTCTCCCTGAACAGACGTATGTGTTTGAGATTGTCGAAGTCGTCCCCGATCCTGCGTCGGACATGAAACGCAGCTTCAACCTCCGTTTGCGCTGCCGGGACGAGGCCAAGGGCCCAGTGACTGCAGTCTGCGGCATAGATGGTTATCTTGTGTCGTCCATGGGCCAGAAGGTGAACAAAAATGCCTACAGAAAGTTTGAACCCCCCCTGACTCTGATGTCGTTCCAGATCTTTGTGCGTGCTTTTGACCTCGATGAGCGCCTGGTCGGCGTGGCATTCCTCGATGTTGGCGTCTACGTGACGACACTACGCGCATTAAAGAATTTGCTGATCATCGGCGATGCCGTGAAGAGTGTTTGGTTTGTCGCTTTCCAAGTACGCTTCACCCTTCCACCCTCGAGCTTTCGAAGGAAATTGACTAACCGAACTGGTCCGATGCAGGAAGATCCATACAAACTCGTCGTTTTGGCCAAGGACGCCCACAAGGTCTGCATAACTGCCGCCGACTTTTTCTTCGCGGACGAGCAACTTTCCATCGTTACATGCGACGAAGAAGGCGCAGTTCGCATGTACGCATATGACCCAGAAAGTAAGCGCGGGGGCATCCTGACACTTTCACTTTCCCCACGCCACCCTCTCTTACTCGTTTTCGCTTCTCTATCTAAGGTCCCGAGTCGAACAAAGGACAAAAGTTGCTGTGTCAAATGGAATTCCATGGTCAATCGGATTACCGTTCCTCCGTGACAATCGCACGTCGGATGAAAGGCGAGGACATGGTCGCCCCTCAAGCCAAATTGATCTGCGGTAAGAAGAATACCTAATGAGCACGTGATCCTCCCGAAGGACAAATTCTGACCACCAGCCCAACTCAGGGCACCCCGATGGTTCATTGACGGCCCTTGTGCCAGTCGATCAGGCGACCTTCAAGCGCCTACATCTACTCCAGGGCCAAATCACGCGGAACGTCCAGCACGTTGCCGGGTTGAACCCTCGCGCTTTCCGGTACGTCCTTCTGCTTCCTCTGGACTCCTTCCGCCTGCCATATCCGTTTATTGGGCTGACGATCTCCGCCCCCACCGCCCGCTTTGTGCAGCATCGTTCGCAATGACTACGTGTCAAAGTCACTGTCGCACGGCATTCTCGACGGCCGTTTACTTACGTCATTTGAGGACCTGCCCCTGACGCGACAGAACGAGATCACGCGACAGATAGGGACTGAGCGGACCACGGTGTTGCACGATTTGAATGAGCTCGGCGGGTCGTGGTAGTGCTCTGCTTTGTCGAGTTCCTCCTGTGCGTGGCTCCTATCGGGATGCGGTGTTATCTCATTTGAGTTTTGCCTCATGGTCACTTTATGATGGTGGTAACGCTGGGCGCCGTTGGCCCAGACTATTCATTAATCATGGGAAACACCTGCCCGACTACGTCAAAATTATAAAGTTAATAGGGCACGCCTGCGTAATGATGTGTTGTACAATATCAGCGTTCATTGTCTCTATAAATGGCTTTTTTTCTTTACGCCGAAAGATAGATAGTCTTAGGTGAATTCCAGGTAAACAATAGATCGAAGGGGTTTGTTAGTGCTAGAAGGAGTAAGGTGTCCAGGTTTACGCGTGAGGTCAGAGCTATGCCAAATCTTGTCAACCACGAGACCCAATTCCAAGGTTGGGTGGGTTCTGACTTGGCAACGCGAGTGGTTAGATAAGCCACGGGGCCACGGGGCGACACGGAATGTGCAGAATGGAGCACCGCACGCAGCAGCTGGTTCTGGGCGGGCGGCAGCATACCTTCAGGCCGGGCACTGACAAGGCTTCGGCATCTTGGGCAATAAAAGACCGCGTACGACACGCTGCTCCTTGCCAAGAGACTTACCGACAGTCACTCATTGTTTTTTCATCTGACACGTTGTCCCACATCTCCGGAGAAGGGAACGACACATGTTGTACATCGACAGGGCGACCGAATTTCTTGCGGACAGTATCATAGTTCTCAACGGATGCGGACTTCCGAGAGCACTCAAAGTGGAGCCCGCGCAGCTCCGGCAGCAGCACCTCTGCGGCTACGACCATTTCCGTGGCGACGACTTCCAGCGCGTGCGCGACGTGCAGGCACAGCTCGCCAGATATGCTCAGCGTCTCCACCGAAGTGAACGAGTGGAAGAGCTCGAGCCACGGGTCGGATTCAAGTTCGTCTTTCCATCGATAGCCGAGTCGGAGATAATCGGCACGGACGTCGAGGCGTTTCACGTGGGAAAAGACGGAAGATTGGCTACATATCTGGGCCATAGATGAGATTTGCCACTCCAAAACTCCGCACGAGATGCACAGCGAGAGGGGATGCCCGATAGTGCCCTGCGTGGAACTGGAACCACCCTGATCGAGTTTGATAGAGACCCCGCTACCGAACGAAGACTCCATTTCGGCCACCTTGGCTGACTTGAGCATTTCCATGCGACCGATGAAGTGGGATAAGTGTGGGACTTGAAAAATAAGTTGATTGAAGAACGTTATGTCGACGTGGTGGAGGAAAGGGGCATCGATTCTGGCTAGGATCTCCTCTAAATAGTCACTCGGCCCTCGGAAATTAAAATGGGTGAGGTTGGGAAGGGTAGCGCGATTCCGATTCAGTGGGAGCGGGTATCCGCGTTCATTATTGGGGCGAGGTTTTGAGAACCGGAATTCAAGGCAAAGCACTGCGAGGTCGTTCAACGTGGAAAGGCATGTGGCCATCGCATGCGATGAAATATAGCCCGTGTCTGGGACTTCCAAAAGTCGAAGAGAAGTCAGGCCTCTGCTAGACGAAAGAAGCCCTGGTAAATCCGGAAATGGTACGCCAATCAAGGAGAGGCCCCTCAAACGGGGGGCATATTCACCCAAAAAGGAATTAGGAAGGCCCGGCACCGAACCATTTGAACGATCTTTGTCCAGCCAAAGTGAAAGATGCCTCAACCTCGGGAATGACACTTGCATCAACTTGACTATCTTTCCCAATAGTGAGCTTGTTACAGCAAGCTGGATCTCCCGCACGCGGTGGTGCTGTTCAAGTGCAGCAATGACGTTGTCCTCGTCTTCGGGAGAGGGGGGTCTGAATTCTAAAGAAGCGCAGTACCTTATAACGATGGGCAAGGATGGCCAGCAATCCAGTGTCCTCCTCACGGGTGTTCCGTGTGTGCATAGAAGCCACAAATCCAGACGAAGAGGTGATGCCAGTACAATATTCCGCCATTTCCGGCACACCTGTATCAGCATATCCCATTTCCAAGGACGGTTCCCAGGATCTTGGGAACTTTGTCGATAAGAGTTGAAAACCTCCAGGAGGACATTGTCAGGGAGCGTGTTGATGGTTCCACCCTGGACTACACCGTGCGAGCGTGAGGCATTGTGGACAAGTGCTGGCAAAAATCATCACCCACCCCAAATGTGTTGAGATTTTTCAGAGTGGCATTCCAATGACTCCCATCCTCTATCGTGCCTATTTACCGGCATCGGGGACGTATCAGAAAGTGAATGGCTGGCGACGCGTTTGACAGTCAGAGAAGCCAGTTAGAGATAGGGGTATAGGGAGTGATGGTACTGATCATGGAGAGGTCGTAGGGGTTCCAGAGTCAATGGAACACGGACTACTCACTGGCGGTGTATTGGTTGAACGTGCCCTACATTAATTCTACTTTTGGTCTTGACGTTGCCGGACATCTTAAATATATCTCCCAGGCGAAGATTTCATCGACCCTAGGTTTGGGGTTTCATTCAATTGGCAAAGTAATATGCCCCCACATGGCAGTGTTCCAGAGCGAGACAAGTGCCAAGCTGTGGTCTATTGCGAACCTATTACTCAGGAATGAGAGGACCGACCGTTGCGTTGTGATAGAAATCTGAAAACCACGTAACATGATGCGTTAGGATATCCGAATGGGGTATATGGATGTTATGCTCGATAAACTGGCCCACATAGTAGTGACCCATGGCGACTGGCGAAATGGTTCTCAAGCAGAAGGCCACTGACCACGGCACCTGTTGGTTGTCGGGAGATAATAATCACCTGTGATCGGTTTAATGTCAAGTTTGAAATAGGGCCGACTGTGCTGTTGGGACCAGAATATAAGAGCCAACACAATGCGGCGCGGCGCCTGGACTCGAAGATGGCGGTCGCTCTTGTTGACATGCTCACGTGATTCAACCTTCCATCTTGGGAAGGTTAACTGCAGAGGACAAATTGAAACAACTATTGCAGACGACTCGGAGGTAACGGCACAGTCGAAGGAAAATTCGGGATCAAGGGGCGTCAATCACAGAGAATATATACACCGGAAACTGTCAATGGTTCATGACGACTTGAACGTCAACTCGCAACCCTCGAGTCACCGTGACAACCGTGTAAACATTCCTGAATTGCTTTCTTGGCACCCCAACCTCAACCACTGGCAGGTAAGTGTGAATTGTGTAGACAACTGACCTGTGCCCTTTTTTCAGTCAAGCATAATATTGATCACACCTCCCGGAATCTAACATGAAAAAATACCAGTTAAGCTACGATGTTGGGCGCTAGCCCGCCTGGCGGAAGCATCGACAAATCTAGTGGGTCTGATGTACTGTACCTAGATCCTCCGCGACTCCGGCGCTCCGCATGCAGGAAACCGCGGGACAACGTCCAGGTTGCCCCTTTGCGTGTTCTCCGCTCCGAGTCCGCGCTTCCTCCCAGGCCACTTATGACCTCGGTACCCTATGCCTGTTCGTCCTGCACGACCTCGGGCACTCTGAAGGACCGATGACGCCTCCCCCATTCCGATGTTCGTGGCACCACAGGTTATCAAATCTATTGCGGAGTCCTCCAAGGCTCCAACACCACAACTGCCCATACACTAATACACATTCCGGGAAAGTCTCCAGGCCCGCAGGCGCCCGTGCAGGTGCCAGGCCCACCAGCGCCTCCCGTGTTGGTCGCCATTAGTTGCCCGTAGCTTCATCTGACGACGGCGCGGCACTGGCAGGAGTGGCACATAACTTGGGCACCACTCCTTACGTGGAGTGTATGGCACCTAACCCCGCCGCCTTGGCGCAGTCGATACGTGCATTCGTTGAAGTGAGTGTGGGCGGGGTCACCACTGGCAGACACGACGCGCAGGAGCAACAATGTGATGATGCCCTAGGCACTGAGAAGGAGGACGCACACTACTGTAGCCGTGCGTAATACAGTGAGACGGACGCCGGGTCTAATGAAGTGGTCAAGAAGCAGCCTATGGTAAACTAGCCTGGTCGGTGATTAGATTCCATCCGACGTCCGCCGCGAAGCAGCTGCAGCCGTACTAACGTTGATGATATATTGGTTCCAACCCCTTGCCAGTTGACGTGATGATTAGATTAATGACCCAGGGAAAGAAACCTCGTTCTTTTGAGGGTTGCCCATCGACGAGCAATCTGTGCCTACCATAGCTCGCCTTGGCCCAATCGCCGCAACCATTTCGGGAATTTCGTTCATTACTATGAGGCATTGGCGTAAGTTTGTCTATTTGGAAGTTCTTTGATTCTACATATTTCCACGTTCCCACGAGACAACGTGCGTAGTTAGGCGGGAATGTCGAAAATATAATTGAAGGGCAACTTTGACGTTGTCTAGATTGCGGTAGCTGGGTTGGGCAAATCCATCGTCAAGGAAGGTTGTAGTCGTTGCAGCCACTACGACCTCACGGACAACGCACAAGGTCTACAAAGACAGGCTCACGACAGAAAGCGAAAAATGAAGTACTATTCTGACAAGATTTCTATAATCTCGTTGTCGCACGGCATGTTCACTACTCCCGAACCTGATGCCTTCCGCGGGCTACTCCTCAGCGGTCGATGCGTGACCGCAGGCGCCCCCCGTAAATTTCCCTTCCACCCGTCTTCTTCCGGCTCAGAGTCGTCATCCGTGTCATCATCCACCATCGCATCGTCCACCCCGGTAGGAACCCGCGACGACCTATAACCCGAACGGGGACGTTTAGACGACGGTCCGGGGTCATCTTCCTGAGAGACGTCATCCTCTTCCCCATACTCTCCGCTGAGGTCTATGACGTCTGCGTCTGCGTCTTCGTCTTCTGGCGTGTGGGTCCTTGCACTACCGTTGCTCATGCGAGGGTGGGGACCCGCCTTGCGTTTCCTGCTACTGGCAGCTCCTTTCGTAGAACGATTGCGCGACGCACGGTCGGGTACCAAGAAGGGGATGATGATGTTCTCACCCTCATCTAGACGCTTCGCGAGGGGGCCCCGCTTGACATACACCAGCACCTTATATGGGCCGTCCTTAAATACCTTCTCGAGATAGCCTTTGACTAGCATGTGTGCAACAAGGATCTCTGTATCCTGCATCACCACCTGATTCAATCTAACTGCGGCAGGGCGAGCGCGAGATGATTGCGAGAGGACGTACGAGGGGCGAAAGCAACACTTTGTCACCTGGGGCGAGCTGGAGTGATTTCTTTGACACCCCTGATCCTGATCCTCTCGCGGCTTCCGCAAGCTGTGCGGGGGTCACGTCGACCTTCTTAGAGAATAGAACACCTGCCACAGCGAGCACGCGCTTAGCTTCGGTGGTAACGTCGCGTTCAATGACCGATGCTGGGTCGCGAGTGCAGTTATCGCAGTGCCCGCACTGCATTCGATCCTCGGCCCAGTCACACGAGGCAAAATACCTGTTTTCGGTAGTCAGCGCGGGTGGAATCTAAGCAGACGGCTGGGCACAAAGTAGCACATACTCCGCAAACACCAACTTTCTGCACCCTTGAAAATCCAAGCAAAATTTGATCATCCCATTGACTACCCTGTGCATTAGCCAGCACCACAAGTAAGGTGAGTTGTGGACATACTCCTACGCTCGCATTCTGTATCCTTGACTGTGCCTGACACACGCAGCGCGTCTTGCAGTCGATAGTACAATATACAATCCGCGTCTTTTCCATCACGTCCGGCGCGGCCAGACTCTTGATAGAAAGTTTCAACTGATTTCTGAAGTACGCGATGCCGCGATGAGGGAAGGTCCATAGATGCGATGCAATTTCAACGTACAGAAACCTTGTAGAACCTTATTAAGTGTGTACCTAGAATCCGGACTTTAGGGGACGAACCGAGTGATGGATTACAAAGCGCACGTCCTTTTTATCGATACCAAGCCCAAATGCTAAGGTGCCATGTGACATGGCGTCAGTTCCGCACGCACAACTCCCAGTCGGTACAATGGACACACCAATCGTGGCACACATGACTTTAACTTCCCCCAAACGCCAACGCTCGTGCAGTCGCTCCTTATCCCTGGCCTTGATCTCGGCGTGGTACACACCTGTCTTGATTCGCCCCTCGCTCATGGCAGCCAGCGCGTCCGCGATGTGCTCCGAGTCCTACGCAAAGCTGACCAACGCCGACGGTGTCTGCGCGGAATCTCACTTACATTGCGAGAGAGACAGTAAACGATACCAGTCTCGTTCGGGTAGCGTTCTAATATATAGGTCATCATGTCTCTCACGACCTGTGCTGAGGCCGAGGGCTTCGAAACAATCTTGTAGTGCAGATTACTTCGGTAGAGAGGGCTCGTGAACTTCACGGTACGAAGTGGTTCCGCATCTAAAGGGCTAAGGGAGCATGGTCGACTATGGAGAAAGAGCAGCCGTACTTCTACCATCAGTGGGGGGACGAAGGCCAAGGATTGCGATGAGGTCGCGAAGCACATTAGGTGGGCATGTTGCGGAAAGGGCGAGAATGGGCACATCTTGATAGTACAGCCGGAACTTGGACAGATCCCTATAATCGGGACTAAAGACATAGAGACAAGTAAGTTGCAGCATGCCATTCGTGTAGCAATAGAACAAGACCGAAAGTCATGACCCTGCTGTGACACACAGTGGGCCTCGTCGACGACGATGCGTGCTGCAGGGTGGAGGGGTATGTGTGAATGATCAGGCCAAATATGCGAAGGATAGGGAATCTCACCGAGTTTCTTGGCATCGACCATGGTCTGTATCACAGTCTTGAATTTGTTGCTCTTTACCACCTTCTCGGGCTGCCAAATCGCCCGACTTTATATAAAACGAATCGAAACAAATCGTGGCGAGGTAGGGGCATACCGTCACATAGCAAAGTTTAACCTCTTTCAGATTCGGATCCTTGCTCGTAGCAGTGGCTTTCAGGCGGTCATAAGCCTCGTTCATCTCCGCCCTGGACATCGATGCAGTAAACATTAAGCATTCGACTAAATCAGGGCCCATCAGTAGTTTTCCAGTGTCAACGAGGGATTCTTTTCGATTATTATTTTACTGACTGTTGTTCTCTTGCAAATGAAGGATCTGATCTCTCATGAGCGATACGAGGGGCGAGATTACCAGCGTACAGCCGGGCATTAGTGTTGCAGGGAGTTGATATGTGAGGGATTTCCCTCCGCCTAGCGGTGATTCATATAGTAGCCGAGTTGGGCGGTAATTGGAACACCCACTGACCAGTTGGCATGATGCAAATAATATCTCGTCCGTCCATATTCGCGTTGCAGACACTGTTCCCATTAATTATCGTCCCGCGCCTGGCCGTGGCGACGAAGCAAAAAATCACGCACCCCTCCTGGGCCAACCGAAAGTTCTCGATCCCGAACACGTTCCTCAGCTGTTCTCTCAATCTGTCGGACCATTCAAACTTATTGAAGTAGTTTTGAACGGTGTGGCTTCTGACGACCCTCTCGTCGAGCGCGTCGAGTTGCAGAGTGATGTGCGTGATGTCCAAGGCACGCTCCTTGCGCAAACTTTGTAGTTTGAGGATCTCTTCGTCCAGCTTTTCCAACTCAGCCTGGTGAGTCGCTCTTCGAGCCAATAATTGCCGTCGAGGGTCGTCGCGCGACGAACTTGAAGCAGAGCCGGATTGCCCGTTGGGCTGGGCAAAGCCATTCACCCTTTCTTCTATCTGACGCACGCGACGCGTTCAAACGAGTGTATATTTGATGGATTCGGACATCGAAGGACGCACGGTGACTTGATTCAATGGAAAATCATTTCCCACATTGTGTTTCCTCTGGCGCTTAGACGACATTGGCTGGACACGCGCAAGAGGTTGTATTGATGGGGTTCCCTCAAACGGTGGAAAGCAACCTTATCGCCCTAGGAGGGCTGCTAGAAAGCGAAAACTTGAAATAACTGTCGAGCCGACGTGTTTAGCTAAAAGTTAAGGTAAGGTAAGATGAGATGTAAGAAGTGGGTGATGTGGCCCGGATCAAGATTTCTAACTCCGGTTTTGTGACCACATGACCACAGCAGCTTTTCATTTCATTTCATATCACCCGTACTCTGAATCTACCCTGGATCCCTGGATTCCATCTTCTACCCATATCCCGCCTACAAACGCATGATAAGTTGCTTCACCCCCGACATCCAAAGCGTGATATCGTCTCCGCTCGAGCGTGTGAGTATGTCCACGTGAATGGCAAGCGCGAGCTCGCGATCGTGACTTGCCATGGCTGTTCGATAGTCAGCACAGACTCGTCATATATTTCAGTGAACAAGTCACGCACCTTTTGCCAATTCGCCTAGTTGTACGACCACCGGTGCTGACAACGTTTCACAATTCAGCGCGTCAAATAGAGGATTTAACCGGCGTTCAAGGTCGTCAACTAATCGTCGCTGCGATGCCTGTGTTCACCTGTCAACAGAGAAGTCGGGAATTGCCATGGGCGACACGTACAGGAGTCGTCTGTTTGAGTTGGTTGAATTGTTGACTGATAACATTGTAGATGGGTCTCAGCGAATCAGGTATGTGTGTCCGGTCACCCGGAGCTATGAACGTTTCTCAGGCTCATCTTACCAACACTGAATATGACGCTACTTACGGTACTTAGGGGGAGGAGGTCCTTGGGGGGCAGTACGGGGCGGAGGCGCGGGAGCGTGTTGGCCTCCGGGATTCTGCGGACCCCCTGGGGGAGGGGGAACACGGGATGGCCCAGCGGTAAGCGGCGGCGCATGAACTGGAGGCGGTTGTTGTTGCGAAGGCGATGCTCCGGGACCGTAAGGACCAGCAGGTGGCATGGGAACGTGACGGGGTTGTGGTGGCGGTGGGACACCTGCACCAGGGGGTGGCGGAGCAGTTGCGTGCGAGTACGGGTTAGGAGGCGGCGGCGGCGCAGGAGCTACATGGCCACGTTGTGGAGGTGGTGCATACTGCCCTTGGGGCGGCTGTCGCGGCGGTTGCCCCCCAGGGATTGGATTTGGCGGATGCGCCAATGGAGGGGCCGGACCTGGGCCAGCTGGGCCAGGTGGCTGGTACGGACCGGGCACGGGAGCCACATGCGTAGGCGGGACTGGGATGCGACCCTGCACGGGTGGCGGAGGGGGCCGACCCTGAACACTACCAGGACGAGGGGGTGGAGGGGCCGGAACTGGAGACTGACCCCGGTTGAAATATGTCGGATTAGACATAGAACCCTGAACTGGCGCGGCATTCGGGAAGGGCGACGTGATAGCTGACGGTTTGTTCACAGACCCGCTGGGTGTACGTCGCTCACTGACTGCTGGCGCATCGTTCCAACCACCGTTCTCGCGACGCCTGGGTGGTGGCGGTGCCGTGGGTGGAGGAGTAGCCTTTGAGGCAACAAATGACGGAGCAGGTGGGGGTACAGCTTGGCCGCTGTGCTGTTGTAGAGGTTGGCCATACGCATTTCCCGATGGATACGTCATGGGTGCTGTCAGCTGATACGGCTGCGGTGGCTGGACGGGGTGCAGTGGAGCGTAAGGATTGCTTGCAGCGGGAGGAACATTGGTGGGAGCGTATGAATTATACGTCGGCGCAGGAGGAGCTGTGGCCGCAAGTCCGGGTGTCTGGTGCTGGGTAACAGGGGCATACGGGTTGTATGTGTAGGCGGGAGAAGTGGATGTAGAAACAGCTGAGGGAATGACAGGGGCCGTGGTGGCGGCCACAGCAGGGGCAGAGGCTTGTACATGAGATGATGACAAGACCGGGGCTTCGGAGATCCCGGCGGCGATGAGAAGGCGTGCCCTTCCGGCTGCAGGCTCAAACTGCGCACCCGGCATCCCTTTGTAGCCTGACGGCGTGAGCTTGAGGAATGCGACGGCGTGCTTGACGAGACCTTGTGTGGCAAGGAAGTCCGCATATTCGAAGTAACGGTCATACAACGCGGACAATTTGTATGTCCCTGCAGCCGCATCTTCGCTCGTAGCGACCGTTTGCTCCAGGTCCTTGTCCACATACGATCCAGCAGCGCGAAAGACAGTAACCTTCTCGATGAAAGTTTGGAGCGCATGTGCATGTGCAGCGTAACGCGAAACACCCGGGACCGCCTCAGCCAAAATCCATTTCTCTTCTTCGGCCAGTTCTTCGATCCAAATATTGATGAGTCGCTCAAGGCGCCCAGCTGCAAGGTACGCCAAAGTTGCATTCTTCCTCAGCTCCGAAGCCTCAACAGCGTGCTCCGAGCGGACAAGGCTAGCCTGGAACTCCAACCGCGCCCCGAGCTGCTCCGCAAGCCCGCCGAATTCGTCCGCACGTGCGAAGGTGCACAAGACAACGAAAATCTCTTGCCAGTCTTGTAAATCCGCGTTCTGCACAATGTCGGCGAGGTCGTTCGTCACGACTGATTGGAAAAGCCGCAAATACGGCAACGCGACGGTCCGCTTCTCGAAGTAGGCTTTCTGCGTGCGTGCGAGCAGCTCGGGCCCACCTTTTACTGCTAACAGGATTGCGTCGGCGAAGCGTTCCACGGAGAGACATAGAGATACAGCGCTGTCAAAATCGCCAACGACAAGTGCTTTAGTCACCAGGCGGTCTGTCTCGCTTTCATCCGCAGGGTAGATGTGGAAAGTGTTGCTCTTGAGGGTGTCCGAAGCTGCAGATGAAGGACGAGAGCCGATGGTGGCAGCAACAGACGAGTCAATTCCATAGTTAGTATGCGGGACGACCGGAACAGCTTGGTTTGTGGATCGACCGAGGCCCATGGTGCTGAAAAAATCTGCAGCGGCGTCTAGCTGTGGTGTACCCGCAGGACCGTCATCACCAAAGAGGCTGGGCGCAGTAGTTGTAGACTCGGCGTCTGGAAGTGGAGGGACGACCGACGTGTCCGAGGCGGCACCTGCGCTGACTTCAGAAGGGGTCGCATCGAGTAAGTCCTCAGCACTGGCGGTGGGACTCCTTTCGGGCTCCGCAAACGAGACAACGGGTCCGTGTGGCTTCGCATCGCCAATCTCCTCTTCAGAAGGTGATTTTACAATTGGAAGAGGGGTGCTCTCCTCAGCCGCAGATCTAATTTTTGCAATGGCCTCTGCAACACGTGCGGCGATTTCAGCTTTGGAGAAGCCCAGGAGTGTTACGAGTTCGTCCCGCGAATCTGCATGGAACAAACTGAGTAGAGCCTTCCACCCGCCGAGGTGCTCAGCTGCCGCGGATTCAGCCTCAGCGCTGCGCTCAATTGCAATTGCTGGGAGATCTTGAGTGTCGATTGCTTGGCGCAGGCGGTCAGCACGAGCAACGATGTCATCTTCGGTAGATAAGCGGCGGATGTGTACAACACCGCTCTGATGGCGACCCTCCTTGCTCCCTAGGTTTGATACAGACACAAGCTTCCCCGGGTAGCCGAACGACGCCGAGGACGGGCAACATAACCACCTCGGGGGTTGCTTCAGAGTGAACGAAGCTTGATTAGTCCGCGCGAAGCCTGGATTGTCAAATACATCAGCACCGTCAGGCTGGGGCGTCGCAGCACCGAGTTCGTTTTGAGAAGCGTCGTTGGTCGATTGGATAGAGTGGAGGTCGATGGTTCCATCGAAAAATGCGGTGGCCAGCAAGCCAGGATTGGGAGGGCACCATTGCACTTGGAAGGCCCAGTTATCGGCCGACGGGAGCTACGGTGCATGAGAATTAACGTTCGAAGCAGCCTCACGTAATAATGATGCGTACTTCGCCAATGATCTCAGAGGTTTGTGGGTTCCAACAAAGCGCACGGTTATCCTTGCCACTGGACAGAAGGAGATCCGCGTCTTGCTTACACCATGAGAGCGAAAGCACGCCTTTCTCGTGACCTGTCAGTATCTGGCATCATTGATAAGCTGATATTCGAGGACATGGACGGCTGGGCAAACCTTTTCTGGTGCGCGCGCGTTACGCAAATCCCAGACCATGATGACTGGTGAGGTGTCATCTTCTGAGGAAGTGACTAGTCGAGTCGCCTAAGCCATACGAATTAGCGCAGGTCAGTCGTGAAGTGGCCTTTTACAAACGTTATCCGGGTGCCATGCCACATCGCTCATTCCACGACGCCCGCTGCCAGCCTGGGCGCCGGCACCGCTACCATATGCTAACGCAACAACCTCTCGCTTGCCTCGGAGGTCCCATACAACAGTGTATCCGGTACCACTGGAGGTAGCTAATACATGAGGAACTTGATTGTTCCATGCAAGCGCGCCGACTTCATCAAGTTTTGAGCTTCGAGTGCCGGGAGAATATGGTTTACTAGGGTCTTTAAGATCCCAGATGTATACCTGAGAGGGGTAAGGATCTGAGTTGAGGACGCGAGGAAAGAAATACCTCTCCATTGATACCTCCCGAGGCAAACAGAGTAGCTTGGATGGGATTGAAATCCAACCCACGAACAGGTCCAGTGTGCGTGCTATTGCTGAGTATGAGAGCCTCGGATGTGCTGGAGTGATAACGTCACTCTCAAACCACTCGCAGAAAAGAGACGTGAAGACATACTTTACATGGGCTACGATCTTTGACGGGTCCCAGATACCAAGCTCTCCGTTTTCCATACCAGCAGCGATCACGCCTTCAGGGCGACTGCCGTCTGCCTTGCCCCATGCGATGCGATTGAACCTACCAAAGTGGAACATTCTACCCCGCGGAATTTTCATGAATCCATCAAGGCGCGTACCTTGAATTATTTGTGACCGAGCCGCGCGGGCCCTGGTGTCCTTCGCTGCCAAGG